>Ga0228700_1000123_pt1 | contig 78097 bp, 96 predicted proteins | sample McNCre317_Aug_MG_FD_178019 | JGI IMG/M metagenome (GOLD analysis project Ga0228700, IMG submission 178019) | Freshwater microbial communities from McNutts Creek, Athens, Georgia, United States - 3-17_Aug_MG | ecosystem: Environmental > Aquatic > Freshwater > Creek | place: USA: Georgia...
AGGCCCAGCGCACCCTGCTGTCGACAGGCAGCATGCCGCGAGGGCAGGAGATGGCGACGATATGGACCCACAGGGCGGGGTCGTCGGGTTGTGGGCCTGGTGCGCGCATGGTCAGCCTGGCTGCTTCTCGCCACCCAGCGCCGCCAGCACGTCGGCGATCAGCGGCGCGAGTTCACCCGTGGCAATCGCCACGTCGGCATCGAACTGCTCGGCGCCCTCGTCCTGGCGGCCCTCGAACACCACGTCCAGAAACTCGATGCCGCGCAGCCGCTTGGCGTGGTCCAGCGTGAACGACACCCGGCCGCGCCACGTCAGTTCCAGCGATTGCGCTGCCATGCCCTGGCGCAGGTAGGCCTTCACCTCGTCGGTGTCGAGCGGCGCGCGGGCGTAGCGCACCGTGCTTTTCCTCTCGTCGTTCGCCTTCAGTTCGCAGGCGCGGCCGATGGTGATGTTGGTCGGCAGGCTGTCGCCGTCCAGCAGCCAGCCGGTCATGATGGTGGTCGGCGCGTCCAGGGTGTGCACCGGCACCACGTTGATCTGCTCGTGCAGGCACACCAGCATGGTGATCACGGTGTCGACGGCATTGGTCGACGTGGAGCCGATCACCACCAGGCCATCCGGCGTGATCCACACCGGCACGTTCACCGCCTTGGGGAATGCGCGCGGCAGCAGATCGGTGGTGATCTGGTCCTTCAGCTCGCGCTGCTGCTTCTTGCCGACCTTGCGGCCTTGCTCGGCCTCCAGTTTGGCGCAGGTCTCGGCCAGCGCCTTCTTCAGCGCCGGTCCCGGGACGGTGCGGGTCTCGATGCGCGCGAGAAGGATGGTCTGGCCGGCGACGGTCTCGGCCATGTTGGCGAGGCCTGCGCTGCCGGGGCGCGGCGGGATCCAGCCGGCTGAGTGCGGCTGCGTGGGGCCGCAGGGAGTGAACTCGTTGGCCTGCAGCGCGGCGTCGGTGATGCGGGCGGCGTTGATGATGCGGAAAATGGAGGCGGACTTGAACATGGTGGTGGGTGGTGACGGGCCTGACGGCCCGGGTTGATCAGTAGGTCTTGCCACCCGCCGCGGCGCGCGCCTCGGGCTTGTGGTCCGCGCGCTGGGCGTTGTAGGCCAGCTTCTCGGCGATGGCGCCGCCCAGGTCCAGATTCATGGCGCCGGCCAAGTCGGCGATGCGGATGACGGCGTCGGCAAGCTCGACTTCGAGCATCGGACGGTGCGGGAGGTGGTCGTCCATCAGCCCCTTGCGGTGGCCTTCCATGCCTTCGCTGACCTCGCTGTGCGTGAGGCAGAGCTTCTGCGCCACCAAGGCGCCGCCCAGCAGCTTCTGCAGGCTGTCTGCGGGGCTGTTGATGACCTGGCGCAGGTCCAGACCGGTGGCGGCATGCGTCCACCAGCCGGCTGCGAGGCTGGCGCCGTGGCAGGCGTCCTGAAGTTGCCGCGCGGCATTCGCCAGGAACATGGAATCAAGATTGCTGTCGGCCATTGTTGTCCTCAGTTGTCGGTGACGTAGTGTAGTGAATTTCAAGCCCCGCATACGCCAGCGCCGTCTTTATTTCCTCAATCTGCTGGAGCAACAGGTCGATCTGCGCGACCTTGTTGCTCAGGCGCAAGCGCAGTGCCTGCACCTCCGCGCTGAGGCTAGCGATGGTGCGGTCGGTCTTGGCGCTCATGCGATCAGGTCTTGCCAGTCGCCGGCCCAGCGCGCGAAGTTGGGGTGGCTGGCGGTCATGCGCTCCTCCTCCAGCGTGTTGCACGCGACAACCCACGCCTTGCCGCCGTCGATCATCACGGCGTTGCGCACGCGGATCGTGAGCGGCTTCAGTCGGTATGCGCAGTCGCGGTAGAAGTGCGGGCACTTCACGATGGTGGCGGCGGGCTCGATGTCGACCCAGCGGTCGCCGTCCATGTATTGCACGGCGCGTCCGTCGAGCCAGGCGCGGATGAGGGGGTCGTGGGGGTGGTTCATGGTGTCGCTCGTACTTTCCAGGCTGCTTCCAGCCCTTCGATTGCGGTCGGGAGGATGTCCAGCAGTTTGTCGCTGCTGATGCTGTACTCCTTGAACTGCACCCAGCGGTCTTGCCCGGCGCAGGCGGTCAACTCCAGCTCCCATCCCTCGTGCCGCGCGCCGTTGAGTTCGAAGCGGGATGGATGCAGCACCAGTTGAACTGGTTTCTCGTTTGACGCGCACTCCGGCAGGTCAGTGCGGCTGGTGCGCTTGCACAGGATGAATGGCGTTTCGTTGATTTCGCTGCACAGGTGGTCCGTGTACTTGTGCCACCCCTGCGCAATCAACTGCTCAGTGAGTTCTTCAATTTTCATTTTGCTTGGCTTGCCTGTACTTGTGAATCCGCATGCAGTCGTCGCGGATCCGGTCTGCCTCGGCCTGGCTGTGAAACCCGGCGATGCCCTTCGAGACAACCTTCGTCGTCCCGTTCTGCTGCAACTCCTTGCGCCCGTAGAGGAATTCGTTGCGCGCGTCGCGGTCCGGCAGCACGTCCAGCACGTGCAGGCATAGGCACTCGTGGCGCCATTCCTCGCTTGCGCGGTGAACGTGCTTGCCGGCCAGGATGCTGTAGGCCGGTCCGAGCTTGTCGGTGTCGTAGTCGTATGCCCACTGCAGGACGTTGACGGTGGGCATCAGTCGACCACCACAGTTACCCGATCGGCGGCTCGGGTAATGCCGGTGTAGAGATGGCGCGCCGCGTCTTCGCGGAAGGCGCTGGATTCATCGAACAGCAACACGCTCGGCCACTGACTGCCTTGCGACTTGTGCACCGTGATCGCATAGCCATAGGTGAACTCGTCCGAGTCCTTGCGCACCTTCCAGTGCAGTTCGGCCTGTCGGTCTTCGAAGTACAGGCCGGGCGTCTCGACGTCGAGCGGCGCCATGGTGGAGTCATCCAGGCTGGTGACGCGCATGTTGACGTTGCTGCCGCTGACGTGCACCCGGCTGGCCTCCCACAGTCCGCCGTTGAGCAACCCCTTCAGGTGGTTGTTGCGCAGGCAGATGAGCTTGTCGCCTTCGACCGGCGTCCAGTTCTCGCGGCCCTTGATCTGTCGCACGCGCTTGTTGAGCGCCGTGCGGGTGATGTTGCGGCCCACCAGAATCTGGTCGGCGCCCATGGCGAGTTCGCGCATCTCGTCGCGCGTGATGTCGCCGCGCTGGATGACGCGGCTGCCGCCGTACTCGCCTGGCACCAGCCGGCAGCCGGTGCGCACGGTCATGCTCATCTGGATGATCGGGTTGTCGAGCGCCTGGCGGTGTATCTCGGTCAGCATGATGTCAGGCTGGGCGTCGATGAAGAAGCCCGCGCCGTTGACTGGCGGCAGTTGCGCCGGATCACCCAGCACCAGCACCTTGGTGCCGTAGCTCAGGAGGTCGCGGCCGATCAGTTCATCGACCATGGAAACCTCGTCCACGCAGATCAGCGGCGCTGTCGCCGCCGGGCTGTCGGGGTTCAGACGGTACTCGGCGGCGCCGGTGACATCGTCCTGCCGGACCTTGTAGATCATGCGGTGGATCGTGGATGCCGGGCAGCCCTTGAGCGAAAGCACCAGACTGGCCTTGCCGGTGAATGCCGCGAACAGCGTGCCGGGGATGGCCTCTGCGACGGCCTTCGCCAGCGTGGTCTTGCCGGCGCCTGCGTAGCCGAACAGCCGGAACACCTGCGGGCCGCCGCGCTGGCGCGCCCAGTCGATGACGCGCTTCACGGCCTCGCCCTGTTGCTGGCTGAACTTCATGCGCCTCCCACGGCCGACGCGAACTGCCAGACGCTGGCGGCGCGAACGCCCAGCACGCCGAACGGCACGTTGCTGGTGCCGGTGCTGTCGCCGCCGAACTCTGCGCGCACGTCGTCGGCAGTGACGCCTGGCGCCAGTTGGTAGACCATCGCCATGCCGGCGCGGTGCTTGGCCTTCTCCACCAGTCCGGCGGCGATCAGGTCTTGCACGGCGTTCCATGCCGTCGTGTTCGACATGCCCAGCGGCCCGGTGATCTGCTGGACCGTCGTTGAGCCGCCGCGGTTGGCGATGAATTCGCCGACCTTCAGTGCATTCGCGTTCATCGTTGATACCCTCCGGTGTGCTGCACCGTGTGTTTCGATTCCCACGCGAGGATCTCAGCGACCGGGTAAAGCACCCGGCCTCCTGCCCGCGTGAAGCGTGGTCCGATGCCCATGCAGCGCCAGTTGGCCAAAGTTCGAACCGAGATGCGTCCCGCTAGTCGGTCCGAAAGCTGCTGGGGGGTGAGGTAGGTCAGAAGACTGGCTCGTCGTCAGAGGGCAGGATGCCAGGCTGGCTGGACACCTGTTGCGGCGCAGGTTGAGATTCCGCAATGCCACGAGAGTCGGATGACTCGGCCGGCGGCGGCGTGGCGGCGCGGCGGCGCGGTGCGGGGGCTTGCGCAGCCGGCGCCGGTGGTGCAGGTTGCGCGGCTGCGGCCTGCTGAATGGCGCCCATGACCTGGGTGGCGACCACGTCGACGGCGGCGGGCTTGGCGGCCAGTTCGAAGTACTCGCTTGGCTTGGCGCCTTCGCGCAGGGCGTTGAAGACGCCGACCAAGTCGGCGAGTTCATCGACGGTGACGTTGTCCAGCGAGTGGCCGACGTACTCGCTCAGGTGCTTGACGCCCACGCCGTACTTGCCGAACGCCGTGACCATGTCGTTCACGCGCTGGCTGATCGACTTGTCATTCGTGCCGGCCAGCGTGGCGCGGCAGGCTGCCTGCCCAGCAGCCACCAGTGCCTTCGGAAGCAAAGCCGCGATGCGGCCACGCATTTGCTTGCTGGCGACGTTGGCGATCTTGTTGTCGATGTCGGCTTGATCGGTGAGCTTCTTGGGGCCGTTCTTGGTGTCGACCACATGCATCACGGTGACCTGGCGCGTGCTGAGGTTGTTGCGCTCCACGTCCCAGGCGAACACCTCGATTTCGCTCTTGCCTTCGCCGCGGCTCAGTTCGCGGTGGCCGAAGGAGAAGTTGCCGTAGCAGCGGGCGCACTCCTCCATGAACCGGATGCTCGGGCCGGTGCCGCGGTTGGGCACGGAGTAGAACGCAGTGGCGGCGAACTCGGTCGACTTGCAGGCGTCCATGAACTCGGCCATGGCCTGCGCCATGCTGCGCGGGAACATCTTGGCGATCTGGATCTTGCCGCGGACTTCGGCGATCGCGCGCTCGGACTCGATTGCGACTGCGCCAGCGTTGATTTGCGATTGCGCAATCATCGGGCGGAACGGATCTTGTGGGGTGATGTCGTTCATGGGGTCAGTTGGCTTACTGGTTGGTGGGGCGGACGGTGTTGATCGCGCTCTGCACGCTGTCGCTCAGGTACTGGTAGCTCTCGGCGGCCATGGTGACGGCCTCTGGCATGCAGGCGGTCAGCGCCAGGTGGAAGCCCGGCGTGCCATTGGGGCCGGTCACGGTCAGGCCGGTGAAGATGCGGCCGGCGACGGCGGCGGCCGACAGCAGCAGCTCGACGGGGGCTGCGACAACCTCATCGCCGCCAGGGATGCCGGGGGCGGTCATGGCCGGGACTTCCTTCGCCAGCGCCTTGAGCATGTCGCGCTCGGGCGCTTGGTAGTCGACCAGCAGGGCGTGCGATGAGAGGTCGGACCACTTCATGCCCATGATGGCCCACGCGGGCAGTTCCATCTGACCGCCAGCGGCTGCCATGTGGTCGGCCACCACCTGCGTCGGCAGTTGGTAGGTGTGCCCCGTGTCGGGGAAGCGGATTTGCATGTAGGTGTTCATGGGTTGAGTGTATTAGCTACGCGGTTGGGCGGGTGATTGGTTGTGGCTATCGGTTGTTGTGTGGCGATTACGGCGCCGTCTCGATGCTCATCTCACCGCTGGTGACGCGCGTGACGAACAGTTGCAGGCCGGAGGCGATGGCCGACTCGCGGAATGCTTCGAAGGTGTCGGAACTCATCAACTCAAGTCCGTCGACGCAGCACACGCCGAGCCGGCCGGCGCGCACCTTGGCGAGGTCGACAGCGATCTGCACGCGCTGCGCGGTGTTCAGGCGATCGAACGGCACGTCGCCGCGGTAAATCTCGCCGTCGCGCACCTCCAGGCCGGGGATGGGCAGGGCGGACAGCAGGTCGAGCTTGTACTGCTCGATGTCGGCCAGGGCCTTGGTCTGGCGCTCGGCGTCGGCCTGAAGGTCGGCCAGTTGCTGCTGCATGGTCTTGATCGTCGCCTGGGTGGCCTCGCGGCGGGCGGCGGCGTCGCGGTTGGCGCGGATGGCGGCCAGGGCCTGGGTGATCGGCGCGGCGGCTGCAGTGCGGTCGGCGCGCGCCTTCTCGGCGGCAGCGCTGGCGCGCAGTTCGGTGGCTGCGAAGGCGGCGTTGGCCTCGGTCATCTTGGTGCGGATGGCGTCGATCTCGGCCTGTAGGGCGGCTTGGCCGGCTTGGTGGTCGGCGCGCATCTTGGCGAGCTGGCGGTCGATCTTGCCCAGCGTGGCGTCGCGTGCGGTGTCGATTGCGGCAAGCTGCGCGGTCAGTTCGTCCTCGCTGCCGCTCACGCCGGCCGGCGCGTCAGGCATCGCCGCGCGCAGTTGGTTGATGGTGGCGTCCTTCTCCCGCACCGCGCGGTTCGTGCCGGTGCGGTCGTCGTAGACCTGGCGGCGCACGGCGTCGATCGTCGCCAGCGCGTGTACACCCGGCTCGGCGGTGACGGTCACGCCAGAAATCTGCGACAGCCTCTCGGTGTCGGCCTGCAGCGGCATCGACTCCAGCAGCACGCGGGCGCGGTCGCCGGGGCGGGCCATCAGGAAATCGACGGGGTTGACGGACATGAGGTCCACCAGCGCAGCCAGGGCCTGGGCCGGCTTGGCGCTCGCCTTGCCGTCTGCCGCCTTCACTGCGCGCGTGGTGCCGCTGGGCGTGACGCGGGTGGTGATGCTGCCGCCGTTGTCCAGCACCAGCACCACCTCGCCCTTGTCGGCGCCAGCGCGCAGCAGGGTGGCGTCGTGTCCGCCCTTGAGTGCGCCGCGGATGGCGTCCAGCGCCGAGGTCTTGCCCTGGCCGTTGTCGCCGGTGAAGGCGGTGAACTGCCCGGCGTCGAATTCGAGCGAGTCGATGCCGAGGATGTTCGAGATTTTGACGTGGTTGATTTTCATGATGTCGTGGCGTTGAGCGCCAGATAGACGAGATACACAATCACCCCATCAGCGATGAGCGTGCAGATCAGAACCCACCCTAGGGGCGTGGGGCGAAGCATGGGCGGTATCCTTATGCTGGTGCCATGCGTTGAACAGCCGGCGCAGTGCGTATCCGCGCGCCACGCTGGCCAGGGTGAAAATTGCCGTGATGGCTGCGTTGTGAGAGACGCTGACGGGGTAGCCGAAGGCCGGGAATACGACAGCGGTCAGGGCCATGCTGACGAGGAATCCGACCGCCGTGCTGGTGACGGTCTCGGCAAGGCTGTGGCGGCGGGACTGGCTCACAGCAACCCCATCTCAATCTGCCTCACCCCCCACGCCGGCAACTCCAGCGCCCGCACCTCGTGGTCGCTGTAGCTCGGCCACTGGTCCAGCTTCTGAGCGGCCAGCAGGCGGGTGAGTAGCTGGCGGGCTTGGCGCCGGCCGAGGTCGAGTTGTTCTTGGGTGACGTAGTAGATGCCGATGGCATAGGGCGGCTTCTTCTCGACGGCAACGAACACCCACCAGGGCGGCGCCTCGCCGAATGCCGACTGCATCACGTCGAAGTACCAGGGCGGCTGCAGGTAGTACGAAAAGTTGAACGCAGCCCGGCCGAACCCGTCAGGGCTGGCGTCGTCGCAACTCTTGAGGTCGGCCGCCATGCCGCCGAGGTAGTCGAAGCGGCACTTGATGTGCGCGCCGGTCTCGGCGTCGATGGCGTGCACCGACTGTTCGGCCCGGCCGCCGGTGAAGATCGTCCGCGCGATGGGATGGCGCCTGACGGCATCGCGCACGGCCAGCGTTGTGGTCCACTGTTCGGCGGTCAGCAGTTCCTTGCCGGCGTTGGCGGCCTCGAAGTCGCGCCACCAGGCGATGGCGTTGAGCGTGTCGGCGCTGGGCTTGGCTGCGTTGACCTGGCGGTCAGTCGGGCGCTTCGGTGCGTCCTCGGGCAGGCTGGCGTAGGCGGATGGGAACAGGTCCGGCTCCAGCACTGCGGAGTGGATGGCACTGCCCAGCACCAGCGCCGCGGCCGGCTCGGCGCGCTCGCGCTCCGGGTTGCGCTTGGCATGCCACCAGTGCAGCGGGCTCTTGGCGAACAGCGACAGGTCGCTCTTACTGACCCCAGGCCCTTGGTGGTATTCGTCGTTCGTCTGTTCAACGAAACCAGGCTGTACGTCGGTCAAGACGCCGCCGTTGGTGATTGTCTGGATGGTCATCTGTGCTGGCTGCTGTGGTGTTGATTGCGCAATTCTGCGCTATCCTTTGCCCGCCACGCAATGCACTTGCACTCGTTTTATCGCTATGTCATCGCGCATCACGATAGGTCACGGCTATTACGCAAAAACCATCCGGCGGGCGGTGGAAAATAGCTACACTCTCGCCCCATGAGCTACGAACTTGAATTCCAACAGAGGCTGGATGCGATCGACGCCCGAGCGAAGGCGGCGGGCACCAGCCTGACCGAGCTGTGCCGCAAGTCCGGCACGGCGCGCAGCACGCCTGACCGCTGGCGCAAGGTCACGCCGAAGACGGTGCTGATCGTCACGCAGTTGGAGGCCGAGTTGACGGCGATCGAGAAGGCCAGGGCGCCAGCAGTGGTGCCGGATGACCAGCCGCCTGCCGTGTTCTGACGGGCGTCACACCAATATTCCCTGCCGCTTAATCGTGGTGCGGTGGGGGCGGAGAAAGCATGAGATTTGGAAGCGTGTGCAGCGGCATTGAGGCCGCATCTGTCGCATGGGGATCACTCGGATGGCGCGCGGCTTGGCTGGCGGAAATCGAGAAGTTCCCCTCCGCAGTGCTCGCACATCACTACCCGGATGCACCCAACCTGGGCGACATGACGGCGCTGCCGGATCGCATCCGGTCAGGAGAAATCGAGGCGCCGGACGTGTTCTGCGGCGGCACGCCTTGTCAGGCGTTCAGCGTGGCCGGCATGCGCCGCAGCCTGGACGACGCTCGCGGCAACCTGTCGCTCACCTTCTGCACCATCGCCAATGAAATCGACGCAATTCGATCTGTTCGAGACGAGCAACCCTGCATCGTCTTTTGGGAAAACGTCCCAGGAGTCCTCAGCACCAAAGACAATGCATTCGGCTGCTTTCTGGCGGGACTTGCCGGCGAGGAGCTTCCACTACTCCCGCCAGGGGGTAAATGGACAAACGCAGGTGCTGTGTTTGGTCCCGCGCGAACAGTCGCGTGGCGGGTCACTGATGCCCAATATTTCGGAGTGGCCCAACGACGCCGTCGTGTGTTCGTTGTCGCAAGTGCTCGAAAGGGGTTCGATCCCTGCGCGGTACTTTTTGAGTTCGACGGCGTGCGCAGGGATACTGCGCCGAGCCGAGAAGCGGGGGAAGGCGCTGCCGGTGGCGCTGGAGCAGGCGCTACGTTCGGTTGCGAAGGCATAGGCGCCTACGCCACCAGCGCCACCAGCGCCACCAGCGCCACCAGCGCCACCAGCGCCACCAGCGCCACGCTACTAAAGACCGGGCAGGACTTGGGGCCTGGTTGCGAGGCTCTGGTGAGTGCGTATGGCGGCAACAACACCACCGGCCCCATTGATGTGGCGACCGCACGAAATGCGTGCGCCAGCGCCAGCGGTCGGATGGACTTCGAGTCTGAGACGTTCTTGGTGCAGGCCGCCGAGTGCATCACTGGCGCTGTCACCCACACACTGAAGGCGGACGGGTTTGAGGCGTCGGAGGATGGGACTGGGCGGGGGGGGCCGATGGTGCGCAGCATGGGGCATGACGGCAGTCATGCGAATGGTGGTGGTCAGGTGGCGGTGGCGTTTCAATCCAGTCAGTCCGGCGTTAGATTCGGCGACGCTCATGCAACGCTTGATAGCAACAACGGGAGCAGGCGCCACAACGGCGTTGCAACCGCCATGCAAGTCCGCCGCCTGACCCCCATGGAATGCTGCCGCCTGCAGGGCTTCCCCGACGATTACCTGAGCCAGGTCACATGGCGCGGCAAGTGCCCGCCACCAGACGGGCCGATGTACAAGGCGCTCGGCAACTCCTGGGCTGTGCCGAACGTGGCGTGGATCGGCCGTCGCATTGTGGCTGAGCTGGAGCGCGGCAATGAGGCTTGACCCGAGCCGCTACCCGGCCGTCCCTATCGCGCAATCTGTGACACTGCGAGACTATCAAGAGGGCTTTGTTTCCAAGGTCCGTGAACTGTTCGCGTCTGGGAGGTCGGCGCCACTGCTGGTGGCGGCCACCGGATCTGGAAAAACTGTTGTTTTCAGCTACATCGCCCGCAGCGCTGCCACCCTCGGCCGCCGCGTCCTGATCCTCGCCCACCGCGACACCCTCATCAAGCAGGCCAGCCGCAAGCTCACCGACTACGGCGTCGAGCATGGCGTCATCATGGCCGGCTTCACGCCGCAGCATCACTGCCGTGTTCAGGTCGCCAGCGTGCAGACCATCGTGCGGCGGCTGGATAAGTTGCCGTACCGGTTTGATCTGGTGGTGATCGATGAGGCGCACCTGAGTGCGGCCAAGAGCTATCTCACCATCGTCGCCAAGCTGCGCGAGTCGAATCCAAAGCTGAAGATCCTCGGCGTCACCGGGTCACCAGTCCGTCTGGATGGCAAGGGGCTGGGGTCGCATGCTGGTGGGCTGTTCGATGACCTCGTGGAGGGCATCAGCATCAGAGACCTCATCGATCAGGCGTATCTGGTGCAGCCGGCTGTCTTCGCGCCGGCCGAGCAGGTCGACTTGTCGCAGGTGAAAAAGGTCGGCGGCGACTACGACAGTGGCGCTCTGGCTGAGGTGATGGATCGCCCCATGATCACCGGAAGCGCTATCGACGCCTGGCGCAAGCACTGCCCAGGCGTGCCGGCCGTCGCCTGGTGCGCCAACGTGGCTCACGCGCAGCACGTGGCGGCCGAGTTCACGGCGGCCGGCATCCCCGCCGTGGCGCTGTCAGGCGATGACGACGGCGCTGAGCGCGAGCGCGCGCTGGCTGGGCTGGCATCTGGCGCTATCAAAATTATCACTTTTGCGATGCTTTTGGTCGAGGGGGTCGACCAGCCGGCCATCGGCGCAGTGATCCTGCTGCGCCCCACCATGAGCCTGAGCAGCTATCTGCAGGTGATCGGTCGCGGCCTGCGCACGATCTACGCGCCGGGCATGCCGATCGCCACGGTCGAGCAGCGGCGAGCAGCCATCCTGGCGGGGCCGAAGGGCGCGAAGTGCTACGTGCTGGACCACGCGGGGCTGACGTTCAAGCACGGGTTTGCTGACGACATCCGCGAATGGTCGCTGGATGGTGTGGTCAAGAAAAAGGGGAAGAAAAAAGACCCGAAGGAGGAGGGGCCGGCGGTGGCGCAGTGCCCGAAGTGCTACCACGTCCACCCCAAGGCGCCGGTCTGCCCATCCTGCGGCCACGTCTACGAGGTCCGCGGCGGCTCACCAGAGCATGTCGACGGTGAACTGGCCGAGATCACGCCAGAGATGCGCGCGCAGATGGCTGCGGTCAGGAAGACCGAGATCAAGAAAGCCAAGACCCTCGAAGACCTCCTGCGCATCGAAAAGGAGCGCGGCTACAAACCCGGCTGGGCGCAGGCCACGCACACGGCGAAGGCGCGCATCCGCGAGAAGTATCGCCGGCCGGAGCCGCCGTTGTCGGCTTATGAGAATGACTTCCGCCGCTGAGCGGCACAACTGAGCGGGTGACCGCAAGAAAGAGACCATGGCTAGCTTAAATTCCTGTTCGTTCATCGGCAATATCGGCCGAGACCCCGAGACCAAGACGTTCCAGAACGGCGACAAGATCACCAACGCCAGCATCGCGTGCACCGAGACGTGGAAGGACAAGACCTCCGGCGAGCGCAAGGAGCGCACCGAGTGGGTCAGCCTGGTGTTCACCGGTGGGCTGGCCGACGTGGCGGGGCAATACCTGCGCAAGGGCTCGCAGGTCTACGTGTCGGGAAAGTTCACCACGCGCAAGTGGACGGACAAGGATGGCGTCGATCGCTACTCGACGGAGATCCGCGTGGGCGAGCTGGTGATGCTGGGCAAGCCGGGTGAGTCGGCTGGCGGTGGTGGCGGGCAGGCGGCGCCGCAGCAGCGCCAGGCGGCGCCGGCTCAGCAGCGGCAGGCGGCGGCTCCGCAGCGCCAGCAGCAGCGGCCGATGGATGACGACAGCGACGTACCCTTCTGAGGTCTGACATGACCCGCAAATACAGCCACTACTTCCGCCCCATCCCACCCGGCGTCACTGCCATCGACCTCTACCGCGTCGCGGAGATGTTCGAGATCACGGACCAGTGCCTGTTCCATGCGCTCAAGAAGATCGTCGCGGCCGGCAAGCGCGGCAGCAAGACGGTCGGGCAGGACGTGCAGGAGGCCATCGACTCGCTGGTGCGGTGGCAGGAGATGAGGGGGGAGGAGGTGCCGACTGCGTCTGGCGCAGTCGAGCAGAGCGTGGCCGGTGGCGCTGCGACGTGGGTGGCACCGGACGTCAACTATGTCTCGCCTTGAAGCCCCCAACCAGCGCGCGATCTGGCTCGCCACAGCGGCCCTGGCCGGCACCGTGCTGTTCCGCTGCAACAGCGGCAAGGCCTGGCTCGCCAGTGGCGGCAAGCCGCAGAGGCTGCAGGACGGCACCGTGCTGCTGCCTGGCGGCAGGCCAGTTGCGCTGGGCCTCGCGCTCACCAGCGGCGAGCCCGTCGTAGGGCAGTCTGACCTGATCGGCTGGCGGTCCATCGTCATCACGCCAGACATGGTCGGGTGCCGCGTCGCGGTCCTCACGGCCATCGAGTGCAAGCGCGAGAAGGGCGGCATCGTCACGCCCGACCAGCTTCATTTCGTGCAGCAGGTCACGCGCGCTGGCGGGATTGCCGGCGTCGCGCACTCTGAATCTGTTGCGCAGGCGCTCATCCGCGACTGGAAGCCCATCCGCGTCGCATAGACTCAATCCCCCGGCCTAGCGCCGGGGTCTTCTTTCGCGCGGGGTGGGTGGCCACCCGTGCCGGCCTACACCGGTAAACCCCGCGCACCTTTTTCCTGTAGGGGAACAGATTTGTCAGACGTCACACTCGATATTGCTGAGTCAGCTTTGCAGGCGGTGTCGCCTGACTGTGACCGGAGAGAGTGGGCCCGAATGGCGCTGGCCATGTATGACGAGTTCGGCGACGCCGGGTTCGATGCGTGGGATCGGTGGAGCCAGGGTGGCAGCTGTTACAACGAGAAGGACGCCCGGTCGACGTGGCGGTCGTGCGCGAGGGCCGGCGGTGCGGTGCGGGTCACCATCTCGGCGGTCATATGGGCTGCGCAGAACGTCGGCTGGCGCATGCCGAACACCACGCGCGGCACGTCGCGGGCGGATGACGTCGAGCGGCTCGCGAGGGTGCGGCAGGCGATGGAGCGCGAGCGCGAGGAGCGGCGTCGCGCGCAGGATGCCGCTGTCGCCGAGGACCAGGCCGCCGCCGCCGCGCTGGCGAAGTCGATATGGGATGCCGCCAAGCCGGCGCCAGCCGATCACCCGTATCTAGTGCGCAAGGGTATCCCTGCGGAAGGGCTGCGCATCGGCGAGTGGAATGCCGACTATGTGACCGATGACGGCGAGGTGGTCCGCCGCCGCGTGTCTGGTGCGCTGATCATCCCGATTTGGGCCGGACCCGGCCGACTGTCGAGTCTGCAGGGCATCTTCCGCGATGCATCCAACAAGCTCAAGCGCGACCGCGACTACTTGCGCAACGGGCGCAAGCAGGGCTGCTATACGGTCCTGGGCAGGATCACTGCCGACACCCACACCGTGGGCATCGGCGAGGGCTACGCGACCTGCTACAGCGTGCACGCGGCGATGGGCTGGCCTGTGGTGGTGGCGTTCGACGCCGGCAACCTCATGGCGGTGGCGCAGGCTCTGCGCGCCAAGCTGGGCGGCTGCCGCATCATCCTGGCGGCGGACAATGACCAGTGGCATGGCGACGGCAAGAATCCCGGCGTCGAGTCAGCCAAGCGCGCAGCCGAGGCGGTGGCTGGCATGTTGGTTGTCCCGGAGTTCGACCCCACCGAGCCCGGCGAGCCGACCGACTGGAATGACCTGGCGCAGAAGTCAGGGCTTGCCGCGGTGGTCGCGCAGTTCGACCTGGCGCTGAACCCGCCCGCCGCGCCGCCAGCGCCGGCCGTGCCCAGCGAGCCGCCGACTCTGCCGCCGCCACCGATGCCGGTGGCCGGCGACGAGCCGGACATGGAGCGCAACGGGTACTTCTCGGTCCTGGGGTATGACCACGACACCTATTACCTGTTCCAGCACGAGCGCCGGCAGATATCGAGGTACACCAAGGGCGACTTCGGCAAGGCTGGCCTGATCGAGCTGGCGCCGCTGAACTGGTGGGAGACATACTTCCCCGGCAAGCAGGGCCTGGACGCCAGTGCTGCCATGAACTGGCTCATCCGCGTGGCGGCGCGCCGCGGCATCTACGACATCAGCCGGATTCGCGGGCGCGGCGCGTGGACGGACGACGGGCGCATTGTCTACCACCACGGCAGCAGTCTGACGGTGGACGGACAGGTGACGGATGTGACGCGGATTGTGAGCCGGTATGTCTACGAGCTGGACCGGCCGCTGCCGGATCCGGCGCCGGAGATGCTGACCAGCGATGAAGGCGAGGCGATCCTCGACCTGGCGATGAAGTTCAGGTGGTCGAAGCCTGGGAGCGCTGCGCTGGCGGCTGGATGGGCTGCGCTGGCGCCTGTTTGCGGGGCGCTGAAGTGGCGTCCGCATGTCTGGTTGGCGGGTGGCCCGGGGTCCGGGAAATCAACAGTTCTTAACGATTTTTTGTTTTTCCTTACAGGCGGACTGGCTTTGTTCGCACAAGGCAACTCGACCGAGGCCGGCATCCGCCAGTCCCTGCGCGCGGATGCGCTGCCAGTGCTCTACGACGAAAGCGAGCAGAACACCGATCAGGAGCGACACCGTGTGCAGGGCATCATCGCCCTGATTCGCCAGAGTTCAACCGAATCTCAGGCGCGCACACTGAAGGGCACGGCCGGCGGCGAGGCCAGCGCGTACCACATCCGCAGCATGTTCTGTCTCGCCTCCATCCAAGTCGGCCTGCGCAACCAGGCCGACACCGAACGCATCAGCCAACTCAACCTGCGCCCGAAGCACGAGGACCGAGACCCGGCCGCGACGTGGGCGGCGCTGTCGAAGGCGCTGGCGGCTCTGCGCGCCGACAAGGAACTGCCCGCCAGGCTGCTGCGCCGCTCGATCGACCTGCTGCCGGTGACACTGCAGAACATCGGCGTATTCAGTCGGGCCGCCAGCGAGCGGTTTGGCAGCGTGCGCGACGGCGACCAGTACGGGACATTGCTGGCGGGCGCATGGTCGCTGCAGTCCACAGAGGTTGCCGGGCATGACGAGGCGCTGGAGTGGATCGACCGATACGACTGGAGCGAGCACCGAGACCAGGCGGATGGCGACACCAGCGAGGATGCCCTTGCCGCCCTGCTGGAGCGCCGTGTGCGCGTGTCTGGCAGCATCGAGGCCACGGTGTACGAGTTGATCCGCGAGGCGCGCGGACAGTCGAACAACGGCCTGGACATCGGCAAGTCGATCGCCGAGGCTACGCTGACGCGCCATGGCATGCGCTTCACGCCGGACTGGCTGGTGTTCGCCAACAAGAGCCTTGGCCTGACCGAACTCATGCGCGGCACGCCATACGAGCAGGACATGCGCGGCCTGCTGCTGCGCATCAAGGGCGCAGACCGCAACGACAACCAGCCGATGTCGATCAACGGCACGGCCACCAAGGTGGTTAGGGTGCCGCTGACGCGAGTGCTGGGGCAGCAGCGGTATCTGGACGAGCCGTTCTAGCAGTGGCCTCGGCTACTGGGCGGGGGCTTGGCTGGCGCCGGTGGCGGTGCTGGCGCCAGCCCTCGGCGCTTGTGGAATAGGCCGATCCGGTCCCGGATATCGGCCACGCACTGATCGCCCGTCGCTATGCTCGGGCACGCCTGGCGGTACTCGCTGCCGGAGTACGCGCGGACCACCACCTCCCTAGAGTCCGGCGCGTACCACACGGACTCAATGGCGCTGTAAAAAACAACCACGTCATTGATCTTGAGCCACATGCGATATTTTTGCCGAATACGGGCGGTGGCGGAAACAAAAAAGCCCCGCGTGGGGGCTTGTTGTTTTTGAGGGTTCTATGGCCCTGGCTGGCTGGTTGTTGGCGCGCTGGCAGCCCGTATCTGCCTGACCCTGGCCTCAGTTACCCCCGCCTCCAGCGCGGCCGACGTCGCCGTGCCACCCTGCTCCAGCAGGTGCAGCACCAGTTCCCGCGTCGACTCCGCGCGCTGGCGGGCTTTGATGCCTCGCTCGACCCGGCCGGCGCATTCCTTCACGCGAGCGGGTCCGATCGCCTTGACCACCGAGTCCACCAGTTCATAGGTCGACCAGCGGTGCCCATCGGCGCACTTGTAGCGGCGCCAGACGCCGTATTCCATGGTCCGGGTCTCAAGCACGCGCGACGTGGTGAGCCCGCAGGTTGTGCAGCGCATCATAGGAGTCGAGCGATTTCGCTGGTGAGCGTGGCGTCTTGGTCCGCGAGCCCGATCAGGCGCAGGAACCCCAAATAGCTCATCGAGCCGCGCTTTTGGTTGCACGGCAGGCATGACAGTACAAGGTTGCTGGACTCGTTGCCGCCGCCCTCGCAGATGGGTTTGATGTGGTCGAGTGTGATGCGACGACGGTGCACCACAACATCGCAGTAGTGGCACGGCGCCTCGCGCCGGCCGTCCATCAACACGTCGAGCTGGTTTTTCCGCTCGCCGATGCTCCATGGCTTCGTTGCGCGGTGAGACATGTCTATGACTGCTTGCAGGGGTAGGCTGCCACCAGCCCGCGCATGATGATGGGCGCTGCGGGGGCGTAGGGGCCTTCCTTTGAGTTGACCAGCGCGCGCTTGGCGGTGTTCATCGCCATGGCCAGCGTGGTGCCTTGAGGAGCGCAGATCAGGAACCCGACTGCGGCATCCCACAGGCCGGCGACGTAGCCCATGGAGTCCACGAACTGCGGACTGGGCGGCTGGCTCATGTTGAACAGGACTTCGCCCGCTGAGCGGAACTGCGCGCTGGCTGTGGCGCAGGACAGGGCCAGGGTGGCGGCGATGAGGGTGGATTTCATGGAGTCACTTTCTACCGCACAACCGGCGCGCGGTGTCCGCCTTGTGAGCGGGGTTGTCGTTGCCAAACCACCAGGCGGTGCAGATTTCGCCGCGCTCGGCAGTCGAGAGGAGCGCCTTGGCCGGCGCGGGTTTTGGCGCAATGCAGGCGCTGGCGGCGCCGTGCTGGCGGCCATCGGCTTGCCCGATCAGGTAGGCCGTCCAGCCGACCACCACGGCTGCGAGCAGGTGGCGGATGCGCATGTCAGGAGGCGCGCAGGGCCGCGGACGCGAGTGTGCTGGCGGTGCCGACGACGGCGGCCAAGCAGATGCCGAAGATGATCGACTCGAAGGGCGTGGCGGTGGCTTCGCAGCCGAGGCGGGCGCGCAGTCGTTCGGCGGTGGCCTTGGCGGACGCCTCCTCGCGCTCCAGGGTGGCGAGCAGTGCGGCGTGCGCCTCGCTGCCGGGGTCGGTCAGCAGCAGGTCGGCGCTGAGGTCGGTGATCTCGTCCTCCAGCAGGGAGAGCTTGAGGCGGTCTTTGAATGTGATGATGCGGGTGAGGAGGTTCATGGTGGGGCTGCTTGTGGGGAGGTGCCGCCAGCCGGGCGGCGCGGGTGGTCGCACTGGTCAGCCCCTGGGGGAGGGGCTGAGCGGTGGGATCAGGAGGCGCGGGCGATCAGAGTGTGCCGACAGGAGTACCCGTGTCGTGATAGATCCAGCCGCACAGCGTGCCAGGCTGGCGACGGATGATCTTGCGGCAGCCGGGGCCGCCAGCCCACAGGATCGATGTGTAGTTGGCCTCTGCCGGTGGCCGGTGCGCTGCCTCGATCTGTGTGTACGCCTGCCTCAACACTCGATCGAGTACGACGCTGGCGCGGTGCTGTTTGCGGGTCATGATGGGCTCCTTGGTTGGTTGCGTTGTTCGATGACTGAATTCTGCTACGCGCAGCCGTTCTTGTGTTGTTAGATTTACCTATGGCACCACTCACGCCAATGCACTCAGCCTATCGTGCCTCCACGCCCGGCCCGTCCGCCTCCAGCCGATCCAGCTTCTCCTTGCGCCGCAGCGCCAGGTCGCGCCAGATGTCGCGCTCGGCTTCCAACTCGGCCTCGCGCTCGGCTGCGCGACGGCGGGGGATTAGCTCCCACACCTGGGGGTTGTCGCGGCGTTGCTGGCGGACTTCCTCGGCAGCGTCGGCGGTGCGCGCCAGGCTGGGGCCGAACTGCTCGACCCATCCGTTGCAGATGAGGTAGCCGGATGTGGGGATGTCGCGGATGGGGGTGGGCATGTCAGTCTTTGGTGGTGGCGGCTGCGATGGCTGCGCGAAGTTGCTTGATTGACTCAATATAAAGCTCATCATCTGCTAACTTTCTTCTGTAGATTGGAGTGTCAAAAAGACCTCGCATATTTAGCAGAGCATCCAGCAGATCAGGCGCCGCGGCGATCAGGCGAGCGTTTGCCCTGCGCTCGTCCAGTGGACCTATTGGCGCAACGAATGCAATGGGCGAGCAGCCACGCGACTTGCTGTCGCTGTCGCATACCTGCGTCTTGTCGAGGTGGTTTAATTGCCACGGCCCTGGTGTGTGCTTGCTCATGATTGCAACTCCAATACAGCCAACTCCAACCGGAGCTTGCGCACCACAGCCCGCAGGCTGGCGATGCGTGGCAGGAACTCGGGACCGCCACGCAGCAGCGTGCAGCGGTATGAAAGGTCGGCGGCCAGGTGATCGGCGTCGGTGGCGTCGATGGTCTGGTGGCCGGCGGTGAACGACAGGCCGCGCCAGTGCGCGCGGTACTGCTCAGACGTGCTGGTGTCCTCGGCGCGGCGTGCCGCGGCTTCCTGGCAGGCTTGCGCCTGCAGGGTGGTGAGGTTGATGCGGATGGTGGTCATACGGGCGGGAACTGGTGCTGCTGGCTGCGCTGGCGGTAGGTTGGCGCGGCATCGCTAGGCTGCTTGCCGGGCAGCGGCGTGCCGATGGCGGGGCGGGTCGCTTTGCGGCGCTCCAGCTTTGCCAGCAGGTCGAAGCCGCAGGCATCGTCTCGCATCGGCATGATGATCATCAGCGCCTCGTGGATGTGCATGAACTGCACGGCGACGGCGCTTTGCGGGTTTTCAGACCACAGGCGAACGCCAGAGAATCGGCCTGCACCGATAGACGCCAGGTCGTTGGCCTGGGACAGGTATTTCGGATTGACGGCGCCAGCGGTGCAGGGCTTGAGCTTCGAAAACTCGGGGATGACCCGGATGATGTCGGGGAATTTGCCCGTCATCTGTGCAGGCCCTGGCGACACGAACTGCTCGGTCTCGTCGTGAGCTGCACCGTGCCTGGAGTTGATGCTCAGGCGCTGGCCGTCCAGCACGGCGATCATGTCCGGCTTGCTCTTGACGCGAGCAGCCGCGGCGAGCAGGCCAGGCTTGATCGCGATGGTGATGTCGGACGCGCCGACGATGTCGCCATCGGCGTCGTGCACGATAGCTGCGGCGTGGCCGTCGCAGCCGCAGACGAGCACGCCGGGGCCATCGGGGTACTTCAGGACGTGGATGCCGTTGAGGTAGTACCGGATGTCGGCGATCGCACGGCAGGTGGCGGCCATGCGCAGGGCGCGCAGGCTGAATTTGGCGCGGATGGTGGTGGTCATGTCGGTTGTGCCGGTGGTGCCGGCGTTGTGGTGGTGGCGATGGGTTGGCGACGCGCCAGGATGTCCGCAGCGCCCGCATAGCACTGCCAGACGACGGCAGCGCAGCAGCAGGCGCTGATGAGTTGCATGAGGATGGTGGCGCGCGTGGTCATGGCGATACCAGGCGAAGCACCCGCACCCAGTAATGCACACGCGAGCGTGCGGTGGGGTCGCTGTGGCGCATGGCGTAGAGGGCGGGTATCTTGTTGCGGGCCATGAGGGCGGCGCATTGGCGTTCGAGGGTGGTCACTGCACCACCACCATGGCAGCCGAGCCACCCGAGCGCTGCGCGCCGCACCAGCCGGTGGAGATGTGCCACACGCCGGCCTCCAGCACGGCTTCCACGTACTGGATCTGGCAGCGGTTGCGGTAGCTGTTGGGGACGAAGCCCCAGGCGCTGTACACGCGCACGCGGCGCTTGGCTGTGCCCAGGTGCGTCACCAGGGTGGCGACCTCGTCGGCATCGATCGCACGCTTGGTGCGCAGGCCGGGCTTGCCGAAGGCGGGCGCCAGGGCTGCGATGGCGGGCGCGGGGATAGCTCCGGCAGAGGCGAATTCGGGGATGAGGTACATGGTGCGGCTCCTTGTGCATTGCGTAGCGACCCATCCGCCACACCTAAAATTTACTACAGCCACACCCACGCATCATGAGGGTTTGCTATCAGGTCCAGTGACTCGATAGCGGCTGCAATGCTGGCGCAGGCGTCGATGGCGGCGGTCGCGTCAGCGGCGGGTGTCAGGCCCATCTGCTGGTCGAGCTGCAGGCGCACGTCGACGGGCAGGGTGAGCCAGTCGGCGTGCACTTGCTGTGACCACAGCAGGAGGGGGTCGGCGGTGAGGTAGTCGGCTTGCATGACTGAAATTTACTACATTGCAGCCACCCGGGATGAGGGGTTGCACTGTAAGTTGCTATGTGTCTGTGCAAGTCGATTGCCGGAGGCTATTGGTCGATGGCGGCGGTCAGGGCTTCCATCTGCGCGGCTTCGAATGCCTCGCGCGAGCCCCAGGAGGCGTGCTGCTCGTTGCTGGGGTCGTAGTCGATCCAGCCGTGGGGGCGGTAGGGGGCTGGAGCCGGCGCCGCGACGGGCTTGACTGGTGCGGGAGCCGGCGCCTCGCGCAGTCGCTCGATGGTCATCAGGCTGGTGCGCATGCTGTAGCTGGTGGTGAACCTGCGGCCGATCCGCATGCCGGTGTTGCTGATGTGGGAGCGGGTCGTGGGCACCTTGTGCGGCTCGATCGTCAGCGTCATCCGGCCGCCAGGCGGTAGCAGGTCGATGCCGGCGAGTGCGCCGGTGACCTTGCTGGCGACCTCGGCGGTGGTGCTCTGCGCGGTCGGCGTGAGGCCGCAGGAGCGCAGCACGTTGGCAGCGAAGGCCGGGCTGAGCCACATGAGATAGGCCAAGGCCAGCTCGCGCGTGGCGTGGGTGGTGCTGGCTTCGCAGCGCAGTTCAGCCACCAGGGCGGTCGTCTGGCGCAGCGCCAGGAACCGTTCAGGGCGCTGCGCGTCGTTCGCGCCGATGGCTGAGTGGATGTCGAGCAGGTTGTGGGTGGTGGTTGGCATACATGCATTCACTTGATGAGGAGGAGTGAGTGTATGAGCTTTCGACATTCACTGGATGGCTTGTGAATGAATGTTTTTGGCTGGTCGGTAATAGATTCAGGGCGAAATCGTTGAGCAAATACCATCAACGGTTAGGAAAGTTATCAATGAAATCAACGACTTAGCTCTAACCCTACCAAATTACCTGTTACCGGCCAAAAAGACATATAGAGAGAGAAAGACATATAAACATTCATTCATTTATACAGTGAATGAATGAATGAATATATTTCTCTCATAGTGTTTATATCTATGGTAATATTGGTAAGGTAAGTAGTAAGTAGAAAAAATTCTTCTTCAAGATCAACAACTTAGCGTCATTACCTGAAGTATTACTTGAACCGAACCGGTATTACCGTTGCTGACCTGCACGGTAATTCACGGGTTCTCCTGGGTGGATTGCGCAGAAAACAGGCACAATGAGGGGAGCGGATAGAAGGCTAGCTAAAATGCACAAAGTCACCTACTTCACCCCGGAATGGGCGCCCCAAGGGCGCTTGTTTTTCCGGTGCGACCGCCTGGCGGCGACGCTGGGGCCCGAGCAGTGCGCGACGAACTGGGGGCGCGCTACGGCGGGCGACGGGATGCTGAGGTGCAAGGGGTGCAGGGTCGGGGCGGAGCATGCGGGGCAGGACCGCGCCAACGCTCACCCGCTGCGGGGGATGATGATCTGCGCTAGGTGCCAGCGTGGCTGCAGCCGGCTGGTCGAAGGCTGGACGTGTGTGAGCTGCTATAACCGCGGCCGCGAGTGGCGCATGCAGCGCAACGCCAAGGGCAGCTTCCCGAGCCGCATGAAGCCGCTGGTGCCGATGACGATCACCTACACCGAGGCCGGCGTCCCCGGCGTGCTGCGGCGCCAGTGGACGCAGAGCCGCGAGGAACTGGTGTTCGGCTTGTTGCGCGACGCTACCGGCGAGGTGGCGATTGCGTTCAACGGCAAGCCGAACCTGTCCGGCGCTACCGGAACCCCGCAGGGGTCGCTCTGGTGAGCGGCTGGACGATCGAGCCGCACGTCTGCCGCGCCTGCGGTGGCCGCGTGCTGAGCCAGGACACGGAAGGCGAGGAAACCCGCTACCGCTGCAGCAACTGCGGAACCGAGGCGCTGGGGCGTCGGCCATGGGTGGTGTGCGGGTGCGGGATCAGGATTCGCGGCGCGGTGGATGCTGGACTGAGGTGCCGGCAGAACCCTGATCGGTCGATCGAGGTGCCCGCGGAGATTGTGGTGATGCAATCGATTGAGCGGGCCCGATAGCCAACCCCAATCCACACCCCACCCGCCACGTAGTAAATTTGAGGCTCTACTAACCAACCAGCCCCACTGCCATGCATCCCCTCTTCCTCCTCGTCGCAAGCGCCCCGCCCACCGTCCCCGCGTGGTTCCGCGACCCCACCCCCGCCCCAGTCCGCCCCGTCGTCTGCCAGCAGGCCGAGTATGCGCTCGATGCCGAATGGGATGCCTGCGATGTCGACGAGCAGTACCGCGCCGATTACCTGCGCCTGCTGGAGTGGCGCGGGCACCTGATGAACTGGTCTGCCGGCATGGATCAGCGCCGCGCCATCGCCTGGCCGCTGGCGTGGGCGCAGATGCAGATGGAGCAACTGAAGGCCGCGGGGGTGGAGTTGTGAGCCGCATCCCTGCCCTGGCGGCCGTCTGCATCGGCTGGCTGCTGGTGTTCTCCGGCTATCTGTGGGGCTTGGCCGACCTCGGCTGGTACGTCGCCACAGGCGCCACGCTGACCGGCTTTGACTGGCTGGATGTCACCGGCGCTGCCGTGCTTGGCGTGCAGACTGGGGTGATGCTGCTGATCGGGTGGATGGCTTGGGGGGATGAGGTATGACGGTCACGGCCAGAGCCCGCGTCAAACTCGTCACCCGCAAGCAGCGCACCGGCTCGCTTCCCGAGCGGATCATCGCCACACTGCGCGAGCACGGCCCGATGACGGCGATCGTCCTGCACGAGGTGCACTTCCCCACGTGCCTGCGGTCCGGCATTTCACGCGCGCTGAACCAGCTCATGAGCAGCGAGACGTGGCGCGGCACGAAGCGGCATCGCCGGGCCTACATCAAAGCTTGGGAGCGCAGCGACGCGGACGGCAGGCTCTACCTGCGCGCGGTGTATGCGTCGGGCATCAACCGGCCGAACGCCGAGAAGCCGCCGATGCTGACGCAGGCTGAGCGGCGGGCGCGAGTCGCCGAGCGCAAGCTGGAGAAGCAGCGCATGGAGGCTGCAAATCTGGTGGCTCGCGTCCCCGCCAGCATCTTCCACCTCGGCGCCACACTGTGAGCGCCGGCCCGGTCGTGGCGCGTAAGCTGTGGCTGGGACCAACAAGGGATGAAATGGACGCAACTAACCCTTTCCTTCTGGCCGGCTCTGGCGCCCTGATGGGCATGGCCGTGTCGTTCGCCGTGTCGGCGTTCATCGATCGGCGGCGCGAGCGCGCCATCGATGACAGCTTTGAAAGCCTGTTCGAGACCGACCCCTGGCACACCCTGCCTGACGGCAGGATCGAACTCGGCGCCACGGGCTACGCCATCAAGCACCTGCCCGGCAGCGATGCGGCGTTTCAGTTGTTCAGTCCGGAGGGCGTGCGCGTGGCGACTGGTCAGCCCGGCTCGCTGGACCAGCTCAAGGGCTATGCCGAGACGCTGGCCGACGAGCGCCAGCAGTTCGAGCCGCTGGACGACGTGGCCGGGCTGGCGGCCCGCGTCGATGCCCTGGTGGCGCGGGTGCGCAAGCCATGAGCTTTACCATCCCCGCCCGCCCGGGCCCGGCCGAGATCGCCGACCGCCTGCTGCGCCTGCCCGAGTTCGAGCACCTGCGCGCTGGCGAGGCCCGCGTGGTGTACCTGATGCGGGTGGATCCGGTCATCAAAGCCGGCCGCCAGGTTCTGGGCACCTGCTACCTGCCGACCGTGCAGGGATCGCTCAAGCCGCTGTTCGACTGGCTGCTGGCGGACCGGTTCGGCAATGACCCGCCGATCGACTTCCTGATCGTGCTGGACACCGAGTACTGGCAAGCCGCCAGCGAGCTGCAGCGGGAAATTCTGGTCTATCACGAACTCATGCACTGCGGACAGGCCGTGGACAAGCACGGCGCCGACCGGTTCGACCCGGTGACGGGCCAGCCGATCTGGTGCATCCGCGGACATGACGTGGAGGAATTCGTGGCCGTGGTCGAGCGCTACGGCCAGCACAACGACGACATCCGCCGCTTTGTCGCGGCAGCGAAGGGGGAATGATGAAAGACCTTGTTGCCCGCCCTGTGCGGCCAGGTGATCTGGTGGTGGTCGCGGTCCCCGAGGGGTTCCCGGCCTGGATGCTGCAGGACACGGTGCGCGCCATGCGTGGCCGACTGCCGCGCGACGTGGCGATGACGTTCCTGCCTGCAGGCCTGGGCGTAGAGGTGCGCCGGCCGCCGGAGGGCGATCGCACGCCCGCGCACTTCGAGCTTCCCGAGGTTGAGTGGCGCGCTATCAACAGTGATTGACAGTGGGTTGATAGTTGATAGTGCGCATTGATAGACGTGACACCACCATTAACGCATGGCGACAAAACACCCCCGCAGGGCCGAGGCTGAGGCCGCAATCCGAGTCCACCTGAGCACGCGCGGCAATGGTGACTGGGAGGCCGTGCTTACGCAATTTCCAGACGTGTCGGCGCCGAGCATGTGGCGGTGGATCCGCGAGGTAAAGGCGGGCGCACCGGAGGGCGCGCAGCTCAAGACCGCCGTCAGCCGCATCCGCCGGTCGCTCAAGGACGACAAGGTGTATCGCACCGAGGAGGCCAGCCAGCAGGCCGTGCGGCACATCGCCGATCAACTGCCGGCGGCGCCGCGGCCGGAGTACATCGCCAGGACCGGGTCAGCCGGCCTGGAGAACATCGACTTCGTGCGCGAGATCCGGCACCTGTACTCCGACGCCCTGATGCTGCGCGCGTACTGCACAAAGGTCGACGCCGAGACCGGGCAGGAGAGCATCAAGCAGCCGATGCTGTTCGAAAAGCAGATCGCGCGGCGTGCCAGCCTGATCGAGACCAGCATCAAGACCGTGCAGGAGCTTTGGGACTTGCGCACGATGCAGGGGTTTTATCAGGCGATCATCGAGGAGATCGGCAAAGAGGCGCCCGATGTCCAGCACCGCATCATGGACAGGTTGCGGGCGCTGAACAACGAGCGCGGCATGACGATGTTCACCACGGCGTTCTGACGTGCGCGGGGTTGTGCAGAGGCGTAGGGGCCTGCCGGACTACCGCAGCGGCCTGTCGAGCCTGATCTCGAAGCTGGAGGAGAAGACCGGCTATCGGGTGGCAAAGGTCGGCATCGAGGCGGGCGTGACGTTCCGCGACTGGTGCGAGGAGCTTGGCCGCAAGGGCATGAAAGTCGACGGAAAGCCGTTCAAGCTGGACGACCGCCCGGCCATGGCATGGATCTACGATCAAGTGCCCAGCACTGAGGATGAGGCCTACCGCCTGGTGCTGGTGCTGATGAAATGCGCGCAGGTGGGTTTTACGGTCATGGAGATGCTTGCGTGCATCTACCTGGGCCTGCGCTTCGGGCCGGCAATCGTCGGCATGTTCCTGCCGGACATGAACCTCGCCGGCCTGAAGTCGACCGAGCGGTTCATGCCCATCGTGCGCTCCACGCCGAGCGTGCACGAGCTGATGACTCAGGACGCGCCGGACGGCAGCGGGCGCAAGCAGGGCGAGGGCAACGTCAACCGCCGCCGCATTGGTGAAGCGCTGTTCGTGTTCAGTTGGACATCTGGCCGGGCCACCACCGAGTCTGTGCCCATGGACGTCCTGAGCTTCGATGAAGTGCAGGAAATGACGCTGGAGCAGATGGAGAAGACCATCGAGCGCCTGAGCGCCAGCCCGCTGCGTTTCGTGCTGATGGGGTCGACCGCCAACTGGCCTGATGCCGACATCCACCACTGGTACAAGCGCGGCAGTCGGCGGCGCTTCCATACCCGCTGCCGCACATGCGGTGTGGCTGAGCCCATCGATGAGTACTTTCCGCAGTGCTTCAAGTTCGATGAGGCCACGGGTGTGCATCGGTACACCTGCCGGGCAGGGCACGTGATCGATGACCCGCAGGACGGCGAGTGGATCGCCGAAAACCCGGATGCCGACCCGCCGGTGAATCTGGACATCCCCAAGAAAGACCGGCCGCTGCGGATCCGCAGCATCCACTTCCCGCAGATGCTGAGCCCGACGATCAGCCCGACTGAAATTTGGGACGCCTACCGGTTCGCGGAGTCGATGAAGAACTTCTTCAACCGCAAGTTGGGGAAGCCGTATCTGGATCCGAGCCAGGTTCCGGTGACGCTGGAGCACCTGCGCGAGGCCGAGCGCCAGGGCATCGCCATGGGCCTGCAGTGGGAGTCCCGCGGCAAGGGTTGCTTCATGGGCATCGACCAGATGGGCAACTTCAATGTCGTGGTGATCAAGCGTCGGCTGGACGATGGCCGGCAGGCGCTGGTGCACGCCGAGCTGGTCTACGACGCCGACCCTTTCCAGCGGTGCAGCGCGCTCATGGAGGCATTCGGCGTCTATGCGTGCGTGGTCGAAATCAACCCGAACTACAACGACGCGAAGCGCTTCGCCAACCGCCACCCTGGTCGGGTGTTCATCTGCGACAGCTTCGGCAAGGTGGCGGAAGGCATGATCCAGTGGGGCGACGCCATGAAGCTGGACACCAGCGAAAGGCGCACCAGCGAGGATGCGCGCGACCGCTACACGCTGCGCATGGACCAGTTCAAGTGCATGCAGGTCAGCATGGCGCGGTTCACGCACACTGACCCACGCACCGGCGCGCCCGCCCCGCTGTGCCTGTTCCCGGACGCGCAGGGGCTGGTGCAGGATGTGGTCGAGTCAGGCGCCAGGCAGCAAAAGCCAGTCCTGCCGATCGCGTGGCACCACTTCACGAAGACCGCGCTGGTGTCCGAGAAGGACGACGAGACGAACAAGTACAAGCGCGTCGTCAAGAAAATCGGCATCGACCCGCACTTCAGTTATGCGAACATGCTGTGCGATGTCGCATGGGCCCGCGCGCATGGGACGACGCTTTTCATCATGCCCGAGGAGTCGTCCACCATGAGCGCGAAACTGGACAACGACATGGCGAGGCTCGACCTCTCCAAAGTCCCATCCGCCCACGCCGCCCGCGTCGTGGAGATCATGACCGCCCCGACCGTCACCGGCACCTGCGGCACCTGCACGGCCTACATGGACGGCCAGTGCACCGAGCGAGGCTTCAACGTGGCGGCGCGCGACACGGCGTGTGACCTGTACGCGGCTGAGGCGTGACCATGCGCATCCTAGTCACCGGAGGGCGCTCCTACGCTGACCGCGATGCCGTCTGGTCAGCGCTTGACCGTGTGCACGCCAAGCGCGGTCTGACCTGTGTCATCCATGGGGCAGCCACCGGCGCCGATGAGCACGCCAGGGCCTGGTGCATCGCTCGCCGCATTCCCATGGAGGTCTACCCGGCCAACTGGCGCCCCGTGGTTGGCGGTGGCATCGACCGTAGCGCTGGGCCGCGGCGCAACGCTGACATGCTGGAGCGTGGGCGCCCTGACGGCGTGGTGGCCTTCCCAGGCGGCACAGGCACTGCCGACATGGTGCGTCGAGCCGAAGCCGCAGGCATCAAGGTGTGGCGCCCAACCGCGGCGTGACGGCATCATGCCCCCATGGCTAACCTGACCCCCACCCCCGGCTGGGACAACGTCCCGCAGCATGAAATCAGCACCGTAGCCATCGGCGGGCCTGGCGGCACGGCGAATGCGCAGGCGCAGGCGTTGCTGAATCGGCTGGAGGCGCTGCGGGGGACTGCGGCGGGTCAGGGTGGGGCGCTGGTGGGATTGCAGGATGCCCGGGGGTATTTTGCGACCGACAATGTTGAGGCGGCAACTCAGCTTCTCGGATCGCGCACATCTGCTATCGGCGTCAGCATCACTGATGCGGCGTACGGGGCTGTGTCTGGCGCCGACTGCACTGCGGCGATCATTGCTGCTGATGCCGCCGTGGCAGCCGCTGGCGGGGGTGTCGTGCTGATCCCGGCGGGGACCTGGAAGTACAACAGCACCATCTCAAGGTCGACCAATGTGACCTGGCGCGGGGTGTCGTCGCTGGCGTCAAAGCTGCAGTGCACGAATGGCACTGCGCAGATCATCAACTCTGGTGGGCGCGGTGGCCTAGAAGACCTGTATATCGAAGGCCCTTATCTGACGCAGGCGACTCGTATCGCTGCGGCCTCTACGTCCATCGGCGTGGTCGATGGTGGTGCAACGATTTGGGTGCGCAATGTCCGTATCAAGTATTTCAAGAAGGGATATTCCAAAACCATTGGTTATTGGTGCGAGTATCACAAACTGTGGCTGGAGGAAAACGGCACGGGTTTTAGTTGGGATAACACTGGCGCAGATTTTTGCAACCTGATTGCGTTCTACTCTTGCACGTTCCGGCAGAATGACCGCAATGGTATTGCAAGCACAGCCGTCAATAACAACACCACCATCAATTACATTGGCTGTGACGTTGAGGCGAACTGCTCTGAAGACCCGGCCACATACCCGCAGATTGCGATTGGTTTCGCCCGCAATGTGAACTGGTTCGGAGGGTATGCAGAACCAGGAACGGTATCTCCAGCACCTGATTTTTGGGTGTTGTCAAATACATCGATCTGGAACATTACAGGGCTATACCTCGGTGGCGCAAGGAAGGCATTTACATCCAGCAGCAACGGTACTGGGACTGGGCGCATCGCCAATGTTTATTTTGCTGGCGGCACTGCACTCATAACGTCGGCGGTCTACGATTTCCCGTCGTGCTTGAATATCACGGTTTATGACCGCAATACGCACACGGCGGCTATCACGCTGGACGGCGCAGGCTCGCAGCGCATCGCCAGCGGTGATCAGTTGGCCACGCGCACGGCTCCGGCTAGCTTCACGCCAGTGCTGTCCGGCACCGGTACAGCCGGCACGTTTACTTATACGGTACAGGTCGCACGCAGTTCAAAAAACGGCAACATGCGCACGTATGCTGGACGGATCACTATTTCTGCCATTACAGTAGCGCCGACAGGTAATATTCAGATCAGCCTGCCGTCCACCTGCATTAATGCTACCAATATCAGATATACCGGCGTACTGGATTGCTCAGGTGTCACACTGAGCGGTGCAAATACGTATTTCTACGGCCGGATTGATCCGAACACCTCACAGATGACCCTATTCCAGGGCGGCTCGTCGTCCACGGCGCTGCAGGCTGCAAACATTACAGCCACCTCGCAGATCATCTGGTCGATTACGTACGAGGAGTGATCATTGATGACGCACATACTCGACTGGCTCAAGCGATGGGCCGACCTCACCATGGGGCGGCCGACTTCTTTCTGTCTCTCAGAGTGTGCGGCATGATCCCGTCGATCCGGCGCTAACCCACTCCCATCGTGACGCTACCCTCCCCCAATGGACACCGCACGCCACGTCGCCTTCAACCCTGCCGCTCCTGACGACGAGCGGCAGGACGCCCTGAGCGAGCTGACGAAGGCGCACATGCCGTCAGCGGCGCCAAGCTCCAACATGCTGGAGCTGGTGCAGTACGTGCGCGAGCAGTACGAGGCCGACAGCATGGAGAAGGCCATGCATGCGCAGAACGTGGTGCCTTTCCCCAGCATGGCGGCGCGCGAGCACAAGCCCGGCCAGCAGTCTGTGTGGCTGGATGACGTGCAACTGAACATCCAGGGCAACTGGTACGAGCGGCCGACCGGGTTCAGCTTCGACGCCATGCGCGCCATGGTGCACGGCACGCCGTTGCTGAATGCGATCATCATGACGCGCCAGCGCCAGGTGGCGCGGTTCTGCCGTCAGAACGTGGTGGGCCGCGGGGAGGGCTTTCGCATCGCGCTGAAAGACCCCAAGGCCAACCCCGACAGCAGCCAGCAGGCAGCCATCGGTCTGATGCAGGACTTCTTCCAGAATTGCGGCTGGGAGCGCAAGGCGCGTCAGCGCATGCGGCTGCGGCGCGACAGCTTTGCGGGATTCATGACGAAATCCCTGCGCGAGACCCTGACGCTCGACAGCATGCCGATCGAGACCGAATGGAAGCGCGACAAGCGCCTGGGACTCGACGGCATCTATGCCGTCGACGGCAGCACCATTCGCCTGTGCACAGAGCAGGGCTACGACGGCGACGACGAGATTTTCGCGCTGCAGGTGGTGCAGGGGCAGGTGCGCAGCGCGTACACCTACGACGACCTGATCTATGTGCCGCGAAACCTGCGCGCCGACGTCACTGCTGGCGGCTACGGGCTGAGCGAGACGGAGATCCTCATCAAGGTGGTGACGGGCTTCCTGAACGCCTTCACCTACAACACGGGGTACTTCGACAACAACAAGATCCCCAAGGGGATGCTGCACCTGACCGGCAACTACAGCGAGCAGGACATCAACGCCTTCAAGAGGCAATGGAACGCCATGGTGAAGGGCGTGAACAACGCCTGGACGCTGCCGGTGATGGTGAGCAAGGATCAGGAGTCGAAGGCTGCCTTCGAGAACTTCGGCGCCGAGCAGAACGAAATCATGTTCGCCAAGTGGATGACCTTCCTGGCGAGCCTGGCGTGCGCAATCTACGCCATCGACCCGACCGAGATCAACTTCGAAGCGTTCACTGCCGGCACGTCGAGCCTCAGCGGCAGCGACACCGAGGAGAAGATCGCCCACAGCACCGACAAGGGCCTGCGGCCGATCCTGAGCTACTACGAAAGCCTGTTCACCGACTACGTGGTGAGCGAGTGGGGCGACGAGTACGTCTTCCGCTGGACCGGCCTGGACGACGAGGCGCCCGAGCAGATTTTCGAGCGCCAGAAGCTGGTGATGACCGTCAACGAGATGCGCGCGCTCGACAACATGGAGTCGATCGATGACCCATGGGGCGACTCGCCGATCAACCCGTCACTGCAGTCGGCCTGGCAGATGAGCCAGCAGCAGGGGCAGGAGGACTACGGCCAGCCAGGGGCGCCGCAGCCTGGCGCCGAGCAGCAGGGCGACGAGGACGGCCAGGACTTCGGCCAACCGCAGGCCGGCGACTTCGGGCAGCCGAAGCCTGACCAGCCCGAGCAGGCCGCGCCTGCCGAGCAGCCGCAGGACGCCGACACCGTCGCCAAGGCATTCGGCCTGCCGGCGCTGCCGATCTACGGGATCAACGAGTGAAGACCGCCGCGCAGCAGCAGGCCCAGCCGATCCCCGGCTGCGCGCCTGGCGACGAGGTGTGGCTCAAGCACCCGGACGGGCCCGTGACCGCGAAAGTCCTGGCGCACGGGCAGCACGGTCTGACCGTCGACGTCGGCGGCAAGCAGCACCGCGTGAAGTGGGACAAGGTGCACGGGCACAAGCGGCGCACGGCCATCAACATGCAGGTCGAGGACGAGGGCGAGGATGGAATGGTGGTGCGCGACCAGCTCGGCCGGCGGCATTTCGTGGCAGTGCCTCCCGAGGCACGCGAGGAGCGGATGGTGGTGAAATCACATGGTGGCGGCGCCAGGCTGCTGGTGTTCGCAAAGGCGCTGAAGCAGCCCGAGAACGAGCAAGGCGGCTGGACCGAGGCGGGCAAGGCGCCGGCAAGCAAGGGCCATCACGTGGCGTTCCAGCACGGCGAGCACGCCGGCCGCGGCGAGGTGCAGGCGGCGGGCCGGGATGGCGTGACCGTGAAGGACGGCGCTGGCGCCAGCCATCAGGTGCCGCACAAGGCTATCACGCACCGGTGGGAAGGCAAAGAGGCGCCGACCGCTGGCCCTGGTGAGCCGGCCAGCCCGTCAGACGAGCTGCGCGAGTTCCTGGCCGGGCTGCTGAAAGACGCGCCGGACGACGTGCAAAAGTGGATCGGCCAGTACGTGCAGAGCCAGTCGAGCGAAGAAAAAGCCGATCGGCCTGGTTGAAAGAGGTTAGAGTAGTGTCTCTGCTAAACCTCAACTCACCAGCAACTCACATGGCAACCACTTTCACCATCGGCCAAAAGGTCACCTACAAGCTGCACACCGGCCGCACCGGTTCGGGCGTCATCGACAGCATCAGCAACGGTGCGCGCGGCGCGTTCTACGCTGTCAAGCACGACGACGGTACGATCCTGAAGCTGCGTGCTGCGCAGATCACGTCGGCGGCCTGAGCAGGCAGCGAGCGAGCCATGATCATTCGCACTTCGCGGCACAGGTTCAATCTGCCGGTTTCACTGTGGGTCAGCCTCGCAGTAGCAGTCGTGGTGTCTGTGCTGGCCTTCTGGCTACCCATCCATGGGCGCGGCGATGTGTGGTGCAGCATCTGCGGATGCATTGCATGGCTCTGGTGCTTCGCTGAGCGCGACAAGCGCGCGGCTACCGTCTACGAACCGATGATCCAGCGCATCGATACGTTTGACCACCGATGGTGAGCAAAGCGCCCGGCACCCGCCGGGCCATCAAGTCAGCCGGCGTATGCCCGTTGACTTGATGGCCCCACATCCAAGGCTTGGCCCCTTGGAGTTCCCAGCGATGGGGAGATACACGAGACACGCTGCCTTATGCGAGTGTGGGGCCGTCAGCTATCACAGATGCGCCAGCCGGAAAGCCCGGCAACTGCGCGACAAACAGTCCCAAGCCTGGGGCATCTGTGATGGTTGCACGCAGAAATGCGCACATAGACCGACGAGGGAAGGCGTCTGCTGGACGACGCCGGAAGACGATACGCGGATCATCACCGCCCCTGCGACTCGGGTCTCAGTCTTCACCGACCATCACCAAATTCCGGACCGCGGCCCACAGCGCGATGGGAATCAAAACAGGCTTTCTGTGGGCGAGCTGAGGCGCGCGAGATAAGCGCCACCGTGAGGCGGACCGTTAAGTCGTCAACACCTGGGGCAGCCCGGGGCGCGCAGGGGTAGTGCCTGACAAACCACCCGGGGGAAGGGCCCGGGGCCACCGGATTGCGAGCAGCACTGGCGACTGCAGCAGACTGTAAATCTGTAGCCCCTAGGGGCAACGGGGTTCGACTCCCTGGCAATCCACCACTGACCATCATCACAGCGGGTGAGCGCCTGCTGCGATGATGGCCGGCGCAGTCTTGGCCTCTGCGCATCGAGCCGCACACCCCGTGCGCGCCCGCGGTAAGCACCCTGCCTCATGGGATCGGTCGTCAACAGCCGTTGTAACGGATGCCGCTGGGCCTACGGCCGGAGTGCATCGCCGCAGTCTACGTAAGCGGCACAATCAACAAGCGGTGGGTAATCGGCCTAGAGTCGTCATCATCCCCCACTGGCCGGGAAACCGGCTGACGCGAATAGCCGATCTGCGGCGGTCTCGCGCCACAAGGTCGCCGCAGACTTCAGCGCCACCCCCGGGTGGCGTTGTCGTTTGTAACGTGCATCCTCCTCAGCGCCCCGTGGCGCCGTTGCCTACCCCCGCGCCTAGGCGGGTCACAAGCCCGGCCTGATAAATTAAATTTGCGTCATCAACTACCGCGCTTCGGCGCTAATGTCATGACGCAGATCAAACACCTCCTGGCCGCCGCCCTGTGCGGCATTTCGTTCGCTGCCGCCGCTGGCGGCTCTGGCGAGTACCGCACCAGCGGCACGGCCTCGGGCAGCACCAGCGGCACGGCAACCGCCGTCGCGCGCACCGCGCCGGGCCAGATGGGCAGCTCGTACAGCTTCGCCAGCGGCGAGGGCCGCGCCACATACAGCGCCACCCCTGGCGCCGGCTCGTTCGACGTGTCGAGCAGCGGCATCGCGTGGAACCAGTCGACCGGCGGCGCCACTGGGCAAGCCACATCGCTCGGCGACTCCCGCGCCACCATTGCCAGCGGCACGCGCGCAGTCGGCGGGAGCGGTGTAGGGCAAGCCGGCTACAGCATCGCTGCCGGCGACAACCAGGGCATTACCGCCAGCGGGCAGGCCACGGGCAACTACACAGCCAGTGCGGTGCCTGGGTCTGCGCGGGTGACCTACACGGCTGACGCCCTGGCGGGCAAGGGCGGTGTAACCGTCGACGGCACGCCCCTGGCGGCCGGCACCGGCACGTCCATGGCCTCGGCTGTGGCAAACGCCGTCGCTGGCGTGGCCGTTCGTACCCACGGCGAGGACTGATCCATGAAGCGCATCCTTGCAGTGATCTGCCTGGGTGTCGCTTCGGCGGCATCCTGGGCGCAGTCCAGCGCGACGCAGCAAGCGGACGCGGCGGCGAGCAATGCCGGCGTGAGCACCGGCGTGCAGTCGCAGTCGAGCGCGCAGACGTGGGTGTTCCCGGCACCGGTGGCCCCGGGCATGGTTGTGGCGGCCAAGTGCACGAATGCCGGCGTCAAGTCGGCCGCGCTGCTGTTCAACTTGGTTTCGTGGTCCGTGCCTGACCGCGAGGTGTCGCTCGGCTGTCAGGCTGCGGCTGACATCGACATGCTGGTGCGGCTGTGCCAGTTCGGCGCCGCGGCGCGCGTGCAAGCGCATTACCTGCGCGCGGCATACGGCATCGAGGTGGCGCCACACCCAGGCGCGGTCGACCTGGGGCCGGACGAGTGCTTCAAGCCGAAGGCGGCGCCAGCGCCTGTGCCCATCGAGGCGCTGCCGCCGACGTCGGCCGGGCCGGCGCCCGTGGCGCAGCCGGTGGTGGAGGTGCACCCGTTGCCGCCGGCACCGGCGCCTGCGCCGCCAGCGCCACCCGCCGCGGCGCAGCGCCAGCCGTTCGAAGTGACCGTCCTGTTCCCGTTCGACAAGTCAACTCTCGACGCGAACGCCCGCACAGCCCTGGACGTCGCTGCCAGGTACGTGCAAGCCACGCCAGCCGCCAAGCTGGTGCTGACCATCGGACACGCCGACCGCAAGGGCGCCGCCGCCTACAACGTCGACCTGTCGCGGCGTCGCGCCGAGTCCGTGAGCGCATTCCTCTTGGCGGCCGGCGTGCGCCCCGAGATGATGCGCATCGAGTACCGAGGCAGCACCGAGCCCGTGTCACCGCAGGATGAGCGAAACCGACGCGCCACCTTGCAGGTGATTGAGTAAAACTATCAGCAAAAATGAGTAAGAGCAACTAGAATGGGCGCTCTTTTACTGGGGGATGTGATGAGTGATGTGACTTACTCGCAGTGGCTCGAAATGGGCTACACGAAGGTTTTGCTGGAGCAGATCAAGGGTATGGCAGGCGACTGCCCTGACCCTGGTGCCTGCGAGGCTGGCATGATCTGCCAGGCGGCTGCGGAGAGGTTGACGTCGGCGCAGCATGCCGACCATCTGCCGCCCGGCCACCCCGATCGCGCCAAGGCATTCTTCGCCAGCCGGCCGATGCCGACCACTGCTCCGGTGGCGCCTCTGGCGGACACCATCCGCGCGATCGCAGAGAACGTCGATGTCACCGGCGCAGATGGGTATGGCAGTCTATGGCAAGCGCAGCCTGGCGACCCCGACGATCAGTGCACCACCCGTGAAGATGGCAAGCGCATGTACTTCGCGCCGACAACGGATTGGATCCCGACGTCGCATTCATCGGCTATTGATGCGACCGGCGCTCCCGACACCCAGTGCACCACCCACGGGGACGGCGAGTGCGACGCGCAGGGGTCTTGCATGCATGCCCCGCCCGCCGCATCGCGGGTGCCGCTGACGCCGGCACAGCAACATGCGGATGAACTGCGCAGCCTGCTGTCCGGCTGGGTCGACAGCTTTGCCGACTGCATCGAAGGCGGCGAGTCCGACGAGATGGTGGTGGCGACCCGCGCCGCGCTCGCAAAGACTGAGGCCTCCAGCCAGGAAGGCGGTGCAGCATGACCCACCGCGTCTACAAATACCAGCTACCCGGGCTGAGCGACTGGATCACCATGTGGATGCCCGCTGGCGCCGAGCCGCTGTGCGTTCAGGTGCAGAACGACCAGCCATGCATGTGGGCGCGGGTGGATATCAGCCAGCCACCCACAGTGTACCACTTCCGCGTCGCTGGCACGGGACACGACCTGGGGAGCAACGTTGGCAGGCACATCGGCAGTTTTCAGATGCACGGCGGCGCGCTGGTGTTCCACGTTTTTGCGGATGGGGTTGAGCAGAAAGGCGGTGCAGCATGAGCACGGACAAGCCGCTGGCGTTGGCGCTGGCCGATAGCGCGCACCTTGGGTATCGCGTGGGGTGGCAAAAGCAGGCTCAGTCCGAACTGCGCCGTCTGCATGCGCGAGTGCAGGAGTTGGAGGCCGCCACAGATCCGGGTAAACGGTGCCCATGCGGCTACCCAATGCCGTGCGCCATAAATGTCCCCATCGGGTTCTGCAGGAATGGCGGTGCAGCATGAGCGCCGACAAGCAACCCAAGGCGCTACGGCTGGCTGATGCGCTCAAAAGCCGGACGCGCTGGCATGACTTGACCGACGACCAGTGCGATGCGGCAGCCGCAGAGCTGCAACGCCTGCACGAGCTGAATGCGCAGTTGCTGGCGGCGCTGCGCGGCTGCATCAGCGAGGCTGAACATGTCGGCGCTGACGGCTGGATGACTGGCGGAATGCACTCTGACGAGTATCGCGCGGCAGTCGCAGCCATCGCAGCCGCAACGCAGGCCACCCTATGACCACCGACACCTTCCTCCACCAAGCCGAGTCCTTCCTCACCCGCCACGGCCGCCGCGCCTGGTGGCAGGTGATGGGTGACCACGGTGTCGATACGCTAGCTGGTGCGATCGAGAAGCGGGACAGGATCGCGGAGACGATGCGCGATATCGACGCCATCACCAGCGGGCTTCCCGGCCCCGAGGCGTGACCCCACACTCCCCGCATGGCCCTACTTTTCGACCTCGCAGCCCTATCCGCACGCCAGACCGACGCGGTCCTGCATGACATTTTCTGCAAGGCCCACGGGCACGAGGGCGACGGCGATGGGATATGGGCACCGGTCGACAACCCGTTTCTGGAGCGGATCGTTCAGCTATTCAGCGACCGTGGCCTGATGCGGATCGGAAGGCTGCGCGACGAGCTGCAGGCGTGGCTGGCTGGGGACCGGCACCAGGCCGGCGAGGCGAAGCCGCGCCCGCCGACAGATCGCGTCGTCTGGACGGATCAGGAGCTTGGCGTGGTGCGCCTGTACCTGCGCTCTCTGCCGCCAGACGCATGGACGATTGACGATCACATGCTGCTGGTGGACTTCCTGCACCAGCGCTACATGAGCCCGGACGACCTGCGCACGGAGGCCGATTGGCTGGCGAGCCGGTCCGTCCTCATGGGGCGCGTGCAGTCGCAGATGGACACGCTGACGACCAAGCAGGCTGACGCCGTACTGGCGGCAGAGTCCGTCCCGGCATGGCCTGAACTCGCCGGGCAGGTGCTGTCATTCGCCCGCAACCGCTGCGCCGATGCCGTCACCAGGGTGAGCGAAGGCATGCGGCTGCAACTGCGCCAGACGATCGCTCAGGAGGTGGAGCAGGCGCACCTGGCGGGGCGGCCGGTGTGGTCGACGGCGCTTCAGACGAGGCTGCAGGATGAGTACATGGTGCAGAACAGGGACTGGCGGCGCGTGGCGCTCACCGAGTCAGCCGAGGCGCTGAATCAGGGGTTCGTGGCCTGCCAGGAGCCGGGCCAGAAGCTCAAGCGGGTGGAGCAGTACAAGGGCGTCTGCGCGTGGTGCGCGAAGATCGACGGGCGGGTGATGGAGGTGGTTGACCCGAGTGAGCCGGAGAAGGATGGGGAGAGGCAAATTTGGGTCGGGAAAACGAACGTCGGCCGAAGCGTGGCGCCTCGCAAGCGCGTGGGTGATCTGCTGGTGGAGCGTGAGCCGGATGAGCTATACCATATCGCTTCCGGCGCCCAACATCCAAATTGCAGAGGCAGATGGGTTCCCGTCATCACCGACAAGCCCGGTGACGACCCTCAGTTCGGAGACTGGTTGCGGGCTACTTTGCAGGGCGTGACGGCAGCATAGGGCTATGGCCAAGCCCGCCCCTCTCTACGTCCACCGCCCTGTCACCAACGCTGCGGACTTGGTGGCGTGGGCCCGCTCGCAGGGATTCAAGAGCCCCATGCCAGCCGAGAAGTGGCACGTGACGCAGGCATACAGCCGCAAGCCGGTGGACTGGCACGCGGCTGGTGACTCGTTCGACAAGTTGAAGGCCAGCGGCGGCGCGCGCACCGTGTCGCCTCTCGGCAAAGACGGCGCCGTGGTGCTGCACTTCGATAGCGCCGACCTGCGCCGCCGCTGGCGCGAGTTCCGCGACGCTGGCGCCTCATGGGACTACGATGCCTACCGGCCGCACGTGACCATCACCTACGACGGCGGCGACGTGGATCTGTCCAAGGTCGAACCCTACACAGGGCCGATCGAGTTCGGCCCCGAGGTGTTCGAGGCACTGAAGGAGAACCCGATGGCGAAGGCCCTTCCGTTGGTACTGCTCTTCAAGTCCATGGTCCCCACCTACACCCGCCACGACGGCACCGTAGTCCAGGCCCACAGCACCAAGGTCCAGCGCCGAGCCAGCGCGCACCCTGGGCAAGGCGACCTGTTCCGCGAACCGTCCAAGCCGCTGGGGCCGAACCCCTACAAAGGCAAAGGCCCTGTGAAAGACACTGGTGATCTATTCGCTGACACGGATGAGCGGCAAGCCAAACCACGGGCGCCTGCCACGGAAACGCCGGAGTTTAAGAAGTGGTTCGGCAATTCAAAGGTTGTGGACAAGGATGGGAAGCCGCTGGTGGTGTATCACGGCACCAAGTCAGATTTTGGTGCTTTCGATCTGAAGCGCGCAGGAGCAAGCGATGATGGACTGGCTGGCCGAGCTTTTTACCTGACCTACAACCCGGAAGAAGCAAGCGGATACGCGGAGGGTGATAACTTCGGCAGAGGTGACTCACCGAACGTGATGCCTGTTTTTGTGTCCATGCAAAACCCTTTGCGTATCGTTGACGGCAAGCTGCCGGATGGGCGGAGTGTTATGTCTGTGCATAATGGGTTTGGCTCTGGCATCAATAGCAAAGGCGGCGCAGAGGTGCAGCGCATCGCCAATGAAGGCGGACATGACGGCGTCATGTGGGTCCGCCGCGATGGCGGTGTCGGGCATGTTGCTGTTTTTAGACCCAACCAAATCAAATCTGCAACCGGCAACCGTGGCACCTTCGACCCCAGTGAGGCCGACATAACCAAGGCCCTTGCTGGCGCCAGGGTGGTGCTGCGCAAGTCAGGCGACCAGCAACTGGATGCACTGATCGCCGAGCACGAGCGGCTGGTGGGTGTGCTGAATTCGCCAGACCACGCCGACGACCGGCGAGAGGCCAAGAAGCAGGCGCGCGAGCTGGCGGGCTATCGGCGCGAGCGGCAGGCGCAATGACGCAGGGCTGGCACCCGCGCGAAGTCACCCAAGCCTGGGCCGTCATCTGGCCGGACGGGCGAATGCTTGCAGACACCAGCTTCAACGACGAGCAGCACGCTTGGCAGGTCTGCCTGGGTTGGCCGGATGCCGACGAGATCGAAGCGGCCAAGCGCAGGGGCGCAAGAGCAGTTCGAGTGACCGTCGTCGCGCCGGCATCGTGACCCCACACTAGGCCCCGCACCAAGCGAGGCCACGCATGCTCATCCTGTTCGCCAAGTCCCAGCAGTCCCTGTTCGTCAACATCCCCGTGCACGTCAAGGGCACCGTCCGCAAGGACGGCACGCGGGTGGCGGACCACATGAGCATGCGGCGCAAGAAGCTGGAGCCGCACCAGGCGGCTGAGCACCACCAGGCAGGGCTGTTCGGGGACGCAGAGCACCACGCCGCGCCGGCTGGGCCGAAGCTGGGCGCCAAGCTGACTAAGTTCCTGCAGCGCCACGGCGGCGCGGCCCGCATGGCGGACACGCTGGCGGGGTTCACGCCTGAGCAGCGCGCGAAGATGCTGGACATGATGGCGGTGCTGGGGGGTGTGTCGGCGAATGAGGTGCATCAGGCGCTGAGTGCGCATGGCGCAGATCAGCCCACTGGCCACACCGAGCCCACCAGCCCTGCCGAGCCCGACCTGTTCTCCCAACCCGCCGAGGCCAGCGCCCAGGCGCCCGCCGCACCCGCGGCCACCACCCCGGAGTCCACCCCCACCCATGTGCCCGAACCTGCGAAAGCTGCAGAAGAAACAAGCGCGGCGCCTGCGCCGAAAGCAGACCCTGAAGGCGGCGTCGTCAGCAATGGGACTGGTGCAGCGGCAGTAGCCGACCATGGCCCGCGCGACGGCGACCGCAATGCGGAAGGGTTGGTGTTCAAGGATGGCCGCTGGCACAGGGAGGAGCCCGCGGCCGAGCAACATGCACCAACCACGCCGGCCACCCCCGCCCTGACCACCTACACCACCGCCAAAGGCAAGACCCTAACCGGCGTGGTGCGCGCCGACCTGACCAAGGAGCAGGCGCAGGCGATCGATCCGTACACGTTCCGGCACCAGGGCGGATGGTTCATCCGCGAGAAGCACCTGAGCGCAGCGCCGGCCACGTCAGCCGCGCCCGCCACCGATATCGCCACTGCGCCGGCTGCTGCCGCCCCCGCCGCACCTCCCGAACCAGCCCGCCCCTCCGGCGCCAAGCTCCGCACCGCCGGCCAAGCCCTGACCGAGAAGGCCGAAGCCGAAGCCAACCGCGACCGCAACACCAACACCGCGCGGCGCGCCCGCATGGCATCCAGCGCCGAGGCCGACGCCCGCGCGCAAGCCGCCATCGGCCGCACTATGGTCAACCTCGCCGACGCCATCGACGCCGGCCAGGCTCACCACCTGAACGGTGTGACAAGCCGCGCGGCTGTCGAGACGCTGGACCTGATCCTGCGCCGGGCGATGCATGCGGCCGACCGCAATCTGAGCTACGCCGACTCGCAGGCTCGCAAGGGCCGCCCGCCCGAGCCCGACGACATCCGCGCTGCCGTGATGCCGACGATCACGCTGCACCCGAGCGTGGCCGCTGACCTGGCGAAGGCGCTGGCGGGCGTGAAGGGTGCGGCAAAGGTAGCAGGCCGGCTACACCGGAGTGCCACGGATGGCGGATCTCTGGTGTGGCTGTCGCAGGATGACGCGCAAGAGCTTTCCGACAAGCTCAAGGCGGCCGGCAAGGAAAGCCTGGCCAAGTGGCACCTGGGCGAGCAACTGAGCACCGTGAAGCGCCTGGGCGCCATGGGCATCAAGACCGACGCCGACCTGCGCCTGGCGCTGGCCGAGTACGTCATGTACCGCGACGGCCCGAAGGCTGCCGACCCGATCAAGGCGGCCGAGCGCGCCCTGGTGGGTCAGAAGGTTGGCGTGGACTTCTTCCCGACGCCGAAGGCGCTGGCCGGGCGCATGGCTGAGCTGGCGGGCGTGAAGCCGGGCATGTCGGTGCTGGAGCCGAGCGCCGGATCGGGCAACTTGGCCGACGCGGCGCGCGAGGCCGGCGGCGATGTGCACGCGATCGAGGTGTCGGACCGGTTGCGCAACCTGCTGGGCGCGAAGGGGCACAAGCTGGTGGGGCGCGACTTCTTGGAGCATGCGGCGCCAGGGCAGTACGGCGCGGTCCTGATGAACCCGCCGTTCGGCAACCGCCAAGATGCAGCCCACATCATGCACGCCTGGGACATGGTGGCGCCCGGAGGCAAGCTGGTGGCGATCGCCGGTGAAGGCGTGTTCGGTGGCAGCGACCGCAAGGCCGTCGAGTTCCGCGAGTGGCTGGAGGAGCACGGCGCCGACGTCGAGAAGCTGCCGGAGAACACGTTCCGCGACGCCGGCCTGCTGGCGCAGACGGGAGCAAATGCGCGGCTGGTGGTGTTGACGAAGCCGGAGGCTACGGCGGCGGCGCAGGCTGACGCCGGGCCGCAGGAAGGCGAGCGCAACGCTGAGGGGCTGGTGTTCAGGGATGGGAGGTGGCATCGGGAGGAGGCTGAGCAGACCGCCGCGCCAGCCCCTGCCACCCCCGACCCCGCCATCACCCACGCCGAAGACAAAGCCGACCTCGCCGAGGAGTTGATGCGCAACCCGGAGTCGGAGCGGGCGAAGGAGTTGATTCAGAGGGTGGCGGCTGGGCCGAAGGCTGTGGAGCCTGCCGCGCCCGACCCGCTGACGATGACTCCAAAGCAGTACCACGAGGCCAAGCTGCGCCAGATGGCGGCGGGCAACGACATTGACTTGTCGGAGGTCCGTGAGATGTACGACACCGAAGCGGGCAAGAAGGCCAACGAACAAGAATGGGTCGACGGCATCATGTCGGCTGCGAAGGCTGGCAAGCCGTTGACTCGTGCTGCGCTGGACAAACTTCATGAGGCGAGGCCTGGGGCGGTTGGTCAGTTGGCCCACGACTATCCCGAGGCAAAAATTCCTTCTGGCTATCAAGTCCCTGACGCGCGCAAGTCAGAAGCAGATGAGCAAGCCGCTCGCGTGGCGAATCGGAAAGCCATCAAGCAGGAAAGCAAGGCTCGACGGGGTGGTGCACCCACCCCCGACGACCTCGACCCCACCAGCCCCAACTACCGCTACCGCGACACCGGCCAGATCGCCGGCAGCCGCAAGGAGCAGGCTGCAGCGCAGATCCGCGCCGCCGGCCGCACTGGTGCGCGCCTGCGGATGACGGACGTGGACTGGAACGAGATCGAGGCCAACCCGCGCGAGGCCGAGGAGTTGATCACCAAGTCGAACCTGTTCGGCAAGGTCGACTGGACCGGCCTGCGCGAGCAGGGCATGGAGCCGGGCGCGGGGTTCTTGTTGGACCGCGTGTATGCCAGCGTGGGCACCGAGCCCAGCGAAGCCACGCCGCAGGCCCGCAAGGACTACGCCCTTGGCCTGGAGACGCTGCGCGACCGCATGGAGCGCTGCAAGACGCCGGACGAGGTTACCAAAGTCCTGAACGACATCCGTGAAGAAATTCAGGGTGTGATGATGTCGGCGGGTGAGTCTGAGGAGTATCAGGCTGCGGTCGCCGAGGCGCGTGCACTGGGGGACAAGGCGAAGGCGGCTGAAGAAGCCAAGAATGCGGTATACAAAGAGTGGAGCAACGCTCAGAGCGCCGCCAGCAGCGCGAAGTACGAGCAGGAGAAGCGCCAGCGCCGCGGCTGGAAGCCAGACCCTGAGCTTGACGCCAGGGTCACCAGCCTGACCAAGCTCACCGAGGACAAGCACGCAGCTTACATGGCGTACATCGCCGATCACCCCGAGCTAAGCGCCACCAAGCGCGACCACGGCGGCGGCTTCGTGTCCTATGACAACGACATGGAGTGGGCTGCCAGGCAGGCATGGTCTCGCGTGGCCGCTGTGAAGGCTGCCGCCAAGTCGCGCAACCTGATCGAGAACCCCATGACTCGCGCATGGTCGCGCCTGGGCGAAAAGTTCCTGCGCGTCGTCCACTACCGCACCCACAAGGGCAGCGAGGCATTCCAAGGCCACGTTGCCAGCGCCAAGCTGGGCAAGGTGAAGGACTGGTCCTGGGCCGAGAAGGACACAGCAGCGCCGGCACCGCGCGCCAACAAGCGCGAGCAGGGATTCCAACTGGCCGTGGCCGAGAAGTTCGACCGCAAGGGCGGCCGGGCGGTGAAGGCCGACAGCAGCATGGGGCTGAAGTCGGCGTTCGGCCTGCGCGACGTGCAGTCAGGCAACTGGGTCTTGAATGACCCTGCGTCGGCCGCGTGGCACCACCAGAAGACCGCCGAGGCGTTCGCTGACCTGGCGGACCTGCTGGGTGTGCCCGACGCGCACGTGAGCGCGAATGGCCGACTGGCGATCGCGTTCGGCGCGCGAGGCAAGGGCAATGCAGGGTTCGGTGGCGCAGCGCGGGCTCATTACGAGCCGGTGCAGCGCGTCATCAACCTGACGAAGATGGGCGGCGGCGGCGCCCTGGGCCACGAGTGGTTCCACGCCATCGACAACATGGCGAAGGAGGCCGAAGGCAGCGGCGCGGCGGGCGCTGGTGAGTTCGCCAGCGAGAACCCCAGCCTGCTGCCGCCGGGCGAGCTGCGCGACGCCTTCACGGCCCTGCGCGACGCCATCACCACGGGACCGCACCAGCACGCGCAGGAGGTGACCTACACCGACCGCGACGTGAAGCTGGCGCGCTACAACATCGACCACCAGACCTACGGCAGCAGCATCGCCAGGTCGATCAAGGTGGCAGGCGGCGCCGATGCCGCGGTGAAGGCCGTTGAGGACCACTTCTCCAGCCGCTACCCGAAGGGTCTGGACAAGAAGGCCACCAAGCAGCGAGACCAATGGGTGACGCTGGCGGCTGCGTACCACGGCGGGCAAGAGGCCGGCGGGTCGGTGGTGGTGAAGCGTGGCCGCTCGATGAGCAGCTTCCAGCTTGAGGCGCAGAAGCTCGACGGCGGGCAAGCCGGCAAGTACTGGAGCGAGCACCGCGAGATGGCCGCGCGGGCGTTCCAGTCATGGTGCGAGGACCGGCTTGCGGCGCGCGGTCAGCAGAACGATTACCTGTCCGTCTACGCCGACAACAAGTACCACGTCGACCCGCTGTTCGGCCCGCAGTACCCGTACCCTGCCGGCGAGGAGCGCGAGCGCATCAACGCGGCGTTTGATCGGGTGGCGGCGGCGATGCGCAAGAGTGGGACGCTGGCGAAAGCGTGGGGGTTGCAGGCTGCGTGACAGCCTCCAGCGCCGCCATCATCCGCTCGAACTCTGCCACCAGCTCCAGCACTGCGCTGGCGCGCAGGCTGACCATCGCCGAGCCGCGCGCAGCGGCCCTGGCGGTGGATCTGCTGCGACCCTGAAGCAGGCCCACGTCGAAGGCGCTCTCGATCTCCGCGCGGGCCTTGGCGCGCATGCGGATCAGGTCGGCGCGGGATGTCATGGGATGGGCCAGCCATCGCCGAAAAGCACCTCGATCATGTCCGCTGCCTGCAGCCTGGCAGCGCGCACATGATTCTCGCTGAGTCCGTGGGGGTTGCGCAGCGTGTGCAGCAGCGTTGCCTTGTCCATCGTAATCTCCGGCTCGCGCACCGCATGCAGCGCCTTCACCGGGTAAATCTGCACCGAGCCCGGGTGCGCGAAGCTCTCGACGGCGACGCCTTCGCTGGTCAGGTTGGTGTTGTAGTTGCCGACGACGCGGCCGACCCAGTCGCTGCCGCTTGACTTTGAGACAAAGGTGCCAGGGTGGAATTTGGGGGTGGTCATGGGGATCTGCTGGCTAAGCTGCGTGGGAGACTGCAGTTTTGGATTTGTCGTATTGCTCGACAGCCCACACCAGCGCAAAGCAGCACCACATGAAGCTGTGCGTATAGCGCTTGAAAGCGTGTTCACTGTCAAAAATATCATCGAACTGGCATCTGGCGCTGCCATCGCGCCAACTGAAGTCGTAGGCCGCCACGGGGCCGCGATGCTCATCGTCGGAGTAATCCAGCACACTGCGGTCGACCGACTCCCATAGATCGCGCCGCTGGTCCTTGGTGGTGCTATACCAGTTGTCGCGCACCCATTCTCGGCGGTGTCGGCGGATCTCGTCAGCAAAGCCATCGGGGTCGTACTCGCGGGCGCCGCCGCGTTCTGACGCCTTGAGCTTTTCGGCCCAGTACCGCAGATCGATGCGGTACTTCCGCTCGCCGGCCGGTCGGCGGAAGAATTCGAGCATGTCATGCGTGCGCTCGAACACGAAGTCACCCATATCTCCGCGGTACAGCAGTCCACCAGGGTAGGTGATCAGGTGAAAGCTGTATGGTGTGCCACCGTCCGCATGACCGAACCGAAGATGGCGGTACACGCCAGCATCGTGCAGGACTGTCATTTGGTGGTCGTAGGTGTCTCTCCGAAAGTTGGTCAGGACCTTGTCGTATCTGTCTTGCTTCATGGTGTCGGTGTTGTGAGGTAGGTAGTGGCTCGGTATGGATCGGGCGTCAAATGCGCCCGCGTGGTGTAGCTCAGCCAGCCGTTGACCGAGTGCATGGGGATGTCGTAGCCGGCCGCCAGCATGGCAGCGTGCACGGCGTTCGGCGGCATCCTGGCGCCGAGCCGGCGCACCTCCAGCACGACGGCGTCGGGGAACTTGACGGCAGGATGCGCGCCAGCGGCGCGAACCTTGGGGCCGTGCACCACAGTGGGCTTGCGTGGCGCCTTGGGCTCGGAGAGTGCTTCCGATAGGCTCGGGCGGATCTCGGGTAGGGCGCGGAACTGGCGGTGGGTGCCTTGAGGGGAGCGGCTCATGGCATCGCTGCGCCGATCTCGGCGGCGGCGCGGAGGATGGCGAGGCGGGTAGCGGCCGTTGGGTCGTTGCCGTGGTCTTCCGTCAGGTTGTCTCCAGAGTCAGGCCCGGTTCGATAGCCGACCATCACATGCGGCGGGTAGCTCGTGTTGATCCACTGCGTGACGCACATGCTGAGCCTCACCGCCAGCCGCAGCGCGTCGCCGTCATCGTCGCGTGGGTTCCACCCAGCGCGCGGCAAGTCGGACGCACATTCGAACTCCTCGGACCAGTACCCCGCAGCCTTCGCAGCCAAATCCAGCATCTCCCGCTCAGTCCTCATTTCCTACCTCCAGTCACCCGCACATTCACCACCCGCACCACCAGTCCCGCCAAGATGCAGGCATAGAAGTACAGCGTTCCCAGCGCCTTGTTGCCGAACAGGCTGGCGCCGCCAAACATCACTGCCAGCACGAGGGCGCCGGCCACCAGTTGGTCAGTCCGGCGCATTGCCTTCATCCTGCGGCTCGTAGCCGTCTTCGTCCTTCGGATCGGGGTCCATGTGTGCCTCCATGTTGTGTGGGTGCAGTGTAGCGATTTTGATGATGTTGTGCGGCTTGTTACAAGTTGACGCAAGGCCGGTAATGGCTGGCAGGGGCAGAACTGACCCCGGTTAGACACTCGGTAATTTGAAAACGGCCCGTCTACACTAGGCGTTTTCAATTGCTGCGCTGCACCATTACCGGATTACCAGTTACCCGCACAAGACATATAGAAAGACACATAGAACATTCACTACATTCATTCATATTGTAGTTAGTGAATGAATATATAAATCTCTCATAGTATCTAGTATTATGGTAATAATGGTAATTTGGTATTGGTATAGAAGAAAAGACAATGAAATCAACAACTTAGCGAATTACCGGCAACCTAACCAAGCCTAACCGACGTTCCGCACCACAACCGGCGGAAAGCTGCTACAGTGCGGGCTGTGCACGGCGAGCTGCACTGGTGCTGAAAGCGGGTACACTGCATCGGTCGACTTTGGTTGACCCGGCGTGACACCCGGAAATTTGGATGTAAACAAGGGCTGATGCTCTGCGGGTAGGCTTACCAAAGCCTGTGTCACACCTGCTGAGCGTCAGTCCTTTTTTGCTTTTGCACTATGAACAACCTTATCCCTTTTGAGTTCGACGGCGCTGCCGTGCGTGTTGTGACTGGAGGCGACGGCGAACACCAGTTCGTCGCGTCCGATGTCCTTGGTGTTCTCGCTCTTGACCGCAAAGCGCTGGAACGCCTGGATGACGATGAGAAGGGTGTGAGTTCAATTCACACCCCTGGTGGCCACCAGCAGATGACCACCATCAACGAGTCCGGCCTCTACAGCCTGATCCTCGGCAGCCGCAAGCCCGAAGCCAAGCGGTTCAAGAAGTGGGTCACCAGCGAGGTGCTGCCGGCCATCCGCAAGACCGGCGTCTACGCCACGCCGGCCGCCGCTGCGCCGACCGGTGATGATCTAAAGCTGTCGCTGCTTGAGTCCGCCGTGCGTCGCGGTCTGGTGAGCGCCCCGGCTGCGGAGATTGCCGCCCTGCGGATCATTGGCGTGGAGCCCGAGCCTGCGGTGCCAGCCGCCATCCTGCCGAGGATCGAGTCTTCGGACGTTCGTGTGGTGCCGTCTCCGCGCAAGCCGCGCGCACCGGCCGCGCCGAAGCCGAAGATCCAGCTCACGGCGAGTGTTTACGGCAGGATGCACTGGCCAGATGCGGCGCTGCGCGTTGAGTTGCACCAAGCGGAGGAGTGGTTGACGCAGAGTGAAAGCACGCTCTTGGCCGCAATGAAGGAGCGTGGCTATCTGGACGGCGAATTCGAGCCGACGCCAAAGGCCAAGAATCTGCGCGACAAGTACGGTTGGAAGCTGAGGGCGCTGCTCGGCGCGCTGGGCGTCTCGGCGTACTGATGCCGCTAATGCCATCGTGACCCCATCATGGCGCGATGGCACTCATCCTGTTCCTCAAGGCATCGTCTATTCCGGCTGGCGCGCGCTGGATCAGCGTGCACCCCAATGGCGATGCTGGCCCGGCCCAGCCCATCCTGATCCAGCCGCAAGCTGACGGCAGCGCGAAGGTCATCGGCGGCGCAGGTGGCAGCCTCAACCACATGCGCATCCGCGCCGTGCGCAGCGAGGCCGAGTACAAGGCTGAGGCCGAGAAGTCCCGCGCCGAGAAGACCGCACAGAAGAAGGCGCAGACCCTGGCGGACAAAGCCGCCGGCATCCACGAGTCCAAGAAGAAGGCGCGCGACGCCGTGACTGCGCAGCGGCGCAAGGCACAGCAGGAGTTCGTGCAGACGGTCGCGGAGGCTGCCGGGTGGAAGCCGGAGCAACTGGCGCCGCCCGATGTGTCCGGCCTGAGCGAAGGCGCCGCGCGCAAAGCGGTCGACCAGCACCACCGTGAGATTTTCCAGAAGGCCCGGGAGGTCGTTGAGCAGCAGCGCCAGCGGCTGGTGCACGACTCGGACGCCCGCGCGCAGGCTGGTCTGGGCGAGGTGCCGCTTGAGTCCAGCAAGCCCGAAGACCTGTCCGTGCAGGATCTGGCGCCGGTGCAGACGGGCAACAGCGGGCTGGGGTTCTCTGCCGAGTACGGCAAGCGCGCCGCGGCGGCCGGGCTGACTGCCGAGGAGAAGTCCGCCGAGGCCGGCGCTGCCAAGCCGCCGCTCACCGACGAGCAGCGCAAGGCGGCCGTCGAGCGCGGCGAGGCAAAGAAGCTCATCAAGAAGGAGCTTGAGGGCATCAAGCAGGCCGAGCGGCCCAAGGTGGCTGTCGACCTGATCGACGCGAAGAAGGCGGCCGACCTGCTGCGCGCCGAGAAGAAGATGCAGGCGCTGGAGAAGCAGGCTCGGCAGGCCACCAAGCAGATTGACGACTCGAAGACCGAGCCCAAGGCGTTTGTTCTGGAGTACACGGCCGACGATGACGTCGACGCGAAGATCAAGCAGGACATCGATGACGAACTCGCCACGGTAGCGACCACGTCATTTCTCAACGAAGTCGGCAAACTCGCAGACGGCGACCCGCGCGATCGCCTGGGCAAGCACGTCGGCCACGGCGCCTACAACGCGATCAACGCTGTGTCGCTGGCTGTTGGTGGCGACGCGCTGATCGACCGCTCTGTCGTGGACGTGCTGGGCATTGATGCAGCCACGCAGATCCTGGCGCGCCGCGTGCAGCGCGACATGCCCGACCAGGCTGAGCGGATTGCGGAAGGCGTCAAGGCGTTCCATGCTGACACGCACGCCGCCACCACGGCCCGCGCGCTGACGCAGGCCGCGCAGCTCACTGATGCCGCGAAGGCGATCGAGCTGCCGGACGGCGAGACGGCCACGGACCTGCAGACCGCGCAGGAGTTGAACGCCAAGCGCCGCGCCGCGGTCGGCGACGCGCAGCGCATCCTGGGGCAGGTCTACGGCGAGCAGGAGGCCAATGCGAGCATGGTGATGGCGCTGAGCCGCAAGGCGCGCGACAAGTTGGATGTGCCGATGGGCAAGGGCAGCATCGAGTCGGCGATCACGCAGGCTCGGGCGCTGGGCCTGCAGCGCGGCGAGTACACCATCGAGCAGCGCGCCGGCCAGACGTGGCTGACTGTGCACGATACCGGCATGGACCGGCTGGCGAAGCCGATCCAGCGCGCGGACGTCGAGCAACTGCGCGACAACCTCGACATCATGTCCGGTGCACATGACGAGGACGGATGGATGCCGAAGGGCGTGGCGGACAGGCCGGACTTGGACTTGAGGCCTGAGCCTGGCGTGGCGCCGCGGCTGGGGAGTGAGTTCGCCCCCGAGGCTGGAGGCGACATTGAGCAGCACCTGCGCGACTACATCGGCGGGCGGGCGGCGGATGGGGACACGCCGTCTGACATCCTGGCGGATGTCCAGTCGGCCGAATTCTTCCGCAAGGCTGGCGACACGGCCGCCTACCGGGCAGCGCTGGATGCCGTGGCGCCGAACGACAACGGACAGGTGCGCGCGGAGGCCATGGGCCCGGCGTTCGATCGCTATGCCGACGACTTCGTGAAGCGCGAGTATGGCGGCGCGCGCAGCGCGCTGAACAGCCAGCAGGTGAAGGTTGACGACGTTGCCGGCGAGGCGCTGCACCGCGCCCTGGCCGAGCACCCGGACGGCGTGGCGGCGTTCAAGGCGATCGGCGACCTGACGAACAAGGACCAGCGCACCCTGCGAGAGTTCTTTCACCGCGAGATTGCGAAAGAGGATCCCGAGGCGGCGGCCACCCGCCACCAGTTGGAGGCGCATACTGCCGCCGAGCCCGAGCGCGAAACCGAAGACATGTTCGGCGAGCGCACCGAAAACCCCGAGTGGTCGGAGTGGCGCAGCAAGCGCGACGAGCTGGCGGGAAAGCTAAGCGCCGGCAGCCTGGACTGGGCGAAGTACGCCGACACGCACCGTGGCCATGAGAAAGCCTACGAGTCGATTCAGGACATCATCCGTGGCCGCGTGAGCGAGGCATTCGCGCGGCACCACAACACGCTGCGGCCCAATGAGCCGGTCAAGGTCGGCCGGTCGGTCATCCGCAACAACCTGAACCACCTCGATGCCACGGACCCGGCTGCGCGCGCCGATCGGGAGCGCAAGGAAAGCGAGTTGCGCGACAGCCTGCGCGAGCGCGTGCAGGGCCGGTACGCGGCCGGCGGCGTCAGCGACAAGCTGGATGCGGCGCGCGACCAGCGCGAGGCATTCGAGCAGGCGCAGATGGGGTTCTTCGGTGGCGACGAGCCGGCGGCAGGCGCGCAGGCTGGAAAGCTGGCGCCTGACCTGAAGGCCGGCGACGAGCGCCACACCCTAGGACACGCCGCCGAGCGCCAACTCGCCGGCCTGGTGGCACGCATGGGCGGCAACTTCAAGCCCGGCCAGCCGGTCAAACTGTTCCGCCCCACCATGTCCGGCGGCGACAACTACGCGCGCCAGCGCGCCATCAAGCTGATCGAGAAAAACAAGCGCATGGGCCTGCACCTGGGTGCCGGGTCAGGCAAGACCCTGGTGAGCCTGGGTGCGTTCACGCACATGAAGGCACAGGGCAAGGCCAGCCGCGCGATCTACGCCGTGCCCAGCATCGTGCAGGGGCAGATGGGCGCGGAGGCGCTGCGGTTTCTGGAGCCAGGCAAGTACAACTGGCACTGCCAGCCTGGCGCCAGCCGGGATGAGCGGATCGCGGCTTACAAGAATCCTGCGCACGATTTCTGCGTGGTCACGCACCAGTCGCTGCGCGACGACCTGATCCACCTTGGTGCTGAGCATGCCGGCATCGAGCCGGACGCCATGCGCGAGAAGCTGGGCACGATGCGCCGCGGCGAGCGCAAGGAGTGGGCCAGCAAGGTGCTGGAGCATCACGGCATCCACTTCGACTTCTCGGCAGTGGATGAGGGGCACAACCTGCTGGACCGCGCCGGCAAGGCCGACTCTGCGATGTCGGTTGCGATCGGCGGGCTGACGGATCACACGCCGTACCACCTCAGCATGACTGCCGACCCGGTGCGCAACAACGACGCCAGCGAAGTGTTTTCTGCCCTGCAGAAGGTCGCACCAGACCGCTACACCGACCGCGCCGAGTTCATGCGCCGCTACGGCCCGGACACCGTGGCATCGAAGGACGGCCTGCAGCGCGAGATGGCGCGCTACTTCTACGCGCACAGCATCACGCCGGACGTGAAGGCCACCAGCCAGGAAATCAAAGTGCCGCTGCACGAGGAGCAGAAGACCGCCATGGCGCAGCTCGACCGCGACATCTCGACCATGAGGCTGGCGCGCATGCGCAAGACCGTGGACGTGGAGACCGCCAAGCGGGTGAGCCCGGGTGCGTTCGAGGGCGTGCCAGAGGACAAGCACGAGGCCGTCGCCAAGGGGCTGCAGGACTCCATCGGCATCGTGCGCGAGACCGCGACGCAGCGCGTCATCAACGCCCACCCGAAGGCCGAGAAGATGACCGAGCTGGTCAAGCAGATCAAGGCGCGCCCCGGCAAGGCCGGCGTGGTGTTTGTGCACAGCCTGGAAAGCGTGGAAGCCATCAAGCAGCGGCTCGAAGGCGAGGGCATGCGCGTGGTGACGATCAGCGGGTCCGACTCCAGCGAGGAGAAGGACCGCAAGCGCAAGATGTTCAGCCCGGACTCAGGCGAGGCGCAGGCCGATGTGCTGGTGGCGAGCGATGCCGCCAGCACGGGGCTGAATGCGCAGAGGGGGCAGTATCTGGTGCAGTACGACACGCCCGCGACGGCGGTGACACACGCTCAGAGGCGGGCCCGCATCCATCGCACGGGACAGAAGCAAGACATCGACCTCATCGACTTGGTGGCGGACCATCCGTCCGAGCGCAAGGCGCGCGACCGGCTGGCGAAGAAGTACAGCATGCGGCAGGTGATGACCTCACCCCTGGAGAAGGTGGACGATACCGGCGTGGCTGCGTATCTGAACGCGCGCAAGGTGCAACAGGACGAGCAGAGCGGGTTGTTTTGAGCTAAATTGCGACCATGACCCACCCACGCCAACACCTAGCCGACCTCGCCGCCCTGTCCCACAAGACCGAGCAGGCCGAGCGCAACATCCTGGCGCGCGCCGAGTCGGCGCTTGCGCGGTGCCAGTCCGACATTGACCGGCTGCGGCCGGCTGCGCTGGTGCCTGGCGCCAGCGAGGCGATGGAGTATCAGCAGGCGGTGATGGACCGCGGGCGGCTGCAGGTGGTGATTGCGCAGGCGAGGAAGCTGCTGGAGAAGGCGAATGGCTGATCGGTGCACGCGGTGTGGCGGGGAGATGAGGCCGGGTGTCGCCATGGGGCAGACGTACACGGGGTCGGCTGACTTCGCTGGCGGCGAGGTGGTGACGATGTCGCCGGGTGGGCCTGGGCGGCTGGTGGCGTGCCTGAAGTGTGTGGGTTGCGGGCACTCGGTGTCGGCGCCCGCTGGGATGGTCAAGTCGGGGCCGGCGGGGTGCTGGGATGCGCCTGAGCTGGGGGCAGGGCGCTGGAGCGCCGAGTAACCGCCCCTGCGTCGTGACCGCACATTTGCGGTCATGCACGATGCATCCAGCCTGCCCGACTTCATCAGCATCTCGGGCTTGTTCAAGGCGATGCCCCAGTCCGAGGGTGGGCAGCGCTTCGTGTACTTCGAGGCATCGAACGAAGGTCTGGACCAGCAGAACGAGATCGTGAGTGCGAAAGCGCTGGGTGAGTCGAAAGACTACTACCTCCGCTACGGCAACATTGACATAGATCATTTGACCCTGACCGGCCGCCCGAACCCGGCGAAGGGCTATCCCGGCATCCCGGACTACATGAGCTACGAGATTGGCGTGCCCGTTGAGGTGCGCCAGTCCGGCAAGACGACGTTCGTCAAGAGCCAGATCAAGTCCGGCGAGGGCCCTGCGGCCGAGAAGGCGAACCAGTTCTGGAACAGCCTGATGACGAACCCGCCGACCCGCTGGTATCCCAGTGTCGGCGGCGCCATCGACCCCGAAGGGCGGATTGTCGAACTGGACCCGGCCACCGGCGCCAAGAAGGTGATCATCACCAAGGTGCGCTGGACGAACATCGGCGTGAGCCTCACGCCCGTCAACCAGCATGTCCCCGGCTGCGCCACGGTGCCGATCGGCGCCTTCGCCAAGTGCCACACGCCTGGTGGCGGATTAGACCTGACCAAGGCCCTGACCGCCGGCTACGGCTCCGATTCCGCCACCCTCACCGGCGGCGCAGCCCTGCGCATGCAGTCGCTCGACGGCGCCGTGCGCGACACCACCGTGCCCACGCCCCAATACTGGACATGGCGCGACAAGATGGCCGGCGCCATTCGTGACGGCAGCATTCGCATACCGAACGCTGAGGGCTTGATTGCCCACAGCGCCACTACCTACGGCATGCCCCTGTCCGATGCCGCGGAATACGTGGAGCGCTTTTTGCGCGACCTGAAACACGGACTATCTCGACGGAGAAACGCATGAGCGGCAACTTTGACGCCCTTCTGGCCGAACTGAATGACGAAGTGGCTGGCATGGCCAAGGCGATGCCGGCTGGTGACGATCTGGACGACGAGGACGAAGACAGCAACACCGTCGACACGGCCGACACCGACAAGAAGGTGATGGCTGCTGGTGACGGCGACGCCGACGACGCTGGCGGCGATCCCGATGGCGACGAAGACGACAAGCCGATGATGGGCAAGAGCATGACCGTCGAAATCGACGGCAAGCAAGTCGAAGCCATCGACGGCACCGAACTGGTGAAGTCGCTGATGGGCCAGGTCGAGCAGTTGGGCGGCAAGCTCGGCGCTACCGAAGCCAGCCTCGCCAAGGCTCTGTCGGACACGCTGGCCGTGGTGAAGGGCCAGGGCGCCGTCATCAAGTCGCTGCAGGAGACCGTCACCAAGCTGGCCGCTGCCGGCCGTGGCCGCAAGTCGGTCGTCACCGTCGCCGACCCGGCGCCGATGGCGAAGTCGGCCGGCGCCGCCGCCCCGCTGCAGGGCCGTGAACTCATGGCCAAGGCCCTTGCTGCACAGCAGGCCGGACGCCTGACCGGATTGGACGTCGCCCGCGTCGAGTCTGCAATCAACCAGGGCGCGCCGGCTCCTGCCGACGTTCTTTCTCGCATCAACTGACCAGGAGGCCCCATGGCACTCGAAGACATTGTGAACAGCTCTGTGCCCGGCGGCTCGACCGTGATGGGCGAGATGGGCGACGCTGACCTGCAGGCGCTGCACAAGGCGCTGACGGCCGGCTACGGTTCGGACACCAACGGCCTGACGGGTGGCTCTGCCTTCCGCATCCAGTCGCTGGACACCACGCTCAAGGCGACGGTGCAGGACAACAGCCACTTCGCGCTGTTCAATGCCCTGAGCAAGCCGCGTGCGACCGCGGTGGTCGATGAATGGACCGAACAGGATTCCATCGGCGGCTTCCTGGGCGGCACGTTCAACGATCAGGACGGTACGGCGCAGGAAACGAATGGTTCCTACACCCGCCGGACCGCGAACGTGAAGTACCTGATGACGTACCGCAAGGTGCCCATCGTGCTGCAGCAGCAGAGCAACATCACCGACGTGGTCGCCATCGAGACGGTCAACGGCACCAAGCAGCTCCTGACCGACATCGAGCACGGCCTGTTCGAGGGCGATTCGTCCATCCTGCCGAAGTCGTTCGACGGCATCTATGCGCAGATGGCCGGCTTCAATGGTGGCGCGAACATCTTCGACATGGCTGGCCAGCCGCTGAACACCATCGACCCGATCAGCCGCGCTGCTGAACAGGTCTTCGGCTACGGCTCGTTTGGCAAGCTGACCCACCTGTACCTGCCGCCGGCCATCCAGTCGGACCTGAATGCAGGCCTGGACCCCGCCTTCCGCGTCGCGCTGGACAACAGCCCGAACAGCGTGATGCTGGGCACCCACGTGTCGGGCATCCGCACCAGCTATGGCAACATCGCCACCACGACGGACGTTTTCGTGCGCGACGAGCGCATGAAGAAGCCCTTCGAAGTGCGCAATGCGACCCACCTGGCTGTGTCGGCTGCGAACATCGCGTTCAAGCCTGCCTCGTTCACGGCTGTGGCTGGCGTCGGCGCCAGTGATTCCGCCTGGGGTTCGACCCATGCCGGCAACTACTTCTACGCCGTGACCGGCATCAACCACAACGGCGAGACCGCCGCTCTGGTGTCGGCCAGCGTGACCGTGGCGGCCACCCAGCAGGTGACCATCACCATCACGCAGTCGGCCAGCGGCACGGAAACCGGCTACGTCATCTACCGCAGCCGCAAGAACGGCACCAGCGCACTGACCGACCTGCGCGAGATGACCAAGGTCGCCAAGGCCGGCGCCACCACCACGTTCATCGACAAGAATCGCGTGATCCCGGGCTCGACCCGCGCCTACGCGCTGAACCTGTCGCCGAGCGATGGCAGCATCGACTGGAAGCAGTACCTGCCGATGATGAAGATCCCGATGGCCGCGGTGCAGTCGCCGATCATCCCGTGGCTGCAGATGATCTGTGGCTACATGCGCGTGACCAAGCGCGCGCACCATGTTGTCTTCGACAACGTCGTGCCCAGCGGCGCGAGCTGGAAGCCGTTCGTCTAAGACGGCGGCGTCAGGGGTGACCCTGTCCTGACATGGCGGGGCCCTAGCGGCCCCGCTTCACCGATCACCGGAGACTGAAATGCGCCTTGTCTGCACCATCCCCACCGCCACCAGCCCGATCAACGGCCACGACTTCGACGGCCAGCCCGGCAACTTGGTGTCGGTCAACGACATCCCCGATGAAGAAGCCGCGATCTTCCTGACCGTGCCCGGTTACTTCGAGTTCGGCGCCGAGCCGGCCAGTGCCGCCCAGCAGGATGACACCGCCACGATTGACGCCCTGCGCGGCGAGTTGTCGTCATATGGTGTCGAGCCCAAGAGCACCTGGCGCGCCGCCCGCCTGCAGGCCGAGATCGCCAAGGCCAAGGCCAGCGCCTGACCTCGCCTGGCGGCGTCGTGACCCGACACTAAGGTCTACCGACCAAAGGAGCCGCAATGGCGCTTGCCGAAGGCCAACGGGTGCGCCTTGTCGCACCCGTGATCGAGGGGCCGATCCTCGACACCCGCTACAACAAAGATGCCGGCGAGCTGGAGCATCTGGTGTCGTTCACGGCGCCCGATGGCGATGCCGCCGAGCGGTGGTTTCTGCAGTCCCAACTGGAGCCCACCGAATGAGCCGCTACGCTGAAGCCGCCAATGCCGCTGACGGCGCCACGGCGGGCGTCATCCGCAACTCTGGCATGGCCGAGCAGGCGCATGCCGAGGGCTACTACACCGCCACCTGCTACGGCCCGGATGGCGCGGTGAAGTGGACGGACGACATCCACAATCTGGTGCTGACGGCCGGCAAGAATCACGCCCTGGACAACTACCTCGCCGGCAGCGCCTACACTGCGACGTGGTTCATGGGCCTGGTGGGCTCGACCAGCTTCACGGCCATCGCCGCGGCGGACACCGCTGCATCGCACGCCGGCTGGACCGAGGAGACCAACTACAGCGCTGGCGCGCGCCCTACCGCGGCGTTCTCCGCTGCGGCCTCTGGCGCCAAGGCGCTGAGCGCCGCCCTGACCTTCACCATGTCGGCTGGCGCCACCGTCAAGGGCGCATTCTTGGTCAGCAACTCCACCAAGGGCGGCACCACGGGCACCATCTACTCGGCGGGCCTGTTCACCGGTGGCGACAAGGTGCTGGCATCTGGCGACTCGTTGGCGATCAGCTACTCGGCGTCGCTGTAACACGCTGCTGGGCATGAAAGCCGCGACTGGCTGGGCTGGCGCGGCTTTTTGTATTTGAGGGCTGGGTATGACTACGCTGTTTGCTTGTGGTGAGGATGTTGGGTTCGCCGTGGTGGGAGCGGGGACTGCGGTTGATACTGCCACTACGGCTGCTCGGCGGACGTCGTTTTCGCGTTGTGCGCTGGCATGTGGAAGTGGTGGCACCCCTTCAAACGGGGACGGTTGGCTCGGTGCGTTTTCCTCCACGTCGAACTCGTTCTGGTTTACGGCCCGTTTCTACACGAATAACAACGTCAACTTGGTCGCTGGTTTCCGCTTGATGAATTTCAGGGATGGCACGACATCAAGGATCGAGCTGCGGAATAAAACTACTGGAACTGGTGATATCGGAATATACAAGGTCACCGCCGCTGGCGTTGCGACCCTTTTGGCGACGGCATCAACAAACATAACTAGTACTACGTTATTCAGGATTGATATCCAGATAAACTACAGTGCATCTGGTTTTGTAAGACTGTACTATAATGGTGGGCTAGTTGCAGACACTGGCGTCGTTGACGTTACTACTGACTCCGCGACGAATTTGAGTTCGTTTGTGTTGAGTGTGCCGCATAACATTTCAGGAAGAATCGGATATTGGTCCGAAATCATCGTCACCGACGTCGACACCCGCAGCCTGAGCCTGATCACCGTCGCCCCACTCGCAGCCGGCGCCGCGAACACCTTCTCGACCCCGGGTGCAGTCGGCAACATCAACGAGGTGACGATCAACGACACCACGCTGATCAGCAGCGCCACGGCCAACCAGATCGCCGAGTACACCGCTGACACGAGCCTGATCACCTCGGCTGGCGGCAACCCGGCCGTCCGCGCGGTGTCCACGTACAGCCGCAGCCAGCGTGGCGCCACGGGGCCGCAGAACATGCAGCACGTGGTGCGCGTGGGCGGCACGGACTTCACCAGCGCGACCAAGAGCCTGATCACCTCCTTCGGCCAGGTGTCGCACGTCTTCGAGCTGAACCCCGCCACGTCAGCCGCTTGGGCCATGTCCGACATTACGACGGCAGGCTTCAACATCGGCGTGAAGTCCATCGCGTAACGCGCCATGGATGTCTCAAAGTTCCTAGCGTTTGCGGTCGCGGGCCCGGCCGACACGGCTGTCACCGTCAGCAAGCTAGCGACTTTTGCCGTTGTCGGCCCGGCTGACACCGACACCACCGTCAGCAAGTTCGTCGCCTTCGTGGTGGCTGACTTCTCCGCGCCGCAGACGGATGGTGTCACGGAGGCTGCATCTGCTGCTGATGCCGTCTCGGCGATTCAGGTGCTGCTGGCGTCGGTCAGCGAGTCCGCGACGGCGAGCGATACGGCATCCGGCGTCCAGTCCGCGGCCGGCGACCTGACTGAGGCGGGTACTGCGGTCGATACGCAGTCGACGTCCTCTGTCGTGCCTGGGCAGGTGTCGGAGGCGGCTGGCGCCGCTGACGCGGCCACGGCGGCCAACGCGCTCGGGGTCAGTGTTGCCGAGACCGCCAGTGCGGCCGATGTGCCGTCAGCGGCTCAGACCACGCCGGCCGCGCTGGCTGAGACCGCGGCAGCCACCGACCTGCTGTCGACCGTCCTGGCGGCTGTTGCGGCACTGTCTGAGGCGGCAGCGTCGGCGGACGCCGTGACGGCTGGCCTGCGGCTGTCCGTGCTGGTGTCGGAGGCGGCTGCTGCGACTGACGCCGTTGCGGCGGCGTTTGCAGCCACGGCCAGCCTCGCTGAGTCGGCCGGCGCGGCAGACGCGCAGAGCGCCGCCCAGCAGCTCAACGTGGTCATTCTGGAGGCCGGCGCTGCGGATGATCTGGTGTCGGGCGTCCAGGCGGCCATTGCGGCGCTGAGTGAAGCGGCTGCTGCCGGCGACGTGGCGGCCGGCGCTGCGACTCTGGTGACGTCGGTGGCCGAGCCCGTGGCTGCGCTGGATGATGCCGCGGCGGTGCTGCTGGCTGTTGCTGGCGTGGACGAGCCCGCCGCGGCCTTGGACGACGCCAGCGGCGAGGCGATCGAGAACGCCAGCCTGACCGAGCAGGCGCAGTCATCCGACGACTGGTCTGGCGTGCGGCATCTGGTGGCGGCCTTGGCAGAGCAGGCGGCTGCTGGTGACCTGATCATCATCATCAGCGATCTGCCTGCCCACGGCGACCGCGCCTTCACCATCACCGACACGCCCGGCGCGCGGGTGATGGTGGCGACGACGCCTGGCGGCGGGCGGGTGTTCCGCGTCGACACGCCAGACGGCGGCCGGGTTCTGGTGGTCGAGCCGGCAGCGCCGAGAAATTTCATCGTCGGCCCGCGTCGTGTGTTCATCATCAAGCCCTGACCTAGAGGCACCATGGCAACGCAACTACAAACCGACAACCGCGGCCTGTGGGCTGAGCAAGACAAAGACGAGTTCCTCGACTACTCGATGGACTGGTCGGACTGGCTCGACGTCGGCGACACGATCGCCACCAGCGTGTGGGATGACGTGCCTGGCTTGGTGCTGAGCCAGTCGTCGCACTCCGACACCCTGGCAAAGATTTGGGTGCAAGGCGGCGCGCCGACGACGTGGTACGCGGTGGTCAACCGGATCACCACGGCGATGGGGCGCACCGGTGACCGCGCGTTCCGGCTGTTCATCACCGATCAGGCGCCCACCCTGGCGGACATGAGTTCGGCGCTGTTCCCGAACTTGCCCGCAGCGGTTGACCAACTCAAGCGCGACCGGCTGGTGCTGGTGGGGCAGTCCATCGGGCTGTCCGTGGCGGACATGACCACGGATTTCCTGCGCGGCAAGCTGCTGGCTGCTGAGGCGAAAGCCCAGCGCGAACTGCGCTGCTACTTCGCGCCGACTGTCATCATCCCTGAAGATGCGCCGCAGGACGAGATTGACGCCCTGGTGACCGCCGGCACGCGCTACGCGCAGGAGCCGGCCTACGACTACGAGCCGGGCTGGCTCATGCCGGACAGCTACGGCTACCTCGCGGCCCGCCAACGGCCGATCATCAGCGTGCAGTCGATCCGGCTGGTGTACCCAGTGCCGACGCGCTCGGTGTTCGAGATCCCCATCGACTGGGTGCGGCTCGACCGCAAGTATGGGCAGATCAGGCTGGTGCCGAGTTCGTCGGCGTTCCTGGCGCCGCTCTCGGTGTTCCTGCTGCCGGCAGTCGGCGCTGGCGGCCGGGCCGTGCCGAACATGATCCAACTCCGGTACACCGCCGGCCTGTCCAATGCTGCGCGCGACTTCCCTGACCTGATCGACGTCGTCATGAAGATGGCGGCCGTCAGTATCATTGAGGACGCCATGATGCCCGGCAGCGGCAGCATCTCGGCGGATGGTCTGTCGCAGTCGCTGAGCGTGGATGTGTCGAAGTATCAGGACACCATCGACCGGCTGATGAACGGCCCGCCAGGCAGCAACGGCGGCCTTCGCACGGCGATCCATGGTGTGGTGGTTGGGTTCATGGGGGGTGCGTGATGCGACTCAACCCGGCGGCGTTCAACGCGCACTTGAGCCACATGGGGCAGCGCGTGCTGTGGCAGCGCGCGACGGCGTGTCCGTGCGTCGAGACGCACAGCGGCGCAGCCAAGCCTGGGTGCCCGCTGTGCCACGGCAAGGGGCAAATTTACGGTGCCGAAGTCGCCACGGTCGTCGGCGTGGCGAGCCAGAAGGTGGTGAAGGCTTGGGCGCAGTTCGGGATGTACGAATCTGGTGACGCGATCCTCGTCATTCCTAGCGACTCGCCGATGTACGACGCCGGGCGATTCGACAAAATCACGATGCTCAATGGATCGGACAGGTTCTCGCGCGTGCTGGTGCGTGGTCGCAATGACAGGCTGTTCGAGCGCGCGCTGTCCGTCGACCGCGTGTTCTGGCTGAACACGGCTGGCGATGCGGTGGTCGAAGGCGGGATTCCGGCTGTGGCGCAAGACGGGTCGCTGACGTGGGCGGCAGGCGAGCCGCCGGCTGGCACCAAGTACACGATCGAAGGGCAGCGGCAGCCGACGTACTATGTGTTTGACAATATGCCATCGGACCGCAACGAGCACCAAGGCGCGCTGCTGCCGAAGAACTTGGTGGCCAGGCGCTGGGACGTGATGAGTAGGTAGTATAATAGATACATGACTAACGCCGGAATTTATCTGATTACTGTAGATAGGCCAAACAATCTGCCTCTTTACTATATTGGTCAATCTCAGAATATAAGCTTAAGATTTAACCAGCATAAATCATCATTGCGCAACAGCAAACACCACAACAAGCGCTTGCAACTTGCCATTAACAAATATGGCTTTGATTCATTGAGTTTTGTTGTACTTGAAACGTGCTGCGTTGAAGAACTCGATGAGAGAGAGCATTGGTGGCTCGAACAGGTGGTTGGATTTGACCGGGTTTGTAATTATTGTATTGACCCGGCAGCCCCATTAAGAGGACGTAAATTCTCTGATGAACATCGAAGTAAGATAGCGGCGGCATTATCTGGTGAGCGGCACTACAGCAGGTCAAGAGGCGCTATGCCAATCGAGCATCGCCAAGCCATATCGCGCGGCGTGAAGGGGAAAACCAGATCAGAAGAAAGTCGGCGCAGGATATCCAATTCCACTAGGGGTGAGGCTAACCCTATGTTTGGCTTGAGCGGTGACAAAAGTGCGAGATCTCAAGCGGTACGCGGTACGCATTCAATAACCGGTGAAATCGTAGAATTCGAAAGCATGAACCTGGCTGAATTGTCTGGATTTATTCAGGAATGCATTTCTAGGTGTTGCGCTGGAAAACAAAAACTCCATAGCGGTTTTGCTTGGGAGCGCATTAACCGCCACGCTTCATAGCTTCAGCAAAGACGTTTTCCGCCAGCGGCTTCATTTTCTCAACAACACTTCTGGCAATGTGTTGCCCTGGCTGCGGTGGAATAATCCAGCCATTTGAGCCCTCCATGAGCACACGGAACGTCATGTACTGGCTGTAGTTTTTCCCGCCCATGCTGGTGTCGAACCTCACCATGCCCTCATAACGGCTGTGCTGCTTGGGCAGTCCCACCAGCTTCTCACCCCACTGGTACAGGTTGCGCGGCACCATCACATGCTGCCGCGTGGCCTGGTTGAACAGGAATGGCGTCTGGTGCTTCTTCCCCATCACCTGGGTGCCCCACCTGGGGTGCAGTGAAGTCACCTCGCCAGCCGGGCGCTGGCCCTGGCCGGCGACCGTGCTGGCCTTCAGCAGCTTCGCGGCATCGTAGACCGCATCAGGCATGGCCTTCGCATGCGCCTCATTCCCTGGCGTGTTGTGCCTGAACGGGATGATGAGGAACCGGCGACCGTCCTTCGTCCGGCGCACCTTGCTGCTGGTGTCGAGATACTTCTTAAGGTCGCGCGCCGGTCGGCCGTCGTCAATCTCCTTGGCGTACTTGTATTCGCTCCAGACGAGGCCTTCAAAGTCGCCGGTCATCTTGGCCTGGATGCTGGCCGCGTAGGCGTCTTTCTCACCAGACCACAGCTTGGCGCGCTGCACCGACTCCATCCAGCTTGACTGCGTGGCAGTCACCACGGCGCGCACGGCCTGATTCAACCTCGGCAGCACGGCAGCATTGATGATCGCGCCGGCCTGGGCGCCGACGTCTGTCAGGTCGACGCGGATCTGGAATTGGCTCATGCGTAGCATCCTGCCGTCACGCCTCGTCGTGACCGCACCATTCACTCATGTCGATCACAGCCATCACGCCGATTCCGTCAGGGTCTGCGCTCAGGGTCTACCTGAGCCCACCCGCTGGCGCCGTCGCGTGGCGCATCCTGCGCAAGGCTGCTGATACCTTCACGGGGCCCAACGATGTCGATGCTCTGGTTGTGCACGCCGGCACTGCTCGCAGCGCACTGGATGACGTGGGCCTGGTGGATGGCTCCACCTACTTCTACCGCGTCTATTACTGGTCCGGCACGACGTGGACTGCCAGTGCGAGCCTGAGCGCCACGCCTGGCGCGACGTACTCGGACGAGTCCGCTGACGCGCTCACGGTGTTCCGCGACCGCATCGACGCCGGCCTGACGGTCGAAGTGGCGCGCGGCGCACTGAAGCACGAACTGGGTGTGATCCCCGTGCTGACGGCCCCGCCGCTGTACGACGACACGCGGTTTCCCATGGTGACGGTGCACCTCCAGAACGAGTCGCCGGCCGAGCGCTACGTAGGCGAGAACCTGACGGGCGATGCGAACGACATCGACTGGTTCACCGGCACGTCGGACGACTCGCAGGGCTGGCTGGCGGAAACCACCCTGGTCGTCATGGGCTGGGCGCTGAACCCGGACGCCCGCAAAGACCTGCGCAAGTCGCTGCGCCGGATCTTGATTGCGAACCTGCCGGTGTTCGATGAACACGGCCTGCTGAACGTGTCGTTCTCCCAGCAGGATACCGAGGACTTCACCGCCTACTCGGCCCCCGTCTATCAGGTCATGACCACCATCACCTGCAAGACGCCCATTCTGGTGTCCGCGCCTGGCGCCGACATCATCACCGACATTGCGCTGACTGCCGGCGCGATCAACTGAGGCATTGGCATGGCCAAGACCACCAACGATGAGCCCGTGGCACTGCCCGCCGACGAGCTGACCCTGACCGAGTTCTGCACCCGCCTGTCGGCGCGCGATCGGCGCGTCGAGTTGATCGGCGGCTTCCATGCCTCGCAGCGCGCGGCAGAGCGGCACAAGGACACCGAGGCGGCCTATCAGGCGGCTTTCGACGCTTTCGCAACGCAACCTGTCTGAGGTAGACCATGAGCGTATTTTTCAACGGCCGGTTGCTGGTCAGCCCCACCGTTCAGTCGGTGGTGGACGATTCCGCGATGGCCAATCGCAACCTTTCGGTTGGCAACGTCGTGGCCCTGGTGGGCCGTTCCAGTGGCGGTCAGCCGAACACGGCACTGACGTTCGGCTCGCCCAGCGAGGCCATCGCCACGCTGCGTGATGGCGAACTGCTCACGGCGGCGCTGAAGGCCTTCGATCCGAGCGCGCAGACCGGCGGCCCGGCTTCGGTGGTGGCCGTGCGCGTCAACCCGGCGACGCAGGCCAGCCTGGCGCTGCTGGATGGCGCGTCGGCCACGGTGGTCAACCTCGTGTCGACCGACTATGGCCTGTGGACGAACCAGATCAAGCTGAAAATCGAGGCTGCCACCACGGCGGGCCGCAAGCTCACCACGCAGGTCGGCAACAGCTACTTCAGCCAGGACGACGTGCTGCGCAACGCCTTCACGGTGCGCTACACCGGTGGCGCTGCGTCGGCGCAGATGACCGTCAACGGCACCACGGTGACGCTGGCGGCTCCCACCGGCACTACGGTGGCGACCATCGATCTGGCGACGTACCCGACGATCCAGCAACTGGTGGACCGCATCAACGTGGTCACCGGCTTCACTGCTGCCGTGCTCGACGGCAACGGCGCCGCGCCGACGCTGCAGGGCCTGGACTTCGTGACCGCGCAGGACGTGAAGACCGCCACCTACACCGCCACGGCGCACCTGCAGGCGATCGTGGACTGGTTCAACGGACTGGGCGAGGGCTTCGTGACCGCCACGCGCCCGGCCGGCGTCGGCACGCTGCCGGCGGTGCTGCCGTTCACCTACCTGGCTGGTGCCGTCGACGGCGTGGTGACCAACACCGAGTGGTCGAACGCCTTCACCACGCTCCAGACGGTGGATGTGCAGTGGGTGGTCCCGGTCTCCAGCGACCCGAGCATCCACGCCATGGCTGACTCGCACGTCGCGTTCATGTCCGGCGTCGGCCGCATGGAGCGCCGCGCGATCTGCGGTGCGCCGGCCGGCACCAGCGATGCGACGGCGATCACGCTGGCGAAGGCCATCAACAGCGATCGCACGTCGCTGGTGCACCTCGGCTACTACGACTTCAATGCCGCCGGCACGCTGACGCTGTACCCGCCCTACATGACCGCCGCCCTGCTGGCCGGCGCGTTCTCGGGCGTGAATCCCGGCACCTCGCTGACCAACAAGACCATCAAGGTCCGCGGCCTGGAGCGCAAGCTGCGCAACCCGACCGACACCGACGCGCTCATCACCGGCGGCGTGCTGTGCGTGGAAGACACCGCGCAGGGCTTCAAGGTGGTCAAGTCGATCAGCACGTGGCTGGTGAATGACAACTACAACCGCGTGGAAGTGAGCACCGGAGTGGCGCTGGACTTCGTGGCGCGCAATGTCCGGCTGGCTCTGGATGTGCTGCGGGGGGAGAAGGGCAACGCGATGGCCCTGGCTCGCGCCAAGTCGATCGTCCGCGGCACGCTCACCGAGTTGGCGCGCGACGAGCCGCAGGGCCCCGGCGTGCTGGCTGGCGACGCCACGAACCCGGCGTTCAAGGGCATCTCGGTGTCGCTGGACGGCGACGTGATGCGTGTGGAGTTCCAGTGCTCGCCTGTCGTGCCCACGAACTACATCCTCGTGTCGATTTTTGCGACGCCGTTCCAAGCCACCGTTACCGGCTGATGAGAGGTTGATATGAAAGTGAACCAGAATGTCCGGTCGGCGAACCGCCTGGCCATCTTCTTCGACGGCAAGCAGATCGGCGCTCTGCAGTCGGTCCGCCAGTCGGATGACTATGGCCTGGAGGGTGTGTACGGAATTGGGGACATCAATCCCGTAGAGCACGTGCCCACAGCGGCCCGCTACACGCTGTCGGTCAGCAACGTCGTGCTGCGCAAGGGCGACATGCGCAGCGCCGGCCTGATCCCCGAAAACGGCGCGGCTGCGCTGCAAGGTCTGGTGTTCGACATCGTCCAACTGGACAAGGACACCGGCGAGGAGCTGCGCAAGTACACCGGCTGCAGCTACGCCAGCGGCGACATCGACGTCAGCCGCAACGCCATCGTCATGGCCAACGCCAGCTTCATGGCGCTGGACGTGAGCGGCGGCGCCCCCACCGTCTGAACTGAGGCAACATCATGAGCAAGTCCAACAAAGACAAGATCAGCTCGACGGGCTTCGTCGGCATGACATCGACCGACTCCGTCAACATCTTCGAGATGGCGACCATCCTGAAGATCACGCCGTCTGCCGTGCGCCAGCGCGTGGCCGCCGGCACGCTGCCGCAGCCGCGCTACGATGGCCGCGGCGAGCGCACGTGGCTCAAGTCCGACCTCACCACGGCTGGCATCACTGCCGTGGTGCCGTGACGGCACACTGACCCTACCTGCAAACAGCGCCGCCCACTGGGCGGCGTTCTCATGGAGCCTACATGCGCACACCTGCCCCTGGTGATTTCCCTGTCGACGTCGAGGGCGTCGGAAGTTTCGTCTTCGGCCGCAGGACGCTGCGCGATGAACTGCGGATCTCGGCAGAGATCGCCCGCACGAACGAGGGTGTCGACACCAACAACGCCCAGCCAGGTACGCCGGAGTACTTCCTCGCGCAGGTTGGTGGCTGGATGGCCGTGCTGCGAGTCCTGACTGTCAACGCCCCGGCCGAGTGGGATCTCGACACGATGGACCCGCTGGACGAGACGACGTACCAGAAACTCGCGCTGGCCCATGCGGCGCTGCGCGAAAAGGAGGGCTCTTTTCGCCGAGGAGCAAAGCCGTAGAGCTAAGCGGCAAGGGCGGCAACTTGCGCAGTCGCTCTCGTTCCTGTTCCGCAAGCGGTACAACCTGCCGCCGACCGATCCGCGATTTTTGGAGATGACGCCAGAAGGCATCGAGGCCGACTACTGGGCGCATCACTACGCCGAAAATCCGACCGAGGATGAGGTCGTGGATGAAGAATACAGCCTGGCGGACGAAATCGCCGCGGCGGACGCGGCGGCGGACATGCCGGATGACTTTGAGGATGTGTGATGGCTGACGGCGTCAAGATTCCAGTATCTGCGGACCTTGATAAGGCCGACATAGCGCGCACGATCTCTGACTTCACGGCGCAGATGAACAGGGTTGGCGACTCGATCGCCAAGATGAACAAGCTCAAGTTCAACCCTGTCGACAAAGCTGGCCTGGAAGACCTCAAGAAGGTCGTGGCGCAGTTCGAGGCGCTGAAGAAGATCAACCCCGACCTTAAGCGGAGGCTGAATGCCACGGGACAAGGTGGCACGAACTTCCACGATGTCGACTGGGGGCGCGTCTACACGGGCGGGCAAGGCGCGCAGCGGGTGTTCAACTACGTCGGCGCCGGCACGGCCTATGGCGATCGGCTGTGGGCGACGCCAGCGGCACCGCCTGGGGGTCGTCCCCCTGGACCGCCCGGCGGCGGCGGTGGTGGTGGAGGCGGTGGTGGTGGAGGCGGCATGCCCCCCCAGCCCCCTGGCGGCGGCGGGTTCCCCGGGCAGGGCATCGTCAATGCTGGCTTGGGCGCTGCCGGCCCTGTCGGCGGCGTGGCCGCGCGCTCGATCAACGCAGGCGCATCCGGCGGGTTCGGCGCCGGCCTGAGCACCATGATGGGCGGCCTTGCCGCGCTGGGTGTCAGCAAGGCTGTCGGCGCCGTGATGGGCAAGCTCGGCGATGCCGAACAGGAGTCGATCCGCTACGACACCCTGAAGCGCACCATCGGTGACGTGAACGTCGGGTTCAACGTCCTGCGCGACTCAGTGCGGCATGCGGCGAAGGGCATGGACACCACGTTTGACGAGGCCCAGCAACTCGCGCTGCAGTTCGCCAAGATGGCCAACGTCGGCCCTGGTGGCGCGGTCGGCATGCACCGAGAACTGATGGTCGGCGGCGGGCTGGCTCGCTCGCTTGGCCTGGACCTCGGCGCCGGCACCGGCCTGATGGCCTCGGCCCGTGTCAACAAGCTCACCACTGACGAGACGGGCAGCAAGCGACTGGCGCTGCTGATCGGCGAGGCGGTCGGCCGCGTCGGCTTTGCGAAGGCCGACGAACTCATGACGGCGGTGACGTCGTTCATCGGCAGTCAGACGCGCGCCAGCCTGTCGCCGGCCAATCTGGCGGGCTACCTCGGCAGTTTGGTGGGCATGGCTGGCAGCGGCCGGGCGGGTCTGGACGTCGGCAACTCGGCGTCGATTCTTGGCCGCGCAAACTCCGCCGTGATGGGCGGCGGTGCGGCCGGCGAGGCGGGCAACAACTTCATGCTCGCGGCACTGGGGCGCAGTACCGGCCTGAACCCGATCCAAGTCCGTCTGCTGCAGCAGCAAGGGCTATTCGGTAGCACCGGCAGCACATTCGGGTCGGGGTCGCTCTACGCGCAGTACAGCGGCAAGGTGATGGCCGGCAACAGCACCAGCAACATGGCGCGCATCGTCGGCGGGCTGAAAAGCCAATACGGCGGCAACTCTGACATGCTGCTGTCGGCCACCGCCAGCCTGCTCGGCTTGAACGAGACGCAGGCCATGGCCCTGCTCACGCACGGCACGGGCAACAACCTCGGCGGGCTGGAGGGTCGGCTGAGCCGCACGGGCGTATCCCTGAGCCAGTTGAACGCCAACGGCATCGGCGCGCTGGCGCGCATCAACGGCGGCAGCATGAGCGACCTGCAGGCGCAGGCGTCGTCGCTGCTTGGCCGCACTGGTGCCGATGCGCTCATGCCAGACGAGGCCAAGCGGCTGAAGGAGGCCATGGGTGGCACCGACATCGAGAAGATGAAGGACGTCCTGACCGAGCTTACCGCCACGCGCGATCAAGAGAAGACCGAAGGCTCTGAGACGCGCCGCTCGATCGCGGGCGTCGAGCGGGTCACGCAGCAGTTCGCTGGCACGCTCATCCCGGTGGCGAACACCATCCGGGATGCCGTGGTGGCGATGGCCGCGAAGATCGCGCCTGACTCGCAGTTCGGCAAGGCCGCAGCAGACCTGGCGGGCATCAAGCAGTTCGACCAAGTCGCGGCGCAGTCCAAGGCCGACTTGGACAAGTACGATCAGGAGACTGCCGATCTGCGCCAGAAGCCAGGCTATGCCGCCATGAACCCGGCCGCCCGCAGCGCCTGGGAGAATGGCCGGTCACTGGAGCGCGAGAAGCGCGCGGCGATCGCTCAGCGCAACATGGGGTACGCCGGCAAGTACGCGGGTGGTGCCGATGCGCTCATGAATGCACTCATCCAGACGGAATCTGGCGGGCATCACATCGACCCGGCGACGGGCCGCCTGCTGGTGAACAAGGACACCGGCGCGATGGGCATAACGCAGGTGATGCCGGGCACGGGCACGGATCCCGGGTTCGGTGTGACGCCCCTGCAGAACAACTCCGAGACGGAATACCGCCGGTTCGGCCGAGACTACCTCGCGGCGATGCTGCAGCGGTACAAGGGTGATTCATCGCGCGCCCTGGGCGCCTACAACTGGGGCCCCGGGAACGTCGATAATGCGATCGGCATGTACGGCGACGACTGGCTGAAGAATGCGCCGCCGGAGACGCAGGCCTACGTGCGCAAGATCATGTCGCAGCAGTCGTCCGCGCCAGGGTCGGCGGCGATGGGCATGACCGGTGCGGGTGCTGGCCGCGGCGGCGCCGAAGCCTATGCTTCCATCGACATCCGGGTGCACCGTGATGGCGGCGTCGACACGCGCAACGTCAAGGCGAAGTTCAACAAGCCGGTCCCGGCCGGAGTCCAGTGATGAAAACGGTCAAGGTCTACCAGCCTCAATTCGGCGTCACTCTCTACAAGATGGTGGCGCGCAAGGGCCTTGGCGGGAAGCTGGTCACAAGCGACAGGTTCCAGGGCACTGTGCAGCAGCAGGCCATCGACCTGACGCCGTTCATCGGCGACGGCGCGTCTGTCCGCACCAACAAGTCGGTCCGCCAGCCGGCCGGCGGGTTCCAACTGACGATTGGCGATCAGGCCCACGGCTCGGCTGCACTGGAGTCGCTGTACGGCCTGATTGAGCCGATGGACATGATCGAGATTCGCGCCAGGCACGCCCTGACTGGTGCCGGCCAGCCTCCCATCCTGATGCGCGGCTTCGTGTCCGACGTGTCGAGAAGCGAAGGCATGGGCGGCGACGGTCGGCCGCAGCGGCAGGTGACGATCAGTGGACAGGACTACGGCAAGGTCTGGCAGATCATGCAGATCGTGTTTTGGGCCGACTACATCCTGGGCCAGGACTTCATCTCTGGGTTCCGGTTGTTCGAGAAGTTCGGCGTGGGGTTCGAGACTGCGCTGAAGGTGCAGGACTTCGTGCAGCAGGTTTTCGACAAGTGCATCAACCCGTTCATCGACAAGATGATGCCGGCCGACTTCCCGCTCCCGCGAAAGATTCAGGTCGACATCGCGGTGAAGCATGGCACCACGTCGCCTGGCATCCAGTCGCAGCAGGGGAACTTCTACAACCTGCTGTCCGGCTTCAGCGACGTCGGCGTCTGGAACGAGTTGTTCATCGAGGACCGCGATGACGGCGTGTTCTGCGTCTTCCGCCCGAACCCGTACCTGACGGCCTCGGATGACCCGCCGAAGAAAATCCAGCCGGATGCGCCGGACCCAACCTACATCGATGTGAGCGACGAGGACTTGATGTCGCTATCCGTGTCGCGAGGCGACGCGAATGTGAGTAATTACTACTGGGTGTCTGCACCAAGGTTCCAGCTTGTCGATGACTACATCACGCGCCAGTGGGCGGTGACTCAGGGCGCGCGGGACACCGTGGTGCTGGCTGAATACACCAACAGCCAGGAAAAGCTGTACGGCACCAGGGCGATGCAGACGGAAACGGCGCTCGGGAACGACGCCATGCTGACGCACAACACCGGCGACGAGCAGCCCGGCATGACGAAGCAGGCGCAGACCATGGTGGATTGGGTCAACGAACGCCGCCGCGTCCTAGTCGAGCAGAACAAGGACAACGTCCTGTTCGAGCGCGGCAGCATGCGCCTGCGTGGCAACGAGGACATCAAGGCCGGCACCTACGTTCGCCTGACTCGCGGCAGCACGTCGGCCGTCTACTACGTGGTGGAGGTCGACCACGAGATCGTGCCCTTCTCGGGCTGGTTCACCACGGTGCAGTTTGAGCGGGGGACTGGGTTCATCCGGCGGGTGCAGGCGGGTGGGTCGCCTTATCTGGCGGAGATGTCATGACACTACGGATCGGCCGCGTCACCGCGGTGCACCACGAGGACCACAGCGTCGACCTTGTGATGGTCGATGACGGCAGCCGCCTGACCGGCGTGCAGGTGCTGGCGATCGGCGCCAGCAGCAACACCGGGCTGGTGAGCCTGCCCGAGCCGACCGCCACGGCGGACAAGTGGGACTTGACGCAGCGCACCGACAGGGACGCGGCGGCGGTGGTCGGCATGCTGGGGCCAAACACCTGGGTGGTGGTCGGCTTCCTCATGCCGCAGATCAGCCAGATGACGTTCGCGGCCGGGCGCTACATGAACCGGCTGCCGAGCGATGTCTACACGACGGTGGACGGCGCGGGGAATGTCGAGCTGCACCACCCATCGGGGTCATACATCCGGCTGGCCGAGACGCCAGCGCACGAGGATCTGGCGGGGCAGAACTTCGACGGCAACTTTGCCCTGGCCAAGAACACCGGCCGCAGCCTGCATCTGCAGGTGGTGGTGGGCCCGACGACGATTCATATCACGCCGGCCGGCGCGGTGACGATCGACCACCCTGGCGACCTGACGGTGAACACCGGCGGAAATGCCTCGGTGACGGTGGCAGGCACCACCACGGTGAACTCCACCGGCACGGCGACTGTGCACGCGCCGTCCGTCACCATCGACGCGGCTGCGACCACGTGCACCGGCTCGCTGACCGTGAATGGCCTGCTGACCTACCAAGGCGGCATGACCGGCTCTGGCGGCAGCGGCGCGACGATGACCGGCAATGTGGTGATCACCGGCAACGTCCTGACCACGGGCGACCTGAAGAACAACGGCAAGTTCGTCGGCAGCACGCACACGCACCAGTACGTCGTCAGCGGCTCCGTCCTGACCACGACTGTGCCGAATTGACCGCCGGCATCGTGACGCCACACTTGGCGCATGCTGTCCCTTGGCGCGCCATCTGACCAGACTGCCGGCGCCTGCCCGATTTCGTTCGTCCTTGACGACCCGACGTCGGCAGGCGCTGCGCTCAATGTCGTCACGCTGGCAATCCGGCCGGAGGACTTGAGTCGCCAGGAGCCGAGCCGGCTGACGGTTCAGCAGACCCTGGGCGGCGCGTGGGCCGACTCGTTCGGCGCCGGGCTGGCGCAGATCACCATCAGCGGGCACACAGGCTGGCATCGCATGTACGGCTCTGGCCTGGAGGTGGCGAACCAGTCCGGCCGCGCTGACGGCGCCATGCGGTTCGTGCAGTTGCGCGACACGGTGTTCGACCAGTGGCACAAGCGGCGCGCCGCGGCGTCGTCTGCCGGGTTGGACCCGAGCAAGATCAAGCTGATTTTCTCGGACGGCCTGCACGGCACCACGCACATCGTCGCGCCGGTGTCGTTCACGCTCCGCCGCAGCCGCAGTCGGCCGCTGCTGGCGCAGTATCAGATCAGCATGGTGGCGCTCGGGTCGATGGATGACGACGTGCTGGAGTCGACCATCCCATCGATCATCGACGGCCTCACCAAGGGCCCGCTGTTGGAGGCCGGCCTGAAAAGCCTGGCGGCCAGCGCCACGAAGATCGCCGGCTATGCTGGCGAGGTCACCACTTGGGTCGACAAGGCCGCGTCGGTGCCCGTGCGCTCGTTCATGCAGGCGACCGGCGCGCTGTATCAGGCCGTGCGTGATGGCGTCGGGTCGATCAACGGCGCGGCGGATCAGCTCATCCTGATTGCGCGCGATGCCAGCAAGGCGGGGATGAACATCTTCCACAGCATCGCCGCCATCGTGAACCTGCCGAGCCAGATCCGGGCGCGGGCGATGGACGTGGCTGCCGCCTACCGGAATGCGTTCTGTGCCCTGCGCGGCGCGCTGTCAGGTGCTGGGTACTATGAGGACTACAGCCCCCTGTACGGCGCCAGCAACTGCAGCTCCACGGCCGGCGGCCGGGCGCTCACGCAATTCGCCGGGCTGAACACCTTCGCGCAGACGGTGACCACCACCACGACCACGGCGGCGCTCTCGACCGATGGCAGGGCGAGCCTTGGGGTGCTGGCTTCTTCCGACCCGGTGTTGGCGCCGATGTCGTTGGCGACGATCGGGCCGCTGGCCTCCAGTGCGGCGCGGGGCATCTCGGTATGACCGTCGACCTGCGCACGCCCCTGACGGGGTTCCGGTTCGTTGAGACGCGCCGTGGCGACACGATGCAGGCGCTTGCCCTGCGCGAGCTTGGCGACGGCAAGCGGTGGCCTGAACTCGTCGCGCTGAACAAGCTGGCGCCGCCGTACATCACGGACGACGCATCGCTTGTCACTGACGGCGTGGTGCTGACCGGCACGCTGGTGCTTGTGCCGGCGTCGGCAGCCGCCGCGATCAGCACCGACCCCGACCTCGTGTTCGAGCGCGATATCTCCCTGGTGGGCGGCGTGCTGCAGATCGTCGGCGGGGACTTCGGCCAGGTGTCGGGTACGGCGAACCTGAGTCAGGCGCTGCGCCACCGGATCGACACGGACCGCGGCGATCTGGTGATGCACCCCGAGTACGGCAGTCGCGTGCGCGAACTGCTCGGCGCGGCGAACGGCGCCACGGCCGGGCAACTGGCTGCGGCCTACGCCAGGGCCTCCGTCGCGGCCGACCCGCGCGTGCAGCGCATCCGCAGCGCCGTGGCCGATGTGTCCGGCGACAGTATTTCTGTGACCGTCGTCGCTGAGCCCATCACGGGGCGAGCGGTCGATGCGACCGTGACCTTCTAGGGGTAGGCCATGGCCTTTCAGATCAAGGACTTTTCTTCGATCGCCGCCTCGCTCATCAATCTGGTGCGCGCGACGACGAACAAGGTCACGGACTTCAACCGCGGGTCGATCATCCGCACGATGCTGGAGGCAACCGCCGCTGAGTTGGAGGAGCTGTACTTGATGATGTACGTGGGGATCAAGGAGGCCATCCCGGTCTCGGTGTTCCGCACGTTCGGATTCGACCCTCTGGCGGCGCAGGCAGCGAGTGGTGTCATCCGGTTCGGCACCAGTGGCGGCGTGCTGGCGACCACGGTGATCAACATCCCGTCCGGGACTGTGGTCCGCATCCCGGGCACCACCACCACCTATGCGACGCAGGCTGCCGCAGCCATATCGCTCGGCAACAGCTACGTGGATGTGCTGGTGGCGGCTCAGTCGCCTGGGCTGGCCGGCAACGCTGGATCAGGGGTGATCACCGAACTGCCGTCCGCCATCTCTGGCGTGGGAACTGTGACCAACCCGGCGCCTTTCATCAATGGCCGAGACGCGGAATCAGATGAGGCGCGCAAGGTCAGGTTTCAGGGCTACATCGCCAGCCTGGCGCGCGGCACCAAGTCGGCCATCGTCTACGGCGCCAAGACATCGGCGCTGACCGACTCGTTGGGTTCGGTGACCGAGTACGTCGCGCACGCCAGCGTGCTGGAGCCGTGGATGACCGACTCGGCGCAGCCGATCAGCCTGGTGCGCTGCTACGTGCACAACGGCGCCAGCGCCACCAGCGGCGCCCTGGTGACGCGCACTCAGCAGGTGATCGACGGCTACTACGACAGCAGCGGCGCGCCCGTGCCGGGCTGGAAGGCTGCCGGCGTGCAATGCATCGTGGCGGCGGCCAGCGACCAACCCATCAACGTCACGGCGACTGTGACCATCGCTCCCGGCTTCACCTCGTCCGATGTCCTAGCGGCGGCGGATAGCGCCGTGAAGGCCTACCTCCAGGGCCTGGGCGTTGGCGAGGACGTGCGCGTGAGCGAACTGGTCGCCATCGTGCGGCGCGACATCGACGGCGCCTTCAACCTCTCGATGTCGGCACCATCGGCCGACGTCACGGTGGCCGACAACGCCAAAGCCATCCCCGGCACCATCACACTGACCGCAGCATGAAACTCGTTGAAAAGCTGCTGGGCTACCTGAACCGGGTGTTCGACAAGGGCCCTGACGCCGCGCTTGCGCTGCGCCTGCGGTATGACGGCTCGGCGATGTCGTGGACGGTGGCGGACGGCGTGCTGACCACCACTGTGACGGGTGGCACCGGCGCGGCTTTGCGTGTCGACCTGGCCGGGTTCACGGTGGGCACGCTGTCGGTGTTCCTGGCGGCGCAGCCCGGATACACGGTGCCATTCGTGGATACCGGCGAACTGTTGGGGCTGTCCGCCCTGGCGCTCATCGATGCCACAGGCGATCAGGCGCAGAGCAACGGTGACCACCTGACCGCGTTCCGCTCGGTACTGTGGTCGTACATGACCGGGCAGGCCACCGAACTGACTTCTTCGCGGGCGGCGATCGGCGAGGCGCTGCTGCAGATCGCCGCCACCACGGCGAGCGACACGTGGGTGGATGAGCACGGCGGGTATTACGGCATACCGCGCCGCAACGGCGAGGCCGACGCCCCGTATGCGGCCCGCATGGTGGCTGAAATCACCTCGGCGCGCGGCAACGGCGTGGCCATCGCTGAGGCGATCCGCCTGGCGACCACCGGCATCTCTGCGAAGGTCACCGACTACGCGACGATCACGGTGTCTGGCGGCGGCGTGGGCAGCTATGGCCTGTTCGATGCTGACGTGGAAGTCGGCGTCGACTCGCCGCTTGACCAAGTCCAGATCAACAGCAACACGCTGTCGATCATCGAGGCCATGCGCGATGCGGGGACGCACCTGCGCAAGCTGCGCTACATCCGCACCACCACGCTGGCGCCCTACATGGGCGCCTACCTGCGCGTGGGGCACGAGGTGTCGCTGAGCTGGAGCGGGTACAACCTGTTCTACGGCCCCAGCGGGCCCAGCCTGACGGCGACCTGGGCGCTGGATGGCTCGCAGACGTATTCCGGCATGTACCAGGCGCCGGTGACGCCTGCGCTGTTCATCACGGCGCCGTCGTTCTCGGCGCCGACATCCAGCGTTTCTGGCACCACATTCACGGCGAGCGCGGCGGGATCGGCATCGATCGCTGGCGGCGGCTCGACCGTGGCCTACAGTGCTGCCGGCGCAATCCAGTCGAGCACGTACAGCCTGATCGCGGACGGGAACTATGCTTTCCCGTCAAGCCTCTCCATGGATGTCGACATCACGTCGACCAATCCGTACTGCGGCGCGATCAGTATTGCGTCCATGCCGACGACGACGGGCGCGAATGGCTACGTGGAGGTCAGCTTCTTCCCGGCCTTCAACCAGTTGACCATCAACACGCCGAACACCAGCACGACAGTCACCGACGCATCGCTGGCGGGCGCTCAGACCATCCGCATCGAGTATTCCGGCGCCGGCATCATCACGGTGAAGCGCAATGGCACCACGCTGGTGACGCTGACCGACCCGGCCGCGTTCGATGTGGTCCCGGACATCCCCACCGATCCGACGACGCGCTGCTTGGGGTTCATCGATGTCACAGGCGGCGGCACCGATTCTGTCTCTCGGGCCTGCACCATGACTGGGTTGCGCCTCGTCGGCAATTTCATTCTGGTTCCCTGACATCGTGACCGCACGATAGCAAAATGCCCACATTCCAGACCATCCACACGAATTACGGGCTGTCGCGCATCACGGCAGCGCTATCGTCGGGCGTGCCGATCAACCTGACGCAGTTGGCTGTCGGCGATGGTGGCGGCTCGTCAACGACGCCGGCCCCGACGCAAACCGGACTGGTGCACGAGGTCTGGCGCGGCACGGTCAACCGGATCGTCACTGACCCGGCGCTGCCTGGGCGGATCTTCGTGGAGGCCGTGATCCCGTTCGATGCCGGCGGCTGGACAATCCGCGAGTTCGGCATCTTCGATGATGCCGGGCAGTTGTTCGTGGTGGGCAATTTCCCGGCGACGTACAAGTCGGTCCCCAGCGACGGAGCCAGCACGGACGTGATCCTGCGCGTCGAGATCGTCATGTCGAACACCGCGGTGATCACGCTGGTGGTCGACCCCTCGGTGACGATCGCCACGCAGTCGTGGGTGCTGACGAACGTGACCCGGTCGACCCTGGCGCCTGGCGGCACCACGGGGCAGGTCTGGACGAAGCTGTCCAATGTCAGCGGCGACGCCGACTGGCGCTCGCCCGGGTCGTCCACGATCATCGTGGATGCGGTGGAGGAGCCGGTGACGGCCCTTGCCGCCGGGCAGGCGACCATCAACCTGACGACGTGCACCACGCTCGGTCTGGTGGTGTTCATCGAGGGCGTGCGGATCCCCAAGGCCACGGGTGTCGAC
>Ga0228700_1000124_pt1 | contig 77731 bp, 77 predicted proteins | sample McNCre317_Aug_MG_FD_178019 | JGI IMG/M metagenome (GOLD analysis project Ga0228700, IMG submission 178019) | Freshwater microbial communities from McNutts Creek, Athens, Georgia, United States - 3-17_Aug_MG | ecosystem: Environmental > Aquatic > Freshwater > Creek | place: USA: Georgia...
TGGCGGTACCGAGGTCAATCGCCAAATCGGTGGAGAAATACCGACGAAAAGATCCAAACATGTCTGTCCTCAAAGCTTGCCCGCGAGCGCGGACACAAAGGCGAGATAATACCGCATCGCCCGTAAACCACGGGTTTATCCCATCACAAAAGTATGTCCCTGAATGACCAAGACATCCGCCGCATCGCCAACCTGGCCCGGCTAGAGCTGCAACCTGACGAACAGGCCCGTATGCTCCACAAAATCAATGACTTTTTCGACATCGTCGAACAAATCCGCGCCGTGGACACCACCGGCGTGGTGCCCATGGCCCACCCCGTGGATGCCATGCCAGGCGCGCACATCGAACTGCGCCTGCGCCCCGACGTGGCCAGCGAACCCAACCAACGCGACCTGAACCAACACAGCGCCCCCGCCGTGGAGCGTGGTTTGTTCTTGGTCCCTAAAGTCATCGAATGAGGGGCACGGACATGACCCAATCCCTCCACAACCAGTCCCTGAGCGAACTCAGCACCGCCTTGCGCGCCAAGCACGTGAGCGCGGTGGAACTGGCCCAACATTTCTTAGCCCGCGCCAAAGCTGACGCATCTGGCGCGTTCTTGGACATCAACGAAGACGCCACCCTGGCCCAAGCCAAAGCATCCGATGCCCGCTTGGCCGCTGGCACAGGCGGCGCCTTGGAAGGCGTGCCACTGGCCCACAAAGACGTGTTCGTCACCCGCGACTTCGTCACCACCGCCGGCTCCAAAATTTTGAGCGGCTACCGCTCCCCGTTTGACGCGACCGTGGTGCAAAAACTCGGCACCTTGGCCGATGGCACGGTAGGCGCGGGCATGGTGACTTTGGGCAAACTCAACTGCGACGAATTCGCCATGGGCTCGTCCAACGAAAACTCGGCGTACGGCGCCGTGACAAACCCATGGGACGCCAGCCGTATCCCTGGCGGCTCCTCCGGCGGCAGCGCTGCGGCTGTGGCCGCCCGTTTGACCCCTGCCGCCACCGGCACGGACACTGGCGGCTCCATTCGCCAACCGGCCAGCTTTTGCGGCATCACCGGCATCAAACCCACCTATGGCCGCGCATCGCGCTACGGCATGATTGCCTACGCTTCCAGCCTCGACCAAGCCGGCCCCATGGCCCGCAGCGCTGAAGACTGCGCCTTGTTGCTGTCCGCCATGTGCGGCCCCGACATCGACCGCGATGCCACCTCGCTGGATGTGCCAGCTGAGAACTTCTCGGCCAAACTGGGCGACAGCCTGCAAGGCTTGCGCATTGGCCTTCCCAAAGAGTTCTTTGGTGACGGCCTTGCCACCGATGTGCGCACGGCGATTGACGCTGCGCTCAAAACCTTGGAAGCCCAAGGCGCCAAGCTGGTGCCCATCACGCTGCCCCGCACCGAGCTGGCGATTCCTGTGTACTACATCATCGCGCCCGCCGAAGCCAGCTCGAACCTGAGCCGCTTTGATGGTGTGAAGTTTGGTCACCGTGCCAAAGACTACACCGACCTCGTGAGCATGTACAAAAAGACCCGCGCCGAAGGCTTTGGCGAGGAGGTCAAACGCCGCATCATGACCGGCGCGTATGTGCTGAGCCACGGCTACTACGACGCGTACTACCTGCAAGCCCAAAAAATTCGCCGCATGATGGCGGACGATTTCCAACGTGCGTTTGCCGAATGCGATGTCATCGCCGGCCCCGTCGCCCCCACCGTTGCATGGAAGTTGGGCAACAACGCCAGCGATCCGTTGGCTGACTATTTGGCCGACATCTTCACCCTGCCCGCCTCACTCGCTGGTCTGCCCGGGATGAGCGTGCCTGTGGGATTTGGCGAAGCGGGCATGCCCGTGGGCATGCAACTGATCGGCAACTACTTGCAAGAAGCACGTTTGTTGAACGTGGCGCACCAGTACCAACTGCACACCGATTTTCATAACGCCAAGCCGGAGGGCGTTTAAATGACTGCACCCAAATTAGTTCAAGGCTACGAAGTCGTCATCGGCTTTGAAACCCATGCCCAGCTCTCCACGAAGAGCAAAATTTTCAGCCGCGCCTCGGTGGCGTTTGGTGCCGAGCCCAACACGCAAGCTTGTGCGGTGGACATGGCCCTGCCCGGCACACTGCCCGTGATGAACCTCGGGGCGGTAGAGCGCGCGATTGAGTTCGGCTTGGGCGTCAACGCACACATCGCCGAGCGCAGCATCTTTGCGCGCAAAAACTACTTCTACCCGGACCTGCCCAAGGGCTACCAAATCAGCCAATTTGAAATTCCAGTGGTGCAAGGCGGTGAGGTGTCGTTCTTCTTGGAAGTAGGCAAAGAAACCGTGCACAAAACCGTGCGCTTGGAGCGTGCCCACCTCGAAGAAGACGCGGGCAAGTCATTGCATGAAGACTTCATTGGCCAATCGGGCATTGACTTGAACCGCGCGGGCACGCCGCTGCTCGAGATCGTCACACAGCCCGACATGCGCAGCAGCGAAGAAGCCGTGGCTTATGCCAAAGAGCTGCACAAAATCGTCACGTGGATTGGCATTTGCGACGGCAACATGCAAGAAGGCTCGTTCCGTTGCGATGCCAACGTGTCGGTGCGCAAACCTGGTGCGCCCTTGGGCACACGCCGTGAAATCAAGAACTTGAACAGCTTCAAGTTCATGCAACAAGCGATCGACTACGAAGTGCGTTGGCAAATCGACCAACTCGAAGATGGCCACACCATCGAACAAGCCACTGTGTTGTTCGACCCAGACACGGGCGAGACACGCGCCATGCGTACCAAGGAAGACGCTGCCGACTACCGTTACTTCCCCGACCCCGATCTGCCCCCCTTGGTGATTGGCCGTGATTGGGTGGAGCGCGTGAAACGCGACATGGCTGAGCTGCCTCGCGTGATGGCTGAACGTTTCGTCAAAGACTACGCGCTGCCTGAATACGACGCCACCTTGCTCACGCAAAGCAAAACAGCGGCCGCTTACTTTGAAGCCACCGCCAAAGCGTGTGGCCAACCCAAGCTGGCCAGCAACTGGATCATGGGCGAGGTGTCACGCCGCTTGAACAGCGGCGAAGTGACGTTTGACAACCTCCCCGTCAGCGCTGCGCAACTGGGCGCGATGATTGCGCGCATCCAAGACGGCACGATCAACAACAACTCGGCCAAGCAAGTGTTTGAGGCACTGTGGAACGGCGAAGGCGCGGACACAAGCGGCGCAGCTGCTGACGCAGCGCGCGTGGACGCCATCATCGAAGCCAAAGGCCTGAAACAGATGAACGACACCGGCGAGTTGGAAAAAATCATCGACGAGGTGCTGGCTGCCAACCCCAAGAACGTGGAAGAGTTCAAGGCCGGCAACGCCAAAGCCTTGAACGGCTTGGTGGGGCCCATCATGAAGGCCAGCAAAGGCAAGGCCAACCCGGCGCAAGTCAACGCGTTGTTGATGAAAAAACTGGGGTAAGTGGTGCCCCACAGCGCGCTGGAAGACATCCAAGGCCTGCTGACCGGCGCCTTGTTTGTCGCGCTCGGCGTGTGCCTGTTTCGTGAAGCGGCCTTGTTTACAGGCGGCACCACGGGCGTTGCATTTTTGGTCCACTACTTGGCGGGGCTGCCATTGGGCGCGGTGTTGTTTGTGATCAATCTGCCGTTCTACGTGTTTGGCTGGCAAAAGCTCGGCCACACCTTCACCTTCAAAACATTTGCAGCCGTGGTCTTGTTGTCGGCCTACGTCGAATTGCTGCCGCAATGGATCGGGTTCTCGCACCTCGACCCCGTCTTCGCTGCGCTGATGGCAGGGCTCTTGGTGGGCACGGGGATTTTGATTTTGATTCGTCACGGCGCCAGCTTAGGCGGCGTGACCATCATGGCGGTGTATTTGCAAAAGACCCGCGGTTGGCGTGCCGGCCATGTGCAAATGGCCATCGATGCTTGCATCTTGATGACGGCTTTTGCGCTCACCGATGCGCACAAAGCTTTGTTGTCTTTGCTCGGCGCATTTGCTTTGAATTTGGTGATTGCCGTCAACCACCGCGCCGACCGCTACTACGGCGCCTAACACCAACGGCTCACACGCCGTAACGCGCGCGGTACGCCTGTGTGCGCGCCAAGTGCTCACCCATGGTGTTGCCTGGTTGCTTACCCAAATAAGCCAACAAATCTTCCAGCTTAGCAATGGTGCACACACGCATGCCCAGTTGTTCGCGCACGTATTGCACAGCGCTGTAGGGCACATCGTGGGTCGAACCATCCGCTTGTTTTTCGGTGGCCATTTCTTGGCGGTCCAACGCAATTGCCACCGCGTGCGGCGTGGCGCCTGCGGCTTTGATGAGCGCAATCGATTCACGCGCCGCTGTGCCCGCGCTCATCACATCGTCCACGATCAGCACGCGGCCTTTGAGCGGCGCGCCCACCAAACTGCCTCCTTCACCGTGGTCTTTGGCTTCTTTGCGGTTGTAGGCAAAGGGCACGTTGCGCCCCAAGCGTGCCAACTCAATCGACACGGCTGCGCCCAAAGGAATGCCTTTGTAAGCGGGGCCAAAAATCATGTCGAACTCGATGCCGCTGTTGACAATGCACTGCGCATAAAAGCTGGCCAGCTTGCCCAGCTTGGCGCCGTCATCAAACAAACCCGCGTTGAAAAAGTAAGGGCTCATGCGGCCCGCTTTGGTTTTGAACTCCCCAAATTTCAGCACGCCACAATCCAGCGAAAATTGCACAAATTCTTGTGCCAACGCATCGTTGGCAGCCACACTCTGACTCATGGGGAAATTCCTTGTTCAAACTAACCAGCCTCAACCTCAACGGCATTCGTTCGGCCGCCCGCAAGGGCGTGGAAGCTTGGCTCGAAAAAGCCAGCCCTGATTGTATTTGCGTCCAAGAAATCAAAGCCCAAGCCTGCGATGTCGAGGGCACATTTGACACCTTGGCAGGTTTGACAGGCCACTTTCACTATGCCGAGAAAAAAGGCTACTCGGGGGTGGGCGTGTTCACCAAGCACGAGCCCAGCGATGTGGTGGTGGGGTTTGACGGTGGCGAGTTCGATGCCGAAGGCCGCTACATCGAACTGCGCTTTGACACCCCCACGCAAAAGCTGTCCATCATCAGCAGCTACTTTCCCAGTGGTTCATCGGGCCCTGAGCGCCAAGAAGCCAAGTACCGTTTCTTAGCAGCCATCTACCCACACTTGCAAGCCTTGAAGCAAGGACGTGAGTTTGTGCTGTGTGGTGACATCAACATCGCCCACACAGAAGCTGACTTGAAAAACTGGAAAGGCAACCAAAAAAACAGCGGCTTCTTACCCGAAGAACGCGCATGGATGACCAAGCTCACCACCGAAGGCGGCATTGTGGATGTGTACCGCCAGCTTGAACCCGATGCCACCGATGCTTGCTACACCTGGTGGAGCAACCGAGGCCAAGCCTATGCCAACAACGTGGGCTGGCGTTTGGACTACCACTTGGCCACGCCAACCCTGGCCGCCAAAGCACGGACAACGCAGACCTTCAAAGACATCAAATTCAGTGACCACGCCCCGCACACCATTGCCTACGAGGGCTTGCTTTAAAGACGGGTCACGCCCAACTCCTGCTGACTAAAACGGATAACTCACGATGCCTTTGACGGTCCATGCATCGGTGGCCGAGGTCGTGCCTTTGCCAATGCCAACATTGAAATCAAATGGCTCGCCTTCGTAATCCATCACCACATAGGTTGATTTTTCCTGCTGATCACTCGGCAAGAAGTTGTTGAGTCGGCCCTTGCCGTTGTAATGCTCCACGCCCCATGCCACCGACGCTGACACCTGACGCATGACCTTGGTGGCCAGCGTGAAATCTGGTGAGCGGTGGGTGTAGCCCGTGGAAATATCCCATCCAAAAATCGGGTTCACGGCCAACAACCAATCGTTGTTTTTCCAGCCCACGATGGTCCTGAGTTCTGTGCTGCGAATGGACTCAGAGAATTGCGGTTTAACTTGCCCCACTTCAAGGTTGACGCCACTGAACCACCCCCTGTTTTCATCAGGTTGAATGGGCAACCACTTGATGCGCGCCTTCGCGCCTGCGGCATAGTACTGCCCCTGCGCGCTACGCACCATCGGCAGGTACAACCCAACATCGACCGTGCGGGTCAAGCCCATCGAGATCTCTGGTGTCACGCGCAACCCCTGGTGGTTCACGATTTCACCAGGGTAACTTGGCGTGGTGATACCTTTGGGGGTTGTGTTGATGTGCACCTCTAAACCGAACTCGCCCGGTTTGTTGATGTCATCGGTGTAGACCTGAATTTCGTCTTGCAGCCCTGCATAGGCATTCACCGCGCTCGCCAAGAACAGCGCAATGGAGAAAAGATATCGCATGGTTTGAGTCATAGATGAGGAGCAATCAGCACACGTCAGAAGAACGGCTATCGTGCTGATTTTCTCTTGCGACGCAAAGACCTTTAAACCAACATCCCTTTGGTCTCGATGAACTGAACCACTTCTTGCAAACCATCCAGCGTGCGCAAGTTGGTCATGACAAAGGGCTTCAAACCATTCGCGTTGGTGCGCATGCGGATGGTGTCGGCTTTCATCACCTCTAAGTCGGCCCCCACGTGCGGGGCCAAATCGGTTTTGTTGATCACAAACAAATCGCTTTTGGTGATGCCGGGGCCGCCTTTGCGCGGGATCTTTTCGCCCGCGGCCACATCAATCACATAGATCGTCAAATCGCTCAACTCGGGGCTGAACGTGGCGGCCAAGTTGTCGCCCCCGCTCTCGATGAACACCACATCGGCATTCGGGAACTCGACCAACATGCGGTCAATGGCTTCGAGGTTGATCGACGCATCTTCGCGAATCGCGGTGTGCGGGCAACCACCCGTTTCCACCCCCATGATGCGCTCCGCAGGCAACGCGCCACTGATGGTCAGCAAGCGTTGGTCTTCTTTGGTGTAGATGTCGTTGGTGATGGCCACCAAGTCGTACTTGTCGCGCATGGCCTTGCACAGCATTTCAAGCAGGGTGGTTTTGCCAGATCCCACAGGCCCGCCAATGCCCACGCGCAGCGGGGGCAATTTTTTGGTGCGATGGGCGATGGTGTGTAGGTGTTTCATGATCGGAACAGTCGTGAGTATTGGGTTTCGTGTTGGGCCGACAAAATAGCCAGCATGGGGGAAAAGGCTTGTCGCGTGTCATCGGTCACGTGCAGGGCATGGCTCACCGCAGGCGCGATGTGTTGGGCGAGCTGTGTCAAGATGCGCTGCCCCGAGTTTTGCCCAAGAGACACCGACTTGATGGCGGCTTGCACCATGTTCTCAGCCCAGCCAAACGCATAGGCTTGCAAGCATTGCTCCAGCGACGCGCCCGTGCGTGACAAAGCCAAGGCAAACATCAGTGGGTAGGTGGGCACCCAGCGGTTGCACAAGGCGATGGTGTCGTCGTCGATGGCCTCTTGGTTGCGCAGCCACTCCAACATGGAGCGGCCCATTTGTTCGCTTTGCAAACGCAGCTCGGCGCTCTCGCGCGTGGCATGCACCCATTGGCTCAAAACTTCTAAGCGTGCGTGATCGAGGGCTTGCCATGCGATGACCATTTGGCCGAGCACTGCCATATCGCCGCGCGATTGCGTGAGGTGCAATTGGTCGATCAACCAATCAGCGGCGCTGTGTTCGTCGTGCACCAAGCCGTGGTCAATGGCGGCTTCTAAGCCTTCGGAATACGAGAAGCCGCCAATCGGCAACGCGGGGGACGCGAGCCAAATGAGCTGGAGCAACGCGGGCGTCGAAGGCGGCGCTGCTGTCACCGTGTCAATGGTCATGTGTGCAGTTGGGGCCATGCACATGGCCGTGCGCGTGATCTGCGTGGTTATGGCCATGGCTGTGCTCATGTCCGTGGTCGTGCGAATGGCCATGTCCTTGCGCGTGTCCGTGGCTGCTGTACGCGCCACCTTCAGGCTCAAATGCTTCATGCACAGTCACCACTGTCATGTGCATGGCGCGCAGCATGTCGGCCAGCACATGGTCGGGCTCGATTTTCAAATGGTCGGGTTGCAATTCAATCGGCACATGTCGGTTGCCCAAGTGATAAGCCGCGCGCGTCAAATCAAAGGGCGAGCCATGCTCGGCACATGCCGTGATGCGCAGCACTTCTTGCGGCGCAGCTTGCACACGCACGAGCGAACCGTCTTCGAGCACCAACACATCACCGCCACGCACCAAAGTGCCGCGTGCCAAAAACACGCCAAAGGCACGGCCGGTGGCATCGGTGGCATCGAAGCGGCTTTTTTGGCGCACGTCCCAATCCAGCGACACGGTGGCGGCGCGTTTGACCAAGGCAGCGGCCAAGCCTTGGCCGCCCGCGATTAATTTAGAACAAGTGAGCATCAGCGAAATTTAGAATAAGAAGTAGCGTTGGGTCATGGGCAAACTCACCGCAGGTTCGCAGGTGAGCAAATGACCATCGGCGCGCACCGCGTAGGTTTGGGCATCCACTTCCATGCGCGGCGCGTAGTCGTTGTGAATCATGTCACGTTTTCCCACGCTGCGAATGTGCTTCACCGCACTCAGGGTTTTGTGCAAACCAAACCTCTGCCCAATGCCCGCCGCCAAGCCCGCCTGCGACACAAAGGTGAGCGAGCCGCGGTGCAACGCGCCACCATACGCGCCAAACATGGGGCGGTAGTGCACGGGCTGTGGCGTGGGGATGGACGCATTGGGGTCGCCCATCGCAGCCATGGCGATGAAGCCGCCTTTCAAAATGAGGCTGGGCTTGATGCCGAAGAACGCGGGCTTCCACACCACCAAGTCGGCCCACTTGCCCACTTCCACACTGCCCACTTCGTGGCTGATGCCGTGGGCGATGGCGGGGTTGATGGTGTACTTGGCGATGTAGCGTTTGACGCGGAAGTTGTCGTGGCGATCGGTGTCGCCGGGTAACAAGCCGCGTTGCGCTTTCATCTTGTGCGCGGTTTGCCAAGTGCGGATGATCACCTCGCCCACCCGGCCCATGGCTTGGCTGTCGCTGCTCATCATGCTGATGGCACCGAGGTCGTGCAGGATGTCTTCGGCGGCAATGGTCTCGCGGCGAATGCGGCTTTCGGCAAAGGCCAAGTCTTCGGCAATCGCAGGGTCGAGGTGGTGGCACACCATGAGCATGTCCACATGTTCGTCGAGCGTGTTCACCGTGTAGGGGCGCGTGGGGTTGGTCGAGCTGGGCAACACATTGGCCTCGCCCACCACTTTCAAAATATCGGGCGCATGGCCACCGCCCGCACCTTCGGTGTGGAAGGTGTGGATGGTGCGGCCTTTGAAGGCCGCCACCGTGTCTTCCACAAAGCCACTCTCGTTGAGCGTGTCGGTGTGGATGGCCACTTGCGTGTCGGTGGCTTCGGCCACGTTCAAGCAGTTGTCAATCGCGGCGGGCGTGGTGCCCCAGTCTTCGTGCAACTTCAAACCAATCGCGCCTGCGTTGATTTGCTCGTGCAGCGAATCTGGCAGTGCAGCGTTGCCTTTGCCCAAGAAGCCAAGGTTCATGGGGAATGCATCGGCCGCTTGCAACATGCGCTCGATGTTCCAAGCCCCGGGTGTGCAAGTGGTGGCGAAGGTGCCGGTGGCGGGGCCAGTGCCACCGCCGAGCATGGTGGTCACGCCACTGGTCAAGGCTTCTTCAATTTGCTGGGGCGCAATGAAGTGGATGTGGGTGTCCACCCCCCCTGCGGTGACGATGTTGCCTTCGCAACTGATGACTTCGGTGCCCGGGCCAATGACGATGTCCACACCGGGTTGTGTGTCAGGATTGCCGGCTTTGCCAATGGCCACGATGCGACCCCCTTTCAACCCGATGTCGGCTTTGACAATGCCCCAATGGTCAATGATGAGGGCGTTGGTCATCACGGTGTCCACCGCACCACCCGCTTGCGGGCCCGTGCCTGTGCCGTCGCGCGTGCGTTGCGATTGCGCCATGCCATCGCGGATGGTTTTGCCGCCACCGAACTTCACCTCTTCGCCATAGCCGCCAGCGTTCAAGGTGAAGTCGCTTTCAACTTCCACCACCAAGTTGGTGTCTGCCAAGCGCAGGCGGTCGCCCACGGTGGGGCCAAACATTTCGGCGTAAGCGCGTTTGCCAATCGTTGCCATCAGTTGTGTCCTTTATCGGCTGCGCATGGATCCACCGCGCCATTCACCAAACCACGAAAGCCAAACACGTGGCGCTCGCCACTCAGGTCCACCAGTTCGACCGTGCGCTGTTGGCCCGGCTCAAAGCGCACCGCGGTGCCCGATGCAATGTTCAAACGCATGCCGTGAGCGGCAACGCGGTCAAAGCTCAGGCCCGCATTGGTTTCTGCAAAGTGGTAGTGCGAGCCCACCTGAATGGGGCGGTCGCTGGCGTTTTGCACGACGAGGGTGTGCGTACGTCGCCCTGGGTTGAGGGCATGTTCGCCCTCGTCAATCAACAGTTCACCGGGTGTCATGTGTGCCTCGCTGTGTGTCACATTCATTTGCCACGGCCCATCCACCACATGGCGGCAATCACCGCCAATGCAGCGAAGAAGCCCCACGCATCGGTGGCGTGGTAGTGCGACGCGCCTTCCATGCCGTGGCCTTCGTGCGCGAACGTCATCACTGGCAAGAGAGCAATCAAAGAAAGAAGTTGTTTCATAGCAGTTCAAACAATGGGTTGATGCACGGTGACGAGCTTGGTGCCGTCGGGGAAGGTGGCTTCGACTTGGATGTCCGAAATCATCTCGGCCACGCCATCCATCACGTCGGCACGGGTGAGCACATTGCGGCCATCGCTCATCAGTTGCGCCACGGTTTTGCCGTCGCGCGCGCCCTCCATCACGGCGGCACTGATGAGGGCCACGGCCTCGGGGTAGTTGAGCTTCAAGCCACGGGCTTGTCGGCGCTCGGCCAACAAGGCGGCGGTGAAGATCAAGAGCTTGTCTTTTTCGCGGGGGGTGAGTTCCATAGTGCTTGGGTCTATGCAACTTGCGTGCCCTGTTTTGCGATGCATGACATGCACCAAGTGCATGCTTTGGTGCACGAAACCGGTCTTGGTGCGTGCATCAGCGCACCGCAAGTCGCGCCAGCTTGGTGCGTCGCTTTTGAATTGAACGTTCTTGGTGCATGCCGACCGTGCCTGAATGCTTCTTATAGCGAAGACATTTTTCACCTAGGAGAAGCACATGCTGGCACAGGGTTTGCGATGGCTGTTGTGAAGCGCACCGTGACCACGAGCGCCGAATCAACCCTTAATTTTTGGAGTGAACCCCCATGATGAATCGTCGAGGAAATTTGAAAGCGTTGGCCGCTGCAGCAGCACTGTCTGTCGGCTCCTTCGTTTTGGCGCCACAAGCGCTTGCTGCAGACACCATCAAAGTCGGCGTGTTGCACAGCTTGTCGGGCACCATGGCGATTTCTGAAACCGTGTTGAAAGACACCGTGCTCATGGCCATCGACGAAATCAACGCCAAGGGCGGCGTACTGGGCAAAAAGCTGGAACCGGTGATCGTTGACCCCGCTTCTAACTGGCCTTTGTTTGCTGAAAAAACCAAACAACTCATCGGTCAAGACAAGGTGTCTGTCATCTTCGGTTGCTGGACCTCGGTGTCGCGCAAATCGGTGTTGCCCGTGGTGGAAGAAATGAATGGCCTGTTGTTCTACCCTGTGCAGTACGAAGGCGAAGAACTCAGCAAAAACGTGTTCTACACAGGCGCGGCTCCGAACCAACAAGCCATCCCTGCCGTGGACTACTTGATGAGCAAAGACGGCGGCGCGGCCAAGCGCTGGGTCTTGCTGGGCACCGACTACGTGTACCCACGCACCACCAACAAGATTTTGCGTGCGTACCTCAAGAGCAAGGGCGTGGCAGACAAAGACATCGACGAGAAATACACCCCGTTTGGCCACAGCGATTACCAAACCATCGTGGCAGACATCAAGAAGTTTTCTACCGGCGGCAAAACTGCCGTGGTGTCCACCATCAACGGCGACTCCAATGTGCCCTTCTACAAAGAGCTCGGCAACGCGGGCTTGAAAGCCAAAGACGTGCCCGTGGTGGCTTTCTCTGTGGGTGAAGAAGAATTGCGCGGCGTGGACACCAAGCCATTGGTCGGTCACTTGGCGGCCTGGAACTACTTCATGTCCATCAAAAACCCAGCCAACGATGAATTCATCAAGAAGTGGTCTGCTTATGCCAAAGCCAAGAACATCGCAGGTCACAAAGACAAGCCATTGACCAACGACCCAATGGAAGCCACCTACATCGGCATCAACATGTGGAAGCAAGCGGTTGAAAAAGCCAAGTCCACCGACACCGACAAAGTCATTGCCGCCATGGCCGGTCAAACCTTCAAAGCCCCGAGCGGCATCGTGAGCAAGATGGACGAGAAAAACCACCACTTGCACAAGTCGGTGTTCATCGGCGAGATCAAGGCCGACGGCCAGTTCAACGTGGTGTGGAAAACACCCGGCCCCGTGAAAGCCAAGCCATGGAGCCCCTTCATCGAAGGCAACGCAGCCAAGCCGGATGAGCCTGTGAAGAAGTAAACCTTTCTCCGAGGGATCGACTTGGGGGAGGGCGCTGCCCTCCCCTTTTTTATGGGAATTTGGATGACCTGTTTTTCTTTACCCACATGGACATGCCAGCTCGCGCTGCGCGGTGTGTGCGCATTGGCACTCGGCGTACTCAGCCACGCCTCTGCCCTGGCACTCACCCCCGAGCAAGTCCGTGCACTCACACTGGGCGACACAGATGCACGCGTGAGCGCTCTACAAAAAGCATTGGCATCACCTGACGCACAAACCGCTGCCTTCTTGCAAGCGATGGCCGACGACGCTGTGAAGGTGAACGGCACACACGTGTGGGTGGTGCGTGACGGCCAAGCATTTGACCCCGTGAATGGTGAAGCCACCCCCTTGCCCGACACCGCCGAAGACGTGATCAACAACAACCGCATGCGCGGCGAGATTGATGCCGCGCTGTCTGCCCTGCAATTGCTCAGCCCCAATGCCGCCTTGCGTGTGCAAGCCGCTCAGTCGGTGTTGAAAGAACCTGACCCCACCAAGCTGTCCATGCTTGAGAAGGCGCTTGCACATGAATCCGATGACGGCGTGAAAAAACAAATGTTGTTGGCACGCGCTGCACTATTGCTCAACAGCGACCATGTCGAAGAGCGCGTTGCTTCTGCCAAAACATTGGCAGACAGCCAAACCCCCGACACCCAACTCTTGCTCAACCAACGTCTGAGCCAAGAAGACAACAAGCAAGTGCGCGCCCAGCTGCAAACCTCGTTGCTCACCATCCAAGCAGCGCTGAGCTGGGGTGAAAAACTTGGGGCCTTGTTCACCGGCATCAGCTTGGGCTCCATCTTGTTGCTGGTGGCCTTGGGTCTGGCTATCACCTACGGTTTGATGGGCGTCATCAACATGGCCCACGGCGAGTTGATGATGATTGGCGCCTATGCCACCTACGTGGTGCAAGGTTTGTTCCGTCACTATTTACCGGGCATGTTTGACGCGTATTTGTTGGTCGCCGTGCCTGCCGCGTTCCTCGCAGCGGCCCTCGTGGGCGCGGTGTTGGAACGCTTGGTGTTGCGCCACTTGTATGGCCGCCCGCTTGAAACACTGCTGGCCACGTGGGGCATCAGCTTGGTGTTGATGCAAGGTGTGCGCAGCCTCTTTGGCGCGCAAAACGTGGGCGTGGAAAACCCGTCGTGGATGAGCGGCGGCGTGCAAGTGCTGGCCAACCTCTCGCTGCCCTACAACCGCTTGATCATCCTTGGCTTTGCGCTGTTTGTGTTGGTGGGCATGACGCTGTTGATCAGCCAAACGCGTTTGGGCTTGTTTGTGCGCGGCGTCACGCAAAACCGCCCCATGGCCTCGGCCTTGGGGGTGAACACCGCACGCATTGACACCTACGCCTTCTCCCTCGGTTGCGGCATTGCCGGCTTGGCCGGTTGTGCGCTCAGCCAAATTGGCAACGTGGGGCCTGACCTTGGACAGAGCTACATCGTGGACGCCTTCATGGTGGTGGTGCTGGGGGGGGTGGGCCAACTGGCGGGCACGGTGTACGCCGCGATGGGCTTGGGCCTGATGAACAAACTGCTCGAAGGCGTGGCCGGCGCTGTGCTGGCCAAGATTGCGGTGTTGGTGTTCATCATCGTGTTCATCCAAAAACGTCCCCAAGGCATCTTTGCCATGAAAGGCCGCAGTGCGGAGGCATGACATGACACACACCACAACGACTTTGCCATTGCCTGAAGCACCCGCGTTGTTGGGCACCAAGGGCTGGCTATTTTTCTTGGCCGCGTTCATCACCGTGTGCGCGGTGGTGCCGGTGCTCAACCTGTGGGTGCCTGCAGGCAGCGTGTTCCACATGAGCGACTACGCGGTGGCGCTGGTTGGAAAAATCATGTGCTACGCCATCTGTGCCCTCGCCATGGATTTGATCTGGGGCTACACCGGTATCTTGTCGCTGGGTCACGGCGTATTTTTTGCGCTGGGCGGCTACGTGATGGGCATGTACCTGATGCGCCAAATTGGCACGGATGGCAACTACAAAAGCAACCTGCCCGACTTCATGGTGTTCCTCGATTGGAAAACCTTGCCGTGGCATTGGACCTTCAGCGACAGCTTCCTCGCCACGCTGCTGTTGATTGTGTTGGTGCCCGGTGTGTTGGCGTGTGTGTTTGGCTACTTCGCGTTTCGCTCGCGCATCAAAGGCGTGTATTTCTCCATCATCACGCAGGCCATGACGTTTGCGGCCATGTTGCTGTTCTTTCGCAACGAGACGGGCTTTGGTGGCAACAACGGCTTCACCGATTTCAAACGCATCTTGGACTTGCCCATTGCCACCCCCGCCATGCGCATGACCTTGTTTGTGCTGACGGGTTGGGCTTTGTTGATGAGCTTTTTGTTTGCGCGTTGGTTGGTCCAAAGCAAGTTTGGCCGTGTGCTGCAAGCCATTCGCGATGCCGAAAGCCGCGTCATGTTTTCGGGCTACTCGCCCCTGCCCTACAAGCTCACCATCTGGGTCATCTCGGCGGTGATGTGCGGCATTGCCGGTGCTTTGTATGTGCCGCAAGTGGGCATCATCAACCCCAGCGAGATGAGCCCCGCCAACTCGATTGAGATGGCGGTGTGGGCCGCCGTCGGTGGCCGTGCCTCGCTGATAGGCCCGATCGTCGGTGCGTTTTTGGTCAACGGCATGAAGAGCTGGTTGACGGTGACCGCCCCTGAGTTTTGGTTGTACTTCTTGGGTGCCCTGTTCATCGGGGTGACGCTGTACATGCCGCACGGCATCACTGGGGCCATGAAGGGCCTGATGCAAAAACTCAGCGCCAAGAAACCAGCCAAGGAGCGCGCATGACCCCCGATCTGTTTGAAGAAGGCACGACACGCCTCACCACACATCAAGCGCGCGTGGTGAGTGCGGTGAATTCTGGCGACCGCAGTGCGGGCTATGGCCGCGTACACGAACCCGGCAGCTTGGACCTGACGCATGGCCGCATCTTGTACTTGGAAGATGTGCATGTGAGCTTTGATGGTTTCAAGGCCATCAACGGTTTGTCGCTCGACATTGCACCGGGCGAGCTGCGCTGCATCATCGGCCCCAACGGGGCGGGCAAGACCACGATGATGGACATCATCACCGGCAAAACCAAACCCGATTCGGGCCAAGTGTTCTTTGGCAGCACCATCGACTTGCTGCGTCACAACGAACCCGAGATTGCGCAGCTGGGCATTGGCCGCAAGTTTCAAAAACCCACGATGTTTGAACGCTTAAGCGTGTTTGAAAACTTAGAGCTGGCGTTGAAAACCCACAAAGGGGTGGCGGCTTCGATGTTCTTCAAACTCAAGGGCACACAACGTGACCGCCTGAGCGAGGTGCTGCACACCATCCACCTGGAAGACAGCGTGACGCGCCAAGCGGGCAATTTGAGCCACGGCCAAAAGCAATGGCTGGAGATTGGCATGTTGCTCATGCAAGACCCCAAGCTCTTGCTGCTCGACGAGCCCGTGGCCGGCATGACGGACTTTGAAACCGAACGTACCGCCGAACTGTTCTTGACCCTCAAAGGCAAACACTCGCTGATGGTGGTGGAGCACGACATGAGTTTCATCCACACCATCTCTGACATCGTCACCGTGCTGTGCGATGGCTCGGTGTTGGCGCAAGGCACGCTGGCACAAGTGCAAGCGGATGAGCGCGTGATTGAGGTGTACTTGGGCCGTTAACTATGCAAACACACGAGATGCCTTTACTTCAAGTTTCAAACATCAACCAGTACTACGGTGGCTCGCACATCTTGCGCGATGTGAGTTTTGAAGCTCACCTCGGCCGCATCACCGTGCTGCTGGGTCGCAACGGCGTGGGCAAAACCACCTTGTTGAAATCACTGATGGGCGCTGTGCCGATTCGCGATGGCAGCATCACCTTCAATGGTCAATCCATCGCGCGCGCTGCGCCCTACGAACGTGCGCGTGCAGGCATTGGGTATGTGCCGCAAGGCCGCGAAATTTTTGCGCGCCTGACGGTGGAAGACAACTTGCGCATGGGCTTGGCCACGCAACCGGCGGGCACAGATATTCCTGCGGAACTGTTTGAGCTGTTCCCCGTGTTGAAGCAAATGCTGCACCGCCGCGGCGGCGATTTGTCGGGCGGCCAACAGCAGCAACTCGCCATTGCACGGGCGTTGGCCTCAGGCCCGAAGTTGTTGGTGTTGGATGAGCCGACCGAAGGCATTCAGCCCAGCATCATCAAAGACATTGGTCGCGTGATTCGCATGTTGGCGAGTCGCGGCGACATGGCGATTGTGTTGTGCGAACAGTATTACGACTTCGCCGAAGAGTTGGCGGACGACTACTTGGTGATGGAACGCGGCGAGGTGATTGCGCGCGGCTTGGGTTCAGACATGCAGCGCGATAACGTGCGTCAATTGGTCGCCATCTAACGCTACATAGACCAAATGCGCGGCGGCACATTCGACATGTCCCACATGCCGCGTCGCCACGCGGCCCAAACCTCACGCAACAAATGTTGCGCAGGCTCCACCAGCGGCGACAAAACACGCAACACCACAATGCGCGGATGCGGTGACGTCACCCCAGCCATCAACCCCGCAGGCAAGCCTTGCGTCAACTCACGCGCCAGCAACAAAGCCAAATCGCGTCGCTCACGCGGCAAATCTGCACCACATGCAAACACCAAGGTGGCCATGCAACGGTGCTTGGCCAAACCCAAAGGGCCATCCATCAAGCGGGCATCTTGCGCGTCAATCAACCCACGTTCTAACCACACGCCAGAAACTTCCATGTGCTGCTGCAGCTGCCCCCGCTCAAAAGGCAAGCTGGCATTGGGCAGTCCCAGCGCCGTGATGTCCCAGGCCATCATTTCGGCGGTGGGGTCGAGGTCAAACACCGCGTGGTTTAAACCATGGCAACCGCTGTAGGCAATGGTTTCTAGCGGCAACCACTCTAAGCGTGCGCCCTCACCCACATGGGCTGTGACTTGTTGCGTGGCCAAGTCTTGTTCGCTTCTGTAAAAACGGGTCGCCCCGGGGGTGGTGAGCAAGGCGTGTGTTTTGGCGCCTAGGTTCAACCGAATGTCTAACAAGTCACCCCCCACCAAACCACTGGGTGGGTGTACCAGCACGTTGTGGCACACGGCATCTCCTTCGGGATACAAGCTTTGCAACACGCGCAGCGGCCCTTCGTGCTCAAACTTAGCCACCGTGCGCTCAGCAAGGTGTGCGTAATCGAGTTTGAGGTGTGCTTGCCAACCGCTCATGTGTGCCTTTTTTGGTGCTTGTTCCGTGTTGATCGGTCAATGGAGGTGCGGCGCGCACCACGTCCGTGCAGCCCAACGATGCGTTGCACAAGATTTGGTATGGCCTGGGCTTGCAGCTTGCAGACTTCATGCCATCGCACCGCGATTGGGCACAGATGTTGCAAAAAGTAAGGCATGGTTTATCGTTTGCCTCATCGTTCAATGTGTCTTTTGGGATGGCTGTTGTGCAGTGTGTCCTTGCCTGCGCACGAGAACACCACGACCGTTGAAATTGTCGCGCACTACGACAACGCGATGGGCACCAGCGACGCGGCCAGTCAAGGCGTGGTGCCGGCACCACTGCTGAACAGCCGCGCGTGGCTAAGACCTGCAGAGGCCTTGGAGTTCATCCCTGGCATGGTGGTCACCCAACATTCAGGCGACGGCAAGGCGAACCAGTATTTTTTACGCGGCATGAACCTTGACCACGGGACTGACTTTGCAACCAGCATCAACGGCGTGCCCATGAATTTACCCACCCATGCACACGGCCATGGCTACAGCGATTTGAATATCCTCATTCCTGAGCTTGTGCAAAACGTGCATTACACAAAAGGGCCGTACTTTGCATCGGAAGGAGATTTTTCTTCTGCCGGTTCAGCGCAATTTGTGTATCGCACACAGATGCCCCAAGACTTGCTCGATGTGAGCATGGGAGCACGTGGGTATGTGCGTCAATTGGTTGCTGGCTCACGCGCCGTCGGCGAAGGTGTGACATTGCTATCTGCCATTGAGCATGTGCAAAACAATGGGCCATGGACCGTGCCCGAACATTTGCAAAAACTCAACACACAGTTCATCCTCAGCAGTGGCAGTCCGCGCCAAGGCTGGACCACCAGTCTGTCGGCCTACCGCGCCTACTGGACCGCGACCGATCAGGTCCCGCTGCGCTGGATCAACAACGGCACGATCGGTCGCTACGACTCTCTCGACCCCAGCGATGGGGCACACACCCAACGCACCAGTCTGTCAGGCACGTGGCACCAAACATCGGATGACGCTCGCACACACATCAATTGGTACGCGCTGCAATACGACCTGGATTTGTTTTCGAACTTCACTTATTTTCAAGATCGCGTCAACGGTGATCAGTTCGGCCAAAAAGACCAACGCACCGCACTCGGTGGTTTTGTGGCGCAATCGTGGCAAAGCCATTGGGGCTCACGCGCTATGGTCAACACCGTGGGTGTGCAAATGCGACAAGACCACATCCGTGTGGGCCTGTCTGACACCGTGGCTCGGGTCGTAGAACGCACCGTGCGCGATGACAACGTGCAACAAACCTCATTGGGCCTGTATGCCAACAACGAGATGAACTGGCAACCTTGGCTGCGCAGCATGATGGGCTGGCGTGTGGACCAACTCAACGCTCAAGTGACCCGTGACACAACCATCGCCGGCTCAAACACAACCCGTGCTTCACGCGTATCGCCGAAACTGTCATTGATTCTGGGGCCCTGGCATCAGACCGAGTTTTTTGTGAACACAGGCAAAGGCTTCCACAGCAACGATGCACGGGGCATGACCGATCCAAACGCGCCCGCGCAAGGTTTGGTGGTGACACGCGGGCAAGAACTGGGGTTGAAATCGCAGGCGATCGCCAATTTGCAAACCACCTTGGCCGTGTGGCAACTGGATATCGACTCCGAATTGGTTTATGCGGGTGACACGGGCACCACACAAGCCGGTCGCGCCAGTCACCGCACAGGCGTGGAGTGGAGCAACCACTGGACACCCAACCGCCATTGGCTGATGGACTTCCATGTCGCGTGGACGCGCCCGCGCTACAACGATGGCGCGCCTGAAGGTGCTTACATCGTGAATGCCATCAGGCGCGTCGCCCATCTGAATGTGAGCATGCGCGAGAAAGGACCGTGGTCTGCCTCGGTCGGTCTGCGCTATATCGGGTCGGCACCGCTGGTTGAAAACAACAGCGTGCAATCCAGCAGCAGCACCACCGCCCAACTGCACATCCATCGACGCATCGACGCTGATGTGGATGTGTCGTTGGACGTGTTCAACCTCACCAACCGTGTGAACAATGACATCAGTTATTTCTATGCTTCACGCGTGTCCGTCACAGCGATGTCGCAAGAGGATGTGCATGTGCATCCCGCTGAACCGCGCACTTGGCGAGTGAGCGCGCGCTGGCGTTACTGACCATGACCATGCTTTCCGCCGCCTACACTTAGCGGGTGACTACAAATACAAACCAACAAATCGCCATCATTGGCGCAGGCCCCGCGGGCCTGATGGCCGCTGAAATGCTCAGCGCGGCTGGCGTTCATGTGCATGTGTATGACGCCATGCCATCGGTGGGGCGCAAGTTTTTACTGGCGGGCTTGGGCGGGCTCAACCTCACGCATGCCGAACCCTTTGACCAATTCATCACCCGTTATGCGCAACGTCGCGAAGCGTGCGCGTCGTGGCTGCAATCGTTTGATGCCTCTGCCATTTGTGCATGGGTCAAAAGCCTCGGTCTTGATACGTTTGTGGGCAGCTCGCAACGCATCTTCCCCACCGACATGAAAGCTGCGCCGTTGCTGCGCGCGTGGCTGCATCGCTTGCGCCATCCCACGCAAGGGGTGCCGGTGACGTTTCACATGCGCCACCGCTGGCATGGTGCGTTGGAACACCGCGACCAGCAATTCACGTTGGGCTTTGACACGCCACACGGTCCGCACACCGCACATGCCGATGCGGTGGTGTTGGCGCTGGGCGGTGGCAGCTGGGCCAAGCTCGGTTCAGACGGCGCGTGGCAACCATGGGTGGACGCATTGGGGGTGGAGGTCTCGCCTTTGCGTCCTGCCAATTGCGGATTTGATGTGCAAGGCCGTGATGGCCATCCGGGCTGGAGCCCCCACATGTCAGAACAGTTTGCAGGCACACCCCTCAAGTCTGTCGCTTTGTCCTTCACCAACGGTCTGGGCGAACGCTTTAACCGTCGCGGCGAGTGTGTGGTGACGGCCACGGGCCTAGAAGGCAGTTTGGTTTACGCCGCCGCTGCTTTGTTGCGTGACGACATAGCACGCAGCGGCAGTGCCACATTGCATCTGAACCTCAAACCCGACTTCACACCAGAACGCGTGTTGGCCGAGGTCTCACACCCACGTGGCACGCGCTCGCTCAGCAGCCATTTGAAAAGCAGGCTCAACCTCACGGCGTTGCACTTGGCGCTGCTGCATGAAGTGCTGAGCAAAGACGCGATGAACAACCCCGCGCAATTGGCAGCGGCCATCCACCATTTGCCCATCACGTTGGCACGCACACGTCCCATGGATGAAGCCATCAGCAGTGCAGGCGGTGTTCGCCTAGAAGCACTGAATGCACACCTGATGGCCAACGCCTTACCCGGTCTGTTTGTGGCGGGTGAAATGCTGGACTGGGAAGCGCCCACAGGCGGCTATCTGCTGAGCGCGTGCTTGGCAAGTGGTCGCGTGGCGGGTTTGGGTGCTGTGGCTTTTTTGAAGCCTTAAACGCCCATCACGCGGGGCGCTTGGCCAACAACGCCGCATTGGCCGCTTCATACGCTGCGGCGATTTGCAACAACTCGGCATCCCCTTGCGGGCGACCCATCAATTGCAAACCCATGGGCCACGGCTGTGTGGGATGAAAGCCCGCGGGCACACTGAGCGCAGGCAACCCACCCAAGGTGGCATAGATGGTGGCCTCCATCCAACGGTGGTAGGTGTCCATCTCGCGGTGGCCGATGTGTGATGGCCAACGTTGGTCTAACGCAAACGGCCACACCTGTGCAACGGGCAAGGCCATCACATCCACCTCTTCAAACAAAGTGAGTAGATGGTGGTAGAAGCTGGTGCGGGTTTGACTGGCTTTGGAAAAGTCGTTGTAGCTCAACGTGAGCGAGTGGTCGTACTCCCACAAGGCTTCGGGTTTGATGTGGTCACGCGCATTGGGCAATGCCATCAGCGCGCCCACGCGCGGTCCAACCAAAGCACGACGCCATGCCAACCAACACTGCCACAAACGATCGGTGTCAAACCCCAGTGACAACGGTGTCACGATCGCACCTTGTGAAGCCATGCGCTGCAAAGCCTCTTCACACACCGACACAATGCCAGGCTCCATCGGCAGATAACCATTGAGGTCGCCGAGCCAACCGATGCGCACACCTTTCATACGTGAGGCATCACATGTCACGCCGTCCACGCTCAATGGAGACAACAAAGACAAGGGCACACGCGTGTCATGGCCCGACTGCACATGCAACAGCTTGGTCAAATCAGTGACCGTGCGGGCCATCGGACCTTCCGTGCCCAATTGGTCCAACCACACATCGCTGCTCGGCCCAAATGGCACACGGCCTTGGCTCGGTCGCATGCCAAAAATATGGTTCCACCCCGCAGGGTTGCGCAATGAACCCATGAAGTCCGAACCATCGGCCACGGGCAACAAGCGCTGCGCCAAGGCCACCGCCGCACCACCACTGCTGCCACCAGCGCTGACCTTGACATCCCATGCGTTGGGGGTTGCTCCGAACACATCGTTGAACGTGTGCGAACCCAAACCAAACTCAGGCATGTTGGTTTTGCCCACCACGATGCAGCCTGCTGCTTTCATGCGCGCAGCCATCACACAGTCTTTGTGTGCCACCATGTCTTTCAACAAAGGGCTGCCATAGGTGGTGGGAAAGCCTACCGTGGCACCCGTGTCTTTGATGGCTTGCGGCATCCCATGCATCCAGCCACGTGACTGACCAGCGGCCAACTCAGCATCGCACGCATCGGCTTGGGTCAACAACACCTCATCGGGCGCGAGGTTGACGATGGCGTTGTAGAGCGGGTTGCGTTGATGGATGCGTTGCAAATACGCCTGCATGACCTCACGACACGACACCTGTCGCGCATGAATCGCTTGCGACAAGGCGTCGGCATGGAGGTCGGTGATGGCGTCGTGGGCGTTCATTTACTGAGGTTGCAAGTTGATCGATTTGGCAATGGCTTGGTAACGCGCAATTTCAGACACATAGAGCTTGTCCAATTCTGCAGGCGTCATTGGCTTAGGCAACGAATTGCCTGTGCCTTCGTAGGCTTTGCGAATGTCTGGGTTTTGCAAACTGTCGTTGATGGCTTTGTTGAGTTTGGCGACCACCTCGGCGGGGGTGTTCTTAGGCACTTGAACGCCGGCCCACAAATCAAACTCAAAGCCTTCTAAGTTTTTATTCGCCGCCAGTGGCTCTAAGTTTGGAAAGCGCGCCAGCGGTTGCTTGGCTGTGATGCCCAAGGCTTTGACCTTGCCTTCTTGAATCAGAGCAGGCACGTTGCCCACCAAGGGCATGAAGACCATGTCAATTTGGCCGCCCATCAAATCCGTCAAGATGGGCGCCATGCCTTTGTAGGGCACATGCAGGGTTTTGACTTTGGTGAGTTGTGTGAAGCGTTCACCCACCAAGTGGTACAGCGAGCCAGGGCCCACACTGGCGTACGAAAGCTCTTTGCCTCCCGACTTCTTGGACAGCTCAATCAACTCGTTCACGTTGTTGGCGGGCAAGTCTTTGCGCGTCAACAACACCATGGTGGTGGTGACCAATTGCGCGGCCAACTTGAGGTCTTCGGGCTTGTACTTCACGGCGCTCATGGCCAAGGGGGCCAGCATCAACTCCATCGGCGAGCCCAACACCAATTGGTAACCATCTGCAGGTGCGCTCAGCACTTTTTGCACACCCAGGGCGCCACCCACGCCACCCGTGTTTTCCACCACCACTTGCTGCCCCAATTGCTTGGACAACTCGGGTTGAATTTGGCGAGCCACAAAGTCAGAACCACCACCTGCTGGATAGGGCACCACCATGGTGAGCAAATGGTTGGGGTAGCTTTGCGCCCACGACGACAGCGCCGCGGCACTCAAAGCGGCCAGCATGAACGTGCGTTTGGTAGAAGAGAGCAGCGGCATAAGGTTCCTTCACGAAGACAAGATGAATCAAAGCACCAAGCATGGCGGCACGGCCACACAAGAGCTATCAAAAATTGGCAATTCCGTGATCGGGATTACCCGCAGCTTTGCCGATGGTGCGCTCAAGCTGCCGCACGCAAGGTGGTGGAAGGAAGCTCGCCAAAGAGCCGTTTGTAATCTTGGGAAAACTGTCCCATGTGCCAAAAGCCCCAGCGCGAGGCAATGTCAAACACGTTCTCACCGGCCTGCGCTTGTTTGAGCGCTTGTTGCGTGCGGTTGAGTCGGGTGATGCGCTGGTACTTCATCGGGCTCATGCCCAAAATTTCTTGAAAACAGTAATTGAGTTTGCGCTGGCTCACGCCCACATGCTTGCAAATTTCCAACATAGACAAAGCTTCGTCGCCATTGGTTTGCAACATCCACTCACAGGCACGATCGACCACCGCTTTGCGCATGCTGAGCGCCCGCAAGTCCGACATGTCACACGAGGCGGGCAAGGCATCGACCCATTCCAAAATCACATCGTCGCGCAACATCTCCAACGCTTTGGTGTTCGCCGCCAAAGGCAAGCCCGACTGACTGCATTCAAAAATTTGACGGTGCAAGGCCAACAAGCGTTGTGCGCGATCTGCCCCAATTGAGACCACGCGCTGTTGCGAAACCCACATCGCCATTGACGCATGGTGGGTGCGCGCCCACAAGGATGCCAGCAGCTCGGCGTCCACCACAATGCCAATCAAATTGAAATTGGCGGGGCTGCACAAATCCAAGCCATCACTCGGGCCCACCATGACATCGTGCTGGCCCACGGACGCCCCAGAAAACAGAGCGGGCGTTGTGCCCGTGGATGCGGGCAAAGCAAACAAATAACTGTCATCCCCCAAGTCGCCGCGTTGACGAATGGCTTGGTTGGCGCCTTCGTGCACCAAGCTCACACCGGGTAACTGCATGAGGTGCACCTGGCCTGCGAACTTGCCACACGAAATTTGGTCGTACTGCAACGACCACCCCGCTTGCGCCTGCGCCTGCTCATGCGCATCATGGGTGGTGACAAAGCGCGACCATGGCTGCGCGGCAGAGCCGCCAAGCCGATGGTCAAAAGCGCAGGTGTTGGACATGGTCTGAGTTTAGTCAGCCATGCCCTAGTACAAACCCCAAATCAAATGTGCCAAATCTCGATAGCGGCAACACACAGACCTTCCTACGATGCATTCAGATTTTGATGAAGGAGAGGCTTGTGTCCTTGCAGTCATTCACCACACACCGCGCACTTGCCGCGATCTTGGCCATGGGTGGCATGCTCAGCCATGCGGCAACGCCAGCGCCTGAACCCTTGCCCGCCGAAACGCTGAGCGTCAGCCGCATCGCGCCCGACATCACGCAACGCGTGTACGTGGCCGACATCGTCATTGGTCACATCTCCGACGGGCGCATCCGGGTGTTTGATGCGCAGCACGGCAAGTTTTTAGGCATGGTGTCTACGGGGTATGCCGGCAACTTCACGGTCAACCCATCTGCGCACGAGCTGTATGTGGCCACCACGCACCTGAGCCGCAGCTCACGCGGCGAGCGCACCGATGTGTTGGAGGTGCATGACACGGACACGTTGGGCTTCAAGTACGAAGTGATCTTGCCATCCAAACGCGCACAAGCCCTCAACTACCGAGGCTTGGTTCGCACCAACAGCACCGGCAACTGGGTGTTCGTACAAAACGCCACACCCGCCACATCCATCACCGTGGTGGATCTGAACCAACGCCGTGTCTTGGCGGAAGTGTCCACGCCAGGCTGTTGGGGCATCTTGCCGTCGGCCACACACGCCATGCGTTTTTCGATGCTGTGTGGTGACGGCAAAGTGGCCACCGTCACCTTGAACGAACAAGGGCAAGTGAGCGAGCGCCAAACCACCGCGAAATTGTTTGATGCCGATTTGGATGCATGGTTCCACCATGCCGAACAAGTGGGCGATCGGTATTGGTTCATCTCTTTCAAAGGCGTCTTGACTGAGCTGGACCTCAGCGGTCCTGTTGCCTCCGTGCGTCAAACACGTTCACTGGTTGACGCGGCGGCGGCACGCAAGGGCTGGCGTCCTGGTGGTTACCAAAACTTTGCGGTCGACCCCAGCGGTCAACGGCTGGTGGTGGCCATGCATGCGCAAGGCAGCGAAGGCACGCACAAACGCCCTGCACAAGAGCTGTGGACCTTTGATTTGCTCAGCGGCAAACGCCTGAGCACCGTGCCAGGTCGCAGCACCATCTCTCTCACTTTTTCGCGCAACGGCCAACGCTTGCACGGCTTAAACGGCGAGAACGGCAGCATGACGATTTGGCAATGGTCTGACACCGGGCCTAAGCGGGTGCAGGCCACGGTGGCCAAAGCGGGTGAGTCGTCAATGCATCTTGAATCGCACGACTAGGAGCGCGCATGACCGACCTCTTGAACAGTCCGTTGTGGGTCTTGATCACCGCTTCCGCGCTGGCCGTGCTGTTTGCGCATGCGGCCTTGGTCAAAGCGGCCGATCGCGAACTGCTGATTCATCACTTGGCGGGCTATGGCATGCCTGTGGGCGTGCGCAGTGGATTGGCATATGCCGTGATTGCGCTGGAAGGTGCAACTGCAGCAGCGCTTTTGTCGCCTTGGCGCAGCGTTGGCGCATGTCTAGCCGCTGCACTGCTGGGCCTTTACGCCCTGGCCATGGCCTTGCAACTCATGCAGCGCCGCGTCATTGACTGCGGTTGCGGCGGGCAGGCATTGCCCGTGTCATGGGTCTTGGTGGTGCGCAATGGCGTGCTGATGGTGTTGGCTTGGATAGCGAGCCAAACCACAGACATGCGTGATTTGGTGTGGATTGATTTTTGGGTGGTGATGGCCGCTGTGTTGTTGATGGTGGTGCTCTACACCGCCATTCACCAAGTGCTGATGCAGCAAGCCTTGCTGCGCCAACGTTTGTTTTCTGGGAGCTTGTGATGAATGCTTTGACAATTTCTGTGGCCTTGTTGTGGGTGGCTGTGTTGGTCCTTGCCATTTTGTTGTGGGCCATCTCACGGCAGGTGGGTGTGCTGTTTGAACGTGTCGCACCGATGGGGGCTTTGGTGACCGATTCAGGCCCGCCTGTGGGCACGCCTTCGCCCATCTTTCAGCTCACCGGCATTCAATCTGAACCTGTGCAAATTGGCGGCGAACACGCCACGCCTAGCTTGGTTTTTTTCTTGTCACCCACATGTCCTGTGTGCAAAAAGCTGCTGCCTGTGCTCAAAGCGGTGGCGCATGACGAGCGGCAACATCTGCGCATTGTGTTGGCCAGTGACGGTGAAGCGGCTGAGCATTTGCAATTTGTGCAACAGCAAAGTTTGGGTGGCATGCCTTATGTGCTGTCGACGCAGTTGGGCATGGAGTACCGCGTGTCGCGCTTGCCTTACGCCGTGCTGCTAGACAAACAAGGTGTCGTGGTTTCCAAAGGTTTGGTGAACTCGCGTGAACAACTCGACAGCTTGCTCAACGCACACGACATGCAAACACCCACGATTCAGCAATACCTCAGCGGCTCACCCGCTTAAAGGAGGCCCACCATGCAATGGTTCTTCAAACTCATTGACAGCTTCACCGAAAAGTCTGTGCGCAAAGTGGCCCATTCGCACGGACGTCGCAGCCTCATCACCAAACTCGGGGTCGCACTGGTCGGTGGTGCGGTGTTGCCCATGCTGCCGTTTGACCGCAGCGGTCAATTCATGTCGGCCAACGCTGCGCAGCCTCAAAAGCCAGCCCCCAACATGGACCCCACGCAATGCGAGTACTGGCGCTACTGCGCATTTGATGGCTACCTGTGCACTTGTTGCGGTGGTTCGCTCACGCAGTGCCCACCGGGCACAGAGGCGTCGAAGGTCAGCTGGGTGGGCACGTGCCTGAATCCTGAAGACGGGCGTCATTACTTGGTGTCTTACAACGACTGCTGCGGCAAAGGCTCGTGCGGTGAATGTTTGTGCAACAACAACGAGCGTGAACGCCCCGGCTACCGACTCGGCGTGCACAACGACATCAACTGGTGCATGGCCAACACCAGCTCGATGTTCCACTGCACCACCTCCATCATCGTCGGAGTGGCGTGATGCATCGACTTCGCTGGGCCGTGTTGGCCTGCGCCTTGGCCACCACCAACAGTTGGGCACAGCCCACAGGCGTGGCCTTGTTTGAAACACACTGCAGCACCTGCCACCAGCTTGATGGCAGTGGCACGGTGGGTCTGGCACCCGCGCTCAAAGGCGACCACTGGCAAGCACTCCGCAAAGACCGTCAGTATTTGCTCACCGTGCTGACCAAAGGCTTGGCGGGGCGAATTGAGGTGAGCGGCCAAATGTTCGTGGGCAACATGCCTTCATTTGCCTCACAACTAGACGATGCCTCGTTGGCCTTGCTGGCTCAACACGTTCGCACGCTGCAAGGAGACACGCAGCAAGGTGCGCCTTATGCAGCCGAAGAAGTCTCGGCCGTGCGACTGCTGGCAGGAAGCCCACCACAAACACGCCAAAAACGTCAGGCGCTGCTGGGTGGCAACTGATGCGACGTGGGTGTGCCTGGGTCATCGCCACTGCGTGTTGCCTCGGCAATCCGCTTGCCAAAGCTGGCGTACTGGGAACTGCGGCACCCGTGCGCACCAACGCTGAATCAACGGTCAAAACCAGCACCCCCCGCAGCCTGTATGTGTTGCATTGCGCAGGTTGCCACGGCATGGATGGCTCGGGTTCGGAACAAGGGCAAGTGCCGGACATGCGCCGCTTGGGTCAATTCTTAAAACACCCAGAGGGGCGCAGGTTTTTGGTGCAAGTGCCGGGCGTCATGGGCTCGGGCCTGAGCGACGGCGATGTCGCGCAAGTCACCAACTGGGTTTTTACCACCTTGGTCACCGACATCAATCGGCGCACATTTGTGCCTTACACCGCCCAAGAAATTGCCAAAGCGCGTGCCAACCCCTTGCAAGATGTCATGGCCACGCGCGCCCGCTTGCTGGCCACCGCACCCTGAGCGGCGGGCCACTATGATGTGGGCATTGCTCCGTTTTAATTTGCTCAGCCATGTTCCGCACCCTCCTGAAATCGAAGATCCACCGCGTTGCGACAACCCAGTGTGAATTGCACTATGAAGGCTCCTGCGCCATCGACGAAAACCTGCTCGACGCCGCCAACATTTGTGAGAACGAACAAGTCCACATTTGGAACATCAACAACGGCGAACGCTTCATCACCTACGCCATCAAAGGCGAGCGTGGCTCAGGCATGATTTCGGTCAACGGCTCTGCCGCACGCCGCGCCAGCGTGGGTGACTTGTTGATCATTGCCTCATTCGCGCAAGTGCATGAAGACCAAGTGGCAAAGCACGAACCGCAACTGGTGTTTGTGGATGAACACAACCAACAAGTGGGCTTGCGCCACCATGTACCGACGCAGGCGGCGCCGGGTCATGGAACGGATGAGTGTTAATTAGATTTGCCCTGTTTTAGAAGCCCACTTTGGTGGGCTTTTTTGTGGGCGTAAATTAAATCTACGCTTGCTTTAAGCGTTACTGAGGTAATGGCTACGTCTTAAATAAGGTTTACTAGGTTTGGTGGTAGCCAATACAATGATTCAATTGATAAAGATTTTTGGTTTAACACTTGCTAGCCGAAAAACTAATAGATGGCTGACTAACAACGGTACTAAGTATGAAGTTAATCGTGCACGCGCTCATTTTTATGTTCATTTCATGCGCTGCCATCGCAGACACATGGGATTTGCGCACCATTGCCAACTCAAGCAATGCATTCACAAATCTTCAAAAACAAGACCGAACAAGTTATGGCGTTCTAAATGTTAGCGACGCAAAATTAGTTCGAGACATTGTTGACAAATACAGTTTGCTATCCGGCATTTATCCAAGAATTTTTCTTAAAGATTCAATAGAGCTTAATGCTTCTGCTGGCTATATTGACGGTATCCCAATGCTCTTTATCAATAAAAGCATGTTGGACGTTATATCCAAAGATGAGGGCATGGCTGCAGCTCTTTTGGGGCATGAAATGTCGCATTTGTACTTTCGGCATGGTGAAGCAAAAAAAGAAATACAAGCCACAGGTCAGCTAATTGGGTTGATTGCTGGTGTTGTGCTTGAGGTGGCTACACAGAAAAAGACAGGAGTAACAAATGTTGGCGCAAACGTTGGCATGGCTATTGGCACAGCATACGTAACTTCGTACACACGTGATAACGAGCGAGAAGCAGATAAGCAAGGTATTGAGTGGGCAATCAAATCTGGGTATGACCCATACGGCGCATCACGTTTGTTTTCGGTCTTGGAACAAAGTAGTGGTAACAGTGCCTTTCCATTTTTCCAATCACATCCAAATCCTTCAGAGCGAATTGAAACATCAAAGCAACTTGCGGCTTCTTACTTGCAGACCAAAAATAGTGTCGCCGGTATCTCAATCCCTCAAGAACTTATTGATCTGAATAGATTGATTGATGAAGAACGCGACAGCCAATCACCGAAAACAGAGGATGGACGTCAAGGTGTTGCTGCGTTCAAAGCTGGAGACTATGACCTAGCACGGAGTAAGTTTGAAGTATGCGGAAATGAAGATGCCGCCCTATGCGCTAACAATCTTGGGGTTATCTATCAGCGCGGTCTTGGCGTGAATACTGATAAAAGTCGTGCTTTAACGTATTACAAACTTGCAAGTGAAAACGGACTTGCATTAGGTAAATCAAATTACGCACGAGCGATTGCAAATGGTGATGAAGGCGTGATTGATGTTGAAAAAATGCTACGGCTACAACTTGAAGCAGCTAAGCAAGGCTCAGCAAACGCTATGGGGACCGTCGCATACATCGAACAATTCAAAAGCGTTACTCGGCACAAGTTGGAACATCCGCCCAAAGAGGTTTTAGTTAACTATGCGAAAGCATCATCCATGCGTGGGGTAACTGATGGTTTTGTTGCTCTAGGAAGCTACTACCGCACAGGCTTTGGTGTCGATAGAAATCTAGAGCTCGCTGAACGTTACTTGGTAAAAGCTTCAGGAACTAATGACCCTAGAGCAGATGCAGATTTATTAATACTGTATTTTGATGAGCAAAAAGACGCTAGGAAAGCGGAACAAATACGTGAACGAATTGTGAGCAAAAAATCAGCGTCATCCGCTGGAATTCTTACCGAACATTTCTGTGGAACTAATATTTTTAATAGAAACTCCAAAGAATGCTACGAATGGTCTAGCTTTGGTGCTGTAAATGGTTCACCAGCACTAGGTCGAGCTTATGGACTTATTCTTTACTTAGGAATTGGAACTTCAAGAAATAAACCTGAAGGACTTGCATGGATGTACAGCGCAAAACAGCGTGGCGACCAAGGTGCCTCTGCTCTTATTGATAAATACGTCAGTGATTTTTCTGTTGATGAGCTAAGTTCAATTCAAAAACGAGCTGACAACTTAACCGCAATGTATGGCAAACGATGATGAAAACAATACATATCTCAATCATCTTGTTAGCAGCCGCAGTTGGTGCAGCAATCTTTTATGGGCAGCGTAAATATGCAGAGTATCAATCTGAACAGATGGTGCAGGAGCAATGGGAGCGATTAGGACCTGACCAAAAAGCAGCAGCAGAAGCTAAAGTTTATGAACTTAGTTGCAAAGGCTTCATGAACATGGTTGATTGTGGTGGGCAGGGTATGAAGTTGCCCAAGTTCATTGAACAAGCACCTTCACAATCAACACATGAGGCACTGAAGAACGATATAAGAGCCAAGCAAACACAAGATGTAATTAAAGAAATTAATCAACGCACGATTGAATTACAGCAACAGTTGGCCACTAACCAATTGAATAAGAAGTAAAGTTGTTGCCTTGCAAAACCTTAACTTAAGATTTTGAACAAAGGTTAGTCACCGTACTTGCCGCGAACAATTTCATAAATCATTCAACTCTTACGTTGCTCAACCAACTTGACGTTGTGAATGCAGAGGTTAGACATTAAGTTGGTAGTGATGTGACGGATAGACCAGTTGATGACTTTGGCACGTTCTGAGTTGTCTTCTGCTTTTGCAAAAGCACCCAGCCTGACCTAGCAAACAGAACTCAACCCACTTGTTCACTCGTCTCAGCCACGCAAACACGGTCACGACCCGCACTTTTTGCAGCATACAACGCTTCATCAGCTTGCCCGATTGTTGCCAGCAAGTCTGCACCATGTGAATGTGCGGCTACGCCAATTGACAAAGAAAAGTTAGTCATTTGCTGGCCATCGAGCACCACATGTTGAGCACGTATTTGCTTGACGATGTTCTGTGCAATTTTGTGTGCATCGGCCAAACCACAATGAGGCAGGATGGCGCAAAACTCCTCACCGCCATAGCGCCCCAGCACATCATCTATGCGCATGGCATTCATCAATAAGCGGGCACAGTGCGCCAGCACCTTATCACCGCCCAGATGACCAAAACTGTCGTTGATCGATTTGAAATGATCAATGTCAATCATCAACACCGCGTAACCATCGTTTGCTTGTGTGATGCGAATTGCATCTTCAAAAAAGGCGCGACGCGTCAACACACCTGTTAAGACATCGCGCCGACTGAGCTCTTCAATGAGGCTGCGCTGATGCTCATGCACCATCACAAAAAACCCAATGGATGAACTCACGATGAACAATGCGCCAACGATGAGCACGCCCAATTGACTGGCCGAGTTACCAATCGTCCCAGACGTGGGCTGCGTTGCCAACACGGTGACAACCGCTCTGAAGCAATACATGGCCGCCATGATGCCCAACGTAAACGCTAGCAACACCACAGAAAAAGAGAACGGGCGCTGAGATTTTTTGACAATCAACACCGAGGCGTAAAACAAAATAGCCGACAGTGCGACACAGACGGTGACCGTTGGCACCGTCAGCGAAAAGCCACCCCACAGCCACAACAACAAGCCCATCAAACCCACGGACACTACCGCCACGCACCTGCGCATGGGAAAAGCAGTTTCATAAAATTCAGACACGGTGGCAAGACATGCAGAGGCCGAAAAAAGCAAAATGACATTTGCAAGAAATATTCCGTAAATGTCGGGAATTTGTCCTCGCAAAAAAATCAGCACCATGGCCACACCTGCACTGGCGGAGGCCAAAGACCATTGCTTGAAGCCGTAATCGCGCTCGCCGCTTGTGGAACTCAGCAACCATGCCATGAGGGAAATCAACAGCGCCAACAGTGCAAGTGCAAACAACAAAGTTCGCGCATCTAATTCCATGAGTTCTCCAACATACACATCAATTCGATCAAGAACTTTACTGCATGCGTTGCAAGTATTGTCGGCACGCTATGATGCTTTTTAAATTGCAAGTTTTTAGTTATTTGAGGGCTGTGATCTATGCATAAGTGGTTGGCCAAGATGACGATCGTTCTTGTCGGGTTGCACGTGTGCTGTGTTGCACATGCCTTGCCTTCTTTTTCGACGCAAACAGAGCAAGCTTGCAAAACATGCCATTTGAATGTTGGTGAACTGACACCCGCCGGGCGTCAATTCAAGCTCAAAGGCTACACACAGGGCACGCGTGTGATGCCGTTTTCGCTCACGGGAACGGCGTCTATCACCAAGGTCAAAAGCACATCCAGCAGCGCAGACGCCAGCGTGACGATGCCTAAGAATGGGCAACCCATTCCTGAAGAAGCAAACTTTTATGTTGCTGGCAAATTGTCGGATCACATCGGCGGAAATCTCAAGTGGACAGCCAGTGCGGCCAATACCGATCCGTTATATGGCAGCTCAGGCGTGCAAACAGGCACGCGCGTTGGGCACGATTTTTTTCTTGATGCGAGCGATGTGAGGTTTGCAGCACAAGATCAGGTAGGCGCCCAGTCCGTCACTTGGGGCGTGACGCTGAACAATGCCCCGGCAAGCCAAGACTTATGGAACACCACACCTGTTCACACATTTCCTTACCGAACCTCTAGCTTGCTCAATGCATGGGGCACAGGCCAGTTTGGCCCCACCACCATGATGGATGGTGGTATGAACTCTCAAACCACGGGGCTGGGCATTTATGCCATGGTGAATGACGCCATGTATGTGGAGCTGAGCAATTACTTTAAATCGGCGCCTACGTCATCGGTGTTGCAACTTTCAGGGCCTGTGAACACCATCAACGCGACTTCCAATCCTTACTGGCGCTTGGCGTGGAGTCAAACCAATGGCGCGCATTCGTACATGGTGGGCACATTTGGCATGGTGACGCATCTCGCACGCGACCCCTTTGTGGTGGGGTCAGCATCAGGGAAATACACGGACATAGGGCTGGATGCGCAGTATCAGCACATCACAGAGACACACTCGATATCTGCCCAGGCGACCTACATCAATGAACAAGTGGAATGGGGTGCACGGTCTGTGGGGCGCAGCCATGACAACGCCAACGGAAGTCTCTCCACCTTCAAAACCAAGCTGACATACGACTACGCACGCATGTATGGCTCCAGTATTTTTTATTTCAACACCAACGGCAGCACCGACAATTTCTACTGGTCATACAACGCAACAGCAACAACGGGTGCTTGCAATCAAACAACATCCATGCTCGCTTACTGCTCGGCAACAGGAACACCCAAAACAAGTGGCATGGGGTTTGAGCTTTACTATGCACCCGTCCCACATGTTCACATCGCGTTGCAGCAAACCTATTACAAAAACTTTTTAGGCGGGACAACATTTATCGACAATTCGTCTGGCAACAACCGTTCAGCGAGTGATAACAACGTGACGTACCTGTATGTCACGTATGCCTATTGAATCTTTGGTTCAGTTGTCAGGCCGTGTTAACGCTTCAACCGATGCGTGCGCACAAGCATATAAATGGCCGGAAGAACCAGCAGCGTCAACAAGGTGGTTGTCATCATGCCGCCCACAATGACCAGCGCCAGCGGGCGCTGCGCTTGAGAGCCAATGGCATGAGAAAGTGCGGCAGGCAATAGCCCCAAACCTGCAAGCAAGGCGGTCATCATGACGGGCCGCATGCGCAAAGATGCACCCTCAATGACGGCGTCACGTATGGCTTCAAATGTGATGTTTCCGTGATGACTCATCTTGTCATCAATGAGCTTTCGGATATACGAAATCAAAATCACACCATCTTGAATGGCAATGCCAAACAATGACAAGAAACCAATTGCCGCTGAAATAGACAGCTCCTCGCCCGTTAAGTACAGCGCCAAAATGCCACCAATCGCGGCGAATGGCACGTTCACCAACACCAGCCCCGCATCACGCAAGCTGTTGAACGCGAAGAACAACAACATAAAGATCACCGCGAGCGTCGCAGGGATGATGAGCATCAGCTTTTGCTGCGCTTCTTTCATCTGGTCGAACTGCCCTGCCCATTTCAATGAATAGCCGCGGGGGATTTCAACTTCTTTGTTGATGCGTGTTTGTAGTTCAGCCACAGTGCTGCCTAAGTCACGGTCACGAATACCAAACTTAACAGCCATGTAGCGCTGCGCACCTTCGCGATACACAAAGAATGGTCCGTTCACTTGCTCAATGTTGGCAAGCATCTTTAAAGGAATGCGTGAACCGTCGGGGGCATCAACCAACAACACGCCTAAACGTTCGACGTTGGAACGGTCTTGTGCCGGCAAGCGAATAGCGACATCCACACGTCTTTCACCTTCAAGCACGGTTGTGGCAACCCCACCGCCGACCGCATTGCCAATCACATTTTCTACATCGCTCACGTTGATGCCAAATCTCGCGCAAGCCAATCTGTCCACAAGGATGTTCAAAGTGGGCTGACCCATCGCTCGCAAAATGCCAGCATCCACCACGCCGGGGGTGGTGTCTAGTACGTGTTCAATTTTTTCAGCAATGCCTGTGAGCTGATCTAAATCCGCGCCAAAGACCTTCACCGAGTTTTCACCTTTGACACCCGAAATTGCTTCCGCCACGTTGTCTTGAATGTATTGTGAAAAACTGATGTCGATTCCGGGAATGGTGTCCATCTCTGTTTTCAATCGCTTGACCACATCTTCACGTGTCACCCCTTTAGGCCATGCCTCAGGGTCTTTGAATGACACTGAATATTCTTGATTGAAAACACCCGTGGCATCTGTGCCGTCATCAGGACGTCCAATCTGAGCGGTGACGCTTTTCACCTCTGGCTGGCTCATAAAGAAATGACGCAACTTTTGGCTCACCTGGATGGAGTAATCTAAATCCACTGTGGTGGGCAGAGTCACGCGCACCCAAAGGTTGTTTTCTTCTAGGGTAGGCAAAAAGGACGTGCCCAATCTGGTGGCAAGGACCACGGCAATTGCAAAAGCAGCCAAAGCAGCACCAATCACGGCCTTGGGTTGATCCAAAAGTTGGGTCACGAGTGATTTGTACCGTGCCATCATCGTCACCATGTATTGGGGCTCGTGAAGCTCAGTATTCCCGCGATAGGCCAATGAAGCGACCGCAGGAACCAGCGTCAATGCCAACACAATAGAGGCAAGCAACGCCACTCCCATCGTCATGCCCATGGGGTGGAAGATTTTTCCTTCCACACCGCCCAAAATAAAGAGCGGTGAATACGCAACGATGATGATGCCGGTTGAGAAAATAACAGGCCGCTGAACTTCAGCAACGGCAGAAACAATCGCATCGGTTAAATTTTGGTAGCGTTTTTCTTCGATGAGTCGGATGATGTTTTCAATCACGATCACAGCGGCATCCACGATCAAACCGAAATCGACCGCACCCAGTGAAATCAAGTTTGCAGGAATGCCGACCTGAATCATTCCAACAAAAGCGGCACACAGCCCCAAAGGAATGACCATGGCCACAATCACGGCGCCTCGGAAATTGGCTAGAAACGCATACAAGACCATCAACACGAGAACAACGCCCACCACCAATGTGTGCTGAACAGTTTCAACGGTCAAGTCCAGCAAATGCTGACGGTCGTAAAAAGGGGTGATCTGCACGCCGCTGGGCAGGCCCGATGCATTGAGGTCTTTGATGCGTTCACGCACACGCCCCAAAACTTCTGAGGCATTGCCGCCTCGGCGCATCAAAACAATGGCTTCCACAATGTCGTCCGATTCGTTTTGAGCCACGGCGCCGAGCCTGGGTGCAAAACCAGTCAAGACCTCAGAGACATCACCAACGCGAACGGGGACGCCATTGTTCACAGCAATGACGATGTTGCGGATGTCTTCCAACGATCGCAACATGCCCACACCTCGCACCACAACACGTTGACTGCCTGTATTAAGCACATCACCGCCGGTGTTGCCGTTGGCATTGGTCACGGCCATCATGAGCTGATTCAGCGTGACCCCATACAGCTGCAACTTACTAGGTTCTGGAAGAATTTGATATTGCTTCACACGTCCACCAAATCCTGTGACGTCTGCAATACCGGGCACGGTTTTGAGTGATTTGTAAATTTCCCAATCTTGCAACGACTTCAAGGACGTCAAGTCCCAGCCTGGTGCATCGATGCGATAACGCATCACCTCGCCAAGCGCATCCGCATTGGGGGAGAGATTGGGGTCTACGCCAGCGGGAAGACTTGCGTTTCCTAAATACTGCAACACGTTGTTGCGTGCAACAAATGCGGTTGCTGTGTCAGAAAACTGGATCGTGACGACGCTCAAACCAAACAGGGAAATGGACCTGAATGCTTTCACATCAGGCAGACCGGCCAGCGCAGTTTCAATAGGAATGGTGAGTTGTTGCTCAACCTCTAATGTGCTTCGTCCAGCCCATTGCGTGATGACCTGAACGTTCAAGGGTGACACGTTCGGGTAGGGTTCAATGGGCAATTTACGAAATGAGCTGATGCCAGCGATCAGCAAAGCCACGCAAGCGGCGACAACCAGCCACCTGTTGCGAATCATTTGACGGGCGAATTTATATGGCCCGTAGCTTGAATTGGCGTTGCTCATGGCTTCACCGCAACTGATGCAGGGTTCACCGCTGTTTTAGCCGCATTCACAAGAGAACGGTCGACCAAAACTCCGCCATCGACCACGACTTGATCACCCGCTTGCACCCCCGAGGTGATGGCCAAGTGGTCATTGTCATTGGCAGGAACAGCATTCACGGCCACACGTTGGAATTGACCGTCCGTCTTTTTAACAATCAAGAAAGACTGTGCGCCATCTTGAACAACGGCAACGCGCGGCACAACTGGCAACTTCGCTTGGCCAACACTTACATGTGCTTTGGCAAACATATCGGGTTTGAGTTCGCCTTTGGGGTTGGGTAGGTCTACCCTGACCACCACGGCATGGGTCTGAGGATCAAACGTAGGAGAAATAAAACTGATTTTTCCTTGATAGCGACCCAGTTGCGACCCCATCACTTGGATGTCAACGGGTTGACCGATTTTGAGCTTGGGCAAATCAGACTCAAACACATTTCCTAAAAACCAAAGCAAAGACAAATCGGCAACCGTACCTAGGCTATCGCCGGTGTTGAGGTAGCCGCCTGCATCAATGCTGCGCTTTGTCACGACGCCGTTTATTGCAGAGGTCACTGTCAAAAACTCTGTGGCCGCACCACGTGCTTCTAACTGCTGCACCTCTTGCTGACTGGCGCCAATGATTCGCAATTTATTGCGCGCACTGTCAAGGGTGGCTTTGGCATCTTCGAACAGGTCTTGCGTGGTTTCTGTGTTCAGTGTTTTGGCTGTTCGCTTGGCCAGTAAAAATTCATTCTGAGCCGAGATGTATTCCGGGCTGTAAACCCATGCCAGCGCTTGCCCAGCTTTCACCGCTTGTCCTTCCACCATGGCCAGCTTATCGACACGACCGGGCACACGCGCAGAGACTTGCTGCAAACGTAGGCTATCTACCGCCAACTTTCCTGTCATTTGGACCGCATCTTGCACATCCTCTTGTTTGATTTCTTCCACCTGAACAAGGCTGCTATTCAACCCCATCGAGGGAGATTTTTTGTCTGATGCCGCAGTGTCTGTCACATTTTTTTCTTGGTGATAGAAACGACTGCCCATGACGGCCAAACCGATGACGACAACCGTCGATGCTGCAATTATTTTTTTCATGTTTGTTTTCATATTCACTTCTTATTCCATCTCGCCAATCGCCACATCCAGTGCAACTTTGCCCTGTATCGCCAAAGAACGGACTTGCTCTCGCGTGATCTCGGTTGACTTCAAGGTGTTGAATGCATTGAGCAAATCGCTGTAGGAGGCTTGACCTGATGAGTAATTGGTCAATGCCAATCGGTACCCGATTTGGGCTTGCTTGATGGCACGTTCTTCAATGAGCTTCATCTGATCCAGAGATTGCATCCATTGGTGATAGGCCGATCGCACGGCAAACACCACCTGTTGTTTGAGTGATTCATCGGCCTCACGTGCAGAATTCAAATACGCCTTGGCTTGGTCAATGAGGTTTTTTTCTTTTTGCCCGTAGTACAAAGGAAACGTGACCCCGATGTTCATGCCATAGTTTTCGTTGTTTCGAAAACCCCATGGTGGCGATGCCGAATGGGCCATGACGCCCACACTGAAATCAGGCAACTTTCCCAACTCGGCAAGCTCCACATTTTTTCGTGCAGAGTCCACATTAAATTGTGATGACTTCACTTGTGGATTGACTTCTAAAGCCAACATCTCAAGACTCACCAGTTGTCGATTTGTCTGCCCAACGGTTGGCATCGCCGTTTTAACCTTCACGGCATCTGGCTCTCCAATCAACATTGAGATTTGATCGATGGCCACTTGTTGCTGACGCTCTAAACCTAACAAATCCGTTTGAAGTTGTGATTGCGCGACTTGGGCATTGACGTAATCACCAAAAGCAGCCGCATTGTTTGCGTACCGAATTTTTGTAATTTCTTTAATTTGTTCAAGTCTTTGCACTTGCGATTGCGTGATGGCAATTTGCGCTGAAATTTGCTGCCAATTCACCCAGGTGGTTTTGAGTTGGCCCACCAGTTGGGTTTTGAGTTGATTGACTTGCTCTTTTGTCGAATTCGCTTGCGCCTGAACGATTTCACCCGCCAATCGTTTCTTGCCCGGCCATGGAAAATTTTGCGACACCCCCCACGTCATTGCAGTGGATGAGTTGACATTGAAAGGCCCATTTTTCAGCGGGTCTTGCGTGACGCTCAGTGTCGGGTTGTCATAGGTCTGGGCAGGTACAACGCCTAGTTCTATGGCCTTGGCCGTTTGCGCGGCTGAACGTAATTGGGGGTTGTTCTCTTTGAGTGCGTCTACAAGTTCCGGCAGAGACCACTCTTTGCCACCAGGCCCCTTGTTCTCACGACTGGCATCTTCCGCCATACATAAGCCACACCACGTACCGAGGACGACCGCCGCAACCGTCACGCGATGCGCAAATACTTTTCTTGTCATACCTAAAACTTTTACTCGCTCACATTAAGCGCCTGAGTTTCAACGGTCTGACCTGACTAGCACCTGAGCTGGCTAAGAATTTTTGATCTGCTGGCTCACGCTAGACTCTGCGCAAACAAATGGGTCGTCAATGTTCATCATTTCTACTATGCGTCTGTCCGATTTTTTCGTTGCCTTGACAGCCGGATTGGTGTTTGTCGGCTCATTCAACTTCAATCAGTACTTTGATCATTACTTCGTCTATGCGCCGGGCATCAGCTTGTTGTTCATTCCTGCGGGTGTCAAACTGCTGGCCTTTTTGATAGGTCGCACCCCTGCCGTGATCGGCCTTTTAATTGCGAGTGTTTACACAGGTTTTGGTCTGTGGATTGATGTGCAAACACCTGCCATTTACTATTTCGCACTGATCAGTGTGTTGAGTTACCCCATCTCTGCGTCATTGGTGATGCATGCATTAGGTATTCAACGTAATTTAGACAACTTGCGTTATTGGCATATTGCTGCACTCTCTATGGCGGCCAGTGTTTTCAATGGTGTTGCGCACAACCTTGTGTATATCTCGCAAGGCTTGACGTCCACTGAAGAGTTATGGACCAAAAGTTCTGCCATGGCATTTGGCGACTTCTTTGGCTGTTTGGTCGTCGTGGGCATCTTCCACACGCTCATGCGTGTCGTTAAACAATTTGTATCTGTTGACTCAGAGGGCCGATCATAAAAGTGACTTCGCACGGCCTGATTCACCATGTTTTTTGCTTAATGAAATCAAATAAAGCATTGGTTCTAGAGCGTATTTGTTATTGAATGTGTGCCTTTTCAAAACTAAGATTTTGGTTGTTTTTAATTCAACCATTCTCATGAGATTTGCAATCGTCACCTCGTCCATTTCGGCTTTGCTGATCACTGTTGTGAGCGCCATTTCCATCACGGTGCTCTCTTGGATTTATCCAGCGGTTCAAAACTACGACCCAGCCTCAGAAATGAACGCCGAGATTTCATGGGGCCAAGGTAGTTAAGCCATGAAACCAAGTTTCATCATCGCATTGCTTCTCTCGATTGCCAGCTTCAGCACCATGGCCATGCTGTTTTGGGATGACGCACCAAAATCGGGCAGCAAAAAAACAGCGCCCCCTTCTTCTGTCGAAATCAAATGGGGTGAAGGCTCTGAAGCCGGTGTACCCGAGGCGGCGATTCAAAAGTAAAAACCGTCAAGGCGCATAGTGCATTCGTTCTAGGTCATATTTTCTATTGAGCCGTGACGCGCCCATCACTAGCATTCAAAGCAATTGACCTTTAGAAAGCTCGTGATATGCACAAGACACATGCTTTGCGTCCAATCCTCCGACCCTTCACATGCCAATCATTGGGAATGAAGTAGTCATGCTTCATTTATCGATTGAGTACAAATTTTCGAAGAAGCCGACCAGCAATAGGCTAGAGCACCCACTGATCGAGCTGCTTGAAAGCGTTTACGAGACCGGCTCGATTGGTAAAGCCGCCAAGCATTTGGACATGTCTTATCGTTATGTTTGGGGGGAACTAAAGCACTGGGAATCTGAGCTGAATACAAACTTAATTGTGTGGGGCAAGACCAGCAAAGGTGCGGCCTTGACGCCGGAAGCCATTCAGTTTCTTTTGGAGATTTCTAAAACCCAAGCAGACCTTGAGCCGCAATTGGCTCAGATCAAACATCGCGTCGAAAAGTGTGTTTCTGTTTTAAAAAATTCCCGCGCGACACATCTTGTTCAACATTAATCAGCTATTTTTAATTACTTCTGATCCAACAGATACGCCTGATACAGCCTATCTACAACCAAAGTTTAGTTGTACAGGCCTAGGCGACTGAGTAGCATTCATTGCTCATGGATATAACTCATACAAAATCACTTCTCATCATTGACGACCATCCGGTTTATCGTGATGCACTACGCGAAAAATTAAGCAATGAGTTTTCTAAAAGTGGCATTGAGGTTGCCGTAGCCAGCAACGCCAATGATGGCCTGGCACTCTTAGAGCAGTCAGACCATCAATGGGTGATTTTGCTTGACGTGTTAATGCCAGGCTTAAGCGGATTGGCTGGCATCAAGGTGTTTAAAAATATCCCCAACGTCGAACACGTGGTGTCCATTTCTGGGTTGGACGTGAATGCTTGGGAACCCAAAACAGCATCGGCAGGTGCATCGCTGTTTCTGTCCAAAGACAGCACGGCAGATTTCATTATTCTGAAACTCAAACCCTTGTTAGCGACGGACAGCAACTATGTCGCATCGAGCATGAGTGTGGAACCAAAAGAATTTCGACTCACACAAAGGCAATTGGAAGTTCTTGATTTGATTGCACAGGGTCATCCCAACAAAGTCATCGCAGACTATCTAGATATCAGCGAGCAAACTGTAAAAATTCACATCAATCAGATTTTCAAAGAGCTGCGTGTCTTCAACCGAACACAGGCCATGATCAAAGCGCAAAAGCATCACTTACTGCTTGAAGCCAGATCGAAATAGTTTTTCCATACGTTCATGCCTAGCAATACTGTACGCATCCACTCTCAGTCTCTTGAGATGAACAATGAACGATTGCTAGAAGACGAAGCAAACAACCTTTATTTGTTGCGTGAAAAAGCCACGCACATCACCAAAGCCGCCCGATCTGCAACCCTGGCGAATATTTTGGCGCCGCTGCTTTGTATTCCCGCATTCGGCGACGAAGTGACACCCCTGCATTTGAATCTTTGGCTGGCTTACATGTTTGCCGTTGTGCTTGTTCGCACATGGATCGTCTTCAAGCTGGAATACAAAGCTGAACGCATCATCAACCCACAGCACGATTTAAGGATGGTGTCGTTTGCTGTGGGCATTGTGGGCTTGGGTTGGGGCTTGGGTTGGGTATTGATGGCACCTGATCTACAGATGGTCAACCGCATGATTTATGTGTACATGATCACGGCGGCAATGATTGCGGGCATGTTTGCTTACAGCGTGAACAAGTCCACTTTTTACGCATTCACACTGCCCATCATGCTTCCTTCGCTGGGCTCTGCGTTGTGGTCCATGGATATTTTTCCATGGACGTTTTCTATTGGCTTGGCAACTTTGTACATTGTTGTTTTGAGCATTGCAAAAAACTTCGCTCAAACTTTTGACGACTCTATTCGACTGAGATTTCGCAACGAACGGCTTTATCAAGAACTGGCCAGTGAACGCGACCAATCCATTGCCGCCAACGTGGCCAAGTCCAAATTCATTGCAGTTGCCAGCCACGATTTGCGCCAGCCCATGCATGCGGTGAACGTCTATCTCGACATCGTGGATACAGAGACGTTTCCCGAGCAAGAAAAGCTGTTGTTAGGAAAAATCAAAAGCAGCATCACCTCGCTTAACTCAATGTTCGATTCGTTGCTGAACATTAGCAAGCTGGATGCGCATATCACACCCATCAACAACCGTCTATTTAGTTTGCAAGAGTTGGCGAATACGCTGCGTGATTTGAATGAAACACGGGCAAAAAGCAAGGGACTGATTTTTAAAATTTCATGCCTCGATTTAAACATCTGTGGTGACAAGTTGCTTTTGCAGCAAATTGTGGGCAACCTCATTTCCAACGCGATTCAGTACACAGAATCGGGGCTCGTCGAAGTGAAATTGGTCACACAGAACGACTGCCTGGTCATTGAGGTGATCGACACAGGGTGCGGGGTTGAAGAATCAGAGCAGCAACATATTTTCAGTGAGTTTTATCGCGCGGACAGAACCCGTTCTTTGCACGATGGACTGGGGCTTGGTTTGTCCATTGTTCAAAGATTGTGCAGCCTGATTGGTGCAGATGTGCATCTCTTTTCTCAATCAGGTGAAGGCTCTAAATTTGTGGTCATCACGCCTTACTTGGCCTCCACGAGCGATGCAAGCACCACGCTCACAGAATCGCCAACCAAACCCCTGCACACACATCGCATTCTCCAAGGCAAATACATTGCCGTGATTGAAGACAACCCGATCATCATTGATGCGTATCGACAAACCCTCGCCAGTGAGGGGGCTTATGTATACGTCTTGTCCGAGGCGGATGATGAACTTGAAACGCAGCTGGAAAGCATTGATCACATCGATTGCATTTTGAGTGATTACCGACTGAGCCAATCCACCGGCGATGTGTTGATCCAAAAGATCAGAGAAAATTACAACGAAGAAATTCCGGCCATCATCGTCACAGGAGACACCTCCCCTTCGCACTTCAAGTTGTTTGCCAAATTGAATGTGCAGGTGCTGCACAAACCAGTCAGCTTTCAAGAGGTGGCGCAAGCGATTAGAAAATTGGTAGCTGCAAAATAGTTTTTACTTTTCATCGCTGTGAACACCACGCCGATGCGCTGTGACTCATAAAAAAACCCCGCTCATTTGGAGCGGGGTTTTTAGTTTGCGTTCAGTGATTACTGGGCAATCGCTTCGAGTGCGATGTCGATGCGAACGTCATCACCCACGTAAGGGGCGTATTTGCCTGCATTGAATTCGCTGCGCTTGATCACGGTGAAGGCGTTGGCGCCAATGGCTGGCTTTTTCAACATGGGATGGGGCATGGCTTGGAAGCTGGTGACGGTCAAAGTCACAGGCTTGGTCACCCCTTTGATGGTGAGCTGGCCTTCGATGAGTTGAGGCTTGTCGCCTTCAAAAATCACCTTGGTCGATTTGAAAGTCGCTTGCGCAAACTTGGCTGTGTCCAAGAAGTCTTCGCCTTGGATGTGTTCGTTGAAGTCAGAAAAACCTGTGTTGACCGATTTCATGTCAATGGCGATATCCACAGAACCTTTTTTTGCTTCGGCATCAAACACCACTTTGCCTGTGGTTTTGCTGAAGCTGCTCAACTGCGTGGAGTAGCCAAAGTGTGAGTACGAAAAACGTGGGAAGGTGTGTGTGCCATCCACGCCATAGGTCACAGGCGCTGCAACGGCCGATGCCAAGGCGCCCGTGAATGCCAAAGCGGCGGCGATGCGTTTGATTGATTTCATGTGAAAGCTCCTTTTAAAAAATCATTTGCCAGAAATGGCGGTGAGTTGGAAATTAACTTGGATGTCGTTGGCCACCACATCAAACTTGGCCCACATGCCTTCGCCAATCGCAAAGTCTGCGCGACGCATGACAAAGCCACCGCTGAACACAGCGGCATTGCCTTGCGCGGTGAGCTTGAGTGGGAATTTGATGTCTTGGCTTTTACCTTTGAGGGTGAGCGCACCTGTCACTTCAAATTGATTCGCGCCCGTGGCTTTGATTTGTTTGGCAACAAATGTGGCCTTAGGAAACGCTTTGACGTTGAACCAGGTCTTGCCCACCACTTCGTCATCGGCGTCGCTCGAACCGGCGTCGATGCTGGCAAGGTCAATCTCGATTTGTGCTTGCGCAGCAGCGGGTTTGGCAGGATCAAAGTTCAGCTGGGCAGCAAACTTCTTGAACTGCCCATCCATTGCCACGCCCATTTGTTTGTATTGAAATGTGACTTTACTTTTTTCAGGTTGGATGGCTTTGTATTCCACCGCATGCGCGGCCATCGGAATGGCCGTGACCAACACGGTGCCAAGTGCAAAAGAGATCAGATGTTTCATAACTTGTCCTTGGGTGTGCCGTGCGTAGGCAACATGCGTTTCAAAATATCGTCTTTGTCTATCCAATGGTGCTTCATGGCGGCAGCCACATGGCCAGCCAACAAGAACAGCAACACAAAATTGAGCACCTCATGCACGTCGTGCAGCAAGTGCCCCAGCGCTTTGTCCTTCTCCACCAAGTCAGGCAATGGCAACACGCCAAACCAAACGGTTGGCACACCTTTGGCCGAACTCAGCAACCAGCCCGACACGGGAACGACCACCATCAAAGCGTACAAAGCCACGTGGCCCACATGTGCAAAGCGTTGCAGCCAAGGTGACATGGTGCTGGGGTAAGCAGGCGGTGGGTTGAGCACGCGCCACCCAAGACGCAGCCACACGAGCATGAACACACTCACACCCGCCCACTTGTGCCATGAGTAGTACTGCAATTTTTCTGGCGACAAGGGCATATCGGTCATGACAAAGCCCAAGGCAATGAGGCCGGCAAAAACAAGGGCCATGCCCCAGTGGAACAGTTTCGCAATCGCGGTGTAGCTGTGGTTCATCGGTTGTTCCTCAGTTCACAAAAGCGTAGCCATCCATGGCGATGACATAGTCACTCACGCCACGGTAAAAGGCTTGGGGTGTGGCCCCCGCGCCTGCGGCACCCAACGCCACATACAGCGGTAACAAATGGTCTTCACTCGGATGGGCTTGTCGGCCCTCGGCGGAATGTTGGCGGTAGTTGAGCAAAGCGCTCACATCATGGGCAGTTAATTTTTCAGCCACCCAATCGGCAAAGTGATGCACATAAGCTGGCGTTTGACCATTGGTCGATGCCGCGACATGCCAGTCGCGCAAGTTGTGTGTGATGTTGCCCGAAGCAACCACCCAAATATTTTTCTCGGCCAACACCGACAGGGCTTGCCCCACACGGTAAGCATGCGCTGGTCCTTCATGGGTTTGCATCGACAGAGGCACGATGGGCACATCGGCGTCGGGAAACATTTGACGCAAGGGTTGCCACGCACCATGGTCTAAGCCATGTTGGCTGCTGTCGTCGACCTCCATGCCCGCGTGACGCAATGCAGCGGCCACTTCTTTGGCCACCTCTGGACAGCCTGTGGCTGGGTATTGAATTTTGTACAACTCTTGTGGAAAACCATAAAAGTCGTGGATGGTTTCTAACTGCGTCGCCACGCTGACGGTGGGGATGCGCGTTTCCCAATGCGGACTCACCACCACAATGGCACGAGGCGGTGACAGCTGTTGCACCATGTCAGACATGGCCGCACCTGCAGCACCTGGATTCAGGGCAAAGGTAGGCGCACCATGCGGGACGAAAAGGACATTACGAAAGTTTTGCATACGCGTTGTTTGCTGTGGAGCCTGTAATGTAGAAATAATTTACAGGCAGATAAATAAGCAAATCTTCAATTATTTGTTGCAAAATTAGCAACAATGGACAAACTCAACGCAATGCAACTTTTTGTGCGGGTGGCCGAAACCGGCAGCTTCACCGCCGTGGCCGACCAATTGGATGTGGCCCGCTCCGTCGTGACGCGCCAAATCTCGGCACTCGAAAAACAACTGGGCATCAAGCTCATGACGCGCAGCACGCGCAGCCTCACACTCACCACGGCAGGCTCGGCTTATCTTGAAAAATGTCGCGTCATCTTGAACATGGTGGATGCCGCCGAGTCGAGTTTGCTGGAGGAAAAAACCGAGCCACGGGGTCGCATACGCTTAGGCCTGCCCTTGAGCTTTGGCTTACAACGCCTGATGCCCGCACTTTTGGAGTTTGCACAAAGCCATTCGCACATTGAATTGGTGATGGATTTTTCAGATCGACGCAGCAAGCTGATTGAAGAAGGCATTGATGTGTCCATCCGCATCACCAGCCGCCTAGAGCCAGGCGATATCGTGCGCAAATTGGGTGAATCGCGTTTGCTCACCGTGGCCTCGCCGCAATACTTGGCAGAACACACCCACCCCAAGCACCCGCGCGATTTGGCGCATCACGCATGCTTGGTGTATTCGCAAGATTTTCAATCGACCACATGGAGCTATCGCTCCAAAGACGGCGTGGCGCATGTGACGGTTCGCCCACGTTTAGCGGCGAACAATGGTGAAGCCCTTTTGCAGGCCGCCGCCCAAGGTTTGGGCATCACGCGTCCGCCCGATTTCATGGCACAAGCTTATTTAGACAATGGCAGCGTGGTGTCTGTGTTGCCCAAGTTTGAACCTGAGCCATTAGGGATTTATGCGGTGCTGCCGAGCAATCGGTACATTCCGCACCGCGTGTCGGTGTTGATTGATTTTTTAGCAAAAGCTTTGCAACACCGCAAACCCGCGTGATCACAAGATTAAGCGCTTTTGCCAAACGGTTGCCTTGGACACCGCTCCCCAAGCAAGGGAACACTAACTGGTGAGGTCTACGTAGTTGCCTTTATAGCCATGGGGTGAATAGGCCATGGCTTTGTAATCTTTGAACTTCAGCTCTCGTATCAAATCACCGGTTTGCTGTTGTTCAACTTTGACCGATAGCAACGCTTCTTTCTTGTTGTACGAAATGTCTAAGGCATTGACATTCGCTGCCTCTTTGGCGCGTGCGGCGATTTGCGCTTCGATGGCTTTGAGGCTAGCCAGCATGTCTGGCTTTTCTTTTTGCTTGATCTCCAGTGCGTCTTTGCCTTGTCCCGCTATTTGAGGCGTCGCATTGCCAGCAACTTTATTTGGTCGTGCAGCCACTTGAGACGACATGCTCGCGGCAGTAGGGACATTGACAGACGTTGTACTGATGCTATTCACAGCAATAAACCACTCTTGCTAAACACACAGAAAAATATAGCGCAATTGACACCCAATGAAAAGCCCTCATGCATTTCTGCATGAGGGCTTGCATGGCTTGATGCCAATAGAGATTAAGCGCGTTTGCGACGCACAGGTGCTTTGGCAGCTTTAGGTGCGTGCTCTTTCAACTTAGCGATGCCTTCTTGGGCCAACTCCGCTGTTTTCTTCACGTTCTTACGGGCTTCTGCCAAGGCTTTGTTGCTGGCATCCACTGCGGCTTTGACTGCGGTCACGGCAGCTTCTGAACCTTGGGGTGCTTTTTTCAAGTTGTCAGCCAGTGCTTTGTTGGCAGCGGCGTGTGCATGATCAAAGTGACCTTCTGCGAAGGCTGTGCCTTCAGCTTGGAATTCTTGGCTCAATTCAAATGCGGTGGCAGCAAAACCAGCCAAGCTTTTGGCGGAAGCTTCCAATTGAGTTTTGAGTAACTCAAGAGCGGCCGCTGGGTCTTTGACTTCCAAAGCGGTCGCCAATTGTTCTTGTGCCAACTCGGCGTTCACTCGGGCTTGTTCGAGTGCGAGCTCAGTCACACGCTCCAATTGAGCAAATGACAGGTTAGCCAATTCGAAAGCTGCTTTCACTGAAGCGTCCACTTGAGGTTTGATTTGGTTTTGCATGTGCATTCCTTGAAAAATTGAATTTGATGGGGGAATGTTATCGATGTATTTGGAAAAAACAACCGTGTTATCGCGCTTTAGAGCCAGTTCTCTAGCCGGACACAAGGGCTGAATCAAGCTAACATTTCGGGATGCTCCAATACGAAACCGTCCCCGTCACACCATTTCAGCAAAACTGTTCCATCGTGTGGTGCGATGAAACCATGCAAGCCGCCATCATCGATCCAGGCGGTGATTTGCCCGTTTTAGAAGCCGCCTGCAAACGGCTGGGCGTGACACTCGAGCAAATCTGGATCACCCACGCGCACATTGACCATGCAGGGGCCACCGCCGATTTGGCGGAGCAATTGAACCTCCCCATCACCGGCCCCCATGAGGGTGACCAATTTTGGATTGATGGGTTGCCACAGGCGGCGGCCAACTACCGCTTTCCACCTGCACGGCCCTTCACCCCCACACGTTGGCTACATGACAACGACACCGTGACCTTGGGCCAACACACGCTACACGTGCGTCACTGCCCTGGTCACACGCCTGGGCATGTGGTGTTTTATTCCCCCGAGATCAAGCGCGCCTTTGTGGGCGATGTGTTGTTTGCGGGCAGCATTGGTCGCACAGACTTCCCGCGCGGTAACCACGAAGATTTGATCAACAGCTTCACGCAACGCTTGTGGCCCATGGGGGATGACACCGTGTTCATCCCAGGTCATGGCCCGGAAAGCACTTTTGGACGTGAACGTCAAACCAACCCTTACGTGGGTGGAACCTAAACATTAGGGCGGTTTATTTAGTGCGCTCGTAGAGCGGCATCACCTTGGGCAAGTTGGCCTGGATTTCTTCAATGCGCGTGTTGCCTGATGGATGTGTACTGAGCCATTGCGGTGGCGCGCCTTTGTTGGCGGCGCTCATTTTTTGCCACAGCGTCACGCCCGCACGCGGGTCATAGCCTGCGCGGGCTGCAATTTCCATCCCCACCAAGTCGGCCTCGGTTTCATCATCACGGCTGAATTTGAGGGTGAGCAAGTTGGCACCTTGCTTGGCCACGAGGTCTGTCAGCTGAGGGTTCACGCCAAAAAACACCGATGCCACGGTGCTGCCAATGGTGGCCACTCCATTGGTGGCGGCAGCTTTGCCCATGCGCTCACGGGCATGCTCGCGCAAGGCATGCGCAATTTCGTGGCCCATCACCATGGCCACTTCATCGTCGGTGAGCTTGAGTTGCGTCAAGATACCGCTGTAGAACGCGATCTTGCCGCCAGGCATGCAAAACGCGTTGATTTGGTTTGAACCCACCAAGTTCACTTCCCATGTCCACTCTTTCGCGCGTGGGTTCCAGTCAAAACTGTGCGGAATCAAGTCCTTGGCAATGCGGCGTAAACGGATGACTTCTGGGTGGTTGTCAGGACCAAGTGCATTTTTACTCGCGGCCTCTTTCATCATGTCGCTGTATTGCTTGCGGGCCGACTGCTCGACCTCGGCGGCAGGAACCAGCCCTGCAAACACCGACGATTCTTTGCTCACCTCTACGCCATCACGCGCCAGCAACGCACCACTGCCTAAGCCGCAAGCGCAGCCAACACAACCGTAAAGAAAAGCACGTTTGGTGAGCATGGAAAATCTTTTCGTGAAAGCCTGAAAATAGAGACATGAACGATACAACAAGTCCAGCAAGCACGCCGCCCACCGAAATTAAAAAATCAGGTTGGCTCGCCGCACTTCATGTGTACTTGGAGCCCGCCTCATGGCGCATGTTGTGTCTAGGTTTCTCTGCAGGCTTACCGCTTTTGTTGGTGTTGGGCACCTTGAGTTTTCGCTTGCGCGAAGCAGGCATTGACCGCAGCACGATTGGTTTTTTAAGCTGGGTCGGTTTGGCCTATGGTTTTAAGTGGGTGTGGTCACCATTGGTAGACCGTTTGCCTTTGCCACTGCTCACCCACTGGTTGGGTCGCCGCCGCAGTTGGCTGCTGCTGGCACAAACCATGGTGGTGACCGGTCTGATCGGCATGGCCGGGTTGGACCCACAAGTGGCACTGGAGCCAGTGGTGTGGTGCGCCTTGGTCGTCGCATTTGGCTCAGCCACACAAGACATTGCGCTGGACGCGTTTCGCATTGAATCAGCCGATGCACAACACCAAGCCGCCCTGGCTGCCACCTACCAAACAGGCTACCGCTTGGCCATGATTTGGGCAGGTGCCGGTGTGCTGTGGGTCGCCGCGCGAGCCTCGGGCGCGGACGAAGCCGTCTACCAACACGCCGCTTGGCAAACGGCTTATTTGGTGATGGCCGCATCCATGAGCTTGGGCGTACTCACGGTGCTGTTATCGCCCGAGCCTGCACGGCGCGAATTGCCGCCCGCACGCAATGTGGCTGAGTGGTTGCGTGGTGCCTTGATTGAACCCTTTGCCGAATTTATCCGACGCTACCAATGGCAAGCAGCACTCATTTTGGGATTGATTGCGGTGTACCGCATCAGCGATGTGGTGATGGGCATCATGGCCAATCCGTTTTATGTGGACATGGGGTACACCAAAGACGAAGTGGCTGCCGTCACCAAAGTGTTTGGCGTCATCATGACTTTGTTGGGCGCGTTCATCGGGGGCGTGCTCTCCATGCGCTTGGGTGTCATGCGCATCCTCATGCTGGGCGCCGTGCTGAGCGCCATCACCAATGTGTTGTTTGCGTGGCTGGCGACACGTGGGCATGACTTAACCGCATTGATCTGGGTCATTTCAGCCGACAACTTGGCCAGTGGCATTGCGTCTGCGGCATTTATTGCTTACTTGTCGAGCCTGACAAATGTGAACTACTCAGCCACGCAGTACGCACTATTTAGCTCGATGATGTTGCTCGCACCGAAATGGTTGGCCGGCTTTTCTGGCGTCTATGTGGATGCCCACGGCTATGAAGCGTTTTTCACCAGCACGGCGCTGCTGGGTGCGCCTGTGTTGCTGCTGGTGTGGCTGGCTTCGCGCATCTTGCCCGTGGCACACGGTGAAAACGCGGCAGATACGCCACGTTGATTTACCTTGTCTTTACCGTTTATTTAGACAAGCACACACTTGGCAAGGCATGATGAACACACCATGAATACCTTGCTTTTGATCGAAGACGACCACCGCCTCGCCAACATGGTGAGCGAGTACCTAGAACAATCTGGCTTCTCTGTGCAACATGCGGCCCATGGGCTGGGCGGCCTGAAGGCCTTGCAAGACACGGCCCCCGCCCTCGTGCTGCTCGACTTGATGCTGCCAGACATTGACGGACTTGAGGTGTGCAAACGCATTCGCGCACTACCTGGTGCGCTGGCACAAACACCGGTGCTCATGCTCACCGCAAAAGGTGATCCGATGGATCGCATTGTGGGCTTAGAGCTAGGCGCTGACGACTACCTACCCAAGCCATTCGAACCACGCGAGCTGCTGGCACGTATTCGTGCGGTATTGCGTCGCCACACGCCGGGCGAAGTGGTTGAAACAGCGCATCAGCCCTTAAAGTTTGGTTCACTGGAGCTCGATCGCGATGCCCGCATCGTCAGCGTCCGTGGCCAAGTATGCGACCTCACGGCTTACCAATTTGATTTGCTGTGGGTGCTGGCTGAACGCGCAGGTCGCGTGCTGTCACGCGACCAAATCATGGAAGCCGTCCGTGGCCGTGAGCTTGAGGCGTTTGATCGGTCGATCGACGTGCACATGGGCCGCATTCGCGCGGCCATTGAAGACGATGCCAAAGCCCCCAAACGCATCTTGACCGTGCGCGGCGTGGGCTATGTGTTTGCCAAACAACAAGACTGACCCGATGTCCATCCAAGCCTCATCTCCAAGCCGCGCCTTGCATCTGCCTTTGTATGTGCGCATCTGGCTGGCCGTGGTGCTGGCCGTGGCGGTGCTGACGCTGCTCACGGGATGGGTCATGCGCATGACGGCAGAGCCCCCTTTGCGCGAGGTGATGGTGCGCAACACATCGGGTGAGCTGGTGGGTGAAGGCAAAGCGCGCTTGCGTCCACCAGATGGCTTGCCCGTTGAAGCGCCGCCCTTAGAGGGTCCCGACATGCCGCACCCACCCGGCCACTTTGGTTCGGGCCCGGAATTCATGGTGCGCATGCACAACGGTGAGCTGATGCATGTGCACTTGCCACGGCCGCCGCACAGTTTTTGGTCGCGACCGCCATTTGGATTTGCATGGACGCTGGGTTTGGTTGCCTTGGCCGTGGCGCTGGGCACCTATCCCATCGTGCGCCGCCTCACGCGCCGTTTGGAAAACTTGCAAAAAGGCGTTGAGCAATGGGGCACCGGCAACTTATCGGCCCGTGTGGCTGAACAAGGCAACGACGAAGTGGCCTACCTTGCGCAACGCTTCAACCATGCGGCAGCCCAAGTCGAGCAACTCGTCACCTCTCACAAATCATTGCTGGCCAATGCCTCGCATGAGCTGCGTTCGCCCTTGACGCGCATTCGCATGGGGTTGGAGTTGATGGGGGAGTCGCCCTCACCCGCCATGAAAGCAGAAATTTCACGCAGCGTGAGCGAGCTGGACCAATTGATCGACGAAATCTTATTGGCCAGTCGACTCGATGCCAAAGAAGCAGATCTCGGCACTGTAGAGGCGGTGGACATGACCGGCTTGGCCAGCGAAGAGTGCGCTCGCGTGGATGCACATTTAGAGCTGGGCTTTGAACCGCGCAGCATCGTCGTGCCGGGGGTTGTCAAATTACTGCGGCGCATGTTGCGTAACTTGCTTGAAAACGCACGGCGTTATGGCACCTCCGACATTGAGGTGCAACTGTCGACCTTGAACAACAACCAAGGCAACTGGATACGCCTGTGTGTGTGCGACCGTGGTCCTGGTGTGCCACCCGACTTGCGCGAACGGATCTTCGAGCCCTTCTATCGCTTGCCCGGCGCAAGCGAGCGTGAAGGCGGGGTGGGCCTTGGCTTGTCGTTGGTGCGATCGATCGTTCGCCGCCATGGCGGCCACGTGCATTGCGAAGACCGCGAAGGCGGTGGCGTTCAGTTTGTGGTGATGCTGCCAGCTGATTAATGGCGTCACAATATTGGGCATGACACACGCCGCCCTGAACACCCGATTCACCCAACGTTTTCAACTGAGCACCCCCATTGCTTTAGCGCCTATGGCACTCGCCACAGGCGGGGCATTGGCAGCCGCTTGTGCGCAAGCCGGTGCGCTGGGCTTGGTGGGCGGCGGCTATGGTGACCTTGCATGGACGCAACGCGAATACACGCTGGCCCATGAGCTTCTTAAAAATGATGCCACGAGCCATGCACGTTTGGGTTGCGGCTTCATCACGTGGAAGCTCGATGAAAACGCCGAAGCACTCGACTGGGTGCTGATTCAAAAGCCATGCGCCGTCATGCTCTCGTTTGGTGACCCACGTCCTTATGCTGCACGTATTCAAGCGGCAGGCTCTCAATTGATTTGCCAAGTCCAACGCTTTGACCAAGTGCCACTGGCGATGGAAGCAGGTGCAGCTGTCATCGTGGCACAAGGCGGTGAAGCAGGTGGCCACGGTGCCAATGCACTCGAAGGTCGCAGCACCTTCACCTTGGTGCCTGAGATTGCTGATTACTTGGTCACGCATTCGCCCAACACCTTGCTGCTTGCGGCAGGCGGTGTGGCCGATGGCAGAGGTTTGGCCGCGGCATTGATGCTAGGTGCAGATGGTGCATTGGTCGGCTCACGTCTGTGGGCGACACAAGAGAGCTTGGCTGCGACAGGTGCAAAAACGCAAGCCACACAAACCAGCGGCGACGGCACGGCACGCAGTGAAGTGTTTGACATTTTGCGTCGCAAAAATTGGCCTGCGCCTTATGACTTTCGTGCGATCCGCAATGACTTGCACCGCGCACTCGAAACTGACATCGCAGCCTTACGCGCAAATCCTGAAACAGCGCGTGCCGACTATGACGCGGGTGTAAAAAACAACGACTTCACACGTGCACACGCCACCGTCGGTGAAGGTGTGGGGTTGATTGCTGACATTCCATGCGCGGCCAATTTAATCAGTGATATGACACAACAAGCGCATGGACTATTGAAAAATAAATTTAATTTTCAATGAGCAACAAACGTTGCTCGGCTGACCATTTTTCATCCAAAGGTATGAGCTTGTCTCTGTCAACAAAAGGCGGATAGCCGCCCTTCATCGTCAAGCGGATGTAGTGGTGATTGAAGCAGTCCAACGCAATGTGCATCGGGCGAATATCGCCCATCTCTCGTGCACGCATGGCCGTGCGCAAAAACAAATCAAAGTCAGCGGCTTGCTGGGTTTCGTCCCAAGGTCCTAAGAGCTCTAACGCACGGCGCGAAAACATCACCGTGTTGCCGACAAATCCTTCAACCGCTTGGTGTTTGAACCGTTCTTGACGGCTTTGACAAAACGCCGCCCAATTGCCATACATCCACTTGTGCATGAGCAACAAACTGTTGCGGCCTGTACCAAACAAACCGACCAATCCGCGAATGCGATTCCAGCGGCGGCGCAACTCCTTCGTCGCAGCTTTGCTTTCGATGCGCTCAATGCCACACGATGTGATGACATCTAATTTGTTGTGTACTGCGTTGGCAATCAATGTCTCATCCCAGCCTTCGCTCACGATGATGTCATTGTTCAAAAATGCCAACCACTCACCCTTGGCAATCGCAATGCCTTGGTTTTGTGACACGGGATACGAGTAGTTGCCAGCGTTACGGATGACGCGCGCACCCACCGATTCAAAAAAATCAGCACTCGCATCGGTCGAAGCGTTGTCAATGACGATGAGTTCAAAAGAGTGCTTGGTGTTTTTGACCAAGTTCTCCCAATAAATCTGATTCATCGGCAGCTGGTTGTGCACCGCAGTGATGATGCTGAGTTTGGGTTTGTGATCCGTCATCGGCGTTTTGAATTCAAAGCAAGCGGTACACACGCTCAGCAGACACGTCTTCTAAACAGCGCAGGTGGCCCAAGGGGCATGTGCGCTCATAGCAAGGCGCACAAGCCAGCGGTGGCTGATAGTGTTGATCCACGCGCAGCCACACGACACGCGCACGGTCGTTCAACGGTGGGGTGTGTTCAGGGCTGGAGGAGCCAAACACAGCCACTTGTGGCACGCCAAATGCAGCCGCCACGTGCATGAGTCCAGAGTCATTGCTGACCACGCGGTGTGCATAGGCAATCAGCGCAAAGGCTTGCATGAGGTTGGTTTGACCGGCCAAATTGAAGCAGTGGCCGGGCTTGGCGGCGTTGGCTGTGGTGGCGATTTCTTGGCAGATATCGAACTCTTTGCCTGAACCCAACAAGAACACAGGCCGGTCAATCTTGCTCGCGAGTTCCGCAAAGTGTTTCGCAGGCCAGCGTTTGGCAGGGCCGTATTCGGCACCCGGCGCAAACACCACAAAACTATGTTTGGCCAAGGTGGGCAGTGTGGGCATGTTGGTGGCCAGCTCTTCGAGGGCCTCGTCTAGCAAGCCCACGCCCGCTTTGAGCACGGGGCGCAAATCGCCCACCAACTTCATCGGACCCGTCCGCGTTTGCCCCACCAAGCTAAGGGCGGCATACCACTCGACCATGGGTGGCCGCTCTTCGGTGTCAGGGTTGTCTAAGCGGTCGGTCAACAGACCAAAACGCATTTCGCCGGTGTAACCGACGCGTTTGGTGATGCCAGCCATCCACGGCAACAACGCGCTTTTCAGCGAGTTGGGGCACACATAGGCCACATCAAACTTGCCACGCAATTGGTTGGCCAGTTTGATACGTCCCATCAGCTGCAGGCCGCCGTGTTTGAACGGCATTTCAATCACTTCGGCCACACCGGGCATCACACGGTAGACCGGTGCAATCCAAGGCAAAGCAGCGACGGTGAGGCGCTCGCCGCGCGCAGCCAAGCGGCGCAGCAAGGGCTCGGTCATCACCGCATCCCCAATCCATTGGGGCGCAATGATGAGCGCGTTTTTAGTGATGGCCGCCAACGTGCTCGCCGGCTTTGAGTTTGTAAACCGTGCCGCAGTAAGGGCACTTGGCTTCGCCAGTGCTGGCCACATCCAGGTAGACCTTGGGGTGGCTGTTCCAGAGCGTCATGTCGGCCTTGGCACTGGGGCAGTACACGCCGCCATTGCCATTGAGGTCTTTGGCCAAGAGTTCAACGGTGTTGCTCATTTTTATACCTTCGTCAACCAATGTGCGTACTTGGGATTGCGGCCATTGACGATGTCAAAGAACGCAGTTTGAATTTTTTCCGTGATCGGTCCGCGACTGCCTGCGCCCAACTGGATGCGGTCAAGCTCACGGATAGGGGTCACTTCAGCGGCCGTGCCTGTGAAGAAGGCTTCGTCAGCGATGTACACCTCGTCGCGCGTGATGCGCTTTTGCACAATCTCAAGGCCCAAATCTTTGGCGATGTGAAACACGGTGTTGCGGGTGATGCCGTTCAAAGCGCCAGCCGACAAATCTGGGGTGTAGATCACGCCGTCTTTCACAACGAAGATGTTTTCGCCCGCGCCTTCAGACACAAAGCCTGAGGTGTCGAGCAACAGGGCTTCGTCGTAACCTTCGTCGGTCACTTCCATGTTGGCCAGGATGGAGTTGGTGTAGTTGCTCACCGCCTTGGCTTGCGTCATGGTGATGTTGACGTGGTGACGTGTGTAGCTGGAGGTCTTCACGCGGATGCCGCGCTTCATGCCTTCTTCGCCAAGGTACGCACCCCAAGTCCAAGCCGCGACCATCACATGGATGTCGTTGCCTTTGGGGCTCACGCCCAATTTCTTGTCGCCAATCCAAACCAGTGGACGCAAGTAACCGCTTTCCAGTTTGTTTTCACGCACCACGGCGCATTGCGCGTGGTTGAGTTGATCTTTGGTGAACGGCATGTTCATGCGCAAAATTTTGGCGCTGTTGAACAGGCGGTCGGTGTGCTCTTGCAAACGGAAAATCGCTGTGCCTTGTTCGGTTTTGTAAGCGCGCACACCTTCAAACGCGCCGCAACCGTAGTGCAAGGTGTGACTCAACACGTGGATCTTGGCATCGCGCCAATCGACCATCTGGCCGTCCATCCAGATTTTGCCGTCACGGTCAGACATGGATGAGGGGATCACGACGCTCATGGGATTTCCTTTGGACTGATGTTGTTGTCGCCTGTTTTGGCGTAATGCTTCATTTTAGCGAGCCTTGAAGAGGGCTCGCCGCAGGTTTAGTCGTTGGCTGCGTGGTCCACGGGTTCGACGTCGGTGGCTTGGAAGGGGCGGTCCAAGGTCCAGCTTTGCAGCTTGCCTTGCGCAAACACGCAGCGCACCACCGATTGGCTGCCATCGCGCCAGCTGAACACCTCGGGCTGGGTGCCTTTTTCGGTTTCGAGTTGGCCCAAGGCGCGGGTCATGGCGATGACGTGCATCAAGCTCACGCCCGCTTTGAGCTTGGCATTGAGCATGACCGCGCTGTCCACAAAACCGATGGGACGGTCACTGGCGCGCTTCATGATTTGCACCAAGCGCGTGAAATACAGCAGCAACCACATGACGCCACCGGTGACCACCATGGCAATGCCCATCCAGCCCCAGCTTTGCCAAGCCCAAGCCGTCAGACCCACGGTGCCAATGGGGACCAAATATCTTTGAAAGTTCATGGGCTTATTGTCTCAGGCTCTGTTGCGGCCTTGAAGCGACTTCTACGTAGATGTGCGCCGATCAGCCCAGCTCACGCACCAAGCCCATCGCCTCATCCACCCGCTCCACCGCATGCACCGTCATGCCGGGGATGGGTTTTTTGGGGGCGTTGGCTTTGGGGATCACCGCCACCGTGAAACCCAGCTTGGCGGCTTCTTTCAAACGCTCTTGACCGCGCGGTGCAGGGCGCACTTCACCGGCCAAGCCCACTTCACCAAAGGCAATGAAGCCTTGCGGCAGCGGCTTGCCGCGTAAGCTGCTTTGGATGGACAGCAACACCGCCAAGTCGGCCGCGGGCTCGCTGATGCGCACGCCGCCAACGGCGTTGACAAACACATCTTGGTCCATGCATGCCACGCCCGCGTGGCGGTGCAGCACGGCCAGCAGCATGGCCAAGCGGTCGCGGTCCAAACCCACGCTCAAGCGGCGCGGCGATGGACCACCGCTGTCGACCAAGGCTTGAATTTCCACCAGCATGGGGCGCGTGCCTTCGAGGGTGACCAACACGCAGCTACCCGGCACAGGCTCGGAGTGCTGGCTCAAGAAAATGGCGCTGGGGTTGCTCACACCCTTCAAGCCTTTTTCAGTCATGGCGAACACGCCAATTTCATTCACAGCCCCAAAGCGGTTTTTGATGGCGCGCACGAGTCGGTAGGTGGAATGTGTGTCGCCTTCAAAGTACAGCACCGTGTCCACCATGTGCTCCAACACACGTGGACCCGCCAGCGCCCCCTCTTTGGTCACGTGGCCCACCAACACCACGGCCGTGCCCGTGGACTTGGCCATGCGGGTCAGGTGTGACGCGCATTCACGCACCTGTGCCACCGAGCCAGGGGCACTGGTGAGCTGGTCGGAATACACGGTTTGGATGGAGTCCATCACCACCACGTCGGGCTGGAGTTTGTCGACCGTGGCGAGTATTTTTTCAAGCTGGGTTTCGGCCACCACTTGCACTTGGCTGTGGTCCAGACCTAAGCGACGCGAGCGCAAAGCCACTTGCGAAGCAGACTCTTCGCCCGTCACATACAAGGTGCTCATGCCGCTGCGTTGCAGCCCGTCCATCGCTTGCAAAATCAAGGTGGATTTGCCAATGCCAGGGTCGCCACCAATCAACACCACGCCGCCTTCCACCATGCCACCGCCCAGCACGCGGTCGAGCTCTTCTTGGCCGGTGGGCGTGCGCGCCACGTCTTGCGCTTCGATGTCGGAGAGGATCGCCACTTCAGAAGCGGGTGCTAAAGCGGCCATGCCTGCATAGCGGTTTTTGGTGGGGCTGCTGCTGTCGACCGCGGTTTCAATCAGGGTGTTCCACGCATTGCAGCTGGGGCATTTGCCCAACCACTTGGCGGTGATGCCGCCGCAGTCGGTGCAGGTGTATTGGGTTTTTTCTTTGGCCATGCGCCAATATTACTGGATAAATAGACAGTACGGCAAGGCCGCTAGTCTTGCACGAACCCCACGCGACCAGACACTGCGCACATCAACTCATAGCCCACCGTGCCCGCAGCGTGCGCCACCTCGTCAATCGGCAGCACGATGCCATTGCTGGTCTTGCCCCACAGCGTGACTTCGGCGCCAAAGCCCGCCACATGGTCTGCAGCATCGCAAGGTGTGAGGTCCACCGCCAGCATGTCCATGCTCACGCGTCCCAAGGTGCGTGTGCGCACACCGCCCACCAACACCGGCGTGCCTGTGGGGCAATGGCGCGGGTAGCCGTCGGCATAGCCACAGGCCACGATGCCAATGCGCATGGGTGCATCTGTGGTGAACGATGAGCCGTAGCCCACGGTGTCGCCCGCTTGCAAGTCTTGCGTGGCAATGATGCGGCTGCGCAAACTCATGGTGGGTTGCAAGCCCCACTGCGCAAGGTTGTGCTCCGGAAAATCAGGCGCACTGCCGTACAGCGCAATACCGGGGCGCACCCAATCGGCCGCCACCGTCGCGTCGCTGGCATGGCGCAACAAGCCCGCGCTATTGCAAGTGGTGCGCTCTCCGGGCAAGTCCTCTGTGGTTGTGGCAAACACACGCATTTGCTCTGCAATGCCTTTGACGCCATCGGCATCGCTGAAGTGCGTGACCAATGAAATTTCGTCCACTTGTGGCAATTGATTCAGTCGGGTCCATGCCGAACGAAAACGTGTCGGCGTGAACCCCAAGCGATTCATGCCACTGTTCATTTTGAGAAAGATGCGGTGCGGCACTTGTGTCTTATGACGACTGAGCATGTCAATTTGCTCGTCGCAATGCACGGTGTGCCAAAGGTCCAAACGCGAACATAACTCCAAGTCGCGCGCTTCAAACACGCCTTCGAGCAGCAGCACGGGGCCGCGCCAGCCGAGGCTGCGTAGGCGTTGCGCTTCGTCGAGGTCCAACAAAGCAAAACCATCGGCGCCGCGCAAACCTTCAAACACACGCTCAATGCCGTGGCCATACGCATTGGCTTTGACCACAGCCCACACGCGCGCATCAGGCGCAGCAGCACGCATGCGCGCTAAGTTATGACGCAATGCGTCGGTATGAACAAAGGCTTGAATCGGACGGGGCATGGCCAATATTGTGGCACTCGCGTGATATAACCTCGGGTAGACACAGAAGAAAGAAGAATCAACAGGCCCGCAGCCCTCTGCGCACCTGCCAGACCTATCCATGAAGCGCGGTTTTTACACCATCATGTCGGCCCAATTTTTCAGTTCGTTGGCCGACAACGCACTGTTTGTGACAGCCGTAGAACTCCTCAAATCAGATGGCTCGCCCGAGTGGCAGCGCGCTGCCTTGGTGCCGATGTTCGCCTTGTTCTACGTGGTACTTGCGCCGTTTGTCGGCGCCTTTGCTGACTCGCGACCGAAGGGCGAAGTCATGCTGATGAGCAACACCATCAAAGTGGTGGGTTGCTTGATGATGTTGTTTGGTGTGCACCCCTTGCTCGCTTATGCCGTCGTGGGACTGGGTGCTGCCGCCTACTCGCCCGCAAAATATGGCATCTTGACCGAGCTGTTGCCCGCATCGCAATTGGTCAAAGCGAATGGTTGGATTGAAGGCCTGACCATCACCTCCATCATCTTGGGCGTGTTGCTCGGTGGCCAATTGGTAGGTCCTCACTTGTCGACGTTCTTGTTGTCGTTTGATTTGCCGTGGGTCACGACCGGCGTGGACACGTCGGCTGAGGCCGCCATTTGTTTGCTGATTCCTTTGTACGCGTTGGCGGCTTGGTTCAACAAACGCATCCCCTACACAGGCGCTGCCTTGATCCCCATGCGCCTTGACCCTGACAAAACGATGGCGCGCAACCTGTTGGCGCTGGTGCCTGATTTTTGGCATTGCAACCAACGCTTGTGGCACGACAAGTTAGGACAAATTTCACTGGCCACCACCACGTTGTTTTGGGGTGTGAGTGGCAATCTGCGCTACATCGTGTTGGCCTGGAGCGCCGCCGCCTTGGGCTACACCACCACACAAGCATCTAGCTTGGTGGGCGTGGTGGCAATTGGCACCGCCGTGGGTGCGGTTGTGGCATCCATGAAGATGAAGCTCGACCACGCCACACGCCTCATGCCTTTGGGCATTGCCATGGGCTGCTTTGTGGTGGCCATGAACTTCATCGATAACTTATGGCTGGCGGTGCCGTTCTTGATCGTCTTGGGCGGTTTGGGTGGCTTTTTGGTCGTGCCCATGAATGCACTGCTGCAACACCGGGGCCATAACCTCATGGGGGCTGGCCGTTCCATCGCTGTGCAAAACCTGAATGAACAACTGTGCATCTTGGGCCTCGGCTTTTTGTACACCTTCAGCACGGGCATGGGCATGAGCGCATTCGGCGCCATCACCGCCTTTGGTGTGTTGGTGGGTTACGTGATGTGGCTCATCAAGTTGTGGCACGCGCACAACCACTTGCATCACCGCGAAGAGTTGGCGCGCTTGATGCACATTGCGCGCAACGACGACTTGCACGGCTAATTCGTGCACACCCCACCCATGACACGCCCCTGGTTGGCCGTGTTGGCCTTGGGCCTGAATGCTTTGGTATGGGGCCTATCTTGGTGGCCGCTGCGTCAGCTAGATGCGCAAGGTCTCCACCCTTTGTGGGCGACCGCTGCGGTATTCACACTGGCCACACTGGTGCTGTGCTTGATCAGCCCACAGGGCTGGCGACATTTTCCACAACACCCGCAACTCTGGTGGCTCATGGCGGCTTCGGGTTTCACCAACATTGGTTTTAACTGGGCCGTCACCACCGGCGATGTGGTGCGCGTGGTGTTGCTGTTTTATCTGATGCCTACGTGGTCGCTGCTGTTGGCGTGGTGGCTGCTGGGCGAGCGCCCTACGCGTGGCGCGTTGATGCGTTTGAGCTTGGCATGGGTGGGCGTGGTGTTGGTCCTGCAAACACCCGAATCGTCTTGGCCGTTGCCACAAGATGTGTCGGATGTGCTGGCCTTGCTGGCTGGTTTTTGTTTCGCGCTCACCAACATTTGGCTGTTGCGTTTGCAGCATGCGCCCGAGTCATCGCGCATGGTGGCAATGTTTGGCGGCGGGGCTGTGATGGCCATCGTGTGTGCGGGCCTTGCTACTGTCACGGGTGTGATTCCTGTGGGACAGACTGTTTCGTTGACGTGGACGCCTTATGTGGTGGGCCTGAGCGCCGCCTTCTTGGCATCCAACTTCACTCTGCAATACGGTGCCGCCCGTTTGAGTGCGCACACCACCGCGATGGTGATGATGTCTGAGGTGGTGTTTGCCAGCGTGTCCTCGGTGGCCTTAGGGGCATCGACACTCACATGGCGCGTAGGCCTGGGTGGCGGCATGATTGTGCTGGCGGCCTTGCTCGCATCGCAAGCCCACACCAACAAGCACCCCGATTGATTGACTTTGACGTGCCATGCCCGCGCGCATCGGCACTTGCTTTGAAAGGCCACAACGATGAACACATTGAAAGACTTTTCCGCCAACCGCATTGACGGCACACCGCTGGCCTTGGCTGACTTGCAAGGCCAGGTACTGCTGGTCGTCAACACCGCCAGCGCCTGCGGCTTCACGCCGCAATTTGAAGGCTTAGAACTGCTGCACCAAACCTATGGCCAGCAAGGCCTCGCCGTCATCGGGTTTCCGTGCAACCAATTTGGCGCGCAAGACTCGGGCACCAACGCCGAGATCGGTGCGTTTTGCCAACGCAACTACGGCGTGAGCTTTGCGATGATGGAAAAAGTAGAGGTGAATGGCGATGGCGCCCACCCGCTGTTCAAGTGGCTCAAAGCCGAAGCCCCCGGTCTGCTGGGCAGCGAAGCCATCAAATGGAACTTCACCAAATTTTTGGTCGGCAAAGATGGACGTGTGCTCAAACGCTATGCGTCGATGGATGCGCCAGCCAAGTTGGCGAAAGACATTGAGGCCGCCCTCGCCGTGCAGGTTTAATTCAACACCCCATCCAACACTTCCACCCAATGCTTCACCGGCACCTCGGTACCACTTTGCAAATGGGTGATGCAGCCCACGTTGGCGCTCAAAATGGCTTGGGGTTTGAGTGCATCCAGGTGACCCAGCTTGCGGTCACGCAAGGTGTAGCTGATGTCTGGGTTGAGCACGCTGTAAGTGCCCGCTGAACCACAGCACAGATGTGACTCGTGGTTGGCCACTTGCATGGCAAAGCCCAAGGCTGCCATGTGTTGTTCCACACCACCTTTGAGTTTTTGGCCGTGTTGCAACGTGCAGGGTGGGTGATACGCCTGAACACCTGCGGCGGCCACTGCCGCAGCGTTCAATTTGGGCTTGAGCGCTGGCACCAACTCTGGCAACAACTCGCTCAAGTCTTGTGTGAGGTCGCTGATGCGCTTGGCTTTGGCCGCATAGGCCGCATCGTCTTTGAGCACATGGCCATAGTCTTTCACCATCACGCCACAGCCTGAGGCGTTCATCACGATGGCCTCCACCCCTTGCTCAACAAACGGCCACCATGCATCGATGTTGGCGCGGATTTGCACCAGGCTGCCATCTTGGTCGTTCAAGTGAAATTTCACCGCACCGCAGCAACCCGCCTCAGGCGCGACGAGGGTTTGAATGCCTGCCGCATCCAGCACGCGCGCGGTGGCGGTGTTGATGTTGGGCAGCATCGCCGGCTGCACACAGCCTGCGAGCATCAACACTTGGCGTGCGTGGGTTTGGGTGGGCCACACGACGCCGTTTCGCTCAGCAGTTTGGGGCGCAGGCACTTTGGCTTTGAGATGTGCCGGCAACACACCGCGCACAGCTTGGCCCAGTTTCATGGCAGGTGCGAACAGGGGCGATGTGAGGCCTTCTTTCAACGCCCAGCGCATGACGCGCTCGCCCAAGGGACGCGGCACTTGCGCGTCCACCACCTTGCGCCCCACGTCGACCAAATGGCCGTATTGCACGCCACTGGGGCAGGTGCTTTCGCAGTTGCGGCAGGTGAGGCAGCGGTCCAAGTGCTGCTGTGTGGCGCGCGTGGGCGTGGCACCTTCAAACACTTGCTTCATCAAATAAATGCGTCCGCGTGGGCCGTCTAGCTCATCACCCAGCAGTTGATATGTGGGACACGTCGCGGTGCAAAAACCGCAATGCACGCACTTGCGCAAAATGGCTTCGGCTTGTTCACCTTCGGGCGTACCGATGTATTGAGGGGCCAGGTTGGTTTGCATGTGTGGCTTTGAAATGGACGTGTGGGTTTAAACGCGACCCGGGTTGAAGATGCCCGCTGGGTCAAACTGTTTTTTGAGTTCGTTTTGAATGCGCTGCTGCACTGCATTGAGCGGCGTGTACACGCCCACGGCTTTGTCGGCATCGCCGTGTGCGGCACTGGTGCGAAACAAGGTGGCGTGGCCGCCCGCTCTCACCGCAGCGTCACGGACTTGGGTTGCAGCAGAGGCAGGCGCCCACAACCAGCGTTGTGCGCCATGCCATTCGATGTACTGTGCACACGCAGCGCCGTTCACGCGCACATCCAGCACAGGGGCGGTTTGTGGCACGCTCAAGCGCCACAAGCAATCTTGCTCGCTAGGCGCTTTGAAGAACTCCAAGGTTTGCTCGCCACTGGCGTTCCAGTCGTCTGCCACATCGTCTGCGCTCATGCGCGTCACTTGTGCGCCCAAGGCTTGCACGTCGGCACTCATCTTGACCACAGCGGCGTCAACAGCTGCCACTGCGCCACGCAAGCGCACAAACAAAAAGTCTTGCGCTGGCGATGCCGTGGTGTCGTGCACCCACGCGCTGGCATTGAGTGGCAGGGGTTGACCACCCATTGATTGATCAGTTTTAACGCTTGCGCTTGCGTCACACCCGCGCACACCAAGGTGGCTTCGCCGGGAGCCACTGGCAACACTTTCAACGACACTTCCGTGATCAGGCCCAACTGGCCCCAACTACCAGCCAACAAACGCGACACGTCGTAGCCCGCCACGTTTTTCATCACTTGACCGCCAAAGGTGAGATGTTCGCCTTTGCCATTGATCACGCGCGCACCCAGCACAAAATCGCGCACCGTGCCGACACTGGCACGTGCGGGGCCACTCAGCCCTGCCGCCACCATGCCACCAACCGTGGCACCTGTGCCAAAGTGTGGCGGTTCAAACGCAAAGCATTGGCCTTTTTGTGCCAAGGCCGCTTCGATCTCAGCCAACGGTGTGCCACAACGCACCGTGATGACCAATTCACTCGGCTCGTAACTCAAGATGCCGCTGTAGCCGGACGTGTCCAACACCTCCCCGTGCAGGGATTGGCCCAAAAAGTCTTTGGTGCCCCCCCCGCGCAAGCGAAGAGGCTGGCCCGAGTCTGAGGCTTGGAGGATACGGTCGATGAGGTGTTGCAGGGTGTCTTGCATGAGCCTCATGGTAGCCGCTAGGCCCAAGACTGGTTTTGAATTTTTTGCACAGCCCCTTCAAAAATCGTTTGCAGCTGGCACGCAGGCGACAAACCAAACCACACAGCGCACGGCCACAAAAAAGCCCGCCGTGAGGCGGGCTGTGAAGTCCAAGGAAAACTTGAAGTCTTTGAAAATTAGCGGTGGTAAGCCGTTTCCCCGTGTGAGCTGATGTCGAGGCCTTCGCGCTCTTCTTCTTCCGTCACACGCAGACCCAACACGATGTCCACCAGTTTGTAGGCAATGAATGACACCACAGCAGACCAAACGATGGTGGTACCAATCGCCGTGGCTTGGATGATCACTTGGTCCACGATCGAGTACTCAGGATTCACCGCGTTTGCCACGTAGTCAAACACACCCGTACCGCCGAGTGAAGGTGCTGCAAACACGCCGGTCAACAACGCACCCACGATACCGCAGACACCGTGCACACCGAACACGTCGAGTGAGTCGTCCGCGCCCAAGAGGCGTTTCAAACCGTTCACACCCCACAGGCCCAAGAAGCCACCAGCCACACCGATGGCAATCGCACCCATCGGCCCGACAAAACCGCAAGCGGGGGTGATGGCCACCAAGCCAGCCACAGCACCAGAGGCAGCGCCCAACATCGATGCCTTGCCTTTGGCCAACGCTTCACCCGCAATCCAAGCCAAGGTCGCAGCCGCAGTCGCCACCAAGGTGTTCACAAAAGCGAGGGCGGCCACGCCGTTGGCTTCGAGGTTAGAGCCGGCGTTGAAACCGAACCAACCCACCCACAAGAGAGAGGCACCGACCATGGTCAATGTCAAGCTGTGAGGCGCCATGGATTCTTTGCCGTAACCGACGCGCTTGCCGATCACATAAGCACCGACCAAACCAGCGACTGCCGCGTTGATGTGCACCACCGTACCGCCAGCGAAGTCCAACGCACCCTTGGCCCACAACCAGCCAGCAGCGGCTGTCACAGTTTCCAAAGAAGCCGCATCGGTGATCGCGTCAGGGCCGTCCCAATACCAAACCATGTGGGCCACAGGCAAGTAGCTGAAAGTGAACCACAACACGCAGAACAACAAGACTGCAGAGAACTTGGCGCGTTCAGCAAATGAACCCACGATCAAGGCACACGTGATGGCTGCGAAAGTCGCTTGGAAAGCCGCGAACGTCAACTCAGGAATCACCACACCTTTGCTGAACGTGGCAGCAATGGAGTCAGGCGTGATGCCTTTGAAGAACAACTTGTCGAAGCCACCAAAGAAAGGCGAGCCGCCGCTGAACGCCACGGTGTAGCCATAAATGACCCACAACACATAAATGAGTGAGCTGACCACAAACACTTGCATCAGCACAGACAGCATGTTCTTGCTACGAACCAAGCCGCCGTAGAACAAAGCCAAACCGGGGATGGTCATCAAGATCACCAACAAGGTGGAGATCGTCATAAAGGCGGTGTCACCCTTGTTTGGAATAGCGGCGACAGCAGCGGCTGCTTCAGGGGCAGCTTGGGCCAAGGCAGCGCTTGCAGACAAAAGCAGGCCACCGCCTATGGCCAGATAGGCGAAAAGTTTATTCATGATGGGTCTTCTTTCTTAAAGTGCTTCGGGACCAGTTTCCCCGGTGCGGATGCGAACAACTTGCTCTAAGTCGTAAACAAAAATCTTGCCGTCGCCGATTTTTCCGGTGCGTGCAGAACCTTCAATGGCTTCGATCGCGCGTTCAACATGCTCCGCGTCAACGGCCGCTTCGATCTTGACCTTTGGCAAGAAGTCAACCACGTACTCAGCACCGCGATACAACTCGGTATGGCCTTTCTGACGGCCGAAGCCCTTGACTTCAGTAACAGTGATACCTTGCACCCCAATTTGGGAAAGGGCCTCGCGGACCTCGTCCAACTTAAAGGGTTTGATGATGGCGGTGATGAGTTTCATGGTTGCTCCTAGAGAAGACAGTTAGCTTGGTTTAGAAGCTGTACTTGACGCCGACAACAACGGTGCTCTTAGCTGTGTCGTAGCTTGTTAGGTAGGAAGCCAAGGCTGATTTGCCTTTGCCATTGGTGCTGATCGCAGACACCGTGCCGACCAAACCTTCACCGAAGTCTTTGTTCAATGTCAAAGCAATATCGGTGTAACCGTTGGTGTTGTTTTTAACCGTTTGGTGACCCGCGTGTGGAACCAACGAGTAACCATCGCCCAAGTCGTATGTCGCGCTCAAATCCCAATACACACTGCCTTTAGAGTTTGGATTGCCAAACAAATCAGAGAATGCGTACGAATATTTAAGCGTTGTCACGCCGTATGTAGCTGCACCGTAAACTTCATCGGTATTTGCGTTGACAAGTTTGTCTGTCGTGTTTTGATTCAGTGTGTTGCCAACGTATTGGTAACGCAAATAACCCACGTCATATGCAATGCCAGCTGCTTCAAACTTGTAACCACCGTACAAATCTAGCTCGACTGGGCCTTTCGTTTGTGCCGAAGTAGAACTGTGAGCAGAGTCTTTGATCCACTTGATTGTGGAACCCCATGCGCCCAAGTAAAAACCACTTGCGTCTGTGTAATCAACACCGCCTTGGAGTGCGGGGTCGCCCTTGGTTTGGGCAATGCCACGATAACGATATTCGCTAACCAGACCCACGTTGTAGGCAATAGCAGACTCAGGGGCAGCAGGCGCTGTTTGCGCAAACGCAGCCGAAGAGGTGGCCAAGAGGGCCAGTAAAAGTTTGGACTTGATGTTCATCGTTTTCTCCATTGAAAAATAAAAGAGGGATACACCTACTTAGCAGGGTCCGTGCCAAGGCCAAAGTCCACAAAAGTGTTCTCTTCACTCGCCCCGCGACCCAAAGTGATGCAGTAGTCTGACTACCTTACCATTTTGATGCACATAGTTGGTGCATTACTTCGTACTAATTGCCCCGCAATGGGGATATCCCTTGAAACTGGAAGTTGTATGTCACTGGCCTTGATACACAGTCGCGCACTTTTGGGTTTGCAAGCACCCGCGGTAACCGTTGAGGTGCACTTGGCCAATGGCCTGCCCAGTTTCACCCTCGTGGGCTTGGCCGATACCGAAGTGAAAGAGGCCCGCGAACGCGTGCGCTGCGCCATACAAAACGCAGGGCTCGACTTCCCGACGAATAAGCGGATCACCGTCAACTTGGCTCCTGCTGATTTGCCCAAAGACTCTGGTCGCTTTGATTTGCCCATCGCGTTGGGCATCTTGGCGGCCCATGGACAGTTGGATGAAGCGGCACTCGCCAAGCATGAGTTCGCAGGGGAGCTTTCGTTATCGGGCGAGCTGCGTCCTGTGCGTGGCGCATTGGCGATGGGACTGGCTCTGCGCGGTGCAGGTGTGCGCACGCGTTTGGTGTTGCCTGCAGGCAGCGCCGAAGAAGCGGCGCTTGTGCCCACGGCCGAGGTGTACCGCGCGCAACACTTGAGCGATGTGGTGGCGCACTTTGCAAAACCATAGCTCAAAGGCTTGGCCGCTGAAACCACCGAAGGTTGGTGTCGCATTGAAGCCCCCGTGCTCAGTACAGCGTCGCGCATGGAGGCCCTCGACTTGGCCGATGTCAAAGGGCAAGCCATTCCGCGTCGCGCCCTAGAGATTGCAGCCGCTGGCGGGCACTCTGTTTTACTGGTAGGACCACCCGGCACAGGCAAGTCCATGTTGGCGCAGCGCTTTGCCGCACTGCTGCCAGATATGACGCTGGATGAAGCGTTAGAGAGTGCGGCCATCGCCAGCTTGGCGGGACGTTTTGAGCTGAGCCAATGGAGGCAGCGGCCCACACGTCACCCACACCACACCGCAACATCTGTTGCGTTGGTCGGTGGCGGCACGCCACCAAGACCCGGTGAGATTTCTTTGGCACACAACGGCGTGTTGTTTCTTGATGAGCTTGCTGAAATCAAACGCAGTGCACTTGAGGCCTTGCGTGAACCTTTAGAAAACGGCCACATCACCATCTCACGCGCAGCCACGCAAGCGAAATTTCCGGCACGCTTTCAGTTGATTGCGGCCATGAACCCTTGCCCGTGTGGCTACTTGGGTTCCGCCATCAAAACCTGCCGCTGCACACCTGACCAAGTGACACGCTACCAAAGCAAGCTCAGCGGTCCGTTGTTAGACCGCATTGATTTGCAAGTCGAAGTGCCGACCTTGGCAGCCGGTGTGCTGATGCACACGGCCCCCAGTGAGTCAACCGCCACCGTACGCGCACGTTGCTTGGCCGCACATGCCAAAGCCATGGCTCGGCAAGGGTCGCCAAATCACACCTTGCAGGGTCAAGCCTTAGAGGCACACATGCACCTCGATGCAGCGGCGGCCACGTTTTTGCAAAGCGCAGCGACCCAGCTGGGTTGGTCGAGCCGCAGCACACACCGTGCGTTACGGGTGGCGCGCACCATTGCCGACTTGGCCAACAGCACCACGATTGAAGTGGCACATGTGGCCGAAGCGCTGCAATACAGACGGGTACTTACAAATTAGGCGCCAGCAAGCGCTCTAGGTCTTTCACTGCCACGCCTTGGCGTTGTGCCAAGTCGTGCACTTGGTCCTCACCAATGCGGCCCACGTTGAAGTATTTGGCCTCAGGGTGCGCCAAGTAAAAACCGCTCACGCTGGCCGCAGGTGTCATGGCCAAGCTGCTGGTCAAGCCCATGTCGATGTCGTCGCATTGCAGCAAGGCGAACATGTCTTGCTTGGCGCTGTGGTCTGGGCAAGCGGGGTAGCCGGGTGCGGGGCGAATGCCTTGGTATTTTTCTTTGATGAGGTCTTCGTTGCTCAGGGCTTCGTCTGCGGCATAGCCCCACAAATCGGTGCGCACGCGGTGGTGCATGCACTCGGCCAAAGCTTCGGCCAAGCGGTCGGCCAAGGCTTTGAACAAAATGGCCGAGTAGTCGTCGTGCGCTTCGATGAAACGCTTTTCTTGCTTCTCTGCGCCCAAGCCAGCGGTGACGGCAAACAAGCCCACGTAATCAGCGGCCTGGGTTTGGTCCGCCACAAAGTCAGACAAGCAACGGTTGGGGTTGCGCACATCATCGCGGGTGGGTTTCACCGTTTGTTGGCGCAAGCCGTGCCAGGTCATCACTTGTTGCTGACGCGTTTCGTCGGCGTAAAGCACGATGTCGTCACCCACGCGCTGTGCGGGGTACAAGCCCACCACAGCGTTGGCGGTGAGCCAGCGGTTGGCGATGATTTTTTTTAGCATCGCTTGGCCATCGGCGTACACCTTCTTGGCTTCCACGCCCACGACCTCGTCTTCCAAGATGGCGGGGAAGGGGCCAGCCAAGTCCCACGTTTGGAAGAAGGGTGCCCAGTCGATGTATTTCTCCAGCTCAGCCAAGTCAAAGTTTTTGAACACGCGACGGCCGATGAATTTCGGTCTAGCGGGTGTGTAGTTGTCAAAGCTCACCTGCGCCGCATTCGCACGCGCTTGGGCAAGCGTGACCAAGGGCGTTTGCTTTTTGTTGGCGTGCTGCTCGCGCACTTGGGCGTAGTCGGCATTCAGCTCGGCAATGTATTTGGCCGCTTGGTCCGACAACAACCCTTGCGCCACGCTCACGCTGCGTGAGGCATCAGGCACATACACCACGGGACCTTCGTAGTGCGGCGCAATCTTCACCGCGGTGTGCACGCGGCTGGTGGTGGCGCCACCAATCATCAGCGGCATCATGCGGCTGCGGAAGTAATCGTCCTTTTGCATCTCACCCGCGACGTATTGCATCTCTTCCAGCGACGGGGTGATGAGGCCCGACAAGCCGATGATGTCTGCGCCCTCTTCTTTGGCCTTGGCCAAAATTTCGTGGCACGGCACCATCACGCCCATGTTCACCACTTCGTAGTTGTTGCATTGCAAGACCACGGTAACGATGTTTTTGCCAATGTCGTGCACATCACCTTTGACCGTGGCCATGACGATCTTGCCTTTGGCTTTGACATCCTGACCGGCTGCCGCTTGCTGGCGTTTTTCTTCTTCGATGTAGGGCACGAGGTGCGCCACGGCTTGCTTCATCACGCGGGCCGACTTGACCACTTGCGGCAAGAACATCTTGCCTTGCCCAAACAAATCGCCCACCACGTTCATGCCGTCCATCAACGGGCCTTCAATGACGTGCAAGGGGCGACCACCCTTGGCCAAAATTTCGCGATAGGCCTCTTCGGTGTCGTCGTTGATGAACTCGGTGATGCCATGCACCAGCGCGTGGCTGAGGCGGTCTTGCACCGACACGGGTGCATCAACCGTGCCGCGCCACGCCAATTTTTGGCTGTCGTCTTTGGCTGCGCCTTTGGCGGTTTCGGCCACTTCAATCAGGCGCTCGCCCGGCGTGAGGTGCGCTTCGCCTGCTTTGTATTGGGGGATGCGGTTCAGCACCACGTCTTCTACGCGCTCGCGCAGCGTGGGTTCGAGGTCGTCATACACACCGACCATACCGGCGTTGACGATGCCCATGTCCATACCGGCTTGGATGGCGTGGTACAGAAACACAGTGTGGATGGCTTCGCGCACGGGGTCGTTGCCGCGGAATGAAAAGCTCACGTTGGACACACCGCCGCTCACCTTGGCGCCGGGCAGGTTTTGCTTGATCCAGCGCGTGGCCTCGATGAAATCCACCGCGTAGTTGTCGTGCTCTTCAATGCCGGTGGCAATGGCAAAAATGTTCGGGTCGAAGATGATGTCTTCAGGGGGAAAGCCCACCTCATCCACCAACACGCGGTACGCGCGTTCGCAAATTTCAATCTTGCGCGCGTAGGTGTCGGCTTGGCCTTTTTCGTCAAACGCCATCACCACCGCTGCCGCGCCATAACGCTTGACCAGCTTGGCTTGCCGCTTGAACTCGTCCACGCCTTCTTTCATGCTGATCGAGTTGACGATGCCCTTGCCTTGGATGCAACGCAGGCCTGCTTCGATGACCGACCACTTGGAAGAATCCACCATCACAGGCACACGCGCAATGTCGGGCTCGCCCGCCATGAGGTTCAAGAAACGCACCATCGCGGCTTGGCTGTCCAACATGGCTTCGTCCATGTTGACGTCAATCACCTGCGCGCCGTTTTCCACCTGCTGACGCGCCACGGCCAAGGCTTGCTCGTACTCGCCGTTCAAAATCATGCGTGCAAAGGCTTTGGAGCCCGTGACGTTGGTGCGCTCGCCCACGTTCACAAACAAAGTGCCCTCGCCAATGGAGACAGGCTCCAAGCCAGAAAGCTTCATGGGGGGGACTGCAGTGGAATTCATGGGTACTCACCTGGGGCTATCAATACAGGTGAGCGTCGTTGCAAAAGAGTCGGCCCCAAGCCTGACTTCACGCGCAAGTCCTGAAAGGACGGGTGAAGCTGCAACGCTCCTTGGGGAAGGTCAGATTTTAACCGAGCGGCTTGGGCCGCATGTGCCCGCACCCACTCAGCAACGCAAAAGCGTCAGGCCGCTTCGCGATAAAACGGCCCCGCGCTCAACGCACGCGCCTTTTGGTCAGCCACGGCATGGCCAATGGCTGCGATGTGGTCGGGCGTAGTGCCGCAGCAGCCGCCCACGATGTTGACCAACCCTTCAGCGGCAAACTCGTGCAACAAACGGCTCGTCACATCAGGCGTTTCGTCAAAGCCGGTGTCGCTCATGGGGTTGGGCAAGCCCGCGTTGGGGTAGCAGCTGATGAAGGTGTCGCCCGCCACTTTGTTGAGTTCTTGGATGTAGGGACGCATCAGCGTGGCTCCCAAAGCGCAGTTCAAGCCAATGGCCAGCGGCTGCGCGTGGCGCACACTGTGCCAAAACGCGGTCACGGTTTGGCCGCTCAGGATGCGGCCCGAAGCATCGGTCACCGTGCCGCTGATGATGAGGGGCAGGCGTTCACCCGAGGCCTCAAAAAATTCTTCAATGGCAAACAACGCGGCTTTGGCATTGAGCGTGTCAAAAATGGTTTCCACCAACAGCACGTCTGAGCCGCCTTCGACCAAAGCTTTGACTTGGTCGTAATAGGCGGCGCGCAGTTCTTCAAAGTTCACATTGCGTGCGCCCGCGTCGTTCACGTCAGGGCTGATGCTGGCGGTTTTAGGGGTGGGGCCCACCGCGCCCGCCACAAAACGGGGTTTGTCGGGCGTGCTGTATTTGTCGCAAGCTTCTCGGGCGATGCGGGCCGAGGCCAGGTTCATCTCGTAGGCCAAGTCGGCCATGTCGTAGTCGGCCTGGGCAATGGTGGTGGCGCCAAAGGTGTTGGTTTCAATCAAATCGGCGCCGGCCGCCAAGTAGCGCTCGTGGATGTCACGAATCACGTCGGGGCGTGTGAGGCTGAGCAACTCGTTGTTGCCCTTGACGTCTTTGTGGAAGTCTTTGAAGCGCTCGAACTGAGCGCCGGGGCCAGCGTACCCGGCGCCTCGGTATTGCTCTTCGTTCAATTTGAAGCGCTGAATCATGGTACCCATCGCGCCATCAAGGATGGCGATGCGTTTGGTCAAGATGGCGGGTAATTCTTTTGCGCGTGTGTAGGCTTGGGTCATCCCGCCATTGTAAGAAGCAGGGACAATAGTCGGTTCATGCTCTCGTCTGCACCCCCAACTCCCCACGCCATACCTGTGAATCCGCAAGACATCTTGCGCGAAGTCTTTGGCTACAGCGCCTTTCGTGGCCCCCAAGAAGCCATCGTCAACCACGTGTGCGGTGGCGGCGACGCGCTGGTGCTCATGCCCACAGGCGGCGGCAAATCCCTCTGCTACCAAATTCCGGCCATTGCGCGCCAGCGTGCAGGGCATGGCATCACCATCGTGGTGTCGCCGCTCATCGCGCTCATGCATGACCAAGTGGGTGCGCTGCATGAGGCCGGTGTTGAAGCCGCATTTTTAAATTCCAGCCTCAGCGGCGAAGAAGCCAACGCGGTCGAGCAACGGCTGCGCCGTGGCGACATCACGTTGCTGTACGCCGCGCCCGAGCGCATCACCACGCCGCGTTTTTTGGCCCAGCTGGACATGCTGCACGCGCAAGGCCAGCTCAGCCTGTTTGCCATTGACGAAGCGCATTGCGTGAGCCAGTGGGGCCACGACTTCCGCCCCGAATACCGCGCCCTGACCGTGCTGCACGAGCGCTACGCCGGCGTGCCGCGCATGGCGCTCACCGCGACCGCTGACGCGCTCACACGTGCCGACATCGTGGAGCGCTTGCAGCTCGAAGACGCTCAGCAGTTTGTCAGCAGCTTTGACCGCCCCAACATCCGCTACACCATCGTCGAGAAAAAAGACGCCTCGCTGCAACTGCTGCGCTTCATCCAACGCGAACACACGGGCCCAGACTGGCAAGACAGTGGCATCGTTTACTGCCAGTCGCGCAAGCGCGTAGAAGAAGTGGCCAAGAACTTGTGCGACGCAGGCATTGCCGCGCTGCCGTATCACGCGGGCCTCGACAGCGCCATTCGCCAGAAGCACCAGAACCGCTTTTTGCGTGAAGAGGGTTTGGTGATGGTGGCCACCATCGCGTTTGGCATGGGCATCGACAAGCCCGATGTGCGCTTTGTGGCGCACTTGGACATGCCCAAAAACATCGAAGGCTATTACCAAGAGACGGGCCGTGGCGGCCGCGATGGCCAAGAAGCCCACGCGTGGATGGCCTATGGCCTGAACGACGTGGTGAACCAACGCCGCATGATTGACGAAAGCCCCGCTGGCGAAGATTTCAAACAAGTCATGCGCGGCAAGCTCGACGCACTCTTGGCCTTGGCCGAAGCAACCGACTGCCGACGGGTGAGGCTGCTGGGTTACTTTGGCGAGACCTACGCCCCCCAAGCTGGGTCCGCCCCCTCAGGGGGCGGCGAGGACACGCCCGTGCCGAGCGTGGGGGCGCGTTACTTTTGCGGCAACTGCGACAACTGCCTGCAACCCCCAGACATTTGGGATGGCACCGAAGCCGCCCGCATGTTGCTGTCCACCATCTACCGTGTGAAGCAACAAAGCGGCATGTCGTTTGGTGCGGGCCACATGATGGACATCTTGCGCGGCAAGGCCACTGAAAAAGTGAGTCAGTACAGCCACGACACGCTCAGCACCTTTGGCATTGGCGCGCATTTCAGCGAAGTGCAGTTGCGCGGGGTGCTGCGCCAGCTCATCGCGCTCGGGGCATTGGGGGTGGATGCCCAAGCCTTCAACACCTTGTATTTGACCGAGGCCTCACGGGCCGTGCTCAAAGGTGAAGTGACGGTACGCCTGCGCGCATCGGTGTCCACCCCCGCCGACCGCAAAGCCAAGCGCACGGCCAGCGGGGCCTCTAAGCCAGCGCCCATCGCGCTGGACGAAGCGGGCCAAAAACGCTACGACGCGCTCAAGGCGTGGCGCGCCGAGGTGGCCAAGTCGCACAACTTGCCCGCCTACGTCATCTTCCATGACGCCACGTTGGCCGCCATTGCGCAGGCTGAACCCCATGACCTCGAAGCCCTGCAAGGCATCGCAGGCATCGGCGCGAAAAAACTCGAGGCCTACGGCGGCGAGGTGTTGCGGGTGGTAACTTCGGACCTAAGGCCTGACCCGAAAAATTACATCAACCGCCCCTAAAAGCAATACTTCTTACCTATTTCATGTAACTCTTAGGGTTTTTGCAAGGTTCAGGAAGGGGTGAGTTTCATAAAATAGCCATCCCTCTGGTGTAGGCCAGCGGCAATGAATTGAGGTCAGCGCCTCGCGCACATGGCGGCAAGGCGCTGACCTCAATTTTTTGACTTAGGAGCTTCCCATGAACATCCACACCCCCGCGTATGTGAAAAACCCCAAGCTGGTCGCTTGGGTTGCCGAAATGGCCGCCTTGTGCAAACCCGACACCGTGTACTGGTGTGACGGCAGCCAAGAAGAATACGACCGCCTGTGCCAACAACTGGTCGATGCCGGCACGTTCAAAAAGCTCAACCCCGCCAAGCGCGCCAACTCTTTCCTCGCCTGCTCTGACCCCTCCGACGTGGCGCGCGTGGAAGACCGCACTTTCATTTGCTCCGCCAAAAAAGAAGACGCCGGCCCCACCAACAACTGGATGGAACCCGCCGAGATGCGCGCCACGTTGAACCCTTTGTTCGACGGCTGCATGAAGGGCCGCACCATGTACGTCATCCCCTTCAGCATGGGCCCCTTGGGTTCGCACA
>Ga0228700_1000127_pt1 | contig 76868 bp, 72 predicted proteins | sample McNCre317_Aug_MG_FD_178019 | JGI IMG/M metagenome (GOLD analysis project Ga0228700, IMG submission 178019) | Freshwater microbial communities from McNutts Creek, Athens, Georgia, United States - 3-17_Aug_MG | ecosystem: Environmental > Aquatic > Freshwater > Creek | place: USA: Georgia...
GTTCAAGTTTATTTTGTTTAATAAAAATTTAAATGATAATGAATCAAGAAACAGAATTAGAGGAATTAACTATCATTCACGGAAAATTTAGTCAGGCTGGGAATTATTTGGGGATTTGCCAAGAGAAAGACGGTGCTCATGCTCCATTACATATTTATAAAGCTCAGATGCAAACTTTGGGCTGGAATATGGAACTAGATAATGTTGAGTTACCTTTTTTTGCAATTGGTCGTTGGAAGGAGATTGCAAATAAACCAGGCGAGTTTCGGTTTACAGCTCAAAAAATATATAAAACTTATGAGGAATACTTAAAAAATAGAATTTTAGCGGATGACTATAGAAATTATTTATTAAACAAGAAAAAATCGATTTTGGGTTAGTAGGAAATTATTTCATCAAATATTTAATCAGCTTTTAGGATAAATTTATTACGTTATGAAAATACATGAAATGTTATTACAAATAGATTCTACACTTGAAATCTTAACTATCGTAGATGGAAGATTTAGTGAGGCGGGCAATTATTTAGGAATATGTCAAGAAAAAGAAAATGGTCAGGATCATTTACATATATATAAAGCACAAATGGCGTCATTGGGTTGGTCAAAGGGGTTGGATAATGTTGAATTACCATTTGCTGCTTTAGGTAGGTGGCAGGAAGTTGCCAATCGGCCTGGTAATAGTCGGTTTACGGCTTCTGTGATTTATAAAACAATTGAAGAATTAAATCATGGAATAATTAGTCAATTTCAAATAAACAATTTGGGGGATCCGGAAAGTATTTGAATTATTATTTGAAATTTTTTTATATAAATAATTTGCAAAACGTGTATTATTCGTACCGGTAGAAACCTGTTGTGGATTCAATAATTAGATGAGATATCCGTTCTATTTAGGTATTATATGAAAATGTTTTACTATCTATTAAATAGATAAATATAAAACTGCAAATTTTAGTGAGTATTTACGCAAGTTAAAACGAACTTTAGTATTTTTTCCAATCAAAACTTTTAAAGCCGGATTCAAGTGCCCATTTTCTCCAAACGGCTTCTAATATTTCATTATCCCTTAGGCCAAGAGGATTTTTATAAGTCTGCGACTTTAAATCTTTATCTCTTTCATGAGTTTCTAATATATGTAAATTGATATATTGGTTTTTAGGATTATATACTTTAGGTAATCCAAGGCTTGGCATTCTAGTTAAAGTTGATGATACATTTAGATTAAATGACTTACAATAATTTCTAATTTTTTGAATTTCCTTACTACCAAAATAAAATTCTCGGCTTGCATTTTTTGTTATAAATTCAAGGTAACCGTCAGTCAATATGTAAATGTGATTTTGGAAAATAATGGTTGTTGAATTATTTCCACTTTGATTTTTTTTAGTTGTTTTAATCTTAAAATTTGATTCTGTTTGGATTTTATCATGAATAAGACTAATCAAATCCAACCCAGGGTTTTTTATACTTTTGTACTGAATATTAACTTTATTTTTAAATGCATTGATTTGACTATCTAATCCTTTGCCTTTATAATCCCCATTGGAGTTAATAAAATTTTGCTTGGCAGCTATTCCTAATTTGTCATATTCTTCTAGGTCTATCGATATAATTGGACCATTTGAAAATGTTGAGAAAAAAATCGAAGAACGATCACCTATTTTTTTGCCTGGTTGGACACAATAATTTCTGAAATAATTTAATTTGTCATTAATTATAGTTAGATCTTTATTCGGCAAATAATTTAACCTACTAGAAAGGTCAGAGACAATAATTATATTTTTGTATTCAAGTAATTTGTTTTGTCCTTTCGTGTTGAATTGAATAATGCACAAAAAAAGGAAAATAAATGCTATGTATCTCATTATTTAATAATTCTAATCTGTTAAAAGAGTTCGTTCAATTTCCCTTACCCTTGTGGTAACTTCTTCTGAAGCATAAAATTTTGGCAAGTAATCAATATAACCTGTTACAAAGGAAGTTAAAATACTTCCTAAAATTTCGTCTGTAAAAATCTTGCCACTTATTACTTTCGAAGAATATTCATCAAATATTGATTTAATTCTATCAAGGTAATTGTTGAATTTTGATTCTATTAGGTTTTTTTCGTCATCCAATCTTATTAAAATGGACCTTAATAACTCCTCCTTTTCTTCTATTTTCTGAATTTTTTCATTTAGTTTTTCTGTTAATTTATCTTTATGAGAATTTAACTCCTTTAAGTCAATTTCAATTTGATATATTTTGTTCGCCTTTTCTGAATCAATCAAATCGCTTCGAGAATTATTATATGATTTAGTAATTGATGAGATAATATAGTGAGTTATGATTAATGGAATCATTCCAAATACAAAGATTAACCAAAATTCAGCTTGATTTATTATTTCTCTAAAAGTTAGCTTATCTACATCATAGGTTACCTTACCTAACATATAGCTAATGTGATGTTTTTGACTTGCTATTAAAAATGAAACTATTATATCAAAAATTAATATTCCTATAACAAATGTTGAGTTGTTTACTGTTTTGTTTTTACTTCCGAATAAGTATAAGTTCGAAAATAAAACAGGAATTATAAAAAATAGTGCAGCAAAAAGTCCAAATGGTATGCCTTGCATTTCAAATATTTTAGAAATAGCATTTCCGTCTACTAATTGTGGCATCTGTGGTGTAATCTGTTGTTCTAGCTGATTTTCTATAATATTCGTTTCAAAGAATACTTTGAAAATTGCTGATCCAAAAAATACTGATAGATAGAAGCTAAATAGTAATAAGGCAATCAGAGTTAAGCTAGTCCCTAAATTCCAAAACTTTTTTACTTTTAAAGAACTTTCCAAGTTCCTTTTTTCCAAGTGTTTTTTGTCAATTTCTAGATTAAAATAATATAATCCTTTTTCACCAGTTATTGAATTTCCGATTTCCAGTGTGTTTTTTTCTTCTTTAAGTAAGGCTATTTTTTCTTTTGTTTGATCAATCGATAGTTTAAACTTACTATTTATAGATTCAACTTCGGTTTTTTTATTTGAATCTAATTTTGAATTAGTGTTCTCAAAAGCATTTGAGATATTTGATTGAAGCAAGTTCTTTTTACTCCCTAGGCCGTTATGTGTTGCATAAATTCTTATCTGTTCTTTTATGCTTGATAATTCAGTTCTGAAAATGTCAATATTTCCTTGGTTTTGCTCTGATTTATCAAATCCCTTTTGTCTGAATTCTTCAGTATTTAAATCGGTCGAAGAGAAAATTAAATGATGTAACGTTTGTCGAAATTCTTCTACTGGGTTGTTCACATTATTGGGATCTAATGATTCTGTTATCATAATTTCATCGGCTAAATTTAAATTATCGCGAAGCTTTTTAAATTTTTCATGGAATTGATTGTACTTCGTGGTGCTATCTGTAACTGTTATATCTTCTTCGTTATTTCTAGAGGCATTATATGTGTAATTGAATGTACCATAAATAGTTAATCTGTTGTCTAAAAGGCAAAATTTGTGGTGCATTTTACCTCTAGGATTAGCAGTATTAAAGGTTTGAACTTGAACATTATTATCATTAAATAGTGCCATCGTGGGTTCATTTTGGCTATCCGAATCTAATATGATAAACGTGTCTACTCCTCTTTTTTTAGCTTCTATAATTGAATTTGCTATATCCTTGTCAGTAAATAAAAAGACAGCTAAATAAATGCTTTTTGTGGATTTTGAAATTTCAGAGATAATTCTACTTTTAATTTCGGTGCCTTCTGTGATTAATAAATCCATCTGTAGAGTATTTTATTTTTCTGTTAAATAGGTTATTTTATTCGATATTTGATTGACTCTGACTCTAATTGACAAATTAATTTACCAAGGCTGTTTTGGTACATAGGTCTTGTTCCCATTCCCATTAATGTAATACTGACCCCCTTTGGGTCCTGTATAGATTGTTTGACCTTGTCCGTAGGAAGATGCACCAGTCGAATAATCTTGAGGTTTTGTCCCAACACTTCCAGTGTATGGATTGGTATTTCCATAGGTAGAGTAATTGTCGATGTTGGTATTGTTTGGAAGGGTACGATTGTAGCCTTCCACGTAAGTGCCTGTACTGGGTTTGATGTAGCCTGGAACGTATTGGTTTCTCGTTTGAGAAAATCCTGTAAAACCAATTAGGCAAATAGCAATTGTAAGTAGTGTCTTTTTCATTTTAGTAAATTTGAATCCAAGTTATTGGATATTGTGAAAGGATAATAAATTATTTATTTAACGGTATTAATTATTTTCTGGGTTTGAAAATTCTTTGACAAATATCCGCACTATTAGTACGGATTTTGAAAAGCTACAAGCTTGTAATACCCAAACTTGTAGCTATCAGATCACCTAAAACCTCCTCAAATCCTCTCCTTTCACCTTCCGCTCCAGGTAGTTGACCATCGAATTAGCCACCCGGTTAAAGACGGCATCTTGCATGTCTTCTTTGGCGAAGGCGGCGCTGTTTTCCCGACGGATGTTCATTTTTTCTGCCATGTCGACGGCATCTAGCGTGGCGCCCAAGAAGCTAAATGAATACTTGCCGCTGGCTTCTTTGGTTTTGATGAGGTCTTGAATTTGGGCTAATGAAAAGAATTTGGAGACGTTTTCATAGCCGTCGGTGAGGATGACGATGATGGCGGTGTCTCCCTCGTTTTCGAGTAGTTGGTCCACCCGATTAATGCTTAGGCCGATGCCGTCCAATAAGGCTGTGCCACCGCTGGGTCTGTAGTTAATTTGGTTGACGCTCGGGAGTTGGTCGACTGGTAAATTAGCAAAGCGGATATCTACTTCATTGCTAAATACGGTTAAACCTACGCGTATATCCTGGTCGGGGAATTCCTGCGCGATGGCTTTGATTTTTTTGTTTTGGGATTCAAGGCCGCTTAAGGTCGCGTCCACACAATCACACATCGATCCGCTTTGGTCTAATACGAAATGGTAAATGGTTTTTTGCTTGTTCATGGTAGTCATTTTTATTGTTAAATTTTCGTTATACCCATTAATACCCAAATCGGGAAAACGTCACTCCTTTTTTTTGAAAAATTTTTATTTCCGGGATTTTAGCTAATTTCAGGCCAACAATAATTAAGCTTTGGCCAAAACCTACGACCAGTCGAATCAACCTTTTCTTGACCTATTTCAGGCCAATCGGGATCGTGGCATTGACCGTATTTACTTAGCGCACAAGGATTATTTTATCGAATATTTGGCGCAGTTTTATCCGATGTATGACGAGCTGGAGGAATTGTATTCCGATGCGGTCGTGGTGCTCCATGAGCAATTGATTAACCCATCGTTCGCTTTGACTTGCGCGATTCAAACTTACCTCAACGCCATCGGTCGTAATCAAGTTTTTAAACGGATGAAAAGCCAGCCAAAAGAAGTTCGTTGGCCCGAGGACTTTGTTTGTGAGGACTGGTTGGCGGAAGTTGAATTCAGTGGGATTAGCGACATAGAATACGAAATTTTTCTGCGGCTTTTCCAAAAAATGGCCAAAGCCAAGTCGAAATGTTATCAAATTTTTCAATTGTTCTATTACCAAGAATTACCCATGTGGGAAATTGCGATAGAATTGGGCTATAGTTCTGAAGCCAATGCTCGAAATCAAAAGTATCAATGTTTGGTACGCCTGCGTGAAAACATTACTAAACTGCTCAAATCAAACTCATGATACGTCCCATCGAAGAATTAATGGCCTATTATGCGTTTACCATCGAGGATGCGCAGGTTCGGAAGCGTCCTAGGTTGTCGGCGCGCGCGCGCGCCATGGCTGTGGAGTTTGAAGCCATTATGAAGGATCCCAATTTTATTCGGGCATTAGTAAGTCGTTTTGGCACGGAGGCCACTGGGGAGGAGTTGAGGCAGTTGGCAAATCTTTACTCGACGAATTTTTTACGGAAAATAGTAGATATAGACTCGCCAACGGCCGAATTGGAATCCATTGATTTGGCCTTTGAATCAGATGTGGAAAATTTTGTACGGATGCAGGAGCGGGATCGTTTGCGGAAGCGCTTTAAGGCCTTGGAAGAAGAAGTTCTTATGTCCTCGAATGATGCTATAGAACCTAAATTGCTTTCGAACGAGACGCACAATATGGCTATGTTTGAGGAGGCAGAACCACCTAAGGAAAAAACAGATGAAGGCAATTTGTGGAAAATCATTTTCCTAATCATTGCACTCGCCGTAGCTGCGATGCTGATACGGTTCGTTTGGGTTTTATTCAAACCCTGATTGGTTTGCTGAATTAAATCTTATTTTTGGGATTTCTTCAATTCATCAATGATGCGTTTTTGAATGATTATTTTCCGGAGCATGAGCAGGAAGACCATTGGGCCAATGATGCAAAATATATAAATATTGACAGCCTGATAGGAAATGCCTAGCAAATGGCCAAGGTATATCATCACATTGACACAAAAACTAAAAAGGAGGTTGATGAAGGTTTCTAGGATGGAGAAAAACATGTTATTTAACTGTATTACATGGGTTCAGCTAAATTAGTAGTAATTTAAATTAATTGACATTTTTCGCATTTATTATTTCCTCTTGCAGCTTAACTATATCAATTCCTTTGTCGTAAAACGTCGTTGATTCAAATAAGCTGGTCAATAAATTAATGGCTTTTTTTTCATTTCCATCCATTGACGAAAAAGAGAAGCTATATAAGGTTTCACCGTGGACAAAATCTAAGTAACAAGTTTTAAGAACTGGAAGTTTGATCGAAGGGCCTTTAGGAGGAGTAAAATCCCAGTATTGCAACCGCTTATTTTGGTATTGGATTTGTTTCCTCGTGAATCGCAATTTTTGTTTAAACAATTCCGCTTCATGGTAACCGTGTTCCCATTGAAAATAGGCATTTAGAATTTGTTCATTCGACTGCCCAAACTTATGCTTAGGGTAAGTAATTAGTTGAAATATATTGCCATTTAATTCAATAAACGGGTAGTTCTTTAATTCAATCTTACCCTTTAACTTTATCGTATAACTTTCTGCCCCATTATTGACGTAGAGCATAATACCATCTTTTGTTTTAATAGCACCTTGTTTATCAAATTGCTGGCCTTTTAATTGGCAGATGTTGAATAAAAGCAAACTCAATAAGAAAAGATTTTTCATTTGATTTAATGGTAGATCAATAGACCAATGGTAAATCTAATAAGGAATACAATTAAGGCAACTAAGAATCCTTTCAATTCAAAATCTTTTATGATTTTTCCTTTTTTAATTTGTCTCCAGATATACCATGCTGTCACTCCATAGTTCACACCTACTGTTACTATGGCCATTTTATCATTACCTCCAATGATTAAGAAAAGAAAATGAAGTACGCTGAAAAAGATAATTCCTTTTCTCGCTGCTTTCCATTGAGCTTCCTTAACCTGAATATTGTTATTGTTTTCTTCCATGAAATTTATGCGTTTATAATCCTATCTTTTTACGCTCCCCCCGCTTCCCTTGAATGTAATAATGCTTCGCTAATTCCTTCCCTAATGCCTTTTCGAAATGCCCTTTGATCTTGGATAATTTTTCCGATGCAGAATTGTGTAGCGCATTGCACATATCATCAATCGATTGGCGCATTTCCTCGAGCGAACCCAGGGATGAAATATTGGCATAAATATCCTGTAATTCAGTTTTGTGCTCCACCAAACTCGTCAGGTGAATACCTTCCGGATGGCGCATGAAAAGCAAGTATAATGTTTTCTCCAAAGGAGTCATGCGAATCTCCAAATTCCCATAGGCCGGAATGACGAGGTTGTTTTCGGTCGTCACGACCAAGGGACTCGGCTCGACGTGTTGGCGCATGTTCTGCGCAAAAAGCATTTTGATCCGTAAAGATTCCAGTAGTTCAAATACATGATTCATCTCGGGTGGACTCAGCTTCTTGGCGAGTGGTTCCATGCAGTGCGGGCAAATGTCCGCCGTACGCATTTTGAGGATTACCTCCCGTTTATTTTGGCAGAAATCATTCACGCAACCTACGGGTTCTTTGTGTAAAATATTTGCCAATTCCCGCTCGGATTGCACCATTTGTTTCTGCACCATTAAGGCCAAAATGTGGTAGGCCACGGGTAATTCAGGCGGGCAATGGATGAATCGCTCCCAGTCTCCCGCATGGATAAATCCATTTCGCGGATGCTGCGGATCGAGGTAGCCAAAGAAATTATTTTCATTGGGCTTTTCCGTCAGCACGAAGACAAAGCTATCTGCTTCTACTTCGTTTTTCTGGCGCACCGTTTGGCATAATTCAAACAAAACAGACCATGGTAAAACCCGTTTGTCGGGCAAGGGGAGGGGATCCCCTTGGCCAACAAACACATTCATGCCCGGGATGGCCTGCAATAATTGCAAGACGCCCTCAAAGGTTTCTGGGTTAACGTCCTCCCCTCGAAATAATGTCGCTTTCATACTTATTTTTTATCGTATAGTTCATCCAAGGATGCTCCTCGGCGCTTTTTGTCTAAGTAATGATCCATGGAGTCGGAGAGTTGACTCCAAACTTCTTTGTTCATGGCAGCTTTGTCAAAGGCCATCGCGTTTTGGCGCTTGATGTGCATTTGTTCCGCCATGTCCACGGCATCCAAGGTCGCTCCCAAATAACTAAATGTCCAGCGCCCGGTCGCTTCTTTGCTCGAAATCATTTCCCTGATTTGTTGCAAGGTAAAAATTCGGGAGGCATTTTCATATCCATCCGTTAAAATGATGATGACGGCAGAATCTTCAGGCGATTTCATCTGATGTTCCACGCTTTGAATCGTTTTTCCGATGGCGTCCAATAATGCTGTATTTCCATTTGGGCGGTAATTTGGCATGCTTTGGCTTACCATTTCCCGGACGGTTAAATGTTCAAAAACGGGATTCACCGTACTGTTGAAAAAAGTTAGGCCGGCGCGGATGTCTTGTTCCGGAAATTTGATTGCCAGTTCCAAAATTTTGTTGCGTTGCTCGTATAGGCCATTGATGGTTTGATTTATGCAGTCGTTCATGGACCCACTTTCATCCGTGATGATGTGATAGAAGGTTTTGGGCTTATCATTATTCACCACGTGGATGTAGATGTTGTCCGGATAGCCCCCACCAAAAACGTATTCTGTCACTGGACATAACCATAAGAGGTGATTGTTGCGATCCGCCTTATAATAGGCACCATAATCCACCGGGGCATGACCCACCGCATCCAATTGCTCCTGGTCTTTTCCCATCCCAATTTTCTTCAGGGCATAAGTCTGCTCCGCATATGGCGCCGTCTCTATATGTACCGTTACCTCACTTCCTTGGTTGGATAAATGATCCAAAAAGGTATCCGCACCACAGACCATCATTAAGTTGGCCTTCGTCCCTAACCCCGCCTCCAAATATGCCGGAAGGTCAATGTACCATGTTCCTTCTTCCTTGTAAAAGCGGTGCGTCATAGCTTGTTCGTTTTTCATGTCTTGTTATGTTTTGGTTGAAAACTTGACACAAATTTGGGGGGTAAAACGGGTCTCGACCGGAAATTACAAGCTTGTAGGTGGGGTACTGTCGCAATACTTCGCGTCTGAACCCTAGGCTGAAGCCTAGGGTTATTAATTAAACCCCAGGCATGGCCTGGGGAAGTTGAAATTTTGTCACAATTTTTCTTTCCGATGAATAATTTCTTTGCACAATAAATCCTGTTTAAAATCTATCTTTATTTCATTAAGCCTTATCAAATTTTTACTATGATTTTTGCCAATTTTAACCGCATAGAAAATCCCCTCGATGTTCAGCCGGGATTGGATGAAATGCCGGGTTTTATACCAGATGAAGCTTATATTTCCCTGCGGGATGCATGTGCTCAGGCTTACGAATGCATGCAAATGCAGCGGACGCATCGCTTTTCTATGGCAGATTTAAAGGCTGTAATTGATCGTTTTGAGGGTTTGGCCCGTAGGGCCGATCAGGTTATGCGATACTATGGAGCGAATGATGCCTTTATCTGTCGTTATATGGAAATATGTGAGCGCTATGCTGCTTTGGAGGGCTATTTGCAGATCTCCGATCGATTGACGTATACACTTTTTGAAAGTGGCGAAATACGTACGATTAAGCAGGTAGTCGAATTGAGGGATTCGCATTCCGCCATGTACGAGCAAACCTATTTTGTCAAAGAATTTTCCGATTACCGTTTTCACTTTGAAATTTGTCGGGAAACTGCTTTGTTCTTGACGCTGGATACGAAAAATGCTCAAACCGCACTAAGAGATGTTAACGTCCTGAGTGAGATTGGTTGGATTAATTATTATCAAGAGCTTTTTGAGCGGATAAATGAGATGTTGGGGCTCTTGTATTTTCCATTTAATACGGATTACAGGGACTATTTTCATGTACAATGCTTTAAGATTGACAAAATGGAATTATTAGACATGATACATTTTATGGAGAAAATGGGTGAGCTTCGTCATCTACATTGGAAAAGGCAATTGACCGTTAAATAAATTGTGGATAAGTCCTTGCGGACATTTTATACCTTGCTTTAAATATAGAAATATGAGAAAATTACTGATTTTGATGTTGTTGGCCTGTAGCTTCTCAGGCATGTCCCAGAGTTACTTTTTACAGATGGGTATTAATCATTATGAAGAGGAAAAATACGACGAAGCGGTGACCTTTTTCAATAAGGAATTACAAAAGCACCCAAAGGAGGGGCAAGCCTATTACTATTTGGCTAAGATTCAGATGAAGAAAGATGCCTTCGCTGAGGGATTGAGGCAAGTGAATTTGGCCATTGCAAATCTAGCGGATACGGATACAATCATGGCCCGTGCTTGGATTGCGAAGGGCGATATTTATCAACGTTTGGCTGATACAGCGAAATTTGAGTCCGCATATGCAAAGGCCATACAGCTTTTTCCTGATTTACCTGAGGTATACATGGAACGCGCGTCGAGTTATGAGACATGGAATTGGTTGGCAAAGGCGAAAGCGGATCTACTTAAAGTGATCGATTTAGATGCTTCGCATGTAGGGGCTCGAACAGTATTGTGTAGTATTTATTTACAGGAAAAGAAATATGACGCGATTATCAGAGAGACAAGTAAAATGATTGCCTTAGATCCGAACTATGTTCAATCGTATGATTATCGTTCGCAGGCATATTTTTATTCCAAAAAGTATGATTTGGCTATTCAGGATGCATATACGGCTTTGACGTTGGAAGATCGTAGTTCTCGTTTGCGCTACAATTATTTGGTTTTTGGGAAGAAGAATTTCAGTATGGCGATTGCGAAGATTTCCACATTAATCAATGAATTTCCTCAGAAAGATCTATTTTATTTAGTCAGATCACAACTTTATCAGGAGAAGAAGGATTTTGATAAAGCGCTCAAGGATTTTGACCGAATTTTTGAAATTGTTTCGGAAAATCTTCATGCCTATTATTTCGACAAACGCGCAGATCTATTTGGAGCAATGGGTATGCACCAACAAGCGGCTGCTGATTACAGTGAATCCATTAAATTGGATTCGACCGAAAGTTCAACCATTGGAAGCAGGGGGGATGAATATCGCTTATTGGGCAAATACGATTTGGCCCTAGCCGATTTTGATCGGGCTATTGAATTAGATCCTGAGTCTGCTTTTTATTATATGCAACGTGGCTGGGTGAAAGATGAATTTCTTGGAAATCATGCGGATGGATTAGCAGATTATACCTCAGCAATTGAACTAGATAGTAGTTTGGCCTACGCTTATTTATATCGCGGGCGAGCTTATAAAAAGTCTTTTAACGATCTGATAAGGGCGAATGCAGATTTTAAAAAAGTTATTACTTTGGATACATCCATTGGGTCCGGTGGTAACGTTCGACACTATGCTTATGCTGAATTAGGTCAGGAAGCGGAGGCTAAAATATGGATGTCTAAAATTCTCGCTGAATATCCTGAAGATGGGAACTATTATGATGCAGCTTGTTTGTATTCTTTGTTAAAAAAGCCGATTGAGTCCGTGGCTTATTTAGATACGGCATTTCAAAAAGGATACCGGGATTTTGTGCATCTCGCGAAGGATGATGATTTAGATGGCGTGCGGAATTTGCCTGCATTTAAAACCTTGGTGTTACAATGGAAAGCAAAATTTGAATCGAAGGGTATTCCATCTACGGCGCTTCATCAGGAAGATCGAAAAATTAAAGGAACGTACATTGTTCCATTTAAAAAAGATCAAGGAGGAACTTTTGAGGTTGCAAGTAAGGTAAATGGATTGCCGCTAAAAATGTTATTTGATACGGGCGCAGGCGATGTGACAATTTCACAAATGGAGGTTGATTTTATGATCAAAAATGGATACATGTCTGAAAAGGATTTTATCGGTAAGGCCTCTTATAATATGGCAAACGGGGAGAATATTATTGCTAAAACGGTGCTATTGAAAAAAGTAGAATTAGGCGGGCTAATAATTGAAAATGTTGTCGCTGCAGTTGTGGAAAATCGCGAAGCAGGTATGTTATTTGGCCAAAGTGCGATGGGACGTTATGCGACGATCACGATTGATAACAAGAAGAAGCAGTTGGTCATTACGGGACATGGTAAATAATGCGAATGCCCCTATTTTTTTTAACCTAAAAGCTTATATTTGTAATTAAAATATAAACCTAAAAGTTAAAATGAAAATTCTTTCCTACCATCAACTCGACGATCAGATTCATGCCTTTGTCAATGGACAGCGTCAAGATCGAATCCCGGCGGGCTGGATTCATTCTACTCGGACAGCCATCGGAATGACTTTGCAGCAATTGGCGTCCCGACTCGGTTTGTCGGTACCCGCCGTTAAAAAATTTGAACAACGCGAACAAGTTGAGGCGATAAGCTTGGGAAGTTTGCGAAAAGTGGCCCAAGCCATGGACATGGAATTAGTCTATTATTTTAAACCCCAGGCAAATTCGTTGGAAGCCATGATGGAAGCGCGGATTGAAATGCGCGCGAAGGAATTGATGGCTTTGTCCCACCAGGCGATGCTATTGGAAAATCAAGTACCTGATAAAAAAAATCAAGAGCGAGAGTTGATGCGCTTAATTTCCGAAATTCGCCAACAGAAATTAAGTAGTCTATGGGAGCAAGTTTAGATGCAACGGAATTTGGGCAAACGCCCATCGATCCAGACCAGCTTTCAGGTTTGAAGATCACCATGGTCAATACGCACGCGCAATTAAATGCGTTTGAACAAGCCAATATAAACGAGGCTTTGCGCTGGTTGATGCGAAAGCGCTCGCTTCCTTCCTTGTTGTCGACGAAATTTATATGCCTATTACATCAGCGGATGTTTGGACATGTTTGGAAGTGGGCAGGAACTTTTCGTAAAACGGAAACGAATATCGGGGTACCTTGGTATACGATTTCGACCGAGTTGAACGTTTTGTTGGCAGATGTCCACTATTGGATTTCGCATCAAACATTTTCTCCTGTTGAAATTGCGATCCGTTTCAAATTTCGATTAGTTTCCATTCATTGTTTCCCGAATGGAAATGGTCGGCATGCCCGGCTCATGGCGGATTTACTGATGCAATATCAATTTGGTTTGCCCCGATTTTCATGGGGCGCCCAAACGGAAGGCGATATTCGAAAAATATATTTACAAGCTATTTTAAAAGCTGCTGATGGTGATTTTATGCCTTTGATTCATTTTGCCCAACATTAATATGCCCAAAACTGCTATGTTTCTTCTCGTCTTGTTCGTAGGCCTCTTAGGTTCCTTGGTCTATTATTTTCGTCCTGATACTAAAAAGCATGTAAAACCCGGTGACCCTTGGGAACTCGCCAAATCTTATGAAGTTCGTGGTCTCGACTTGTCGCATTGGAACGGACGCGTCCTGTATGATCATTTAGACTCTTTGGATTTTGTCTTTCTCAAAGTCAGTGAGGGGGATGATCGCGTAGATGACACCTTTGAGCAGCATTATGAGGCTTTTCGCGAAAGGGATATCCCCGTAGGTGCTTATCACTTCTTTCGTTTTGATGTTGACGGTAAGGAGCAAGCCCAACATTTCTTACGCCAATTGGATGGTCGGCGCTTGCAGTTACCTTTAGTAATTGATGTGGAGCAGCATGGTAATAAGTTTATCGCACAGGAAAAGGTAAAAAATAGACTCCGGGCTTTCATGAAGGAATTGAAAAAACATAGCAAACATCAACCGATCATCTATACGAATGGGGATGGCTACAGGGATTTTATCGAGGAAGAATTTGGGAATCATACAATTTGGCTAAGCTCCACGAATACATGGAGGCCTACGATGATGGATTGCACCTTTTGGCAGTTTAATATCGACGCGGATTTGATGGCGGTTACACATCGTGCCGATTTAAATGTCTTTCGGGGGAGCCGGGAAGAGTGGGATGAATACCTTCAGGAGCATAAGCCTTATGTGATATCAATGAATTGATAATCTGTTGCTTAAGGTTGTAGTATATACTAATAATATATACCTTTGAAAAAAACGTAGCGATGAAAACATTATCACTCAAATTAGATGACCATATTTTTGATGAGGCGGAGGAAATAACGGCACAATTGCATTTGGCAAGGAATCGTTACATCAATGAAGCTGTTCATATGTACAATCTGGTACAAAAGCGAAGATTGCTTAAAAATGCGTTGACCAAAGAATCCGCTTTGGCTACGTCCGAGTCAATGGATATATTACGGGAGTTTGAAGCGCTCATCGATGGAAATTAGGCAATTTGATATTTGGCTAGCCAATTTGAATCCAAGCAAAGGAACCGAGCCGGGTAAAACAAGACCCGTTGTTGTGGTTCAAACGGATTTATTAAATAATGCCCATTTGTCCACGCTTATTTGTCCTTTGACAACCAATGTCCAACCGAAACTAGAATATTTGCGGGTACATTTGACCAAAGGTCAATTAGATGAAATAAGTGATGTGCTTGTCGATCAAGTTCGTGCCATTGATAATACGCGATTTATATCAAAATTGGGTCGATTGACGCAAAATCAACAGATAAAGCTCAAGGCTAATTTGAGAATTATGCTTGATTTATAGGCGTTATCAATGAATTGATAATCTGTTCGTTGAAGAAACGTAATCAAATATTTATTATTAATTTGGAAAGAATCAAAAATGATACGTATCAAATATTTATATTTGTACGTACAATCTTCGAAAATGGATACGAAACTAACCTTAAAGCTTAATCAGGATGTTATCGATCAAGCTAAGTCTTTTGCGAAAGGGAAGAACACAAGCTTATCAAAATTGATTGAAAACTACCTTAGTTTGCTTGTGGAACAAAAAGGTATTTCTGATGTGACTCCGCTCGTAAAAAGCCTGTCGGGTATTGTTAGCCTTCCAGAAAATTTTGACCAGCGCTCCGCATATCAGAAACATTTGGTCGACAAATACCAGCGATAAGATGGATAAGGTTTTCGTAGATACAGATATTTGTATCGATCTTTTGTCGTGTCGCCAACCATTTAATGCCAGTGCAGAAATTTTATTTTCTTTGGCAGATGTAAAGAAGTTGGCATTGTATGTCTCATCTTTATCCTTTTCAAACATTGATTATGTCCTGCGCTCTCAATATTCGAGTGCTCATTCGCGTCAAATTATCGCTCGATTTAAAACATTGGTTAACGTTCTTGCAGTTGACAGTAAAACCATAGATTTAGCCATTGCCTCTGAATTCAATGATTTTGAAGATGCCATTCAACATGCCTGTGCCCTTGAAAATAATATCCCCGTAATCATAACGCGGAACCATAAGGACTTTAAAAAATCGGTCATGTTAGTTGTGAGTCCCGAAACTTTTTTAACTTCATTTTCCTAAACCTATCCCCATGAAAAACCTATTCATTTTCTTACTCCTCGCGAGCTTCACCTCAAACGCCCAATGGGTCGACCTATTCAATGGCCAAGATTTGAACAACTGGAAAATCAGTGAAAATCCGGCCTCTTTTCGTGTCGAAAACGGTGAACTCATCGTCAACGGTAACCGCGGTCACCTCTTCTACAACGGCTATACGCCCAAAAACTTCGAAGTACATGCCCGTGTGAAAACCTATCCCGGTGCGAATTCAGGTCTCTATGTTTGTACGAAATTCCTAGAAAACGATTGGCCAAAACAAGGCTATGAGATTCAGGTGAATAATTCGCATACCGACTGGCGTCGTACCGCTTCAGTTTACGGAATTGTCGATACCAAAGAAACCTATGTCAAGGATGAGGAGTGGTTTGACCTGAACGTCATCGTACAAGGAAATCACATTACCACAAAAATTAATGGCAAAACCGTAATCGATTATACGGAACCGGCTGATCGTACCAATGGCACCGACCCGCGTAAAATTCAATGGGGAACCATTGCCATTCAAGCCCACGATCCGAAAAGCAAAGTGGCCTACCAAACCATTCAAATCCGAAGTCTATAATTTTTAACATTTGTATAAAAATTGCTTGGCATCTTTGCCGACCTTTGGCACATGATGACAAAAGCCGATTTCAAGCCGCTACTTAAACACGGGAAAGTATTTGTACTCGATGTGCGCAATAAAAACGAATTTGAGGATGGTCACATTCCTTGGGCGAAACATATTCCGCTTAAAGAACTCGCAGCACGATTGCATGAACTCCCGACGGACAAACCCGTCATCACAGTCTGTGGAAAAGGGGGCGGTCGGTCAGCAGAGGCAGCAGCGATGATTCCGGGTGCCGACTGGCTTGAGGGTGGAACCGAAGCCTATTTTGGACAATAAAAAAAGAGGAGCTAAGCTCCTCTTTCCTTTTTATAAGTCTACTGCCTCACCGTATGCCGCTTCCGTAGCGCCCTTGAAGGCTTCCGAAATGGTTGGGTGTGGGTGAATCGATTTCATAATCTCATAAGCCGTGCTTTCTAATTTACGAACCACAACGGCTTCCGCGATAAGCTCCGTTACGTTGTAACCGATCATGTGCGCGCCTAATAATTCACCGTATTTGGCATCGTAGATTACTTTCACAAAACCATCACGAGCTCCAGCAGCCGTTGCTTTACCTGAAGCCACGAATGGGAATTTACCTACTTTGATATCATATCCAGCCTCACGTGCCTTCTTCTCCGTCATTCCCACAGAAGAAATTTCTGGTGAGCAATATGTACAACCAGGAATGTTCGAATAATCCAAGGCCTCCGTTTTGTGTCCTGCGATTTTCTCCACACAAATAATACCTTCTGCGGATGCTACGTGTGCCAAAGCAGGACCCGGCGTCACATCACCAATCGCAAAATATCCTGGAATATTCGTCTCATACCATGCGTTCACCGGAATACGTCCTTTGTCCACAATGATACCTACTTCTTCCAAACCAATGTTTTCCAAATTGCAAATCACACCCGCCGCAGAAAGGACGATGTCACATTGGATATCTTGATTGCCCGTAGGTGTTTTCACACTAACCTTGCAACCTTTTCCTTTGGTATCTACCGACTCCACACTCGATGAAGTCAAGATATCAATACCCATTTTCTTGTATTGCTTCGCCAATTCTTTCGATACATCTTCATCCTCTACCGGAACGATGTTTGGCATAAATTCAACAATGGTTACTTTCGTTCCCATGGCCGCGTATACATATGCGAACTCCACGCCGATCGCACCTGAACCGATGATAACCATCGAATCTGGACGTTTAGCTAAGCTCATCGCCTTGCGGTATTCGATTACTTTTTCGCCATCGATTGGGATATTCGGTAACGCACGAGCACGAGCACCCGTCGCAATCATGATATTTTTTCCTTCGTAGATCGTCGCTTTTCCATCGGCATCCGTTACCTCCACCTTTTTTCCCGGTTGGATTTTTCCGTAACCCATGATCACATCGATCTTGTTTTTCTTCATCAAAAACTGAACGCCTTTGCTCATGCTATCAGCAACCCCACGTGAACGTGCGATTACAGCTGAGAAATCAGCTTCTGCTCCTTTCACGGTAATTCCGTAGTCCGATGCATGCTTGATGTATTCAAATACATTCGCAGATTTTAACAAGGCTTTGGTTGGGATACATCCCCAGTTTAGGCAGATACCTCCCAAAGATTCTTTCTCCACGACTGCACATTTTAAACCTAATTGAGAAGCTCGGATAGCTGCTACATAACCCCCTGGGCCTGAGCCTACCACGATCAAATCGTATTGTTGCGCCATTTTATTGCTTGATTTAAATGAATGAGGCCGCAATTTAGCACAAAATCGGGTATATTTGTACTTTATTTAGCAGAAATCCACATGACAAGAGACAGGTTCAATGACCTGAAAGCCAGAATAGAGGCTTTAAGGAGGTATCTTTGACTACGATCATAAGAAATATTTAATCTCCGAACTGGAGACCGTCACACTCGATCCCGAGTTTTGGAACAATCCCGAAAAGGCAGAAAGTACGATGCGCGAAATGCGTGGACTTAAATTTTGGACGGATGGTTTCGATCAGTTATCTAATGCACAAGACGATTTAGAGACGATTTGGGAGTTTTACGAGATGGGTGAAGCCACGGAACCCGAAGTGGATGCCGAAGGTGCCAAACTCGAATCTCTGCTCGAATCCCTCGAATTCCGCAAAATGATGTCGGAGGAAGGCGACAACATGAGCGCCGTTCTCGAAATCAATGCCGGTGCAGGTGGTACTGAATCCCAAGATTGGGCCTCCATGTTGCTGCGCATGTATCACATGTGGGCGGAAAAGAATGGATTTAAAGTGCGCTTGGTGGACGAAAATGCGGGCGATGTGGCCGGAATCAAATCCGTTACGATCGAAGTGGATGGCGAATTTGCCTATGGAAATTTGAAATCAGAGAATGGCGTTCACCGCCTTGTCCGTATTTCCCCTTTTGATTCGAACGCTCGCCGACATACCTCTTTTGCGTCTGTCTACATTTGCCCACTGGCGGATGATACCATCGAAATTGACATCAATCCGGCCGACATCGATTGGGATACTTTCCGTTCCGGTGGAGCCGGAGGACAGAATGTCAATAAGGTCGAAACAGCGGTTCGGTTGACCCACAAACCTTCAGGGATTATCATCGCTTGTCAGCAGGAGCGCTCACAATTGCAAAACAAAGAAGTTGCCTTGCGACTCTTGAAATCAAAATTATACCAAATCGAAATCGATAAGCGTAATGCTGCGCGTGCGGAAGTAGAGGCGGGGAAAAAGAAAATTGAGTGGGGTTCGCAGATTCGTTCCTATGTGTTGGACGATCGCCGCGTGAAAGATCACCGTACGAATTACCAAACCTCCAATACGGACGCCGTGCTGGATGGTGAAATTAATGAATTCATCAAGGCCTACTTGATGGAAAATTAAACTCCTTCGGTCCACTTACCTTTGGCAAACCTTGGAGGATTGCCAAAGGTAGTGCGGAGTGAGTAATAAAATTACTTTTTAACTGATTCTTCCTCGAGCTTTCTTAAATAATCAACTAGTTGGTCTTTTGCCAACGACAGCGCAATGCCCACCGCGTACGACGTAATGGCATTCCCTAAGAAAGACGATTCTTTTTTCTCGGATTTCTTCTCGGATTTGTCGCTACCTGAAAACAGGGAGTACAAGAGATAGGCCCCCGCTACAACGGCGCCAGCCACAAGGATTTGGGTGCCTTTTTCTTTGGCAACTTGCTTAATGTCGGCGATTGATTCACCTATTTTATCTTCATAATTAGCGGCTTCCGCCTCTAATTGTGCTTTCTTATTCTTTATCTGACTCATCTGCTGTATTGTCTTCTTCTACGAATTCTTCTTCCTCGGATGCTACATCATCTGTTGGCTTGCGAAAGCTTGCCACCATGATTCCGCCTACCATAAAGCAAGCAACGGAAACGAGTATATGTCCCCAAAATTGACTGCCTAAATAAGCATTGATCATATTGGCGATGCCATGCAACAGGAATAATACCCCGATGCCCAGCGCAAATGCCAAGATGATGAATTTGAATATACGCTCCAATAAGGCTTCTAAACGCTCTTGAATATCAAGTTTGACCAATTCAAATTGCGTTTTAAGGTAGTTTTTCAATAAATCTACCAAACCGTTATTGTCGAAAAATCCCATCTAGCGTTGTTTTAATTTAGCTTCAATCGAATGTTGTGTATGCGGAACTAAGCGCAAACGCTCTTTGGAAATTAACTTTCCTGAATCGATGCAAACGCCATACGTGCCATTTTTTATACGCATCAATGCGTTTTCTAGGCTTTTTGCGAATTTTTGTTGGCGCACTGCCAATTGATTCATACTCTCCTTTTCTTGCGTATCCGCTCCATCTTCCATGACCTTTGAATTGCCGGATGTATCATCCGTCCCGGGGTCATTTTTTTTGCTTAATGCTTCACGTAAATACTTTAACTCTGCATTGGTTTCAGCTAATTTACTTTGAATGATTGCTTCGAACTCTTTTAATTCTTCAGCTGAATAACGATTCTTCTCTTCCGTCGCCATAAATAATAACTCTTTTAATTTTACTCGAACACGAAAAAGTATAATTATTTGAATTTCAGCACCTTACTGAACTTGCCGCGTTCTATCCTACAAAGATAATTTTATTGAACAATTTTGTGTGCTGATTCGAATAAAATCTCTGACAAATTTTTAATCACTTGATTTTGAGTTTGTTGTGCCAGGAAATCCAACCGTAAATCGCCATGAAAATGAATATTGTATACAAGGCTGCAGTCCCCCACAAACCGTTAACTAAATACATGCCGACGTAGGCAAGGTCGACACAAATCCATAAAATCCAATTTTCGATTTTTCGTTGGGCTGCCCAGTAGGTCCCCAACATACTTAAACCTGTCAATGTTGCGTCCCAAAAAGGCGACTTCACTTGTGTAGAAAAGCGATCGTGCAAATATCCAGCTATAATTCCATAGCATCCCGCTAGGGCCAAACCGACAAAGGTCTGCGTCCAACTGTTTTGTTCGGGTTTCCAAGCCGTTTGGACTTGCTTCCATTCATATAATCCATACATGGCCATGAGTATAAATACCCCTTGTAATTCCATATCAGAATATAATCGTGCCATGTAAAATACATACATGTAAATCCCAGACGCTATGATGTTCCAAACCCATGCGATCGATTTTCGTTGGCTTGAATAATAAACGCCCAATAATGATGTCACAATGCCAGCTGCCTCAATCATTTTCCTTGGTTTTTAGTGAAATAGGCACAAAAATGTGTGATGGAACACTCCTTGCATTTGGGTGTGCGGGCCAAACAAATATAACGTCCATGCAAAATCAACCAATGATGGGCGCGCGGTATCACTTCATCTGGTAGATGCTTAATCAATGCCAATTCAACTTGCAAGGGTGTTTTAGCTGTAGCGGGTACTAATCCCAATCGTTTTGAAACACGAAACACATGCGTGTCTACCGCCATAGCAGGTTGATTGTATATGACGGATGCGATAACATTCGCCGTTTTCCGACCCACGCCGGGTAAGGTCTGTAAATCTTCTAGGGTTTCAGGTACTTCACCAGCAAATTGGTCGATGAGTTTTTGGACTAATCCTAATAGATGCTTTGCCTTGTTGTTGGGATAGGATACAGAACGGATATAACTGAATATCTCTTCAACGCTCGATTCCGATAAAGATTTCGCATCTGGAAAGCGCTTAAATAGGGCAGGGGTGACTTGATTGATCCGTTTGTCAGTGCATTGTGCAGATAAAACGACAGCCACCAACAATTCGTAAGGATTGCTGTAATGCAATTCCGTTTCAGCCTCAGGGAATGAGGATTCAAAATGGGAAATAAAAGCTTGAAATCGTTCCTTCTTAAGCATCGCGTTGAATTTGATGCAAAATAAGAAACAATTTCAAGATTAAGATTGAATCGACTCTTTGTGTTTGGAATAATCCAAGATACGATTAATCACAGCTTCAGATGGGGCTATGTAAGCCTGGTCTAAGGCGTTTTGGACCTGTTGGAATGCCGCTAACTCCGAGCGTATTCCTTCATTTGTTAATTCGTTGATGCCTGCTTGGGGCTCGTACAAGTTTTTAATAAGGTCATTTGGGGTAAAACTTTGCGTCATAGGCAATCTCTTGTTTGTTTAGCATTTTCCTCAGGTTGATGAGCGCATAACGCATTCTTCCCAAGGCAGTATTGATGCTAACGCCGGTTTGGTCTGCAATTTCCTGAAAACTCAAGTCTTCATAATGCCGCATCACCAATACCTCACGTTGCTCATCAGGTAATTTTTTAATCATTTCCCGAATGTTCTCCACTTGATCCGCCTTCATTTGCTGTTCCTCTACCGAGTCCTCCGCAAAATCAAAGCTGTTGAAAACCTTCGAGCCATCTTCCATTACGATCGTCGGATAACGTTTATCCTTCCGAAAATGATCAATCGCCATGTTGTGCGAAATACGCAGAATCCAGGGTAAAAATTTCCCTTCTTCGTTGTAGCGGCCCGACTTAATCACGTCAATGGCCTTAATATATGCTTCTTGCATTAAGTCTTCCGCAATGTAGCGGTCCTTAACGATCAAGTAAATAGTTGTATAAACTTTGGATTTACTACGTTTGACTAATGTCTCAAACGCTTTATCGTCCCCTTGGATGTACGCTGATAATAAAGCCGCATCGCTAACCTGAATTTTAATCATAAAACTTCAAAATTGTTAACGTAGAGGTTTATCTCATATTGTGTCTCCTATCGATTTACTGGGCGAATTGATTAAATTTTGTCTTGATGACGTTTCAAATGTAGCCAAAACTTTTTTAAATCAAAATCGTTTTAAATAATTGAGCGACAAAATTTTGGTAAATATTTCATCTTTTTTGGTATTTATCAAAGGGGACTTTGTCAAATTGCTTAGCTTTGTTTCATCTTTAAACGAATTATTCCTTATGAAAAAATTATTCTCCTTAGCATTTGTTATCTGCGTTTCTGCCGTTCAATTGCTTGCACAATCCAATCCTGCTGATTATGCAGGAACGTTCAAATTGTCTGAAAACCCTTATGTAAAGTCAATCACCATCTCTGTTAAAGACAGCAAAGTGATCATGGCTGCAGAAGGTTTTCCCGATGCAGAATTAGCCCCAGGTAAAAATGCAGATGAATTTGCCTTAGAAAGCATGGGTGGTACTGTGGTTTTTACACGTGAGGCTGGTGCCGTGAAAGGTGTTAAAATTGAAGCACAAGGCCAAGTATTAACGGGTCAAAAAGAAGGTGCTACCTTAGGTGATTATGTTGCGTCGTTTAAAATGGCCGAAAATGAATACGTGAAGAAAATTGTCATTGCGATGAAGGATGGCCAATTAGCACTTAGCTCAGATGCAAACCCTGCAGAAGGTGCTGTCTTGAAAGCAAGCAATGCGAAAGATACGTTCTCTGCTACGATTCAAGGATATGATGCCGACGTCATTTTTTCACGTGCAGAAGGGAAAGTGAAATCGATCAAATTGTCGGTTGCAGGTGGTCAAGTAGTATTGACAGGCGATCGCGAATAATATTAATTAGCTAGGCCGCATCGAAACGGCCTAGCTTTTATTTCAATGCGCGTTTGTACAGCTGGATTGTATTCTCCAATCCATAATACAAGGCATCACAGATCAAGGCATGCCCAATAGATACTTCATCCAAAGGAGCAACATTCGCCTTAAAAAATGCCAAATTTTCCAAACTCAAATCATGTCCCGCGTTAATGCCTAAGCCGAGTTGGCTAGCACGAAAGGCTGCTTTTCGGTAAGCCGACACGGCCTGCGTCGGATTTTCAAAAAACTGTTCTGCATAGGGTTCGGTATATAATTCAATACGATCCGCTCCCGTTGTTGCGGCTGCTTCCACCATCTCAAGCACAGGATCTACGAAGATGGAGGTACGAATGCCGACTTCTTTGAATTGTGCGATGAGTGCTTGCAATAAACCTTGGTGCTGAATCGTGTCCCAACCGTGGTTCGAGGTAATTTGACCCAGCGCATCAGGAACCAAGGTTACCTGTTCCGGGCGTACTTCCATCACCAATTCGATGAATGATGGTTCCATCGGGTTTCCCTCAATGTTGAATTCTGTCGTCACAACTTCCTTCAGCGCACGCACATCTGCATAGCGAATATGTCGCTCATCGGGACGTGGATGAACCGTAATTCCTTCTGCCCCGAAACGCTCGCAATCCAATGCTACCTGAATGACATCGGGATTATTCCCCCCGCGTGAATTCCGTAAGGTGGCAATCTTGTTGATATTTACACTAAGTCTTGTCATGTCAAAAAAAAAGGCCGGTATCACCGGCCTTCTCATTAAATTAAGTGATGTGCCGCGAGGTATTCCGCGATTTGAACTGCATTGGTTGCGGCCCCTTTACGTAAATTGTCCGCTACAATCCACAAGTTCAAGGTATTTTTTTGCGTCTCATCCCGACGAATACGTCCCACGAATACTTCATCTTTTCCATGTGCCGTGATTGGCATCGGATAAACAAAGTTCTTTGGATCGTCTTGTACGATGATACCTTCTTCTTTTTCCAAAATGGCACGAACCTCAGCTAAATCGAAGTCATTTTCGAATTCAATGTTCACAGATTCCGAGTGCCCTCCGATAGTCGGAATACGAACCGTTGTCGCAGTCACCTGAATCGAATCATCCATCATAATCTTTTTCGTTTCCAAGATCATCTTCATCTCTTCTTTCGTATAGCCATTATCCAAGAATACATCGATATGAGGCAATACGTTCAAGTCAATTTTATGTGGATATACTTTGTTGTAATCTGTTTTCCCTGCTCGCTCGTCGAACAATTGATCAACCGCTGCTTTCCCAGTTCCAGTCACCGACTGATACGTAGAAACAACCACACGCTTGATTTTGTATTTTTTGTGCAATGGATTCATGACAACCACCATTTGGATGGTAGAGCAATTTGGATTTGCAATGATTTTATCCTCTGGCGTCAATGTACTTGCATTGATCTCAGGAACAACTAATTTTTTAGTAGGGTCCATGCGCCATGCTGAAGAGTTATCGACAACTGTAATTCCAGCTGCTGCAAACTTAGGTGCCATTTCTAAGGATGAACTTCCGCCCGCAGAGAAAATCGCCACGTTTGGTTTCATTGAGATTGCTGTTTCGTAACCTACCACTTCGAATTCCTTTCCCTTGAAATCAATCTTTTTACCGATTGAGCGCTCAGACGCTACCGGGATAATTTCGGTGACAGGAAAATTTCTTTCCGCTAATACTTTCAAGATTTCGCCGCCAACCAATCCTGTGGCGCCTACAACAGCAACTTTCATGTTTATATCAATTAAAAATTATACTTCCAATTTAATGCCAACGATGCTCCTTGTGCACCCTGGGATTTTATTTCTAAGCTTATTTTAGGCTCTTCGCCCGCCAAGCTATTGTACTTTGTTAAAGCACGTTTTAAGTGTCGCATACTGACAGATCCCACATAAACATTCACCAATGCCGCTGTTCCGATCGCCGATAAATAAAAACCGTCTGTCACGTGACCCGGGTTTAATAACGAATAAAACGAAACCGCTAATCCCGCACTGGAAATCCAGGTCATCAGTTTTCGCTGGCGTTTAAAGGTATTGAATTCCAAACTTACTTCTGGATCTTTCGCTTCCAATAGGGGAATCTGAAGGGCCAAAGGGTTGTCTATTACCTGTCGCTTGTAAACGAACTTATTCGTAAAGCCTTGTTGGATTTGTTCAATCGGAAACAAGGACTCACGAGCGGCTTGCTGGCCCATCAATGTAGTAGATGCACAACACAATACCATCAAGAGTAATTGCCTGATTTTCACAAAGCAAAAGGGTTTATTAGCCTGCAAAATTAGGGCTTATATTCTGAATCAAAAGGATTTTTTTGATAAAATCCATCAAAAAGGTGGATGCCCGTAGGCGTAATGCAAAGGTCTAGTGGAATGTCATGCGCTTCTACATCATCAATGCGTTGCACGGCTTCATCCAAACATACTCCAATTTTCAGCGCGTCGGGCCGACAATTCATTAAAAAACGATCGTAAAATCCTTTGCCATAACCTACGCGGTTGCCATGCGCGTCAAAAGCTAGCAAAGGAATAATAATGAGGTCAATGGCTTCTGTAGGTGTTCTTGTGTTTATTAGCGGATTGGGTTCCTGAATTCCCCAGTCTGATGTAATGAAAGTGTCATTTTTGTGCATGAAGTAAGCCAACATTGAATCTTCACCTTCAACGCGCGGAAAACAGAGTTGGTGACCCAGAGACCATAATGTATGATGAATGGACTCCATCTCAACTTCTTTGCGTGCTACAATAGGCTGAAAGCTCATGATCACCCGAGGCTGTTGAAAGCTTGTGATGAAATCCATGAATTCTTGTTGGAGTTCCTCATTCAACAAGGCAAAAATTCGCTCTGACACATTTTTGCGTCGGGCAAGAGCAAGCTGTCGGAGGCGAGATTTGTTCATGGCTTTGGCCTTAATTTTTCGGTATTTTTTCTTATTTTTGCTTCAATTTTGCCGATTATTTCATAAAAAACAACAAGACTGTGGCCTTTAAGGAATACAAAAATTTAGATTATGCTGCTGTAGCGGACGAGGTACTAAATTTCTGGAGAGAGAATCAAATTTTCGAACAATCGATTTCATCTCGCGAGGGGAATCCGACTTTTACTTTTTTTGAAGGTCCTCCTTCAGCGAACGGTACGCCGGGTATTCACCACGTGATGGCACGTACGATTAAGGATATTTTCTGTCGCTACCAGACCTTAAAGGGCAAACAAGTGAAGCGAAAAGGTGGTTGGGATACCCACGGCCTTCCTGTGGAATTGCAAGTTGAGAAGGAATTAGGCATCACCAAAGAAGACATTGGCAAATCGATTTCGGTCGAGGAATACAATCAAAAATGCCGCGAAACGGTCATGAAATTCACGGACCAGTGGAATGATTTGACTGAAAAAATGGGTTACTGGGTGGATTTAGCGAATCCTTACGTGACTTATCAAACTCCTTACATTGAGAGTGTTTGGAATCTATTAAAGCGCCTCTACGACAAAGGACTTTTATACAAAGGATATACGATTCAACCTTATTCTCCTGCGGCAGGTACAGGTTTGTCATCGCACGAATTAAACCAACCGGGTTGTTACCGCGATGTGAAAGACACTTCGTTGACCGCCCAATTCGAGGCAAAAAATACAGCGAAATCTGCCTTTTTGTTCGAAAAATCAGGCGGAGCTCCTGTGTATTTATTGGCCTGGACGACGACTCCTTGGACATTACCATCTAACTCTGCGTTAACCGCCGGGAAGAACATTGCTTATGTCTTGGTGAAGACCTTTAATCCTTACACCTATTTACCCGTTCACGTGGTTTTAGCGAAGGATTTGGTGAAGAATTATTTCCAAGCAGCCGCAGAAAATGGGGACTTTGATGCCTATGTGGCGGCGGAGAAAAAGCCTAGTGCTATTCCGTATGTGATTGTTGATACGTTCAAAGGCTCCGATATCGAAGGTGTAGAATATGCCCAATTGATGCCTTATGTACAGCCGGCAAGTCCAGCATTCCGAGTGATCTTGGGAGACTTCGTGACGACGGAAGATGGTACAGGAATCGTGCATACGGCGCCTACTTTTGGTGCGGATGACTTTCGGGTAGCCCAACAAAATAACATTCCAGCCATCTTTGTTCAAGATTCAAATGGAAAGGATGTGCCTTTGGTGAACCGACAAGGTTGTTTCGTTCAAGAGGTAACGGATTATGCATTAGAGCCCGTAAAAGAGGCTTATTTAAGTGAAGAGGAAAAAGAAGCGGCCAAAATCAAACAAGGCCGCGATAAATATTTATCTGTTGATGAGCGCATTGCAATTCAGTTAAAAACGGAAAACAAAGCATTTAACGTTCAGAAATTTGATCACCCGTATCCACATTGCTGGCGTACGGACAAACCGGTATTGTACTATCCATTGGATTCTTGGTTTATCAAGACCACAGCGGTGAAGGATAAATTGATCGAGTTGAATAATACGATCAACTGGAAACCGGAGTCGACGGGTACAGGTCGTTTCGGAAACTGGTTGGAAAACTTGGTTGACTGGAACTTGTCTCGTTCTCGTTATTGGGGAACGCCTTTGCCTATATGGCGTGCCGAAGATGGTTCGGAAGAATTGTGTTTTGGTTCAGTGGAGGACTTAGTGCAAGCATTAGAAAAGGCTATCCAATCAGGAAAATTATCCGCTGAACAGCAAAAAGGCAATGAAGCATTTATTGCTGCTGCAAAAGCAGGGGAGGCAGATTTACATCGTCCCTATGTGGATAATATCTTTGTGTTAAGCCCTTCAGGTGTTATCATGGCACGTGAGGCAGATTTGATCGACGTGTGGTTCGATTCGGGTGCGATGCCTTTCGCACAATGGCATTATCCATTCGAGAATCAAGAAATTTTCAAACAGTCTTATCCGGCAGATTTCATCTCAGAAGGAGTGGACCAAACGCGTGGATGGTTCTTTACGCTCCATGCGATTTCGGCGATGGTGGAAGAATCGGTGGCATTTAAAAATGTGGTTTCGACTGGTTTAGTCTTGGATAAAAATGGCAATAAAATGTCCAAACGTTTGGGCAATGCGATTGATCCATTTGATACGCTTTCTAAATATGGAGCGGATCCTACGCGCTGGTACATGATTACCAATGCGCAACCTTGGGATAACTTGAAATTTGATTTAGCGGGAATTACCGAAGTGCGTAATAAGTTCTTTGGTACGCTAACAAATACCTATAATTTCTTTGCCATGTATGCGAATTTGGACGGATTTACGCCGGATTCGAAGGGTGTTAATATGGCCGATTTAACGGAATTAGACCGTTGGGTCCTGTCGAAATTAAGCAGTTTAATTGCTGAGGTTGACGAGGCTTATGCGACCTATGAGCCAACTAAAGCCGGCCGTGCGGTGCAGGATTTTGTATGTGATCATTTGTCCAACTGGTATGTTCGTTTGTCACGCCGACGTTTCTGGAATCCGGAGGATACGAACCAAGGGATTTCAGCAGATAAAGCTGCTGCATATCAGACTTTGCATACTTGTCTGACGACAGTGGCACAATTGATGTCACCGATCGCTCCTTTCTATGGAGATTGGTTGTACAAGAATTTAACGGGAGCTACCTCGGTACATTTAACGGATTTTGTAAAAGTAAATCCTTCTTGGCAAAATGCTGATTTAGAAGCATCCATGGACATGGCACAACGCATTTGTTCTTTGGTTCACTCGATCCGTAAGGTGCATAAATTGAAAGTACGCCAACCACTAGCACAGGTCTTAGTTCCTGTTCTACAAGAATCTGCCCGTGAGCAAATTCGTAAGGTAGAGGATTTGATTAAGTCGGAGGTGAATGTGAAGTTGGTGAATTACCTCGACGACGCATCCGGCGTATTAAGCAAGAAAGTAAAACCTAATTTCAAGGCCTTGGGTCCGAAATTCGGGAAAGACATGAAGGCGGTAGCAGAGGTTATCACTGGAATGAGTTCGGGTGATTTAGCGCAGATTGAAACTTCAGGTTCTGCGAATTTGCAAGGTTTCGAGATTGCTTTAGCTGACATCGAAATCGTAACAGAAGATATGCCAGGATACTTAACTGCTTCGGAAGGTGGTTTGACAATCGCCTTGGATAATACCTTGACGCCTGAATTGGTTCAAGAAGGGATGGCCCGGGAATTTGTGAATCGTATTCAAAATTTGCGGAAGGATTCAGGTTTTGATGTCGTAGATAAAATCGCGATTCATGTAGAAGAAGGTCCGGCAGCGTGGATGGAAAGCATTCAGGTTTTTGGAGCGTATATCCAACAAGAAGTTCAAGCTTTAAGTATTACGATTTCGCCGGCATTAGCGGGTGAAAAATCTGAGCTTGTGATGGATGATGCCACATTAATTGCCCAAATTCAGAAAATCAACTAGTAGCTAATGGTATTCAATTCCTTGCAGTTTTTGGTGTTTTTTGGAATTGTTACGTCCGCCTATTTTTTATTGGCGCATCGTTTCCGTTGGATTTTATTGCTCGCAGCATCTTGCTATTTTTACATGGCATTTGTTCCGATCTATTTGGTCATTTTATTGGTGACAATTATCATCGATTATTGGGCGGGGATTTATTTGGAAAAGTTTGAAGGGCGCGCTAAAAAACTATTTTTAGCATGTAGCTTGATTGCGAATGTAGGCGTGTTGGCAATATTCAAATACTATGGGTTTATTGCGAATAACGTTTATCATTTAGCCTATTTGTTTGGTAGGGAAGTTCACTTACCAAGCCTATCCATCTTATTGCCGATTGGTTTGTCCTTCCATACCTTCCAAGCGATGAGCTATACGATTGAGGTATATCGTGGCAACCAAAAAGCTGAGCGGAATTTTGGCATTTATAGCCTATACGTCATGTTCTATCCGCAATTAGTCGCTGGACCTATTGAACGACCTCAGAATTTATTACATCAATTTTACGAGCGTCATGTTTGGGATAGTGACCGAGTGAGAGCGGGTATAATGCAGATGATGGAAGGCTTGATTAAAAAAGTGGTCATTGCCGACCGATTAGCGATTCTTGTGGATTCGGTTTACGCTTCTGTTGGGACACACTCCCGCGGTCAACTTTTACTGGCTTCATTTTTTTATTCTTTTCAGATCTACTGCGATTTTTCGGGGTACTCTGATATAGCGATAGGAGCTGCTCGCGTAATGGGATTTAAGTTGATGGATAATTTTAATGCACCCTATACCGCTAAGTCTATCCCTGATTTTTGGCGTCGATGGCACATTTCGCTATCAACTTGGTTCAAAGACTATGTTTACTTTAGTTTAGGAGGGAATCGTGTTTCTGTGCCCAAATGGTATTTTAATATCATGCTTGTTTTTATCGTTTCAGGTTTGTGGCATGGTGCAAGTTGGAATTTTGTCATTTGGGGTTTCTTGCATGGTATTTTTCAATTAATTGGATTCACGCTTAATCGGTTTTTCCCTCAATTAGCAGCAAAGTATGCAACCGGATTAATTCGTGGGATTTTCTATCGGGTATTAACATTTAGTTTGGTTAGTCTAGCTTGGGTATTTTTTCGCTTAGTTCATTTCTCGGAAATTAAAGCGTATTTCAAGCAACTTATTTTTGACTTACCTTCAAACAGTTTGTTGGGTATGAATTCAAATGAGGTTTTGTTCAGTATTTTATTAGTTTTTGGGTTATATTATTGGGATTTTAAAGGCTTGGCTCTACGGAATATTCGCTCTCAATATTTTGTATTTCTACTCCCTTTTTTAGTCGCGATCATTTACTTTTTCGGTGTATTTAGTTTGAAACAGTTTATTTATTTTCAGTTTTGATGAAAAAATTACTCGCTGTTTTGGTGTTTGTTTTATGTGCCGGATTGCTAATGGTTAGCAGCTCCCAAAGCGGAATGTCGTGGTTAACACATGCTCGGTATCAACCGAATAGTTTGTTGGGCTCCGACAAGTATCTTTATGGCGATTTGTATGGAATATCTTATTTGTCAAATTTCAAGTACATAAAAGATGTGTCAGCTGTTCGTCCTGATGAGTTAATTTCAAAGCAAAAAGATATTTCATTGTATGTGATTGGGGACAGTTATTTCTACAGCTCTTTCGAAATTATTCCAGCTTATTTTGAGCGGGTAAATTCTATTCAGTTTTATAAATGGGACCATTCACCAGAGGTAAAATTCAAATTCAGCCAAGCACGTACAAAACGAGTTTTGTTGGTTGAGTCCGTCGAGCGGAATGTGTTAAACTTAATGAATAAAGAGCGAGTTGCTGCCATTTTTGAAAAGCCTGAGGTCATTCAAGATAAGTCGGTATTTGCTCAAATTAATAGATCGATCAAGCAAATCCTTTATCATCCTACCTTAGAGGAAAATTTATCGTTTGCCCTTTTTGATTTGGCTTTGTTCTCTAAATTCAAAGAGTTGAAAGCTGAATTGAATTTAAGTTTATTTGGTCGGGAGCCGGCCGGTGTGAAATTGGCAAAGTCGAAGGACTTCCTTTATTTAGATCAAACGGTTGATTCTGTTGCTGATGGAAGTTCTTTTCAGTTGGTTTCTGAGATGCGTTTAACCAAATTGGTTCAAGACATGCGTCAAATAGAGGATTATGCTAAAAAAATGGGGTTTGATGAAGTGATCTTTTCATTTATTCCTAATCCTGTTTCTGTTTTAGCTACCGAAGATAAATCATACAATCAGTTTATTCCTCGTCTGGAAAATAAAGTGGGTAGTATCCATTTTGTTAATCCAACGGATGAATTAAAGCAACAAGCGAAACAGAACTTCTTTAAATCTGATTCGCACTGGAATCAACGCGGAGCTAAAATTTGGCTAGATTTATTGAACAAACAACTTCTATCCCTACCTAAATAAAAAGAATAATGTCTGGTCAAACAGCAAAATATCTTTGTCGAGTGATCGTCGGTTTTGCTATGACAGCACTGGTTGGATTAAGTCCAGCTTTAGCTCAAGGCAAAAAGTTAATTCAATCGAAAGCAGGCCAAGAAGCGCTTTTTCAGGAGGGAATGCGTCATTATATCAAAGAAGATTATTCCGAAGCCATTTTGGTTTGGGAGAGTTTGGCAACGGTTATTTCAAATGAACCTGCGCTCTCATTTTACCTCGCCAAAGCTTACCTCGCAGAAAAGAATCCGAAGAGTGCTTTAGTACATGCCCGAAAAGCGCATGAATTGTCGCCTTATTCACTTGATTATGGCTTGTTTTTTGCTGAACAATTGCTTGCCGATAAGCAAATTTCGGAAGCGATTGCCTGCTTGACAAAATTAGGCCAATATGATGAGTCGCAGCCGGAAGTAAATTTGTTACTAGCACAGGCATATGTTTGGTCTGAACAAGGCGATCTTGCCCTGCAAGCCTTGGATCGCGCGGATCATTATGTGGGGGAATATCCTGCAATCATTCGAACGAAAGAATTTATTTACTTGAAACAAAATCAATTGATGAAGGCCTTGCTGGCGGGCAAGCGACTCATTGATATGGATGATGAAGAGCAAATCTTAACTTGGGATCAAATGGATGTTGCTTGGGATTTGAGCCAAGCGGATTCAGTCCGGGCAAATTTACTCGCTTTGCAAATGCAATATCCATCTCAAGGTCAATTGGCTTTGTTGCTTACGAATGGATATCTACACCAAAAGAATTTTGACTCATCGCTCGTTCAACTACGCAGAGCAGCTGAGGATCATGAGGTATTGCCTTCAATGGTTGCGCAAGTCACCATGAAGGTGTTTGAATTAATTGACGACCCGATCAAATGGGAGCAAGCCAATTCTTTGGCGACGCATTGGTTGGCGATTTATCCCGATGAACCTCGCTTCTTAGCCATTCAGGGCGACTTATATGTGAGTGCTTCCAAACTCGAAGAAGGCCAAAAATTTTATTTACGAGCCGCGCGCATGGGGGAACCCAAATATGAAGTTTGGGCCAGGATTATTCAATTGGATTTTGAATTAAATGCGGTGGATAGCGCGGCTATACATGCCGAGGAGGCATTGAAGTCATTTCCGATGAATGGTTTTTTGAACTTCCAGTTGGGCTTCGCACGCTATTTACAAGGGAATAACCCTGATGCTTTGCGGTATTTGGAAATCGCCCGCGGCATTATCAAGCCTACCGATAATTGGAATTTGCAATTGTTTTCTATGTTGGGAGATGTGTATCATGCCGTTGGAAGATCGAAAGATTCGGACGTTGCTTTTGATAAGGTGCTGGCCTTGAATCCGACCGACGAGCATGTCTTGAACAATTACAGTTATTACCTGTCATTGCGGAAGGAGCGATTAGATAAAGCGGCATCGATGTCAAAACAATTAGTTGAAAAGTTTCCAAGTGAAGGTACTTACCTGGATACCTATGCTTGGGTGTTGTATCAACAGGGGAAATATGAGGAGGCTTTACATTATTTAAGTTTGGCGCTTGCAGATGAAAAATCTCAAAGTTCTGCAGTTTGGGAGCATCATGGGGATGTCTTGTTTCGCTTGGGGAGAATAAAAGAGGCGGTGGAGAGCTGGAAGAAGGCGATTGCTTTGCCAAATGCTAACCAAATACTTGATAAAAAAATCAAGATGAAGCAAATTGTCGAAAATTGAGATATTTTTGCATATCAAATTATTTATGACGCGTTTCGTTTTACTCTTTGTGGTTTTTGTGTTCGTGCAGGCTTGTAAATCGAGCTCTGTCGTTCAAGTTGCACAGGAAAAACAAGTAGATACCATTCGGGTAGTTTCTGTGCCAGATAGCGTTCAGCAATTGATTCCTGAGCCGATTGTTGCCACGGAGCAAGATTCCAAAGAATCGGTCGAGGATTTGGCTTTTACTTATTTGAAGGCGAAATCTCGGGTCGCATGGAAATCTGGAAATAACACAGACAATTATTCTGTTGATATTCGCGTTAAGAAGGACAGCATCATTTGGGTGAATATCTCACAGGCCGGTTTGACGGGTGCGACGGGTTTGTTTAGTCAAGATCGGGTGCAGTTTTACCAAAAGATTAGTGGCGAGTATTATAATTTGACCTATGATAGTTTGAGTACGGTGATGGGTTTTCGGATTGATTACCGGATGCTACAGTCCTTGATCGTGGGGAATCAACCATTTAAGAAGAATAATTCACGGGTTATTCGGGAAAATGAGAACATCATTATCAAACAAGATTCGGGCAGAATCAAGATAGATAACATGGTGGGGCCGAATCGGAAATTGAAGAAATTATTGGTTCGTGATGAACCGTCGAGTAATAAATTAACTTTGGATTTTGAGGAGTTTACGAATTTGAATCAAGTGATTTTTCCATTTTCAAGCCAAATAACTTTGGATGTGAAGAATAAGGAGGACAAGCGAGTGACAACGGTCATTCAAATTAAATATTCGAAAGTGGAGTTGCTGGAAACGCCACTTGAATTTCCATTTAGACTTCCGGCTAAATTTTTGAAAAAGTAATGCGCTATATCAGTTTAATTATTTGTTTGTTAGGTGTTTTTGTGGCTTGGGGACAAGTGGATAAGAAGACACAGTTAGAGCAACAAAAAAAGGACAACTTGGCAAAAATCAAGGAGTTAAATTCGATTATTTCTCGTACATCGAAAAAGAAAAATGTATCGATTGGAAAGTTGAATGTCTTGAAAGAGCAGATAGTTGTTCAGAAAAAACAGATCAATGTATTAAATGAGAATCAAACTTTGCTAGCTGCGGAGGCATCCAAATTAACGCACGAAAGTGATGTTTTGGCTGCGAAGTTGGAGCGCCTGAAGAAAAACTATGCACTCATGTTGTATGAGGCGCAAAAGGTTTCGACTGTTTCAAATAAAATCAGTTTCTTGTTATTATCCCAGGACTTGGGTGAGTTTACGCGTCGCTTTGATTACCTGCGCCATTTTACGACGAACCGGAAACAACAAGCCCATAAAATTTTTGAAACGCGACAGGATTTGATGACGAAGAAGCAGCAAGTGGTTTTCAAAAAGAATGAAGAGAAAAAGGTTTTAGTTGAGAAGGAGAAGGAGAAAGCTACCCTCGAGGTGTTAAAGACAAAAGAGACGAAGGTGGTGACGGTTTTGACCCAACAGGAAAAGAAGCTTCGTACGGAATTAGAGCGTAAGAAATTAGCGATTCGGAAATTGGATAATTTGATCGCTGGTATTGTTCAGCGGGAGATTCAGAAATCGATGGAACGTGAGCGTAAATTACGCATGGCGGCTCAAGCGCGTAAATTAGAAGTGAATAAGCCCGCATTGCCGAAACCGAAATTAGAGGAAGGGATGGTGAAGAAATACGAAAAGCCAACAGGCGGTGAGTCGAAAGAAGAGGCGAAATTGGAGGCGCGTGTTGAGAAAAAAGAAGTAGCAAAACCGAAAAAGGAGGAGGCTGCTCCTGTTGCGAAAGTGGAGGAACCTGCTTTGAATTCGAATACCTATTACATGAATGCGGATGAGGCAAGGTTAGCAAGTTCATTTGCCGCTTTGCGTGGTCGGATGCCTTTCCCGGTACCATCCGGATTTATTTCAGATCATTTTGGGGTTCATAAACATCCCGTTTTGAAAGGTGTTATGGTGAATAACAATGGGATAGATATTCAGACATCGGCTGGATCTCCCGTTCATTCAGTTTATGATGGCGTTGTTGCTACGGTTCAAAATATTCCAGGGATTAACATGGTGGTTGCCATTCAGCATGGGGAGTATTTTACCGTGTACAGTAAATTGGCCAATGTTTCTGTCAGTGCTGGACAAAAGGTGAAAACGGGCCAACGAATTGGGTCAGTTGCTTCTGATGAAGATGGAACGTCTGAAATCAATTTCCAAGTTTGGAAAAACACGCAACATCAAAATCCAGAAAGCTGGTTGCGACGTTAGATTTTGTAAAGTACGCGCAAACTTATATTCCGACCTTGGTCATCCGCAAAATAACGGAAGCGGTTTAAGTAATCGCGGTATGCTGTATTGAATGCATTGCTGATGCGTAATCCGATGTCGATTTTCTTTAAACTGATTCCCCAATTTGCCTGGACCAATTGGTAGCCTTTGGGAGGAACAGCATAATCTGATCCGGGTTCTACGCGCGTTTGTTCGCTTACTTGTACGAGTCCCACACTTACATATTGTTTTTCCTGCATCCAGCGATAACTAAGCGTGTATTCAAATCGATTTGCTGGGATATTAACCAGATAAGTAAAATTGTGGCTTACATCAAAAGCATGTACAATGCTTGATTTCTGTTGGAATGACAATTTAGGGCTGATTTGGTAATTCACTTGTGCGTCAACTCCTTGAAAAATGGCGTTTATCTGTTCATAGGCGAAACCTGGAAATGCACCGCGCACGGTGGTGAAATAGACGGCTTCTCCATTGTTAACTAAGGGTCTCAGGTAAATGAAGTTTTGAATGTAATTGTTGTATAGGCCAAGCTCAATTTGAAGATTTTTAGGCGCAAAAATAGTATTTAAGCTCAGGTTGTAGGCGGTTTCACCCTTTAGTCCTGGGTCGCCAATTTCAAATGCCGCCGCTCCGTGGTGAACACCATATGAAAAGAGTTCATTGACACCAGGCGCCCGGAATGCTCGTGCAAGGATCAGGTGATTTTCTAATTTCTCGGTCCAATGATATTTTAGGCCTAGACTTCCTGAGAGTCCCAAGTAGTGGTTGGCATTGCGATAAATGATATTCGAATAATTCGATTTAGGTCGGTGCACATCGATCGTTTTTTCATCGACGCGGAGGCCTAATTCCAGTTCGTATTTTTCTTTTACCAATCGTTCGATAGCGAATAGACCAAACGTATTTTGAAAGTAATTAGGCAATAGGCTTGTCGTTAGAGTCGGGTTGGCTACATCTTTTCCGGAAGTGATATTTCCTTGGAGCTGAAAGTTTACCCCAAATTGACCCTTCCATAATTGGTTAGCATTCGATTCATCGAGCAATATTTCACCATTGAAAGTCCGCAATAGGAATTGTAGGTTATTGATATTTTTCCCTGCTCGTAATACATCCAATTCTAGTCTTTCATCGTTTTGTAATGCCAATGTCGATCGAATAGCTCGACCGTTTGTCAGTTGGTATTGGGTCTTGAATTTTCCCAAACTATGCGTGACATCTTGGTTGGGGCGGTCAATCTCCCGACTAAATTGTAAGGGAGTAAATGCCTGAAATGGTCGAGTGCGTGCAATGGAGTTCTCCAAATCATTCACATTGCCGATGTGTGAACCTAGATAGATGCCGATTACAGAATGGAAATGGCTGAAAAAAAGATCGCTCGACCACCTGTTCTTCTTGTAACCTAAAGCTGCGGAAAAATTCTGCTCCTGTACGCCTGTATTTGCGAGGTAGTAATTAGCTGTTTGAATATTACCTCCATCTTTCAAGGTACCCTGAATGCGCCATCCCCAGCCCTTGTTATTTGTGATTCCCCCTTGTAAAGTGCCCGAAATAACACCTTGTCTGCCATTCGTAAAGTATATGGATTGAATTTCCCCTTTGATTCCTGCAGTATCTGGCAGGGCGTCAGGTTCCATCATGACAATTCCTCCGATCGCATCTCCACCATAGCGCAAGCCCCCTGGACCTTTGATTACTTGGATGTTTTTGGATACGAATGGATCAATCTCCGGAGCATGTTCACTTCCCCATTGTTGGCCTTCTTGTCTTACTCCTTGATTTAAGATAATGACGCGGGAAGAGTGCATGCCGTGGATAACCGGTTTTGAGATGGTGCTACCTGTTTGCAAACTTTGAACACCGCTGATACCACGCATCATTTCGCCCAAGCTGAGCCCATCTCGTTCAGCGCGTTCTTCTTTGCTGAGATTTCCTCGTAATTGAGCACTAGTTTCTATTTTTTTTCCGCTGACAACAACTTCTTGCAAGTGTTCATCATGGCTTTCTAATCGGAAATTCTCTTGGTGACGTACTTCATCTTGAATAGAAATGGGTATTTCTACGGGATCGAAACTGCTCATTTGGCAGATGAGGATATAATTGCCTGGGCAGAGGGCTGTGATTCGGAAAAAGCCATTGCTGTCTGATTGAGCAAATTTATTGGTGCCTTTGATGTAAACAGTAGCACCCGGGATTGTCTCTTTATTCTCTTTTGATGTAACGCTTCCTTCTAATGTGCATGAACAATTACTTTGTGCCCACATAGGGAGCGACAAAGTCATAAGTGCAAAAAAGAAGAATATTTTACGAAGCATCAATTGTGTTCAAAAGGTTAAATATAGCTCCAAATAAAGATAAATCTATTGGCGGGTTGACTAATGCAACGAAATGGCCGACGAACGGCAAAGGCATGTCGATGAAATTTTGTTTAATTTATTTTGAAAAATGTTAAACAATTATTTGTTTTGTTTAATCTTTTGGTAAATTTGTTAAACACAAAAAGCAAAAAAACATGACAGCTTTAGAGTTTTCATATCAAGTAGGTACTTTTTCTAAATTTTTGAAGCCCTTTGCATTGCGCTTAACGCGTGATGGGGATGACGCCAACGATTTAGTTCAGGACACCCTTGTAAAAGCCTTTACAAATCGTGAGAAATATTCAGACGGGACGAATTTGAAAGCCTGGTTGTTTACGATCATGAAGAACACATTCATTACGCAATACCAGCGCATGGTTCGCCGGAATACGTTCATCGACACAACAGATAATTTACACTACATCAACTCATCAGATTCCATCCAATTAAATGGTGCGGAACGCTCTTTTATGAACGATGATATTTCCTTAGCCTTACGTCATACGGAAGAAATGTACCGAGTTCCTTTTTTGATGTATTTCGAAGGGTTTAAATACCATGAGATTGCGGAAGAGTTGAATTTGCCAATCGGTACGGTAAAAAATCGGATCCACATTGCTCGAAAGACTTTAAAAAGTCATTTAAGCATGTATGCCTAAGTGAATTCATATTGTAATAATTAGTTTTTTGGTTAACAGAAGATGGAGCAAAAAGTCAGATTTTATCTGACTTTTTCTTTTGCCAAAAGCTTATCAGTTTTTAGTATATTTGTTTAGCATGAAGAATAAAAAAGTCATTGTAATAGGTGCGGGATTCTCGGGCTTGTCTACGGCAACGGAGCTTGCCGACAAAGGTTACGAGGTAACAATCGTAGAGAAGAATGAACAGGCAGGAGGTCGTGCGCGGGTGTTTCAGGAAAAGGGTTTTACCTTCGACATGGGACCAAGTTGGTATTGGATGCCTGATATTTTCGACAATTATTTTGCTCGTTTTGGTAAGAAAACTGCCGATTATTACACGCTAAAGCGCTTAGATCCCTCATATAGTGTGATACTTTCTGATAAAGAGGTGGTCGATATGCCAGCGGATTATGGTGCATTGCGCGAATTATTCGAATCGATAGAGCCGGGTGCGGCAAACGCTTTGGATCGGTTTTTGGATCAAGCGGCCTATAAGTATAAGGTGGGTATTCAGGAATTTGTCTGGAAGCCTTCCGTGAAAATAACGGAATTTTTAAGTTTGCGCATTCTCGTGGATGCCCTGCGGATGGATGTGTTTTCTTCCTTTTATTCGCATGTACGCAAATTTTTCAAGTCGGAGACCTTGTTGAAATTGATGGAATTTCCCATTTTATTTTTGGGGGCCATTTCGCAAAATACGCCGGCGATGTATAGCTTAATGAATTATGCGGAAATCAAATTGGGTACTTGGTATCCCATGGGAGGGATGCATAAAATTGTCCAAGGAATGGTAGATTTAGCCATTTCCAAGGGTGTTAACATTCAATATAACTCAGAAGTAACAGGATTTGCGATCGAGGCTGGTCAGGTGAAGGGGGTAAAGGTTGCTGGAGGAATTCTAACTGCTGATGCTGTTGTCGCAAGTGCCGATTATCACCATGTCGAGACTTTGTTGGGCGATGCCCATCGCAATTATGACGAGGCCTATTGGGATAAGCGTGTCATGGCACCCTCATCGCTGTTGTTTTATTTAGGTATTAATAAGCGTTTGCCTCGCTTAAAGCATCATAATTTGTTTTTTGATCGCGATTTCTCGGTTCATTCCCATGAAATTTACACGGATCCGATGTGGCCATCTGATCCCTTGTTTTATGCGTCTGCGCCATCTGTGACGGATCCTTCTATTGCACCTGAAGGTTGTGAAAATTTATTTTTGTTGATTCCCGTTGCCCCTAATTTGGTAGATACCGAGGAAGTTCGAGAACAGTATTTTGATCAATTGATGGATCGTTTGGAGCAATATTGTGGTGTATCGATTCGGGATTCAATTGTTTATAAACGTTCTTATGCACACCAAGATTTTATGGGTGATTACCATGCATTTAAGGGGAATGCCTATGGACTTGCGAATACTTTAATGCAGACGGCTATTTTAAAGCCAAGTTTGAAAAATAAGCATTTGAAAAATATGTTTTATACGGGCCAATTGACAGTGCCGGGCCCAGGTGTTCCACCATCTTTGATTTCGGGTATTGTGGTCGCGAAGGAAGTAGATAAATTATTGAACTAAACGCAGCATGGATTTATATTTACAGGTTTCATTAGATGCGAGTAAGCGATTGACGCAGGCCTATTCCACTTCGTTTTCGTCGGGAATTCGAACGTTGGACAAGGAGTATCATGAGGCGATTTATGCGATTTATGGATTTGTACGTTTGGCAGATGAGATTGTGGATACCTTTTACGGGCAAGATCAGGCTTCGCTGTTAACGCGCTTTCGAGAAGATACCTATCAAGCGATTGAGGAGCAGATTAGTCTAAATCCTATACTGCACTCGTTTCAGTGGGCAGTGAATACCTATCATATGGAGCGCGACTTGATCGATGCCTTTTTGTATTCGATGGAGATGGATTTATCGGATCGGGAATATGATGCAGCGTTGTATAAACAATACATTTATGGCTCGGCGGAAGTCGTAGGATTAATGTGCTTGAGGGTTTTTTGTGCGGGTGATTTAGCTGAGTATGAAAGATTGAAATCCGATGCATGTGCCTTAGGTTCTGCTTTCCAAAAGATTAACTTTCTACGCGATATTAAGTCGGATTTTGAAGATCGAGGTCGGGTATATTTTCCGGGTATTGATTATGATCAATTCACGGATTTACAGAAAAAGGAAATTGAAGCCGACATTCAAGCGGATTTTGATGCGGGCTTACGCGGGATAGAGAATTTGCCTGCAAAGGCAAAGAAGGGGGTTTTGTTGGCCTATGAATATTACATTCGATTGTTTGAAAAAATTAAGCAAGTTCCGGTAGCGCGATTAAAATCCGAACGGATTCGTGTACCTGATTGGGAGAAACTATTGATTTATTTACGCGTATAATGGACTTTTGGATATTATTGGGATTATTGGGAGTGATGGCCTTTTTGTATGCCTCGGTGGGGCACGGAGGGGCGTCCGGATATTTGGCAGTGCTAGCCATTTTTGCTGTGGCGCCAGCCGTGATGAAGCAAACGGCATTGATCTTGAACTTAGGCGTTTCACTGCTCGCCTTTTATCAGTTTTATAAAAAAGGTTATTTCCGATTTGAATTATTTTGGCCGTTTGCGCTGACGTCCATACCGATGTCCTATTTAGGGGCACAGTTTGTGCTAAGCGATGCGAATTATAAACGAATTTTAGGCGCTTGTCTTTTGATCGCGATTATTCGAATGATGGCCAATTTTAAGGATGTAACAAATCGTTCTTTGTCGATTCCCATCGCACTGGCATTTGGCGCAGGGATTGGATTGTTATCTGGGATGATTGGTATTGGTGGTGGAATTATTTTAAGTCCTGTGCTATTGTTGATGCGATGGTCGAGTTTAAAGGAAGCGGCTGCTGTTTCTTCCTTATTTATTTTTGTGAACTCCGTTGCAGGATTATTAGGAATAAAACACTGGATTCCGCTGGATGAATCGCTTGTATATTGGATCATTATTGCTTTATTTGGCGGTATGCTAGGTGCTCGTTGGGGCGCTCAAATCGCCTCGAATCAGGCGGTTCGTTGGATATTAGCTTTGGTTTTATTGATTGCATCTGTGAAATTATTAGTCATATAAATGAGTCAAAACAATCAAGATACGGGATTTGGGGATAAGGCCTCCCAAATGGGTGGTCGAATGGTCAACCGTGATGGAACCTTTAATATTCAGCGCCTAGGTATTCCATTTTTTACGCGGGTGAGTAGCTACCATAGCATGCTGACGATGCCTCGCTGGCGTTTCATTTTGGTTATTTTTAATGCCTATTTTGTGATGAATTGCTTTTTCACGCTCTTGTACTGGCTTGCCGGTCCATCGGGTTTGGAAGGGGTTGATAGTGAACATAGTTTTTCGCGGGTAAAGGAATTGTTCTTTTTTAGTACGCAGACCTTTACGACGGTTGGATATGGACGCGTGAATCCCGTGGGAGAATTGACCAACTGGATTGCCGCGATTGAATCGTTAATTGGCTTTTTGTCTTTCGCCATTGCAGCCGGTTTACTCTATGGTCGCTTTTCTCGACCACGCTCCTTTGTTCGTTTTTCGGAGAAAATGTTGTTGACAAATTACCAGGGTGGGAAGGCCTTGATGTTCCGACTGGTGGGCTATAAAGATGATCATATTTTGACCAATGTTGAAATCAAGGTAAGCGCCCGTTTGTTTAGTCCGGAAGGAAATTATCAGTTTTATAATTTAGATTTAGAACGTTCGCACGTAGATAGCTTGGTCTTGAACTGGACAATTGTGCATCCGATCAATGAAAAAAGTCCTTTCTGGGGATTATCTCAGGAAGATATACAAAATCTTCAACCTGAGGTTAGTGCATTGTTAATCGGTTTCGATGAGGTGTATTCGTCGACGGTCATGGCACGTAATTCCTATGCTTTAAATGACCTCTTTTTTGGTTACCGATTTGCCCCGATGTACTTTAGAGGAAAATCGAATACAAAATTAGATTTAAGTTTGTTGGATTCTGTGGAGGCAGAATAAGAAGCAAAAAGCCCGATTAGATCGCTAATCGGGCTTTATTTATCAGGTTACTGATAAGGATTATCAGTTTTTCTTATTCGATTTTCGAGGAATTTTGACTAACGCTGACGGAGATAAAAGAACCGTCAGCGTTTAGCCCCTCGCTAGTTTTTAGAACCTGTTACAGCTCCTGATTTTTTCGCGTTTTGAGCCTCCTGCATTGGATTTTGACCTCCACTGTAGGTTCTTGGCTGTGCTTTGAAAAGCTGAACACGCGTCGGCTGAGCTGGCTCACGTGGATACGAATTGTCATCCGTATCGATGTCGGCAATTTCATAGAATGGATCAAGCGTCCATTTAACCACCTTCTTCGAAGTAGGGATGATTTTCTTCGCCTGCACATCATTCAATCGCCAAACTTCCGCTGGGAAACGCAATACTTCATCCGTCCCATCTTCATAGCTCAATTTCACAATCACAGGCATTGGTAATCCTCCTTTATTCTTGAAATTAACCACATAGAAGTTTTTTCCTTCCGCGACTAATTTGCGTTCGTCTTCCGACAAGCCGCTTAAATATTCTTGGTATTTTTTCTTCTCTGCATCTGTTGTTGCAAAGCGATCATACGTATTGTAGAAATCTGTTAAATCTGGATTTTCCTCCACAACAGTAGATTTGATGTCTGTCTTGTTGCGAATATTAGACATCGTTTGACGCTTTGAATCAGCCGTTGCGCGCTCTGTCGCCTTTTTAGCAACTGGATCCATGTTGTCTACACCAAACCATTCTACCGTTTCAATCGATTGATTCACCGGCTCAGTACCGTAGAACCATCCACGCCAGAACCAATCTAAATCCACACCCGATGCATCTTCCAAAGTCCGGAAGAAGTCGGCCGGATACGGTTGTTTAAATGCCCAACGACGCGCATATTCTTTGAACGCATAATCAAATAATTCACGTCCCATCACCGTTTCGCGCAAGATATTCAAAGCCGTTGCCGGTTTTGCATAGGCATTATTCCCGAAGTCCATAATGTTCTCCGAGTTTGCCATAATGGGTACTTGATTCTTGGAATCCAAACGCATGTAAGGCACAATGTTTTGGGGTTCTCCACGGCGTGCTGGGAAATTACGATCCCATTCTTGCTCTGCTAAATATTGGCAAAAAGTATTCAAACCCTCATCCATCCAAGACCATTGACGCTCATCCGAGTTGATGATCATCGGGAAGAAGTTATGTCCCACCTCGTGAATAATCACTCCGATCATGCCGTTTTTCACGTTTTCTGTGTAGGTTCCATCCGCCTCTGGCCGACCGCCATTAAAAGAAATCATCGGATATTCCATTCCGCCACCTAAGGTCGCATGACATGAAATCGCTACCGGATAAGGATAGGCAACTGTTCTTTTTGAATAAGAACGTAATGTATGCGCTACCACCATCGTTGAATATTTTCCCCAAAGTGGATTTCCCTCTTTCGAGTAATAAGACATCGCCCATACTTTCTTTCCTTCAACTTCTACTTGTAATGCATCCCAAATGAATTTACGTGATGCCGTGAATGCAAAATCGCGGACATTGTCGGCCTTAAAAATCCAAGTCTTTTTGCCTATCGGCTTGCCTTTTTCTGCCGCTTCAGCTTCTGCTTGTGTCACAATCTCCACAGGACGTGTGGCTGTTTTGGCCTTTTCCCAACGCTTTAATTGCGTTGCCGACATCACCTGATTCGGGTTTAATAATTCACCTCCTGCACCTACAACGATATCGTTTGGTGCCGTAATCGCTACTTTATAGTTACCAAAGTTCAAGGTGAATTCTCCTTGACCCATGAATTGCTTGTGCTGCCAGCCATACACGTCATTGTACACTGCCATGCGTGGGAACCAATGCGCGATGAAATAATTTGCGTTACCATCTTTGGCAAAAAACTCATAGCCTGAACGACCATAATATTCCGTAATCAAATAATTCCAATCGATGTTGAAGCTTACCGATCCACCTGATTTTACCGGTGTAGGCAAATCGATGCGCATCATCGTTTGGTTGATCGTGTGACGCAAAGGATTTCCTTTGATGTCTTTAACCGCAGTAATTTTATAACCATATTCCTTCGGATCTGTCAATTCTTTGAAAGTAGCTGCGCTGATTCCATTCTTGATCTCACCCGTTGCCGCTGTTTTGCGGGCTGCGTTCTTCTCGAATAAGTTTTGGTCTAATTGAATCCACAAATAGGGTAACTCGTCCGGAGAATTATTGAAATAGGTAATCGTCTCCGTTCCCGTGATTTTGCGGTTGATATCATCTAATTCCACCTTGATATCGTAATCGGCGCGTTGCTGCCAATAATCTTTTCCGGGTGAACCACTCGCAGTACGATACGAATTGGGTGTAGGTAAAGTCGATTCCAATTGTTCGAAACGACCGTTGGCATTGAATGCCGTTTGAGCGAATGTTGGTAATGCGATGATTATCAACAAACTAAGTTTGATAAGTTTATACATAAATGAAGTAGTGTTTTCCAAAAATAGAAAAAACAATTTAGAATCATATCATTATATATATACTTAGCTGTGCTATACTATGCTAAAAAAATATTTCAAAGCGTTTGGAATCATGCAGAGAATTCGTAGTTTTGAGCCTTATCAAGCAAATTACAATACTTTTTAGCGAATCACATGAGCGTATTAATTGGACAAAAAGAATATTTCAAAGGCATCGATCAAATCAAATTTGAAGGCCCAGAATCGGATAACCCATTAGCATTTCGGTTCTACGATGAGAACCGAATCATTGCTGGAAAATCCATGAAAGAACATTTACGTTTTGCGATTGCCTATTGGCATTCGTTTTGCGGCGATGGTTCAGATCCTTTTGGTCCAGGTACGCATCATTATCCTTGGGATGTAGCTTCGGATGCGCGCCAACGTGCCGCTGATAAAGCAGATGCTGCATTCGAATTCATCACGAAAATTGGTGCGCCATTTTATTGTTTTCACGATGTGGATGCGATTGAAGGGCATAATGATCCGAAAGAATTCACGGATCGTGTGAAATTCATTTCTGATATTTTTGAGAAGAAACAAGCAGAAAGTGGCGTGAAATTATTGTGGGGAACGGCGAATTTGTTCTCCAATGAGCGTTACATGAACGGTGCGTCTACAAATCCGAACTTCGAAGTTGTCGCGCATGCAGGCGCTCAATTAAAAGGAGCCATTGATGCAACAATCAAATTAGGCGGTGATGGTTATGTGTTCTGGGGAGGTCGTGAAGGTTATATGTCTTTGTTAAATACGGACATGAAGCGTGAGCGGGAACATTTTGCACGCATGTTACATACTTGCGTCGAATATGCACGTCGCAATGGTTTCAAAGGAAAATTCTTCATTGAGCCTAAGCCTTGTGAGCCTACCAAACATCAATATGATTACGATGCGGCAACCGTTATCGGTTTCTTGCGCGAATTTGATTTGTTATCTGAATTTGGATTAAACCTAGAAGTGAACCACGCGACTTTGGCGGGTCATACATTTGCTCATGAATGCCAAGTGGCTTCGGATGCGGGGATGTTAGCTTCGATTGACGCAAATAAAGGAGATTATCAAAACGGATGGGATACGGATCAGTTCCCAACGGATATTTACGAGTGGGCAGAAGCAATGTCAATCATCTTGAAGCAAGGCGGATTAGCCGGTGGCGGTATCAATTTTGATGCGAAACGTCGTCGTAATTCAACGGATGCTGCCGATTTATTCTATGCGCACATTGGTGGAATGGATACAATCGCTCGCTCTTTGATCATCGCGGATAAATTAGCGAAACATGGTGAAATGGATCGCTTGAAGGCGGCTCGTTACGCAAGCTTCAACTCGGGTAAAGGCGCTGATTTTGAGGCTGGGAAGCTTAAATTAGAAGATTTATATCAAATTGCTGTTGAGATTGGCGAGCCTGCCATGATCTCTGGTAAACAAGAATATTTAGAGAATTTGTTAGGTCGTTTTGTCTAAAAAAACGACATTCGGGTTATGAGAAAATTCGCATACCTAATTATATGTTTATTGATTTTAACAAAAGCAGCGGGAGCATCTGATCCTGCTGCTTTTTCTACTTCTAAGCCTTGGGCTTACTGGTGGTGGCCAGGTAGCGCAGTTAGTGAGAAAGGAATTACACATAATTTAGAGTCTTTCGCCAAAGCGGGTTTTGGTGGTCTTCACATCATTCCTATTTATGGCGCCAAAGGCTATGAGTCGGCATTTTTATCTTTCTTAGGCCCAGCTTGGAAACAGAAATTTGCTTTCGTACTTAAAGAAGCAAAGCGCTTACACCTAGGGATCGACATGACTTTAGGAACTGGTTGGCCGCTTGGTGGACCTACGATCAATGCCTCCGATGCCGCGAAACGCTACCAAATTGAAATGGTTCAGATAGCTGCAAATCAAAGCTATAAATTGTCTGCTGCCGACGTACAAGCGGCCTCAGTGTTCGTGGATGGAAATTTTGAGCAAGAATTAATCAGTGCGCATATTAGCCAATATACCGCTGGGCCTAAGGGTGCAACGATTTATGTCTTGGTGCAGAAGGGGACGGGCCAACAAGTTAAACGGGCTGCACCTGGGGGAGAGGGATTGGTCATGGACCATTTTTCCAAAAGTGCTTTTGAACATTATCGTGGGGAATTTGTGCCTTTGCTTAAACAAGCTCATGCTCCTTTGCGTGCTTTGTATAATGATTCTTATGAAGTGTATGGGGCAAATTATACCCCAAAATTGTTTGAGGCTTTTGAGCAAATGAATCACTACGATTTGCGGAAACATCTGGATGTCTTGGCCAAACCTAAAGCAGAATCGGAGGATGAAAATGCTATTTGGGCGGATTACCATCGGACTTTATCTTCTTTGTTGTTGACCGAATTTACCCAACCTTTCGCAGGTTGGATCAAACAAATGGGCTTTGTGAGTCGGGATCAGGCACATGGCTCGCCTGGAAATTTATTGGATTTATATGCGGCTGTGGATATTCCTGAAACGGAATTCTTTGGCAGTAAATCGTTTGATATACCGGGTTATCAAGTGGATCCGGATTATGACACTATTCGGTTTGGAATTCCCGATGTTCGAAATTTAAAATTAGCCTCTTCTGCGGCGAATTTGACCGGCAAGAAATTGGTATCATCCGAGACAACTACTTGGCTTGGGAATCACTTTAAAGTTTCACTAGCTCAGGTAAAACCCGTGGTGGATCAAGTATTCATCGGCGGTGTGAATCACTTATTTTACCATGGAGCAACCTATTCGCCACCAGAAGTCGCTTGGCCGGGTTGGTTGTTTTATGCGAGTACTAATTTTAATCCGCAGAGTCATTTTTGGGAGGCTTTGCCTTCGTTGAATCACTACATTGAAACCTGTCAAAAAATGTTGCAAGCGCATCAGACGGATTCAGATGTACTCATGTATTTCCCGATGGAGGATATTTGGCATGAACGAAATGGCACAGGGAAAATGCATGCCTTGGATTTGCATGCCAACAGCCGTGATTGGATGAAGAATACCTCTTTCGGTCGCTGGTCGGAGCACATGCAGGACAAAGGCTATCAGGTAGATTATATTTCAGATCAATTAATGGCGGGATTGCAGTTGACGCCCAAACATACCTGGAAAACGAAATCCGGTTTAGAATACAAGGTTTTGTTAATTCCTGCGGCGCATTATGTTTCTCTTGAAACGATGGAATTATGGGCCAAGTGGGTGAAACAAGGCTTACCTGTTTATTTTTTGGAACATTTGCCTTTACAAGTTAATTCGTTTGGTTTGACTGCAGATGAGAAAGCTCGTTGGGCCGTAGCTAAGGAAACATTATTGATGCATTGGGTTTCGGATCCAATCAATATTCTTGAGCGTTACCGGGTTACTAGAGAAAGTATTGCCGATCAAGGCATTTCCTTTATTCGTAAGAAAACGGGAACGGGCGCGCAGTATTTTGTCGCGAATCTTTCGAATAAGTTTTCCGATGGTATGGTGCAATTTGCCAAAATTTCTGGCGGTGTTGAGCTGGAAGATCCGTTGACTGGCGAGATATGGAAACCGAACTTGAGCAAGGATAAGCAATTCTATTTGCAACTAGCACCTGGTCAGAGTTTATTGGTTCGATCAATTCCTGCGACAAAGAAAGCGATTCCTACGGAAGCTGAGTCAAAGGTTTTTACGCCTTTGGTTCCTACCGCAAAAATCCAATTGAATTTTCCCCAACAGGTTTTGCCGGCGCAATCCATGGAATCCTTACAATTTTGGACTCAAGATTCCTCCACGCATGATTATTGGGGCAAAGGCACTTATGCCTTTGATTTTGATTTGTCGGCCGAGCAAATACCACAAGCGAAGGTCTTGCATTTTGATAAAATCCGGGATTGGGTTCGTGTGAAAATCAATGGAAAAGAACTAGGGCTTGTTTGGTCATTACCTTATCAAATCAGTATTCCTGAAGGTCTATTACAAGTAAAAAATCACATCGAACTAGAAGTGATGAATGTCTCGGCAAACCGCGTTCGGAAGTTGGATCGGGAGAAATTCAATTGGAAGAATTTCTATGAGATCAATTTTGTGGATATTCAATACAGACCTTTTGATGCATCAACTTGGGCAGTTACGCCGAGTGGGATTGAGGGAGAATTATATTTCAGTAATTAATGGGTTTTGTATCTGCTATCAAAGAGGCATTTTATGCCTTAGAAAATCCTGAAAATGCGCATTGGATGCGCTGGTATATGCGGGATCAATATCCATTTATCGGGATTAAAAAGCCTGAGCGCGCGCTTGTATTCAAGGATATTTATAAACAATGTGGGCAAGCGGAAGATTGGTTTGAAGTTTGTTCGGAGTTGTTTGCTTTGCCTGAGCGTGAATTTCAATATGCCGCCATGGAATATTTGTTGATGGCGAAGAAATCTTGGGATGCGCGTGTTCCGGAGTTAATCGATCGCTGGGTGGATGCGAAAACGTGGTGGGATGTTGTGGATGTTTTAGCCCCCAAAGTCTTAAGTGAATACTTCATTAAGTTTCCAGATCAACGAGATATTTGGCTGGCTCGTTGGATGCAATCGCCTATTTTCTGGCATCAGCGTCTATGTATTCTATTTCAATTGAATTATAAAAGCCAAACGGATTTGAAGCTGTTGAGTCAGGTGATTTTATCTTTGAATAGCTCTAAAGAATTTTTTATACAGAAAGCGATTGGCTGGGCCTTGCGACAATATGCCCGTACGGATGCGGATTGGGTAAGGGAATTTGTAGCAGAAAATGCTTTGATGCCTTTGTCGAAAAGGGAGGCTTTGAAACACATCTCCTAACTACCTTTGGCAAACCTTGGAGGATTGCCAAAGGTAAGGAGTTCTGGGCTCATTCGAGGAGCTAAAACTGATAATCTATTTCCGCTTTTTTAACACGGCTAATTCATGTGCTGTGTCGTAATATCCCCGCAAATTTGACCAGTCAAATGTATCCGCTATACTCTCCACACGGTTTCGTTGCGTGATGCGATCACGTTGGGTTTGCTGGGTGAACTTGAAAAGCATATTGGCTAATTGCTCTGCAGATTCTTTGTAGTTCTGTGTTTTACGATTCACGACACTCACGCCCCATTGCTCATAGTCGCGCATAATTTGCATCATGTAATCACCAAAACCCGATAGATCTGAAGTAACCGTAGGTACCCCGCGCGCCATACATTCTAATGGCGTATACCCCCAAGGTTCATAGTACGAAGGGAAGACACCTAAATGACAACCACGAACGAATTGGCCATAATCCAAGCCGAATAAAGGATTCGTCGAAACAATAAAATCGGGGTGATAAACCACCTTCACTTTATCATCAGGGTTATTGAGTAATTGCGTCCGATGCAAATTGCGAATGATGTCATCCTCTTGTTTTAATAAGTGCGTAACGACTTTCGGTCGGGCATTTGTTTTCCAAGTTTGTACTGTCCGACGAAGCCGAAGGCGCCAATATTCATCCACGAATTGATTTAAATCCGGCAATTGTAAATCGTTCGATGAGGCAGCAGCTTCGAATAATTTATCGCCAACTTCCTTTTGAATCGCTTGACAATTCTCGCGAATCTCATCCAAGACCGCACGGGAATGCAAGACTTCCGGATCAATGGAATGGTAAGGCTGCTTCGTAATGAAGAACATAATGACCGTTTTTTTCGATCCTGCTTCCTTCATTTTTCTGTTCAATATTTCCAGGGCATCAAGCGTGATGTCATAGCCTTTGTTGGAGTATTCAAAACGGCCCGAAGTAAATAAGTAAAGCGTTTGGTCTAAATCAAAAGCTTGATTCTGGAAGAAATGTCCCATAACAAAATCTGAAATTCGCTTTTTGTAGAGCGAGTGTAGATTTTGATGTTCGTGCATCGCTGCAAATCGTTGGATATTTAATCCATTTGGAAGAATTAATTCCGGAATCCGACCTAAAAATGCGACACATTCTTTCGCAGTAATGTCAGATACGGTTGTTAAAACATCGGCTTTTTGTGCCGCTGCCCGCTCGAAAGAAGCTTGCGCCTCAATGCCATAATGCACGGCTTCTTTGTGCCAATCAAATTTGTCTAAAACATCGTAAAAATTAGGCACATTCCCTGCGAGGTAGCGGCCCAACATCGTCGCATGCGTGGTAAATACCGTTGAGATTTTCACCTTATCCTTCTTTAAATCCGGCAGGCAGGTCGAGGCCATCCACTCATGGAAATGCACAACGATGTCTTTTTTGGATTTGTTTTCTGCGGCAAATTGGGTCAGAAAAATACGAATGAGTTCGCCGAGTGCGATGGTTTGGTTGACTAATTCTTCAACTCCCAAAGTGGAAATTTTATGGTTCTCCCAGATTTTTCCTTTGATGATATCCACCTGATCATACATCGAGGCAATATCGAAAAGGACGATTTTGGGTTTACCTGTAATCAACCAGTTTCCATAATGTACCTGCAAACCCAGGGCCCGCATGGATAAAATGGCACGCCCGACGGGTGTTTCATCGGTCACATGCAGGGCCTCAAATTCAGCCGCAGCCGTTTGTGGGAAATAGGGACCTAATAACAAGTAATCATCCCCCCATTTCTCCACCATGGAAGGGACCTTGGTCCGAATCACGGTATAAATTCCACCCACTTGGTTGCAAGTTTCCCAAGCAACTTCAACTAAAAACTTCTTCTTTTCGGCTACTTTCTTCTCCATAAGCTAAATGTATGAGGCACTTTCAATGACTTGGGTCATGCCGTTTTTGGTAATCGTATAATTAAATCCTTTTTGGATGGCATAGGCGCCTACATCCCCTTTTTTGTTGATCGCCAAATATCCTACTTGGAATTCTTGGTATTTATAGCGTTTCACAATCCGCATAATCGCGGCCTCACATGCCTGCTGCGGTGTCATACCTTGGCGCATAAATTCAACAATCAAAAAAGAACCAAGTGTCTTCATGACAAATTCGCCCAATCCTGTCGCGCATGCACCACCCACTTCATCGTCGCAAAACACAGCGCCACCAATGATGGGCGAATCACCCACCCGACCGTGCATTTTAAATGCCATCCCGCTTGTTGAGCATGCCCCAGCGATCTCCCCGGCTTTTCCTAAAGCTAGTAGGCCAATTGTATCGTGGCGTTCAATATTCACTTTGGGCTCATATTTGGCCACTTTTTTCCATTCCTCCCAGGCTTTGCGGGATTTTTCGGTTAATAAATCTTGTTTTTTGAATCCTTGTGAAAGAGCAAATTGTAAGGCCCCTTCGCCGGAAAGCATGACGTGTGGTGTTTTTTCCATAACCGCCCGCGCAACCGAAATGGGGTGCATGATGCCTTCCAAAAAGGTCACCGAACCCGCATTGCCCAAATGATCCATGATGCATGCATCCAAGGTTACATGTCCGTCGCGATCGGGATAACCCCCATAACCTACGGTCGTTTCATTGGGGTCAGCTTCAGGGACCCAAGCCCCAGCTTCTACGCCGTCAAGTGCTTTGCCTGTTTGTAATATTTTATCATATCCTGCTTTCGTCCCCGCTTCATTTTTCCATGTGGCAATAATGACAGGCTCAGGATTTTGAACCTTAGTTGTACCTACAACACCGAGTAAACCTGCCGTTTGTAAAAATGATCTTCTTCTCATGGATGTTGATTTAACGAATTTTATTTAAAGATAATTTATTTGTTGATTGTATAACTATTGCGTAAAATTGTCTTTCTAAAATAGAAAAAATTCTTCGAAAAATTATTATTCTCCTATTTATATCAACAAATGAAATTCATTAAATCTATTATTCCTCTGATTTTAGCTATTTTAGTTACGATTGGATGGGACAATTCTTGGGGGACAATTCCACCATTTGGTAAACTTTTAAGCCCTTATCATGGATTTTGGATTAATGCTGAAATGGCAGGATCTGAGGAAATGAGCGAAGAAGAATTGAATATTCCTGGCTTGTTGAAGCCCGTAAAGATTGTCTATGACGAGATGGCAATCCCCCATATTTTTGCCGAAAATGACCACGATTTATTTTTAGCGCAAGGATATGTGACTGCCAAAGATCGTTTGTGGCAAATGGAGTTTCAAACACATTTTGCTGGTGGTCGAATTTCCGAAATTGTGGGCGAAAAAGGCTTGGCTTCGGATCAATTCCAGCGTCGCATGGGCTCCGTTTATGGTGCTGAACAATCCTTTGATGGAATGAAACAAGATCCACAAGCTAAGGTAGCTTTGGAGGCTTATTCTGATGGGATTAACGCATACATCGCGTCGCTTTCTGAGCGCGAACTACCTTTGGAATATAAATTATTAAACTACAAACCAGAGCCTTGGACACCGATCAAAAGTGCCTTGTTTTTGAAAAATATGTCTTTCGTCTTAGCCTCAGGCACGGATGATTTGAAAATGACGAATATCCTCCGACAATACGGTAGGGAAGTGGCAGAAGATTTATTTCCAAATTACCCCTTTGAAGAGAGTCCAATTATTCCTTCTGGAACACCAGTGGATTTTAAACCTGTTCCCATTCCAGCAGCTCCTAAAGATTTTATCGGCTTAGGAAGTGCGATGCAAACACCTGAAAAGGATCCGAATATCGGCTCAAATAACTGGGCAGTTTCTGGAAATAAGACGGTTTCGGGGATGCCTATTTTGGCAAATGATCCCCATTTAACCTTGTCACTGCCTTCTATTTGGTACCAAGTGCAATTGGTTGCGCCGGGTGTCAATGTGTATGGGTCTACGATGCCGGGTACGCCCAACGTGATTACGGGTTTCAATAAAAATATTGCTTGGGGCGTGACGAACGTTGGTTCCGATGTATTGGACTGGTATCAAGTGAAATTTAAGGACGCATCTAAATTGGAATATTGGCATGATGGTCAGTGGAAAAAAACCAAGTTGCGGATTGAAACCTTTAAAATCAAAGGCAAAAAAGATTTTGTCGACACTGTGTTTTTTACCCACCATGGTCCTGTGGTTTATTTAAGTCATGAGAAGGCGTTTAAAACCAACATCCCCGTGGGACACGCTTTACGCTGGATCGCGCATGAGAAATCACAAGAGCTAACCACTTTCTATCGTTTGAATCGTGCTAAAAATTACACGGATTACGCGGAGGCATTGCGCTATTTTTCAGCTCCTGCTCAAAACTTTGTTTTTGCGAGTAACGAAGGTGACATTGCGCTTTGGGTGAATGGAAAGTTTCCGTTGAAGTCGAAATTGCAAGGAAAGTATTTGATGGATGGGACGGATGCGGCGGCCGACTGGAAAGGATTTATTCCACAGGCGCATAATCCACATGTCAAAAATCCAGCCCGAGGATTCGTTAGTTCCGCGAATCAATTCTCAACAGATCCGAGCTATCCGTATTATTTAGGTTGGCAATATGCGCCATCTGAGCGTGGCCGACGCATCAATGAACGCTTGTCGGCGATGCAAAAAGTGACCATTGACTCCTTGCGCGGATTGCAAAATGATAACTTCAACATTCGAGCAAGAAAATTATTGCCTTTGTTGATGCGTTCTGTGAAATCGAATAATCAGGCTTTAGGGGTATTAAAAGGTTGGAATTTGCTGAATGCACCGGAGTCGATTGGCGCAACAATTTTTGAAACATGGGTGCTCAATTTGCAAGCGGCTTTATGGGATGATGAATTTGCTGCCGACGAAAAGGTTCCGATGAATCGGCCTGCGATAGATCGTATGATTCATTTAATTGAACATGAGGCCAATGCACGCTGGTGGGATAATGTCAAAACTAAAGGTCAGAAGGAGACGATGGATCAGATTATTTCTGCCTCATTCCAGGCAACTGTAGATACTTTGGTGAAACACCATGGTCCGATGGGGCCAGCATGGGCTTGGTACAAACACAAACAAACGGGTGTTCGCCACTTAATTCCGGGCATGGATGCCCTAAGTCGCTTAAATATTCCCATTGGTGGGGGAGGTTCCATTGTGAATGCTGCAACGACAAAGACGGGTCCTTCTTGGCGTTTCATCGTTGAATTATCGAAAACAGGTAATCCGAAAGCTTATGGTGTTTATCCAGGGGGCCAATCGGGAAATCCAGGCAGTGTGCATTACGATGATTTAATTGATACTTGGGCTAAAGGGGAACTTCGGCCACTTTTATTCCTAGAATCAGCGAATCAATCATCAAGCCGCATTCGTAAATCCATCACATTATCAAACTAATTATCATGCAAAGTAATACAATACGGATCATCATATTAATCATTGTGGGCGCACTCGCAGGCCTATATTTACCTTGGTATGCGATGGGAATTCAGGCGGGCGTTTTGGCCTATTTATTGAAATTTCCAGTTAAAAATTCATTTTCCATCGGGTTTATTTCAGGTCTTTTGCTCTGGGGAGGTTCCGCTTGGTGGTTGAATTTTTCGAATCCAAGTGCCTTGCCGGTTCGGATGGCTACCCTATTGCCGCTGCAGGGTAATGTTGCCTTACTTTATGTGGTAACAGGGCTGATCGGTGGAATCCTTTTGGGATTTTGGACGATGGCTGGCGCTCGATTGAGACAGAATTAGTAAAAATTTAGGACAATCAAGACAGAGATTGTATATTTACCATTAAATCCATTTATAATTAAAATTAAACTCGTGAAAAATTCAAGTATCTCTTACGTTTGGTTAGCAGTTTTAACACTTGCTGTCGCTTATTCATTCTTCAAGCCTACGACAGGTGCTGGTTCTGCAGGAGCAGGCGTAACAGCTGAAGGCAAGCGCATTGTGTTCGTTAATTCAGATTCATTGTTGACGAATTACCAATTTTACAAAGACGCTCAAAAAGAGTTTGAAAATAAAGGATATCGTTTACAAGTAGACTTAGGTCAAAAAGAGCGTGCATTACAAGCTGAACTTCAAGCAATCCAACAACGTGCGGCTGCAATGACACAAGCACAATTGCAAGCTGCTGATATGACTTTGAAGAAAAAAGGTTCTGAATTGCAACAATATTCGCAACAAAAGCAAGCTGAATTAGGTCAAGAACAAGCGAAGAAAAACGAAGAGTTATACAACAACATTCGTGAGTATATCGCAAAGGTGAACAAGGAAAACAAATACGAATTCGTTTTAGGTTATTCTAAAATTGGTGGTGGTATCTTGTTCGCAGATCCATCTGTTGACGTAACACAGAAGTTGGTTGACGGTTTGAACAAAGAATACGCAGCGAAGAAAGCTGAGAAATAGATTTTAAATTTTTAAGGAGCCACGCAGCCTCGTAGCTGTGTGGCTTTTTTATTTGAGTATGGCAAAGGATAAAATCCAAAAGCAAGTTGAGATTAAAAACCGTCGAGCATCCTTCGAATATGCATTCTTGGATACCTTCACGGTTGGACTTGTTTTGACCGGTACTGAAATAAAATCCATTCGTCAGGGCAAAGCGAATTTAACTGATGCCTATTGCATATTCTTTCAAGATGAGTTGTTTGTGCGCAACATGCATATTTCCATGTATGACGAAGGCACCCATTTCAATCATGATCCCTTGCGTGACCGCAAGCTATTACTATCTAAAAGAGAACTGACAAAATTGCAGAAGGAGTTGAAGAATGTCGGGTTGACCATCATTCCTACGAGACTCTTTATTTCCGATAAAGGTTATGCCAAATTGAACATCGCATTAGCGAAAGGAAAGAAGACGTTTGATAAGCGAGATGATATCAAAGAAAAAGATATCAAGCGTGAAATGGATCGTTCTATGCGTTAGATCGAATTTTCTTCACGATCGTCACGGCCGCCATAATCACGATGGCAAAGGCAATAAATCCCCCGATTCCCAATACCATATCAAAGGTATTTTTAGCAATGACTAAGAATACGACCGCGACTAATAGGATGGTTGCAATTTCGTTGAATAGACGCAATTGAACACTTCTTAAAATGAATTCAGCAGCTCGGAATTTGCGAATGAGGTGCCTGCAGACAAAGTGGTAGATGGTAATGCAAACGACAAAGGCTAATTTCAGGTGTAGCCAACCATGCGCATGAAAATTATCCCACCAGGTTATGTAGATCATGGAAAGGCCAGTTAACCAAGTAAGCCACATTGCAGGAATCATGATGGCGTTGAATAGCAGTTTTTCCATTTTCTCGAATTGCTTCGATAAAATTTCCTTGGCTTGCGCGTCTTTATCTTGCGCTTCCACATGGTAAACCAATAAGCGTGGCAAATAGAATAATCCTGCGAACCAGCTCACAACAAAAATAATGTGCAATGATTTTAGGAAATTATAATCCATTTAGTTTGTCTGATAGCGTTTGAATAGACTGTTGACTTTTAGCTGAATCACCCCAAAAATTGCCTCTTTGAAGATATTTGCCGACATCTTGCTTTCGCCCTTTGTGCGATCGGTAAAGATGATAGGTACTTCAATCATTTTGAATCCGTATTTCCACGTGGTGAATTTCATCTCGACTTGGAAAGCATATCCGATGAACTTGATTTGATCTAAGGGAATGGTCTCTAAAACCTTTCTTCGGTAACAAACGAATCCCGCTGTGGCGTCTTGAATAGGCATTCCCGTAATGAAACGCACATAAAATCCTGCAAAATAAGACATTAAAACACGTCCAATAGGCCAATTGACCACGTTTACCCCATTGATGTATCGTGAGCCAATCGACATAAATGCGCCTTGATTTGCACAAGCATCGTATAATCGCACTAAATCATCTGGATTGTGCGAGAAGTCGGCATCCATTTCGAAAATATATTCGTAAGATTTTTCTAAGGCATATTTAAAACCAGCGATGTAAGCGGTTCCTAGACCTAATTTCCCTTTGCGTTCGAGTAAATGAATGCGATCTGGATGTGCTTGTTGGAGTGTTTTTACACATGCCGCCGTACCATCCGGGGAACCATCATCCACAATCAAAAGATCGAAAACAGGCTCTAAGCTCAATACCTTCTCGATGATGGCTTGAATGTTTTCAATTTCATTGTAAGTCGGAATGATGACGATCCGCGTATTCATAGGTTATTTCTTGTAACAGTAACAGCTTGTTATATGGTCGTTTACGAGTCCTGCGGCTTGCATGAAAGAGTAACAAATGGTAGGGCCCACAAACTTGAAACCTAATTTCTTGAGATCTTTACTGATGCGAACAGACAAGTCTGTTTGAGCGGGTAAATCCTTGTGCTCGGTAAACTGATTCGTAATGGGTTGCTGTTGGACATAATCCCAAATAAATCGGTCAAAGCTACCAAATTTTTCCTGAATTTGGATAAAAGCGCGTGCATTCGTCCGAACAGCTTCGATTTTTAACCGATTTCTTATGATTCCTGGGTTTTGAAGACAATTTGATAATTCCGCATCCGACCATTGGCTTAAAATGGCTAGGTTGAACTGAGCGAATGCATCACGGAAATTTTCGCGCTTTCTCAAGATGGTGATCCAAGAAAGACCCGACTGGAATCCTTCTAATACGAGGAGTTCGAATAATTGTTGGTCATCATGTAGGGGTTTTCCCCATTCTTGGTCGTGGTAGGCGATGTAGAGTGGGTCATTTCCGGGCCAGGTGCAGCGTGTGGGTGTGTTCATGTGGTGATTAGGTTTGGGGTAAATCCACAGGTTAAAACCTTGGGTTATTTGTCATTCACAAAAATTGCTAAATTTTTATTCATTGCGGCATGGTTAGGTATTATTATCAGTTTATCGTTATTTTGCAACAGTTTAGGGTGTTGCCTGCGTTTCTGCGTAGGTTACTTAATAGGGAATTTAGTGTAATACTAAAACTGTCCCCGCAACTGTGAAATTCCATAATGCTTTTCATTTCAGGTCACTGGCTTCGGCTGGGAAGGCAGAAAAGAAACGGAATTGAGTCAGGAGACCTGCCTTAGATGATTCTTAACCTTGTATCACGGAGGATGCGATGGGGTTGAGCGTTCGATTACTATTTTATTTGATCGCCCGAGAGGGCAAAAAACATGTTCAACATTCGATTGACGCTTTTGACAGCGTTCTCATTCGCATGCCTACCTACTGTGTATGCGGCGAAAACGGCTATTCGCCCGGATTCCTTATTAACGGAAGTTCAAGTGAAAGCCTCCAAGTATCCGGCTAAATTAAGCCAAACAGGAAAAGTAGTTTCCATCATTAATCAAGAACAAATCCAACAAAGTCTGGGTAAAAATCTTGGCGAATTATTGCAAGAGCGCGTTGGAATCTCTATTGTAGGTGCCCGCAGCGCACCCGGGAGTAATCAGGAAGTTTATGTCCGCGGTTCAAATACAGGCAATGTCCTGTTGTTGATCGATGGCTTTCCGGCCAACGACCCTTCTCACATCTCTTCGGTGTTGGATTGGAATTTAATTGATTTGGGGAGTTTGGAAAGAATCGAAATCATGAAGGGCGGACAATCTACGCTGTATGGTTCAGATGCGATGGCCGGTGTGATTAATTTAATTACCCGAAAATCAGGCTCATCTCTCAGCCTGCAAGCGGGTGGTTTAGGAACGCATGCGGAGGCGTTTCAAATTCAGAAAACAATCAAAAGTTTGAAACTCGGTCTTGCTTTGAAAAATTTTCAAACCCAGGGCTTTTCTGCGGCGGCAAATCAGTTGGAGAAAGATGGGATGGGCCAACAAAACATTCGGGTGAATCTGGGGAGTGCGATAGGTAAACATGCCGACTGGGATTTGTATTATCAAAGCGAATTTTATCAGGCGAGTTTGGATGGTGGCCCTTTCATGGATGAGCGAGATTATACGGCAAAAGCTTCGAATCATGCCTTTCGTGGCCAATTTCATCAGCAATTTGTTCAAGGAGATTTATTTGTTCGCCTTTTTCAAGATATTACACATCGCTATTTTAGAAATGACTCGACGGACATTCCCGCGAATGCATGGTCAAATTACAGCGAATCAGCCTATGTAGGTTTGAATCAAGGAGCCGAAGGCTATGTGAAATGGAAATTACCTGTTGGAATTCAAACGGAGGCCGGAGTCGAGTTTCGGAATCAGTCGACGGCCCAAAGCGATTATTCGATCAGTGCATACGGACGCTATGATTCACCAGCTTTAGCAGCTTCTTTGGCGAATATTCAATTATTGGGGACTTATGTGACGTTTGAAAAGCACCAGGAAGATGTTTGGGGATTGGAGCTAGGTGGCCGATTAAGTAATCATTCCTTGTATGGTAATAATTTTACCTACCATGTAAATCCTTATGTATATGTTTGGCCAAAGGGTAAATTGTTTGCGAATTATTACAGCAGTTTTAAAGCGCCATCTTTGTATCAGCTGTATTCTCCATATGGGAATAAAGACTTGAAAGCGGAACAAGGCAAAACGTTCGAAGCGGGTTTTGAGCAGAATTTGGGGGCGCTTTATGTGCGTTTGGTGGGGTTCCAACAAGATGTTCAGGATGGAATTGTGTTTCAATCTATTGCTGTTGAGCCTTATGGACGTTATGCCAATGTTTCCAAGCAGAAAACAAGTGGAATCGAGTTAGAGGCTCGTTATGCATGGAAGGGATTCGCTACGGAATTAGGTTATACCTACTTGGACGGCGAGATGCATAATGTGATCAATGGAAAGGATTCAACCTATTCTTCCTTGATACGTAGACCTAAACATCAGCTTTCTTTACGAGTAAATCAGCAATTGTCTAAAAGGTGGTCGGCGAGTGCATATGCCCAATATGTGGGTGAACGTACCGACTATTATTATGATGATGCGACTTATCAAACGCAGAGCGTGATTTTGCCAGGCTATGTATGGACGGAGTTGCAATCGACTTATGCATTGAATAAGCGCTGGCGTGTACAGGCATTATTGAAAAATGTATTGAATCAAATGCCAACCGAAATATATGGGTATTCAGGACAGCCTCGAAATGTTCAGTTAAGTCTATTAGGGACTTTTTAAATGAGAATAGCTCCGAAAGGAGCTATTTTTTTTAGGGTTTAAAGCGTTCGTAAACGTCTTTTCCAGTGATTTGGTCTTTGCCAAAAAGTTCGATGTAGTTTACGGAAGGCATCATGTGGCTTTCGTCGACACTGACAAAAACGCGTTTGAGGATTTGCAATTTTCCATTGATTGGGAATAATGCGATTGGGTTGCCTCGCGGATCTAATTTAACGACGAATTTGCGTTTTCGGTAGGCCAGGAAATAACCTTCATAGGCATTGCTTTCTGATTTGATTAGATCCGTATAGAGTCCGTAGGCTAAGGTTCTTTGGATGGTAGAAAGTTCTTCCTTTTGACCATTATCTCCGTAGCGAATCCAATACGTATGAACTGGCGATTTAGGATTTAAGGATTTGTTTCCTGTTAAATTGGCATCGTAAATGACCGTATTTGCATTTGAGCTACGTTGGATGTAAAACAAACGAATGGGAGAATCCGGTGGGGTTGGGAATCGATCTGCCGTGTTTGCTAGAGAAGCAAGCATGGTGCATGTAAAAAACATAAGCAGGTAGATGCGATTCATGTACTAGGTCGTGGGTAGGTTCCTATTCGTAATAGCTAAAATGTAGCTTCGAAATTAGTGAAATATTTTGGACAAAATGAGCATTTGTTTGATCAGATATAAGCGACTTTATGCTGATATGTTGCATTTTGGAAAAATTTGCCTACCTTTGCCAAGGAAATTTAAGAAAGAAGAGGGGTTTTTAATCCCTCTTTTTGTTTTCAAGGTATTGATGGAAGATTTAAAAACGAAGATTAACGGTTGGATTCAAGAGTATATCGGTGATGGTCCTATATTTTTAGTGGATTTGTCGATAAGTAAGGGACTCAAACGTTCGTTAGTAACGATTCTTGTGGATACCATGGAAGGAATTACCATTGATGCTTGCGCATTGATGAGTCGGAAGTTGGCCCATCACATCGAGGAAAATCTTTGGATTGAAGAAGCCTATAATTTAGAAGTTTCATCACCAGGATTGGATTTTCCTTTGACACAGGGTTGGCAGTTTGAAAAGAATGCGGGTCGTACGGTGAAGGTGTGGTTGAAGGACGGGGAAACTGTCATGGGGACCTTGCAAGGGCATACGGCAGATTCGATTCAGGTGTTGACGGAGAAGACGGTTAAGCATCGTAAAGTAGTAGCAAAGGAACCAACGACATTTGGTTTAACAGCGATAGATAAAATAAGAGTACAAGTTTCATTTCAATAAAAAAAACGTAAGGATAGCAATGAACAGTGTTGAATTAATTTCGTCATTTTCAGATTTTGCTCGGGAGAAGAACATTGACAAACCGACTATGATTTCGGTTTTGGAAGAGGTTTTTCGTACGATGATTCGCAAGAAATTCGGTTCCGATGAAAATTTCAATGTCATTATCAACCCCGAAAGTGGTGACTTAGAGATGTGGCGTACGCGTGAAATCGTGGACGATAACTCAGAAGATATTTGGGATTTTGATAAAATACCGTTGGCGGAAGCTAAGTTGATCGAGCCGGATTTTGAGATTGGTGAAGAGGTAGCGGAATTGATCAAATTGGAAGACTTCGGTCGTCGTGTGGTTCAAACTGCTCGTCAAACCTTGATTCAGCGTATCAAAGATATTGAGAAAGAAGGCTTGCATGACAAATACAAGGATTTGGTAGGGGAGTTAGTGACTTCTGAAGTATATCAAATTTTAGGTCGTGAGTTGATCTTATTAGATAATGAAGACAATGAATTAGTGTTACCAAAAGGTGAAATGATTCCAAAAGATCGTTTCAAGAAAGGTGAGACGATTCGTGCAGTCATTCATAAAGTTGAAATGTCAAATGGTACGCCTCGTATCATTTTGTCACGTGTTTCTCCGGTATTCTTAGAGCGTTTATTCGAGCAAGAAATTCCGGAAATTTACGATGGAACGATTTCGATTCGTAAAATTGTTCGTGAACCAGGTGAGCGTGCGAAAGTGGCAGTTGAGTCATTTGATGATCGCATTGATCCAGTGGGAGCTTGTGTGGGGATGAAAGGTTCACGTATTCACGGCATTGTTCGCGAATTGCAGAATGAAAACATTGACGTAATTAATTACACAGATAATTTAGAATTATTGGTGGCGCGTACGTTGAGCCCAGCGAAGTTAAATTCAATGGCAATTGACAAAGAGCGTCGTCGTATTTCGGTTTATTTGAATTCAGATCAGGTTTCTATGGCGATTGGTCGTGGAGGTCAAAACATTAAATTGGCAGGTAAATTAGTCGGATACGAGATTGATGTATTCCGTGATGTACCGAAAGAGGAGATGGATGATGAGGATGTAGAATTGACAGAATTCTCCAATGAAATTGAGGCTTGGATTTTGGAAGAGCTTCATAAAATTGGATTGGATACAGCGAAGCAAGTTTTGGCTTTATCTAAAGAAGAATTAGAGCGTAGAACGGAATTAGAAGAGGGAACCATCGAGGAGATCTTGTCTATTTTACGTTCTGAGTTTGAATAAGGCACGCGCTGTATCGAGTAAGATTTTTAAATTGAAAGCATAAGTATTTAGTAATTTATATGGCAGAAGAGAAGACAATGCGATTAAGTCTTGTAGCAAAGCAAATAAACATAGGAACGTCTACGATCCTACAGTTTCTTTCTGCTAAAGGACATAAAGTCGATAATAACCCGAATGCAAAGCTTAATTATGAGCAATTGAGTTTGTTGGCAGCAGAATATGGTGCAAACCATTTGTTGGCAACAGAGGAGGCTCCTAAGAAGCCTGTTGAGGAGCCTGTCGTTCCAGCTCCAGTAGTTGAGGAGAAAAAGCCAGAGCCGGTGGCTGTGGTAGAAGTTGCTCCAGAGCCTGTGAAAGAAGCAGCTCCGGTAGTTCCTGAGGTGAAGGAAGAAACGCCTGAACCTGTCGTTGAAAAGCAAATAGGCCTAAAGGTTTTAGGTAAAATTGATTTGGACAAAAAGGGTAACCCAGTTCCTCCAAAACCAGCACCAAAACCAGAACCTGTTGTGGAGGAAAAACCTGTGGTGGAAGCTCCTGCTGCTCCCGTAGAGGCTGTTGAAGCGCCCGTTGCACCTGTTGCAGCAGCACCAGAGGCACCAGTTGTGGAAGACATTCAGTTGATCGAAGCAAAAGGGGAGACCTTAAAGGGCTTAACGGTTTTAGGTAAAATTGAATTGCCGGTAGATAGCGGACGTGATAGCCATAACAAGCATAAGCGTAAGCGTATTGTTAAGGAGGAGAAAAAGCCCGTTGTGAATGAACAACGTCCTAATAATCCGAATGCGGCGAATAATAACAAAAAAGATTTTGGTAAAAAGCCAGCTCCAGGAGCTAAGCCAGGAGGACCTCGTGAGGAACTTTCTGACAAGGATATTCAAGAGCAGATTAAGGCTACGATGGCGCGTTTACAAGGTGCGACAAATAAGCAAAGTTTTGGTGCAGATAAGCGTCGTGTAAAACGTCGTGAACGTGCTGATGCTGAAGAAGCACGCCAAATGGCTGAAGATGAAGAGGCAAAAGTATTGAAGGTAACTGAATTCGTTTCGGCGAGTGACTTGGCTTCTTTGATGGATGTTTCAGTGAACGAGGTTATCTCAACTTGTATGAGTTTGGGTATGTTCGTTTCGATCAACCAGCGTTTGGATGCGGAGGCGATTACCATCATTGCAGATGAGTTTGGTTATGAAGTGAACTTCATTTCAGCGGAAGAAGAAATTGACACCGTTGAAGAGGAAGTAGAAGATGATCCAGCAGATTTAGTTCCTCGTGCTCCGATTGTTACCATCATGGGTCACGTTGACCACGGTAAAACATCCTTATTGGATTACATCCGTAAGTCAAAAGTAACTGCAGGTGAGGCAGGGGGAATCACGCAGCACATTGGTGCGTATTCTGTGGAAACTGAATCAGGAAAGAAAATTACGTTCTTAGATACACCGGGTCACGAAGCCTTTACGGCGATGCGTGCACGTGGTGCGAAGGTAACGGATATTGTCATTATCGTGATTGCAGCGGATGACTCGGTCATGCCACAAACAAAAGAGGCAATCAACCATGCTATGGTTGCAGGTGCACCGATTGTCTTTGCATTCTCGAAAGTGGATAAAGATGGCGCCAACACGGATAAAGTACGTGAGGAATTAGCGACCATGAATATGTTGGTGGAGGATTGGGGTGGTAAATACCAGTGCCAAGAAATTTCATCTAAATCAGGTTTAGGTATCAATGACTTGCTTGAAAAAGTATTGTTAGAAGCCGAAATGCTTGAATTAAAAGCCAATCCTAAGAAGAAAGCTATCGGTTCTGTTATTGAGGCGGAATTGGATAAGGGCCGTGGTTATGTTACAACGATGATGGTTCAAGATGGGACCTTGCACGTTGGTGATATGATGTTAGCAGGTGATAATTACGGTCGTGTTAAGGCCATGTTTGACCACCACGGAAATAAGATTAAAAAAGCAGGTCCATCAACGCCAGTACAAGTACTTGGTTTAAATGGAGCTCCACAAGCTGGAGATAAATTGATCTGTTTAGAAAACGAGCGCGAGGCGCGTGAGATTGCCAACAAGCGTGAGCAAATCTTGCGTGAGCAGTCTTTACGTACGCGTAAGCATATTACTTTGGAGGAAATTGGTCGTCGGAAGGCGATTGGTACTTTCCGTGAATTGAACGTGATTGTAAAAGGTGACGTGGATGGTTCGGTAGAGGCTCTTTCTGATTCCCTATTGAAATTATCGACCGAAGAAGTTCAGGTTCGTATTATTCACAAAGGTGTAGGTCAGGTATCTGAGTCGGATGTGGCTTTGGCTTCAACTTCAGATGCGGTGATTATCGCGTTCCAAGTACGTCCTTCGCAGAATGCACGTCGTATGGCGGATGCAGAGCAGATTGAGATTCGTAACTATTCGATTATCTACCAAGCGATTGATGAAATCAAGGCGGCGATGGAAGGTATGTTGGCTCCTTCGTTTGAAGAAGTTGTTACAGCAAACATCGAAGTGCGTGATGTATTTAAGATTTCGAAAATCGGTACGGTTGCAGGATGTTATGTCTTGGACGGAACGGTGAAGCGTGCACATAAGATTCGTGTCATTCGTGATTTCGTTGTGATTCACGACGGAGAGATTTCAGCCTTGAAGCGTTTCAAAGACGATGTGGCTGAGGTGAAGTTTGGCTACGAATGTGGTATGTCGATCAAAGGATTCAATGATCTAGAGGTAGGCGACAACTTAGAGTGCTACGAAATGAAAGAAGTGAAACGTACCTTGAAATAATTAGGTAACGTTCTTAAATAAAAAAAGCCGTCCGTCGATTGAAGGACGGCTTTTTTATTGTTTAGGCAAGTAGTTCTTTCATGTTCACCGACTTGAAGAAGACGAAGATGAGGGCTGAGAATAAGCCCAGGAATAATGCTCCCGCGGTGATTAAGCTACGTTTAGGACTTGATCGTTTTAAGGGAATCTGAGCAGGTTCAAGTACTTTGAAGACAGGTGTTTCCTTTTGTAATTTGATTTTGGCTTCGGTTGTTTGGCTTGTTAGATTTGAATAGACACTAAATGCTAAATCAACTTCATACTGCAATTTTTTGCCTTGGTCTTTGGCCACATTCAAGAATACATTTCTGTTTTGATCCTTGTAGTTTGATAAAGTAAAAAGCGCTTGGTCGTATCGTTTGCGTGCCTCTGCTTGTCGGTCAATTAAAAAGTTTAATTCCTTGCGAGCCTTTTCAGTCCGGTAATGGATGATGTATTTACGGAGTTGAATTAAGACCAAATTAGCTAAATTAGCAGATACGACAGGGTCTAGACTAGTGACCGCAATTTTAATCAAATTACTTTTTTTGTCTATTTCGACAACGATAGATTCCCTCAGTTCTTTAAAAATCGCGGATTCTTGTTTGCTAATGTTAATCAAATCGGTGCTAAGGACGCCACGCGGAATCGTTACATTTTCCAAATCACTCGAAGCTTTATTTTTGTCCGTTTTGAATATTCCGATGGGTGCATTGGAATTATCTTGCTTGAGGTATTCGGCTAATTTTTGATACTTTTTAAGTTTCAAATTGTAGACACTCGATTGGCTTAGTTCTTGCAAGAATGGCATGCTTTGAACAATTTCAGGATACATGGCGGGTTGAATCGCATCTGAACCTCCCATGGCTCCAGATAGGTTAATGCCTGCTAATCCAGCGAGGGATGATAAACCACCTAGACTACCTCCTGAACTACTCATTTTTGAATCTACTTCAGGAAGTAACTTGACTTCAGATTCATATTGGCTATTCAATGTCAAGGAGAATAATGCTCCTAAGGCCGTAAAAAGGAAGGTTACAAGTAATATACTTAGTCTATACTTGACGATGGCTTGCCAAATCTCCGAAAAATTGATTGCAATTTCATCCGAATTGGTAGGCTGTGTTACGTTGGATTCGTTCATGGCTATTACTTCGGAATATTATTAATCAATGTGATGATGGCGATGGATACTGACACGAGACTTGAGGTTAATCCGATGGCTTCAGCTGCAGATAATCCTTTCTTACGATTTTCTGGAAATGCTGGAATGACTATTTCGGAACCCGGTTCAATGCGTGGATTTTTCTTAAAAATAAAAAACTTGCGAATTTGATTGGAAACACCATTCGCATAAGTAACATACATTTTTTTCTTATTCGCATTAACTGTGTAGCCACCTGCCTCTGCAATGTATTCTTTCAAGGTGAAATCTTCTTTATAGCTAACCGCCAATGGATTCTGTACAGCTCCTGTCAATTTGATCGTTTGCAATAAACGCGGAATCGTTAATTCATCGCCTGCCATCAATTGTAGGTTTTCTTGTGAAGAAGGATTATTTAGGATTTCCTTCAAATTAACACCTACTGTCATTGTCCCACGAATCAATTTACCACCTTCTAAATAACCTTCCACACGTAAACCTCCCGCACGTTTAATCAAATCCGAAATACGTTGTTGGTTATTTTCAATCGCATATGACCCTGGAAAATTCACCATACCTAGAATTTTTACAGACCTTTGTTCCTCGTAATTAGGTGCCCGACGAATCGAAATGATGTCAAAGGGTTGCAAGGTGATCTGATTACCTTCGTTCGCAATTTTGTGACTTCCATCAATCGCAAAACTAATAATCTCAATCTTGGACGCTTTTGGGTCAGCTGTTCCATGCGTGATAATACGTCTAGCTAATTCTAGATTCGCATAACTAGCGGATTCTTTGAGACCTTTGGCAAGTAATATTAAATCACCTACTTTCATCCCTTCTTTGAATTCAAACTCTCCAGGAGCATTTACTTCGCCTACGATATTGACAAAGCGTTTTTCACGTAGATTATTGATTGAATAGACTTGTAACACATCCTCGCGTTGCAACGAAATATCGGCTGCTTCCCCACGTAAAATTTTACCTAAATCAATGGATAATACTTCTGGGTCATAATTTTCTTTCCGACGAGTCAGGGTTGCCCGATTTAAAAAGGCATCTTCCCGCAAGCCTTCCGACTTCTTAATTAATTCTTTGACAGTATTTAACCCTGGTTCAATCGCATAATTTCCTGGTCTGAAGACAGCACCTTGGATTTCAACACGGTTTTCGTAGCGTTCAATAATAGTACCTACCGTGTAAACATCGCCGTTGTTAGGTAAGAAAGTTTCAACTTCTTCTTGGCTGATGTTCAATAATTTTATTTCTCTTGATGTGTTTCTGCGTACATTAATCGTATACGTGTATGCTTTTTCAGTAAATCCTCCGGAGTAGCGTAAGAGGTCTTTGAAACTTTCACCCTTCACTAATTCGTATATATAAGGTCGTTTTACTTCACCCATCAATTCAACGCGGTTTTCGTAATCGCCTACGCGAATAATATCTTGGTCATTTAAATGAATGTTGTCTTTTTGATCTGCACGTAAAAGGAAATCATATAGATCGAGCGTTCGAACCACTTTATTGCCGCGAATGACACGGATATTTCTAAATGATCCATTCCGATTTGGTCCTCCAGCTAGGTACAAGGCATTAAAAACAGTTGCTAATGACGAAACCGTATAGGACCCCGGGGAATTAACTTCACCTGTCAAGGTTACTTTGATGCTACGAACGCCCGCTAAGGTAACTTGCGCAGAAGATCCGCTTCCTGGTTTATTTAATCCTTGGTATAGTTGGCGCAATCGGCTGATAATTCGTTCGCTTGCTGCATCCATGGATAGTCCATTGACATAGATTGGACTCAGATTTAAAATTTTCACGGTTCCTTCTGGGCTTACCGTTACTTTGAAATTATCCAATACATCTCCGAAAATGTGAATGTTTAATTCGTCATCAGGACCTAATTGGTAGTTTTTAGGCGTTGCAATGCGCATATCGGGCTCAAAAGTGAGCTTTTCACTTTGAAATAGGCTTGCTCCGAAAATCTTTTTGTTTAATGAGTTTGAGGCACGTTCCTGTAACTTATTGTATTCCGTAACTAAACTATCATTGTAAATATTTAATGGCTTAGCTAATAATTTTCGCTCTTCAATATTAAAGATACTCTCTTGTAAGACTGGGGTATTGACACGAGGTGAATAATAAGTTGGTTTATTACTTCGAATATCCTGTTGTAAGTTTCCTTTATCTAAGGCGTTGTTTTTTTGAAAGGGATCCACAGTTGCTGGGATAAGTTGCATATTAGCAACTCTTTCGCGCATTTTGGCAATATCTGCTGCGGTATACCCTTGTGTTAATGCGGCTTTTTCAATTTCACTTTCCGACATTCCGCTAGCCTGCACTTTTTCCATGAACATGCTTACTTCCGCATCTGATAAGTCATCTACATTTCTCTTTTGGGAGCTCAATGTAAATTGCGCTTGAGCTGTTTGACCTATTAATAAGCAAATGATGCTTATGAGTAAGACACAAGATGATTTTATTTGTTGGGTAATCTTATTCATGTACTTTCAATATTTCTGTAAAGGTAAAATTTTAAATCTACCCTTTCAAATTTAAAACTTTGGACAGGAGAGATTTCGTTTCCATTTGACAAATGGTTTTTTCAATGCGAAATCAAAATCAAATAAATATGCAATGGATAATTCATGAGCTCCGCCGGCAGCGGGTCCTAATTGCGATAAGGTTAAGTCATACGAATAGCCGATCGAGAAATTATCTTGTTTATATCCCAGCAATGCGACGATGGATTCTCGATTAGGCGTTCCGATTTTGGATTTGGCTATCGGAATTCCACGATACCATAGACCCAAAACCATCGGTGACCAGGTTAAATAGGCCCCCATGTCCAATTGTTGGAAATCCCCCTGTTGTTTATAATGGATGACCGGGCTGATACTCTTCTCGTTATTACGGTCCTCATAGGAATCCGCCTCGTAAAAGTTCTCTTGCAGGATGATTTTGGTCCCTACTTGCATACTGAATTTTGTTGCCAAAAGCTCTTCAGAAGAAGCAATAAGTGACTTATTTGGTTGATTCAGGTGATGCGCGGAGAATCCAATCCAATAGTTTCGAGTATTTAATAATCCGCCTACGCTTAGGTCCACGAATGACCGTTGTCTAGTCATTTCGGAAAGTAAAGGGTCATTGCTAGCACCCAAACTTCCACTTGTTAATAAATTGCTGATTTGATCCCCCGTAATCAAATTGCTCATATCTAATCCTCGATTCACATACGTCCCCTGCATCCCCAGCGAAAGTGTCTGATCTGGGCTTAAATCGATGTGATAGGCGTATTGAAGTCCTAAACTCGTCGTTTTTAAGTTGGCAAATTGCTTGTCGGTCGTCGCGATAATCCCCACTCCGCTGTTAATACTCCCAATACTTAAATCGGCCGAAATGGACGTGAATTGGTAGTTGGCCTCCAAATTAGGCCATTGATTCCGGTAATTGAAATTGACTTTGGAGGTACTATTAATTCCTGCAAAGGCAGGAGATATCAAAAGTGGGGCCGAGTAGAATTGCGACAATTGCGGATCTTGTGTTCGACCCAAGAATGGAAGACAAACACAGATTAGGCGAAACACGAAAATGGCTAAGCTTTTTTTCATACCGCTCATTACAGCCCCGCAATTTAGGTCTTCGCTTTACAAAAACCAATAAAATGCGTTAATTTGTACAACCTGACCCAAAATCCATGCTACGGTACTTGTTCATTTTTTGTTTTTTGATCGGGGTGAATTTTTTCACTTGGGGGCAGCGCATCGTTTATCGGAATAATTGTTTGACTCAATGTGCTGATTGTAGTGCTTCGGCTTCCAGCGACATGGCAACTGTCTTTGAATTTTCGGAAGATCTGCCTAAATCTGCCAAGTATGCGTGGGATTTTGGGGATAGTGGATCCCCTTTAAACACTTCAACAAACCGAACAGGTATTCATCAATATTGTGAAGCTGGTCCCAAGACCGTTACGTTGACTATTCAATTTGGGGCCACGACAACTAAATATACACAAGTAGTTCAGATTGGTAAATTGCCCTTCATCTACTTAGGTAAAGACGAAAAAGATTCTACGATTACGATTTGTAAAGGTCAAAAAGTGCCTTTAAATGCTTTTGGAAAGGTAAGTAAACCCAATTTTCCTGTGCAAGTTGCCTGGTTCCCTCACGGAGAAACGACAGATCAAATCACTGCGGATTCGTCTGGTTGTTATTCCGTACAAGTGACAGAGCCTACTTCAGGATGTACGGTAGAAGCTAAAATGCAGGTGAAAATCTGCGGCGATCGCGATCCGAATGCCAATATCAATAAATATGTTGACGCTTGGTATTTTGGAAATGGCGCAGGTGTGCTGTTTAATGGATCGGCAGATAATCCGAAAGATACAACGGGTGGTTTGGTCGTTCCTGAAGGAGTTGCGAAAATGACGGACCCGACTAATAGTCTGATATTTTATACCGATGGACAAAAGATTTTTGACCGGAATAACAATCCTATTTATGCGGTAGGTGATACGACCAAACGGTTGAATGGAGATCTGACAAACGCGCAAGGCGTTACCGTTATTCCAAAAACTTCATGTAAAGGTTGTCAGGCTGAATACTACGTTTTTACCTTGTCTAAAAATTCCAAAGGAGAAAATCTGCTCTATTACAGTATCGTGGATATGAAGTTGAATAAAGGGAAGGGTGGGATTTCTGTTCTTAATCAATTGGTCAGTCCGGTGCCTGCAACTTCACGTTTGTTAGCATCAGAAGGAGGGCAAGGTTTTTACTGGTTAGTCGTTCAGGACATGAATTCAAGTAATACAAGGACCTATAAAATTTCCAATGTGGGTATTTCTGCTCCGCAAAACAGTCAAGGTGGAACGCAAATGACGAGTACCACGGGAAATGGATCCACGACTAAAATTTCAGTTGACTGGACTAAGATGGCTGTCGCGGTCCCGGGCCCTCCTCGGAATAAAGTGGATCTCTATGATTTTGATCCACAAACTGGGAAGCCAACTTACAAAATGAGTGTCGACTTAGGTCCAAGTCCTCCGGTTGTTTACGGTTTAGAGTATTCGCCTAATAAGGATGTGCTGTATGTGAGTTTGAAAGGGGATGGGAATAGCATATCTTCGAAAATTTTACAATTTGACTTGTCTTCTAAAGATTCAGCCAAAGTAGCCAAATCAAAAGCGGAACTCTATTCCAGCATGGAGCAGATCGGAGCTTTGCAGATTGACCCTGTATTCAACACCGTTATTTTTGTCGCCATTGATGGTAGCAATACCTTAGCGAAAATTACAAATCCCAATGGATTATTAGGCTCCACGGATACGACGATTACGAAGGCAAGTTTTGTGCGGAATGCAGTTACATTTTCAACGCCAGGGGTGACAAGCCGACTAGGTTTGCCTCCCTCCATACCGAGTCCGCAGGACCCGAGTAGCCCACCAAGTATTTCCAAGCCAATTTGTGAAGGAACATCGTTTAAGTTTACGATTGATCAAAAGTTATGTGACCCCTTGAATAATGACCGAATCGATTGGAAAATATATCAAACCGTATTGAGTCCATTCCCGAATAAAATTGGTCTCATGGTTCCTTTAGATTCAACTAAATTACTGTACAGTTACACGGGCTCAACGCTGAATTTTGATTTTCCTGTTTCGGGGAAATATGTCATTACAGCAGCGATAAGTAATAGTTGTATCAAGAACTTTCCTTTGGATGCCCAAGAGTTTGATATCGTCGTGTTAAAGCCTACGAAATTGACGCCGGTATATAATCGAATTTGTAAAACGAGTGCGAGTATTACACCAACTAAATTGCCAGCTAGTTCCAATTTGCAATATCTGTGGAGTACGGGTGCACGGACGCCAACTATCAATGTTCCAGCTCCCGGGGGTAAGGTAAGCTTGATGTTGTCGGATACTGCCACAGGGTGTTCTGTTAAATTGAACACGGAAGTGAATTTTCTAGAGAATCCATACTTTATCCCAACAACTGCCTATTCGATTTGTATGGATGATCCAAAGCCCTACAATTTGCAATTGAATGGTCGTGTGGACAGTTTAACATTTGAATGGAAATTTGGTAGCACGATACTCAGCACCCAAAACAAAGTTCGTGTGACTGAAGCCGGGAATTACACGGTCCGCATTACCGATTTAGATAATTGCAGCATCAATCACACCTTTACGGTATCAGACAAATGCGAACCAATCTTATTAACTCCCAATGTCTTCACACCGAATGGGGATGGGAAAAATGATTTATTTACCCCGCAGCCTAAAAGCACCAAACGTGCGAGAATTTTAGGCTTGCAAATTTTCAATCGCTGGGGTGAATTACTTTTTACGAGCAAAGGACCCGAATTTTCGTGGGATGGTAAAGTGAATGGTTCGCGCGTGCCGCAAGAGTCTTACGTTTGGCAACTCCAATACGAATCCTTGGATTATCCAGAACGGGGAACTTTAACTGCAAGAGGTGGCGTATTAGTGGTTTACTAATATGCTCGAACCTCTATGCCTTTCATGAAATTCACGAATGATTTATTCACAACCTGATTTCCTCCTGGAGTTGGGAAATTACCCGTAAAATACCAATCCCCTAAGTGGTTCGGACATGCGATATTTAGATTCGCTACCGTTTGGTAGACAATCGATAGTTCCGCTTTCAGATTTTTGGGTTTTACGATTTCCGCAATTTTATCCGAGATTTCTTGGTCGGTAAATGGCGCATATATCGCCTTCACAAAGTTTTCTTGAGATGCTGTTCCGTTTTCAAGGGCCAACAAACATTTCAAGTTGACTTCATCCAAGATATGCTCCAAATTGCGCTCCTTTAATAAGGCCAAAGCGGCGCGGAAAGCAACAAATTCCTTCATTTTGGACATGTCGATACCATAGCAATCCGGGTAACGAATCTGTGGTGCAGAAGAAACGATTACGATTTTCTTCGGAGATAATTTATCCAAAAGACTTAAAATACTCTTTTCCAAGGTCGTGCCACGCACAATGGAATCGTCAATTAAAACGACAGAATCTACGTTCTTCTCGATTACCTCGTAAGTCGTATCATACACGTGAGAAACCATATCATCCCGCATCGCATCGCTCGCAATGAACGTACGAACTTTGACATCCTTGGATATCAATTTCTCTACACGCGGTCGGAAAGTAAGCAATTCTTCCAGTTGGTCTTCAAACAGAATCCCTTCCATGATCGCTTGCTTGCGTTCTTTGGCTAAATGATCTTCTAAACCATCAATCATGCCTAAAAAGGCACTTTCAGCGGTGTTTGGAATGTATGAGAAAACGGTGTGTTTTAAGTCCTGTTGAACCTCATTTAGAATTTGGGGGATCAATAATCGGCCTAATTTTTTACGCTCACGGTAGATATCCGGATCAGATCCGCGCGAGAAATAAATACGTTCAAACGAACAGGATTTTTGTTCAATGCGGTCGATAAATGGAACTTCTTGTACCGATCCGTCCATCGCAATAATCAATGCGTGACCCGGTGTAATTTCTTGAATTTGATCGTATGCACAATTGAATGAAGTTTTAATCGCTTGCTTTTCGGAAGCCACCACAACGACTTCTTCATCCATGTAATAATAGGCTGGGCGAATTCCCGCTGGGTCACGCGCCACAAAAGAAGCCCCGTATCCGGTCATTCCCACCATGGCATAGCCGCCATCAAAATCTTTGCAAGAGCGCTCTAAAACACGCTTTAGGTCTATGTTGGCAGCTAAAACATCCGATAATTCTGGATTTTCGTATTGGTCTTTAAACTTTCCAAATTGGCGTTGATTTTCTTCATCCAAGAAGTGACCAATTTTTTCCATCACGGTTACCGTATCCACCTTTTCTTTTGGATGCTGGCCTAAGGAAACCAATTTGTCGAACAAATCGTCCACATTGGTCATGTTGAAATTACCCGCCATCACCAAGTTTCTACTGCGCCAGTTGTTTTGGCGTAGCATCGGATGGCAGTTTTCGATTTCGTTTTGACCATGCGTTCCATAACGCAAATGGCCTAATAATACTTCTCCTGTGAAAGCCACATTGTCTTGCCACCACGCCGCGTCATGCACGGCATCAATGCCCGTTTCACGCTTCGTGTCTTTCGCCAGTTTTTGTGCTTTTCTGAATTTCTTGTTGATTTTTCCGAAGATGTCTGCCACAGCTTGAGGTTCTACGGAACGGTAGCGGCTGATATAGCGACTTCCCGGTTTGACGTTTATCTTGATATTAGCGACCCCTGCTCCATCTTGTCCCCGGTTTACTTGCTTTTCCATCATGAGGTAAAGCTTGTTTAAGCCATACATCGGCGTATTGTACTTGTCCAAGTAATGCTGAAAAGGTTTTCGCAATCGGATCAGTGCAATTCCGCATTCGTGTTTGATGGATTCAGACATTGGGGGTGTGGGTTTTGGCTAAAAATCAGCCCAAAATTAGCTAAATATTATGAGCTACAAATGTTATTTTTTGTTTTTTTAATCTAGACCTTCCAAATGCTGTAAATAAGCGTTGGAAATAGCATACACGCAATAATTCCACCTCCCAATAACAAATAAATCCAGTTGTTTTTGAAG
>Ga0228700_1000128_pt1 | contig 76805 bp, 95 predicted proteins | sample McNCre317_Aug_MG_FD_178019 | JGI IMG/M metagenome (GOLD analysis project Ga0228700, IMG submission 178019) | Freshwater microbial communities from McNutts Creek, Athens, Georgia, United States - 3-17_Aug_MG | ecosystem: Environmental > Aquatic > Freshwater > Creek | place: USA: Georgia...
GGCTCTGACTGTTGCCAGCCAGCACGCCAGGGCCTTGGGGCTCTTCACGCGACAGCTCGCGCAGCGTGGACTCAGCGATGCTGATAGCGCGGGACAACACCAGTGGGTTGCCCTTGGCGCCGCGCAGCACGTCAAGCGCCTCGCGGACGTTGCGGTTGGTGAAGTCGAGGGCCACGCCGCAGGACTGCTCCACGCGGTTGTAGTTTTCGTTCACAAGCCAAGTGCTGATGGACTTAACCACCTTGTAGCCGCTGGCCGTGTTCTCCAAGCACAGTACGCCACCGGTGATCAGCACGTCGGTGTCAATGGGGTTGCGGAGGTCGCGCTCCAGACCACGGACGGCAATCGTCTTGTTGGTCAGCGGGGTGCCAGGGTTTACGCCGGCAAACGCCCCAGCGATCAGCGCCGCAGAGATGTAGGCGGGGTACAGCGTCAGCACACCGGCTGCGTTGTAGTTGTAGTGCCCGAGGTGCACCAAGGACGTCCGGTCGCTGTTGAGCGCCTTCGCGGCAGCCACTGCGGCTGCATCGGTGCTGCTCAGGCCCATGCCAACAATTGCGCGACGCTCCATGCGGGCGACGTTGCTCATGTAGACCGCGTGGGCATCAGCCATCGCGTGGATGGATGCGTCACCGGACACTGGGCAAATCCACTGCGCGTCAACCGTCTGCAGCACCTCGAAGGCGTCTGCCCAGTCGGCCGTAAGGGTCGAGCCATTGGAGCCACCGGACAGGAACGCAAAAGCGGACGCGGCGGGCGGCTTGCCAACGGCAGCCACGCGGGTGGCGCGAACAAAGTCCTGCTGCGCGCCGTTGAACCAGTCCACCAACGCCTGAAGGTCTGCCTTCACGGTGTAGGGCGTGGTTTTCACGTTTTGAGTCGTGATGTAGTCCAGACCGTTCAAAGCGATCTTGGAGTAATTGCCGTCGCCAACAGTGGCAGAGAAGCCGGCCACCAAGTTGATGCGGTCCACCACGGCCTGAATGGTCGTGTACAGCGTCATGTCGATGGTTGCCACTGTGGTGCCAGTGGGGGCCTGCAACACCACGCTGGTACCGTCAATCGTCGCCACGGCTGTGGCTTCGGCACCGGTGTAGACCAGAGAGAAAGCGCTACGGGTCAGGTTGTCGATGGTGTAGTAGGCGTCGTCCTTCTGCACCGTTGGGCGCAAGCCGGTAACGCTACCCGCCTCAATCTTGACCTTGATCTTGTTCTCGTTCACGCCGTAGCCGACAGACGTGAGGTTAATCACGTTGGCGGTTGTGGAGTCCTTCAGGACGCCCGTTGCCTGCACAGCAGGGTTCACACGAACAGCGACCACCTGGCTGGGGCCATTGGTTTCGCGGCTGGGGTCAAACGCGGCAAGCACGGCATCCAGCAACTCGCCGGACTCCAGCGTGCGCTGGGCTTCCTGCGGGCTGCCAAAGCGCAGCGCCGTCTTGGGCGCTCCACCGGCGGAAGACCCGACAATTGCAACGACGTTGCCGACGCTGAGGTTTTGATTGCGCATCGCGTCATCGTTGACGACAGACGCGGTGGTTGGGGTGATGAGCAGGCGCCCATTGAAGAATACAGACATGCTGGGCCTCGCTTAAACAGGCTTGTTGAGAAATGCGTCGAACCGAGATTTGAACTCGGACTCGGTGGCGCTCAGGCGTCCACCGGTGCGCTCGTGGTGCTCAAAGGAACCGATCAGCTCTGGACGCTTCACGGTCGCCGACAGGCGAGCGCAAAACTCATTCAGATGCTGGGGAAGTTCCGGCGTCGCTGGCTCTGCCGACGCCACAGTGGTGGCTAACTTGCTCAATTAGTGCTCCTTGAAATAACTTCGTTGATGACGCTGTTCACTCGACCGGCAACGCGAACCGGGGCCAGGCAGGTGAACGTGCTCATCACCTGGTAGATGTGAGCGGGATACTCGCCGTTGACGGCATCAATGTCCTGCTGCGACAGGCTGCACTGCTGCCACCCTTCGTCAGCGAACACCGGCAGGTTTGCCACGACGATCCGTCGTATGGCCTTGCGAAGCTCCAGCCGCTCGTCGCTGTTCAAGCTCCAGCCGATCAGGGTCACGCTGACATTTGCCAGCCACCCCTCGGACTCGGACCAATCGCCGCCAATCTCGTCGAACTGGTCGCCGATCATGTCCTCGCCGATAAACCGCTCGCCGGGTTCCTCGTTTTCGAGGTGCACGGTCACGAGTGGCATGGCCAGGTCGCGCTCAAGCGACGGGGATGCTGTATAGACTTGGATGTAACCAAGCTCGGTGGCGAAGTTGCCGCGTTGGCACTCCACCAGGAGGCCGGACTCAATCCGCTGACGGAGCACCGACAGCACGTCGACACTCATGTCCTCGTAGATAGCGTCAGGCGTGCCGCTTGCCGTGGGACCAGCCGTCCAGACCAAGCCATCGGACGTGTAGAACGGCCGGTAGAAGGCCATCACCTGATTTTGCAGAAAGGCAGAGTCAACGATTACACGCTCGTCTCCTTCATACGCCACGACCGCCGATGCGTCGTCGTGGCTGGAAAATGTATCAGAACCCTTGCGAAGCACCTTCCACCGGACGGCACCAGCTGGCGGCTCGATAAAGAGCCGCAGCGCATTGCCGACGTGGAGTGGTTGCACCATGGAGATCACGCCCGAATTTTTACATCACGACCGGGCGTGACAACACAATCAAGACATGAGTGCACTCAGCTACAAGATCACGTTCTCCGCCGGTGCCCAGCTCGACCTCGCGGCAGGCATCAATTCTCAGGTGATGCCGCTACTGAACCAGGCTGTACGCGCGGTGGCGCAGCAGACTGCAATCGATTGGCAGAAAGCCGTGCACCGGGCCAAGTTATGGAGCGGGGAAAAGGACGCATACGCCCAGAGCATCAAGTGGCAGATGACGGGCGACTTTAGCGCGATGGTCGAAACCGACTACAAGCACGCCGCCGAGATCGAAACCGGGCGCGGGCCGCGCGACCTGAAGCAGATGCTACTGACAAGCCAGAAGGTCAGACGCACCAAGGATGGGCGCAGGTTTCTGGTCATACCCATGCGCCACAACACCCCAGGCAACACCGCGCACGCCAGCGCCGTGCCAGCAGCAGTACACAACCTCGCATCGGCCATGGCGCCGTCGCGCGTGGTCTCCATGGGGCAACGCCCCAGCGGCGAGGTTACGAACCTGTCCCCAAAATCCGGCATGTCGGCCGCCAGCAAGCAGACACCGTACCTAAGCAACCCAAAGACCAAGCAGGCCTCAATGGTGGCTGCCCGCAAGTACGCATTGGGCGGCAGGCTGACGATGGGGGCGCTCAAAGGCGCAGGGATGGACGCGGCGTCAGCGAAACGCTACGCGGGCATGGTTCGCATGGACACCAGCACGCCAGGCGGCGGAAAGTCGTCTCAGCTTATGACGTTCAGAATCATGATGGAGGGCGCAACCGGCAAGTGGGTTATCCCGGCGCAGCCCGGCAAGTTCCTCGCCAGAGGTGTCGCCCAGGCCATGCAGCCCAAGGCCGAGGCGGCGTTTGCAGCCGCCGTGAAGAAGACGATCAGCGGCTGAACAAGTCCCACTTGCGGGCGACCACCTTCTTGGGCAGGCGCATGCCGCTGTGCATGTTCCGATTACTGGGCAGCGCTGCCCACACGAAATATTCAAGATACCGCGTCCCAGTCAGGGAGTAGCTGGTGCCTGCAGGCGGCTCACCCACACCGCCGGGCCACGTGGGGCGACCGTCGGTACCGATCACCGGCAAACCGCCCTCCACAACAAGGCGAGTGGTCGGATGCAGCCAGAAACACCGAGTGACGCTGGCCACTGCGAATATCAGACGCTCCGCCGGTGCACCGCGCAGCAGCGGCTGGCTGAACACATCTGTGGCGTTGAGCATGACAACGCGGTCGAACTGGCCGGCGTCCCACAACGGGCTGGACTGGGGAATGCTGAGCACGGTGTCGCCGGACTCCCACTGCCCGGACTGCGCCCACTCCGCCAATGTCTCCTGCCCCGCGATGCCGGTCACCGTCCGCACAGGCTCATCCCACAGGCGGCCCTTGCCGGAGCACAGTATGTGCTTCGGGTCGGCCGCGCCCGATTGTGGGTTGACGCACGCACAGGCATAGGAGCGCCGCCAGTCCACGGACTGTCCGATGTTGGATAGGTGGCGATCAAACGCCGACGAATTGAACCGCATCAGATCACCACCATCCGCACGCCGTGAATGCGCGCCATGAGGCCGCCGTTCGATCCAGCCGAGCCGTTGAGAATGGTGTCCACGGCATCGTGGTACTTACTGGCGTCCACAGACAAGCTCTGCGACAGGCCATCGGCGCTGATAGAGCCGGACTGAGGCATGAAGCCATCCTCCACGATCTTGACCACGGCCATTTTTTGCACGGCGTCGATCAGGTCCGGGTAGTCGCGGGCGGCATTAGCCAGGCCGGCAATGTATTCCAGCTCCACGGTGAACGGGAGCTGGCGTCCGCCAGAGAAGTGGCTAAGGAACATGCCGCCCAGCAGCGTCTGGTACGCCGTGCCCGTGGGCACGATCTGCACCTGGCCGTACCTGCCGTCGTGGCGCACCCAGTCGGGTGGCACCTCCATGATCGTCTGCGCCGGTGAGGGGTAGACGAATTTCATGCTGACAATCGATTGAATAGGCTTCTGGCGGGTGATGATCATGCCCCACTTGTCGCCGGTGTAGTTGCCGGGGTCGTAATCGTAGGCTGGGTCGATGTCCCACGGCATACCGGCAGGCAGCGCGGCTATCTGCTCGGGGGTTGGTGTGCGCGGGAAAAATCGGGTCGGCGCCAGCGGAACGCGCAGGGCATGCGCCACATGGGCCTCTGCTGCGAGCAGCTTCTCCCACAGGTACTCGTCGCTCACCTGCAGGTCGGGCATGATCGAGTGAGCCAGCAGCATGAGCCGGTCCGCCCGAATCTTGTCGATGACCACGTCCTGAATGAACAGGGCCGAGCGCACGATTTGACCCAGCGCCACGGATGTGACGGCAAAGCGCTTCACGCCACGGGACCACGCCACCACCAGAAGGGCGTCGCCCGTCGGGATTGCGAGGGTTTCTGCCTCGGTCAAATCGACCGACACGGCACCAGGCGCAGTGCCAAGCGTGGCGGCCTTGGATGGCACGTAGACGGTGCCACCATCAACGGAGATGACCGATGCCGTCACGGCGCCTGTGATGGGGACGGCAGCGCCACTGGCCGTGACGATGACAGCCAGCGTGGCTGGCAGGTTCTGTGTGGTCGTGAGCATGATGGCGGCAATCATTGCATCACGACGAAAAAAAGCCGCCCGAAGGCGGCTGGTTCAAAGCTACAGCCAGGCTTAGAACGTGGTTTCGTCGTCGGCTGTGCCGTCGGCCTTGGCCGCGGGCTTCACGGCCTTAGCGGGGGCCACGGGTGCCACTGTCTTGGCGGGTGGTGCGGGTGGGGTGACAGCCTTCAATGCAGCGGCGGCCTCGTCGGCGGCGCGCTGGGCAGCGGCGGCAATTTCAGCCTTGCGGCGAGCATCAGCAGCGGGGTCTTCCTTGTGCTCCACGTAGCCGGGGATGGATAGGAAGGCCTCGGCCTGCTCAGCGGAGACTTCATCGGACAGCATACCGCCTTCGGCTGGGGTGAACTTCACGCCGTTGATTTCAGCGGCGGCGTTGGGGAGGGTACAGATTACTTTGGGCATGGAAACTCCGGTAGGGTTAAAACAGAGGCACTGTGAACAGCTCGGTGTTGCCGTTATTCATGACGGGAACACCATTGTACCTGTGGCTCGAAAACTGTTGGTGCAGTTGCTTCTCGCGGATTCTGGCATCACGACCCAACGAGAACGAAATTGTTGATACCAATGACGCCTTGACGCCCTTCACAAGCCCCATGGAGAGCAAGCGCTTGCTGGGTGGGCGGTTGGTGATGCCGACCTTGTGCAGCACTGCGCCGCCAGGAGTGGTCATCCTGAATTGGTAAAGGGTGGCCGGAAGGTCGTCGCGGAAGCCGGTGAACCCTGGCTCCATGTGGCGGCAGGCGTCCAGCTCCAAGCCCCGGCGGAGCATGGTGGTGTACGCGCCAAAGTCGGTCTCCTTGAAGACGCCGCGGGTCTTGAACTGCAGTGCGATGGCGAGGATTTCGTCGTCGGTGAGGCGGCGCGTGCCGTCGGGCATGTGGGCGCAAACGGTGTCGAGGATGCCGCGCTTAATCGCAGATTGATAAGCTCCGTTGTCGCGTTCGACAAACTCGCTGCGGGTGGAATATTTCGAGGCAATTGCTCCAATTTCAGCATCCGAGAGGCGGCGCTTTTTCGTGATCATGTGGGAAAACGCAGCATCAATCAGTCCGCGCTTGCGGGCTGCCGTATAAAGCGGTTGATCAGCATTCCTGAACTCGGTGCGGGTGGAATACTTGGCTGCGGCTAACAGCACCATCTCGTCCGTTATCGACCGGTGCATGTGCTCCATGTGGGCGCAGGCTTCATCGACACGGCGCATGTGCCTGAGTGACTGATAGTGTCCATAAAACAACCTACGGAATTCCGACCTCGTCTTGCACTTCAGCGCCTCCGCTGCGCACTCTTCAAAAGTTCTTTTCATGGCAAAAAAAAATGGCGACACATAATGTGCCGCCATCTTAGCTCTGCTTTACGCTGATTTATCAGCCGTGCGGACGCCAAGTGCTGGTCGCTGGAAGAATATTCTTCACGAAACCATGATGTTTCGGCTTGGTAATGCGCAAAAAGCCGAATAAGAACTGGAACCATGATTGCACTGGCACGCCACCCACGCCGAAAGGCAATGGAATCTTGGTCATCGGCTGGAACTGGCGCCATCCGATTGCATCAGCCGACTGAGCCAAGTTCAACACTGGCACCTTGCAAGTACCAGGGATGTCGCGGTTCAAATCGGTAAACACGGTGGATGCACCAGTGCGGGGGATGATTTTCACCAAGCGCAGGTCGCTGGTACCGTCGGTACCATTCTGGCGACCGCGATAGATCGCGTAGCCAGTCTCGGTGCCGGATGCGGACACAGTGATAGTCACAACAGCCTTCTTGCCTGCGGCCACGGCGATCTGGCCGGACTTCAGGATAGTGGACTGACCCTGACCAGCGCCACCCACGCCGGCGACGGCGTAGTAGTAGTTACCAGCGCGAGGCGCGGTGAACTGGCTGGCGGTGTCGTCGGCTGTAGCGACCACAGCAATTGCAGCGGGCTTGAACGTGTTGTTAGCCGTGGCCAATGCGGGCTGTGACACCTCGAACGGCTTGGACATCACGAAGTCTGCGTGGTGCAGGAACGTGTCGATGTTGGTCTTCAACACGCCTTCGGTCAGGCGAATGCCAGACACGTGAGCGCCGACTGCCATGTTCTGGTTGCCACCATCGGGGCTCCAGCGGAATGCGGGGTCCAGACCCATGTTCAAGTCAGTCTGCACAGCAGTAGGCATGAACACGTCGGTGATGCGACCCCAAGAACCATAGTCAAACACCGAAGCGTTGATCTTGGCAAAAGGCTCCACGGAATTCAGGGGCAGGCCCTGCATGTCCACGACGTTGGAATCGGGCACATTGCCGGCTTCGATTTCCGCTTCGATCTGGGCAAAGATGCCGTCGAACTCGGTTGGGCAAGCCTTGCTGTTTCCGTAGAACAACAGGTACTCAGCGTCGGTCATCAACTGCAGGGCGCCGTTGCGCTCTTCCACAGCGGTGGCTTCCACGATGTTCTTGCCGATATTCAGCACGTAGCCGACCTGGCGCAAAGTCATCAGGAATTTGACCAGGCCAACTTCACGGCTGTACTCGCCCTGAGCTGCGCGAACAACACCCATCTGGGAGTTAGTCGAACCGCCGAGGAAGCCACCGATGCCAGTCTGGCGGGTGTATTCGTCAACGATGTTAGTCGCGTTGGTCTGCTGCAGGCGCTTGAACAACACGAAGTGTTCCTGCTCCTGAATGGTGGTCTTCATGGCGGTGTCCAAAGACTGCACGCCCAGAGCGCCACCACCGGTCAAGGTGGAAACGTCGGTCTGGTACGAGCTGGCTTCGAGGGCCTTCTTCAGATCGCCCATGGCGTCCAAAGAGCCGCCCATAGAGGCGCCGAGGGATGGATTGCTGCCGCCGGGGGCCATGCCCGCAAACTGCTGCATCAAGGTTTGAGCGTCCATTGCTGTGTCCTTAAGAGTAAAAGTTAATGATGCCGCGATCAGGCGAGGGCGATCTTTTGGATCAAGCCCGGCTCAATTGGGTGATTGCCGCGTAAGCTAACGCTCACCACATTGAGTTCTTTGCCGCTGATCTTCCCGGCATCGAAAGCTGCATTAGCCTTGGCGAAAAACTGCTCGGGCGTGACACCCGCATCAGCATTGGCCTTGGCCATCGTGTCGCCAATAGCGGGCTTCTCGATCACGGACAGCATGGCTTTGCGGCCGCGACCTTGTGACGAGAGGCTGGCCACTTGGGCAGACAACGATTTGATCATGTCGCCTTGCTTGCGCACGACGGTATTAAATGAGTCCAACGCCTTGGCCAGCACATCATCGGACTGGGTCTGGCGTGCCATTAGGGACTTCACCAGATCGGTGGCGTCGACGGCTTCATGGCTTGCACCAGACTCGTCGGTGAACGCGAAAGATTTGCCGAAGTCTGGTTTGTCGCCAGCGGCAGCAGGTGCGGCAGGTGCGGCGCCACCATCGGCAGCAGCTGCTGCAATTGCGGCGTCGTCACCATCTTCGTCGTCTTCATCTTCGACGGGCGCAGGTGGCTCAGCGATAGCCTTGGCCATCGTGTCGGTTTCGGTGCTAATAGCACCAAGCTCTTCAAGGAGCGCTTCAAAGTTCTTGCTCATTTAATTCTCCGGTTTTTGGAAAGACCTGATTTTAGATCGCCTAGAAAGCGATCCACCCACTCGGCCGACTCATCGAGCGAGAGCACGAAGGCTTCTGCGCTGTAGTGCATCAAGCCATTCGCAGACGTGTCGCTGACCTTGCCGCTTTTGACGGCGGCCGCGAGACGTTCACGAAAGTCGAAATATGACTTCGGGGAGCGCGACCCACCGTCCAAGGACTGAGTGGTCAGTGCGGCTCCGCCGGTTTTTGCTGTGGCATCCGTGGCATACGAGGCTTCGAGGGCTTTGGCCATGTCAAAGCCGCCCGCGCCCCAGGACTTCGCCAAGACACCGAAAGGGATTGTAGACACACCACCGACGGTTTGATTCACCGGGTGCTGGCTGAGTGCGATGTTTGTCCAGCGCACGCCACTGACGACGCCAACGCGGTCGCCGGTATCGGGGTCGATGCGGGTGGACTTGGCTAACACCTTGCCACCAACGCTGGGGTACCACTTGCGGGGCGGGTTCAGCTTCGTCATGCTGTCCCACACCTCATTGGCGCGCTGGGCTAGTGGCGTGTCGCCGGTAAAGAGTTGGGCCTTCACGAAGGTCGATGCGCCGCTCACACGGACATCAACGGGCGTGCCGATTTCCCAATGCTCTGGGTTGTCGATGCCGTACATCTTGGCGACGGCTGGCATTGATTTGTGGTCGAGGTCGATGTTGCCGAACTTGAGGTAGTGCCCGGCCGACTCTTCAAGAGCCTTTGCCAGCACGATCTCGTTCTGCTGGTCTCGCGCTTCGCGGGAAGCCTCCAGATAGACGAATCGACCCCCGCCTTCCTGAGCAGGCGTGGCTTTCAGCATCATTTCGATACTGAGGTAATCGGGGAGGTCCGCAATCAGCTGCGCTTCGCTGGTCATGAGCGAATTCTTGCGTCACGACTGAGAGCGCGGTGGCACCGCTCGGATTTACTCGCCCAGCGCCTGCCGTGCCTTCGCAATAACGGTGGCGAGCTGGCCGCGTTCATTAATTAGGGACAGATAGCGTTCTTGCGACGCATCGGGTGCAGTCTCGACGCCGGGGTGCAGGCGCTCGATGGCGGCATTCACCTCGTCAAGCCGGGACGTTGCGCTTTGCAGGATGCGGCGCTCGGCGGCCTCGGTCTTGGTGGCCAGGCTGTGCAGCTCACCCAGGTGAGCTCGGGTGTTCTCGATGTGCTTCTTCATTTGCGCACCTCAGCGAGACACTGCGCCCGAAGGTCGGCCCGCTGGATCGAGTAGCACTGGCTGGGCTCCCGGTGGGCTCGCGCCAGACACATGGTGCGGGCGTCGGCGTCCTGGATGTTGTAGCAAGCGCTGGTATTTGCGACTGCGCCGGTTGCGGCGAATGCAAGGATTAGTACGGCAAGAGTTCTCATGGCGTGAGGTTACCTCAAAACAAACCCTGCTGGTCGGACTGCGCTGCCGCGCGCCGGGCCGCAATGGCACCAGCCACGCCAGTATCGTCAAGACCATCCAGCGGCGAAGCCATCATATTCTTCAAGCCATACTTGCGGTCGAGGCGCTCGCGGCTGCGGCGTTCCTCCGGGTGGTCACCCTGTAGGTCGATCAGCTCCACGCCCTTCTTCTGTCCCAGCCGGTGAATGCGGGCATTCCGCTGACTGTGAGTTTTTGCGGTTTGGCTGATGTCGTGCTGGATCAGGAACTGGCCCGATTGCAGGTTCATGCCAACGGCGCCAGCGTCGGACGCAATCAGCACGTCGGCCTGCGCCTCGCCCTGCTCCGGGTTGAACATGCGGCGCTTGGCGTCTTTCTCCTTGGCGCTGTCGCTGCCCGTGATGACCACGACCTTGCGCCCAGCCTTCTCCATGGCGGCCTTGTACTGGCTGACGGCCTCGCGGTTGCGGGCGAAGATCACGCCCTGCTTGCCTGGGCGCGCCTGCACCATCTCCACGGCGCGCTGCACTTTGGCGTTGTCGGGGTGGGTGTTGATGACGCGGTTCACCGCCGACGACTTGAGCATGCCCACGGCTTTCTGGAGCTTGGAGGCCACAGCCTCGTGCTCCGCCTCTGGCACGCCATCAAATGAACCCGGCGAAATATGGCGCACGGCCTCCACGTCCACCTTGCCAGCGCGCTGCGCCAGGCGTGCGCGGGCCAAGTGCTTGTCGAGCTCGCCCAGCGCCTGCTGCTGCCCCTTGGACAGTGGCACGGTCTCTGTGCTGCGGCTGACAGCGACGTCGGGTGTGATAGAGGTCGGGAACACGTAGCGGGCCATTTCCCGCTGCAGCGCGTCCTTGCTTGCGATTGTGTCGGCACCGTAGCGGCGCATGAAGGCCGCCCGGTCGCCGTAGCGCTGCGGGTCCATCTTTTGCAGCATCGAGTGAATCTCGCTGGCGTCGTTCTTTACCGGGTCGCCTGACGAGAGCACGTGGTACGGGGTGTGGTGGCCGACCGCCTCGATGACGTTGGCCAGGCTGGAATTTTCCTTCCCCGCCCGATTCAGGGTGTCATGGGACTCGTCCACAAACGAAGCGTCGAAGTTGATACCCTCTTTCGCCATCACGCCAGCCGCCCAGTCGCGCCGCTGGTCGGTGCTCATGCCCTGCAGCTTCGCCGTCATGGCGCCCTCGTCAATTCCGGCATGCTTGGCGCCGAGGTGCACCATGTCATCGCGGAAGGATTGGTGGGTCATGACGCAGATGTGCGTGCCGGCGTCCTTGTAGGCGGCGATGCGCTCGGACTGGCTCGCGCCGGGCTGAATGTGGGTCTTGAACTTGCCGGGCTCCAGCAGGCGCAAGGCCTCGCCGGAGAATTGACCCTGCACGATGGACGGCACCATCATGATCGACCGCTTCACCTTGCCCATGCCCGACAGGTGCGCGTGAGCGCCGAGCATCATGTTAGTTTTGCCCGACCCCGCACCAGCGGCCAGCATGGCGCGCTTGTTGGCGGCCACCAGCTTGATCGCGCGCTGCTGGGCTGCGTACTTTCCCGACATCGACACGCCCCACAGCTTCGTGGGCTGGCCGGGTTTGAAGTTCTCGCCGACGTGGCCCACCATGGAAGCAATTTGCCGCTCGGCAGCGTGCCCCAAGGTGTGGCGCTCGTCAGCCCCCAGAGGCGCGGGTGCGCCATCCTGGCCGGGCCCAGTGGACTCCGGTGCATCCTCAGACGAGAAGAACCCCATCTGCGCCTGCTCAAACGCGGCCTGCTCCTGCTTGGCGGCGTCAATCTTGTCGGCAACTGAGCCGCTGGAATACTTGCCACCCACCCGGTTGCGCAGCCGGTCCACCAGCTCTTTGTCCTTCGCCAGCCGGGCCTCGCGGGCGGCAGGGTCCACGGCATCCAAGTGGTTGAGGTTGTTTCTGATCGTGCGCTTGCCCAGCTTCATGGGCGCGTCCGGGTTGAGCTTGTTGTGGGCCTCGATAAACGAGCTGGCCATCTTCGAGCGAATGACGTCCTGCACGGCCTCGTAGGCGCGCTCGTTGCCACCCATGGTCTTGAGGTACTTTGACCACGTAAGGCTGCTGGCGTTGAGCTTGGCAGCCAGGCCGTCGCGGTGCGTTTTCCAGTCCTGCCAATCAGGGTTTGGCACAGTGTCCCCGAACATATCGGTAGACTCTTTCTCGGGCTCGCCGGCGATGTGTTCCTCGAGCTCCTTGCGCATGGCACCAGCCGCGGCGTCCTCGCGGGCGATGTGTCGGTAAAAGTGCTCGCGCAGGGCAGACTGGTCCCTGTTGGTCAGCTCGCCGATTTGCTTGTAGGCCGCGGTGCCCTCTGGTGTTTCAGCCAGGGCGCGGTGGAGCGCGTCCACCGAGTGCTGGTCAATCTGGAATTTCTGCCGGTTGAGCGTGGTGCGCTCGCCACCCAAGGCGGCCACGTGGTCGTCGGCGTATTTGTCAAAGGTGTCAGCCAGCGCCTCAGCGCGCTGCTGCTTGCCGTCCGCACCCTTGAGCGGGGCCACGGCGTCCAGCGCAGCGCGGTATTCCTCCGTGCGCCCTGCCCCGACCTTTTGGAAGAAGTCGGCGGATTGCACGTCGGACAGGATGTCGGCTGGAGCATCGCCGTCTGCGGCCCGCGCACCAATGTAGGTTTTTAGGCTGGCCTGCAGGTCTTCACCAGGTTGGAACGGCTGCGCCATGCGCTCGGCCACGCCGGGCTTCACGTCCATGACCATGTCGGGCCGATTGGCGACGCCCATGGGTAGCCAGCCGTCCTCGTCGTGGTCGCCGCGCATGATCGCCAGATTGCGCCGCACTTGGGCAATGTCCTCGCGCGCAACGGGCTTGGCCAGGCGCGACATGCCAGCAGGCGTGACGGTGAGGAACGTGTCGCCACCGACCTTCTCCATCGCGTAATCGCCGGGCTGAAGCCCGATGGCGCGAACCTGCGTGATCGCCGCCTCTGGCGATGTGTTGCCAAGGGATACCTGAAAGTCGCCGGAACCAGGGCCTTTCATGGCCACCACCAGCGCGGCGTTCGCCTCCATCTCGCCTAATGCCTGCCCCAAGATGCGCTGAGCATCCCCGACAGCAGCGCGGCGGCGCGAATTCAGCTCTTGGGCTACGGCTAGGTCGGCGCCTGTTTTGGCCTCGTCCGAGAGGTCGATGGCGGCCGCGGCGTCGGTCAGCTCCCGCGCCTGCTTTAGCGCCTTGGTGCTGGTGGTCATGTAGTGGTTGACGTGCCAGTCCTGGATGCCATCGGCGACGTGCTGAACCTCGTCAGGGTTGAGGTCGGAGTGAAGGCGGCGCGCCAGCACCTGAGCGGCCCCAGCAACACCCAGCACATCCACCACGGAGCGATCCACAAGCGCGTCGCCACCCACGGCCATGGCCAGTGCGTTGATGCTGTTGTACGCCCCAACGCCCATGTGCCCACCAAGGGTCTCGTTTGGCTGAGCTCCTGCGATTTTGCCGACTTCGGACAGAAAAGCGCGGGTCTGAGCGGTGCGCAGGTCGTTCTTGAGGTCTTCCTGCACCGAAGCGTCCACGTCGTCCGTGGTCTCCAGCACGAAGGCCTTGGGCTCAACGGGTGACTTGTCCACGTCGGCGTTGGCCTCTCGGGCGGCCTTTTCGATGAGTGCGAGCTTCTTGCCCTCCCTCACCAGATCGAGGGCGTCCTTGGCGGAAATCAGGCTGGCGTCAGCCTTTGGTGCGGCGGGCTCCTTGATGCCGGCCAGCTCCTGTTTGATCAGTTTGGCGGCGTCGCCCTTGGCCAGAGCCTTCTGCCGCTGCTCGGGCGTCATGCCGCCAGTTTTCACTTCGACCGCTTCGGATTCGAGTTTCTCCTGCGACAGCCCGGCAGCCTCGGCGCGGCCTTTGTAGTCGGCTTGGAACCCCATCCCGGCACCAGGTGGGCGAACGGGATCGAGGTCCGCGGCGGCAATCTCGTCGGGCGAATCGGAGAACAGCGGAACCTCGCCAACGCCAGCCTCTTCGCGCGCGGCGGGGCTGATCACCAACATTTGACGGCTCTGCTGGATGACCTCTTTGGCCTTGCTGAGCAAGTCGCGGTGGAATTTTGACCGCACCTTGTCGCGTGCGGATTCGGACAAATGCTCATAGTCGGCCTCGGGGAACTCCATGTCCTCGGGTGCCCAGCCTGCCTTTTTGGCGACGGCGCTGATGACCGACTGCTCGGCCTTCTTGCGCTGTTCGGCAATGTCCTTGCGGACCTGCTCCTTGGCACCATGGATGCCGGCAGCCTTGTCGGCGGCCATTTGTTCCTTGCGTGCGGCACGCTTATCGGCGGCCTTTTTTCCGGCTTCAGCCTTGTAATCAGAGTGCGATTTAACGCCTCGCAGCTTGAGGTAGTTCAAGCTGCCGCCAGCGCCACCAATGACGCGAGCAGAGCCATCCGGGTGCGGCTGGATGAGCACGGCCTGACCCTTTGAGCCTGGGCCGTTTGGGTGGACTGTGATCCACCGCGCGTCAGCAGGAATTGCGTCAGCCTTGATGAGAAGTCGTGGGATTTGCCGCATCGTCAGAGGATACGGTCACGACGAGCATGATTCTTTTGGCTTAGAGACTTCGCCGACTTTGTGTGCTCTTACGCTGCGCCACAACAAAAACGGGGGGCACGGGTGGGGGACAGCAAACACGCTCGCATTGAGCGCGCGGTAATGCTCGCTAAGTCGGACGAGGGGGTAAACGCCAGCCTGGGGGAGATGGCCGATTGCGCGTGCATGAGCCGCTTCCACTTCGCCCGCGTTTTTCGTGACGTTACAGGCAAAACTCCGATGGAGTACGTGCTCGAACAGAAGATCGAGTGCGCCAAGAGGCGACTGGCCACGGGTCGCTGCAGCATCGCGGCCGTCGCGGTGATGTGCGGATTTTCAGACCAATCACACCTGACGCGGGTGTTTAGGCGCAGCCAGGGGGAAACCCCGGCGCAATTCAAGCGCCGCCAAGAATAGCCCGCAGCTCATCGCCGAACGCTGGGTCGTCTCCCGGAGCGTCCTCGATCACAGGCACCCACCGGCCACGGCAGTGCGGGTGGGCCAGCCCGGCCGGGATTTGCCACATCTCGTCGGGCTCGCGGTCCACCAGCACGTCGCCGACGCGCTTCTTCGGAGAGGCAGAGCGGCCCACGTTGTTCTTGCCGGGCCAGATCATGGTGTCGGGGTTTTTGTCCGGGTGGTCGGCGGCGACGACCGTGACCACGCGGCCATCGATGCCGCGGCAAAAGGCGCACGCGCCCTCGTACCGCTCGACGCGCTGCACCTTGGTGCCAGGCTTCAGGCTGGCGATGTAGCCCTGCAGCTGGGCCTCGCCAGCCTCGGTGACGGCGATGCGCCGCCAATCCCGATTGAGGGCGCCGAACTCGTCCAGCAGCTTGGTCTCCAGGCTGCTGGTGCCCGGCGGCAGGTTGCCCAGCGCCCTCTGCTCCAGATCGGCGGCCACCAAGGCGCGCAGGCGGTGGCGGGTGTTGTCGGACAGGGCCTGCACGTGCTCGGCGGCGCGGGCGCGGGCGAACGTGAGCACGGCCTGGGTGGCGGCAGACAATCCGGTGGCCTGCGCAGCCGACGAAGGCAGCGCCGCCAGAATGGCGTCGGCCTGCTTCGCCGTGGGCGTCTTGCCTTCGAGGTTGGCCTGCACCTTGCCCATCATCGTGGCCTTGGTGGCCAGCCAGTCGGCCTCGGCCACCAGCTCGCCAGCGGGCAGGTGTCGCTGCACCACGTACTCGATGGCGAGAAGGTGGTCGTCCAGCGTCCAGACGGCGGGCGGCAGGCTTTCCAGGTACAGGCGGGCCAGGGACAGCTCGGCCTCGTTCCAGCGGGAAAGCATGCCGGGCGGCGTGGGCTGGATGGATGCGGTGGGAATGTGATTCGCGCCAGACTGCCAGGCCAGCAGCTGCTGGTGCACGGCATCCAAGCGGGCCAGGCCGCGCTCGGTGAACAACTCGATCAGGCGGCGCACCAGGGGGGAATCGTGGGGCTTCCAGATTTTGTCAGAACCGTGGTCGTGGCCATCCGACAATGCCTTGTAGAGCCCCTCCAGCATGTCGTTGGTGGCGCGGATTGGCACATGCAAGAGATCGAGGAATAAGCCCATCCGGGCAGTGTCGCGTCACGACAAAAAAACCCGGCACGAGGCCGGGTTCAAAACTCCTGCCCAGGGAGGAAAGGCCGGCCACCTGTAGAGTGGAAGGTCGGCAAGCCTGCCGCACGGGGCATGGAGCCCACTACGGCGGCAGAGCGTGCCTAAAATGTTGATGGTGGCCGGTGCTGATCTCCGGCTTTGAGGCTATGGGCGTGTGGTGCCGCCCCGTTTTACGTCTTGTCCTGCGCCATACAGAGCGGTGTTTATCCGCACTGGGCAGCTCAGGTCTTGCCCGCACCATCTGTAGCTCCACCACAGAACACCGAACAAGTCCTAGCTCTCACGATTCGCGCATCAGCCTGCGCATTCACCATCAATTCAGCACCCGACTTGCCCGGCGCACCAGCTTGTAGCCGACAAGCAGAGGACGGGTGCTGAATTGATGGCTCCGGGCCCTGCCCCCGGAAGGTTGTCGCGGCTCTCACGCGCATCAGCCGGGAAACCCCAGCCTGCCGGTTACGCTATCCGGCTCCGTGACGAGCAACTGAACTGCTCGCTGGTCGGCGGAACGAACTATACAACAACTTTATCGGAGCAGCGCGTTCACCGCGAAAAAATGGTGGCGTGCTACCAACACGCCACCATTCTAACCCACCATTCGACTACGGGCGAACCCGCTGGCGGGAGCGTTTTCAGCGCATCTGCCTGGGACTGTTACCAGCCGAGGAACCCGGCTGCGCGGGTTGAAAGTTCTCCCGGCGGTTTAGCCCCCGCCGGACCTGCCAGACTTCAGGTGTTCTAGGGCGCGCTGCTGATTCCAAGGAGCATCAAAATAAGCGCCTCTTCTTCCTGTTGCCGGCGCTTTCGCGCCAGCGCCTCTGTGTTGGTGCTGGTGTATGGCGACGGCTGCGGAGACCAGTCGTAATTGTTTGTCGGTGCAACCGGTGCCAGCATTCGGCCAAATGAATTGCCGAATGCCTTGCCAAACGACAGGCCCCATGCTGAAGCCATTTAAGCCCCCGGGCCCCATGGGTCCGTGTCGCTACCCGTCCCGCCCAACTCTTGTCCTCTGACTTGCACCAAGTTGACCGGCAACGGGGCTGCGTGCAGGGCCGCCATCATTGTCGCCCGCACTGTGTCAGCGATCTCTTGAGCTGTTGGGGCCGTCGTCCCAACGGCGATGGCCTGGACCGGCTGCTGGTAATTCACCCGCACGGCATACCCACCCAGCGTGGGCACAAACGGGTCGCCCCCGCCCTCCACCAGCAAAACGCCCTCCGTCACGGCAAGCGTGTGGTCAGCCTCCATGGGGCGAATGCGCCAGCCGTTTTGCAGGTACACGTAAAATGGCACCGCCGTGCCCTGCGCCGGGTCGATCTGGTCGCCGCCAAGCAGCCGCAAGGCCATGGGGTATTTGCCGTTGTCGGCCGTGGCGTGCCAGCGCACCCACTCGCTCCACAGGGTGCGCACACTCAAGGTGCCACCAGCGTCTGAAACAATCAGGCGTGCAGTTCCGTCAAAGCTCAGGGCCATGCCAGCTCCATCACTGGTATGCGCGGTCGGTTTCCGCAATCATCGCAATCGTGATGCCCTTGGAGCGCGCAATCGTGCCGCCAAACAGCACCGGCTTTGCAAAGCCCGGGCGCCCCGCCACCACGGTGACGTTGGCATCGGTGCCCGCCGTGCGCCCGCCTTGCGCGTTGCTGTCATAGGCAAACGTGAATGAGGTGGTGGCGGTGGTGATAGTGCCCGCGATGGGGTTGCCCGCCGCATCGTTCACCGTTACCGCGCCGCTCTCGCCGAAGTCGTCCAGCGAGCCGGGCAGCGTGGTGAAGAACATGCGGTAATAGCTGCCCGCACCCACCAACGCTGCGTTTGCCGTGATATAGCCGCCGCTGGTGTACGGGTAAACGCGCCCGATACCGTTTTGGTCAGTGAAAATCACGCGGTTGCTGTCGTTGCCGTCGATGTTGGAAACGAAAACGCCCTGCGCCGTGATCAGCGTATCGCCCTCGAAGCGCATCAGTAGGTCAGCAGTTTTCCCGTTGACCGCCCCAGCACCACTGTCAATATCCGTGTTCTGGCGTAACAGGTACTGTACCTTCGCATATACCTGCTCCAGCGTCGCCCCGTTGCCCTCAACGATCACGCGGAAGGGGTATGCACCGGCCCCGATGGTTTGGTTCTGGTCGGCCCCGTAGTAGGTTACGGTAATACCGTTGTAAGGCGCACTGGCCATCGCCGCATCGGCCGCCGCCTTGTTGCTGCCCAGCAAATTGGTGATCTTGAAGTCTTGCTGGTTGGCCAGCAAAAGGTTCACCTTGAAAGCGCCCGTGCCGGTTTCGCCGGTGTCTGAAAGCGTGCTGTCGTCATAGGTGTAGCCGTACTCGCGCACGTAGCCCTTGAGGTAGGCACGGGTGTCGAAGTTTCCATTGGCGGCATCGCCAAACACCTGAATGCCCAGGTTTGCCGCATCGGTGAACGTGAAGTTAATTGCGGCCCCGCCAACCGCTTTTTGGTAATACTGCTGCGCCCCGCTGTTCACATCGCCAAGTGCCACCGCGCCAACATACACGCGGTTCAATGTACCTGTGTCGGTGAAGCCGGGGAGCGCCGCCGTACTGCTCCACTCCTCCCAACCGCCGTCGCGGAGCATGTTGCGGGTCGCGTCGTTCTTTGGCTTCCAGCTGTTGTATTTGCGGCCATCCGTGCCGAATTGCCACTGGCCTGATTTGGCGTCCAGCGCATAAATGGGGAATGGGCTGTCCTGATAGGGCGCAGTTGTCCACAGGTCAACCAGCTTGGAATACAGGGCCTGGATGGTCACGCCGTCCTTAGCCACAAGGTTTCCAGCCGCCACCAGCTCGAATGTGCGGGCCGGTTCATCAAGTATCAGCTCTGTTCCGATATTGATCAGTGATTTTGAGGTGATTTTTGCCATGTTGGCCTCCAGTTAAGAAAACGAAAAGTTGCGGTCAAGTTTTTGCGTCACGGGCAATGAAACCGGGGCGCCCGTAAGTTGGTAGTCGCGGATGTATTCCGGCTCATACCCGGACAGGTAAACGGCAATATCCACGCGGGCCAGCGACGAGTAGGTGTAGGTGTAGGCGCTTCCACCCACTGAATTGCCCGTGTCCAGAGCAGTGGTCGTGCCGGATTCGAGAATCACGACGTCAGAGCCCGGGATGATTCCGGCCACGGTAAGGCCGATGGCATCCAGCGGGTAAAGCGCCGCGTTTTGGGCGGCCAGTGTGGTTACGCCGTCAATCCGCAGGCTGTCCAGCTTGTTGCTGCTGTTTGTCGCCGTGCATGTGATGCGGATGCGCAGAATCCATCCATCGGTGGGGCTTACCCCCGCCTCGGCGCTCAGGTTCGTGGTGTTGAGCGTTTTCCATGTGCCACTGAAGCCAGCGCCCTTGTCCACATCGTATTCAAACGCATGATTGGCGGTGTTGGTTCCCTGGCTCACCATGCCGGAAAAGCCGCTCCAGCCCAGCACGCGGTATGGCCATGTGTAAATGATCTGGTCGCCCGCCGTCCGCATTAAAAGCGAACCCGTGGCGTTGAACACCGGCGTACCCGCCGTGACGATGTAAAGGCCCGGAGCGACGGTGGTTTTCTCCACAAAAATGATGGCAGCCCGCGCGGTGGTGTCGCCCGTGAAGGCATCCCAGTAGCAAGTACCGTAAACGGCAATATAACTGGTAGGCATCGAGCCGCCGTTTTGCCGGTTGCCCCGCGTCCAAGCATTCAGGTACTGCGGGCCAATGGTCTTGCTGGCGTCTGTGTTGTAGCAATTCTCCAGCTTGAAGCCGTTGTTTGTGTTTGTGCCGCTGGCCAGGTTGAGGCGCAGGCCGGTAACCCAATTGCGCTGCACCTTGCATTCGATGTTGTTGCCGCCGTCGCTGAATATGTACCCGGTGGGGTTCACCGTGCCGCAGTTGTACGGGGCGGCGTCAGAGCCAACAAAGCGCAGAGAGCCGCGCTTGGTCGTGTTCATGAAAATCAGCCCGGTGTACGGGTGGCAGTTGGCAACGCCGGGCCAGTTGGTTATGGCCTGCACGTCAATATCGGCTGACTGCGACATGATCTCGACCGCGTTCGAGCCAACGGTCGTGGGCGTCGTCCCAACGGCCAGGTCGGCGTATTGGTGCGCCTTAATCTTGATGCGGTTGCAGGCGCTTATCAGCATGCGCTTGCCAATTGACTCCACCTTGTCAACGGTCACATCGTCACAGGTATTGAAAAACACCGGCCCCGATACCGCCGTCGGCACGCCCGGGAAAGCGCCCCGAACAAGCCCAAACGTCCACACCCCATAGAGGTTCACAAACATCATTGCATAGCCGCTGGTGCTGATTGACTCGGCCCGGACGCCCGTAACCTCACCCACCGTGCCGCCCGTGTAGCACTGCTGAAAAACGATGGCGTTTGATGCGAACGGGGTGCCCGCCGCGTAGTTGCTCAGGCCCACATGCACGCGGTCAACGTCGGGCTTTGTCGCGGGCTCCTGGAGCAGCAATTGGTCGCAGGTGTGCAGGTCGCGGATGTAAACCGAGTACGGCTGGACGATGTTCCAGTACCATGCGCCTGTTGATAAGCTGTGTGTAAGTATGCCCGCGTTTGAAAACCCGGTGTCATAGCGGTTCGTCATGCCTGCATAGGGCCGGACGGTCACATCCAGGTTTGTCGCGGCGCACGTCTGCAAAATGATGTTTGGCACGCGGATGGCGCAGCCCGCCACCGGCAGGTCGCCGCATACCGAGGCGTCAACACCGGTGCCAATTGTCAGCAGCCCGGCATCGGAAATGTAAACATAGCGGCTCCGGGAATCGGTGGAGCAGTTGGCGCTGGTGAACTTTGCGGCCACGTTGTGCCACATCTTGTAAACGCCTGAGCCGGGCGCGGTTTCAATCTCCACGCCGGGGTAAGCGATCAGCTGGTCGCCCGTGAAAAATGGCAGTTGCACCGTCTGCCCACGCGCGCCGCTGGTGGTGCCCGCAGTGAACCATCGCCCGTCAACCGTCCAGATCCCCAGGCGGGAAATGGAAATGGTCTTGTCCACGCACCCAACGACAACAATCCAGCCCGTCTCATCGGGGCCGGATGCAGCCGCGCCAATTCCGGTGAGCGCACCGGAGGCGATTGAGCCGCCCGCAACATTTCGCACCTTGAGCCAGCCTGAAGCGGGCATTGCGCCGCCCGCCGCTGTTACCGTGCCGCCCGTTCTGTCGGACATTACGCACAGCAGCTCACACGTCACGCCGCCCTGCGAAAGCGTTGTACCGCTCGCAGGCACATTGCCCGTACCGGTTGAAAAGGGGATGAGGCGCACGCTTGCGCCGCTGAATACCACGGCCCCACCAAGCGTGGTGGATACCGTGATGTTGCCGAACGGCCCGGTCGTTGCGCTGGTGTTTGGACCAAAGCGGGTATCGCTGTTGACCGTGAGCGTGCCGCCGTTGACGGAGTAGGTATCGTTACCCGTTTTTCCCGTTAATTGGGTGATGTTTTGGGCGGTTGTAATGGTGAAGGAGGCCATGCGTCGTCAATTCCAGCGCGGGGGCTTGTCGGGGCATGCCGCGAACGGCAAAAGGGTTTTTGCGTTCATTACGCAGTAACAAAGGCGGCACGTCACCACCAGCCCGGCCTGCTTTGCGTGCGGGCACGCCCGGCAAACCGCTAGGCGTTGGGCGGGGGTGGTGAGTGCCGTCATACCGCTATCAGGCCGCGCGCGCTGCGGTCTTTGCTGCGGCGAATGCAGCGCCGAATCCAGGCTTCACGGCATCGCACAAACCTACGAATTGCGCGTAAATCTGGCCACGAATCATGCCAATGGCATTGCCGTGCTCGGTGTGGCGGGCGTCCTCGCGGTCGCGCAAGCTGTTGACGGCCGTTTGCGCGGCGTTGGCGGCAGAAAGCGCTGCGGATGCATCGCCACCGGCTGTAGCAATGGCGGTGGCCATGCCCGTCAGCTGGTCTTGAATGCCCGCAATGGTCACGTCCAGCGCATTCAGGCGGGTGATCAGTGCCGCGATTTGCTGCGCTTGGCCCGCATCAACGCCTTGCAGCGTGGTGATTGTGTCGCGCAGGCCGTTAATGTCAGCCGCAATTTGCGCGCAGTCGCACGTTGCACCGCCACCGCCCGCCTGCTCCATCGCGGCAATGCGCGACTCGTAGCTCAGGATGGTGCTGTTGATCTGGCTGATTTGATCAGCGGCGGCGTCGGCACGGCCTTCCAGCGCAACAACACGATCGATCAGGGCCAGCAGGTTCTGGAGGTTCTGCATGCCGGGGGTATCGGCATCGCCGTCCAGCATGGCCACCAGGCTTGCGATCTGGGATTGCAGCTGGGCAATGGCGGCGGTGTCGGTGCCGGTCAGAAGGTCAACTTGCTTTTGCAGGTTGCCGATTTCAGCGCCCATAACGGAGCCGACCTCGCCCAAAATACAGGCAAGCTCGGATTGAATCAGGGTTTTCAGGTCGTCGATTTGGGGGTTTTCAAGGGACATAAGTGTTTCCAATTAGGGATGAAACATGGACAAGCCGCCACTCACGCGGGCGGCGTTGCGTTCTCCAGCTGGCTGGGGAAATCGGTAGCGCAGGACTGGCCGTTCAAAACAGCCTGCAGGTCGCTGATGCGCTGCGTGTGTGACGCGATCTCGGCTGGCACCAGGCAATGCAGCAGCTCGCCAATTGCCACCGCGAAACAGGACAGTTTCTCATCGAGGATATTGCTCATGTAGTTCCCTTGTGGATGCCAAAAGCAGCGGTAATTCACGCCTGCTTCTGAACTGCTCGCGTTATATTTCCGTCCTTGTCGCGTTCGATCTCTGTGACCATGCGGCGAGGCTCCGGCAATTCTAGCGTCACGTTTGGAGCTGGAACCACGACCGGCTCAATATTCACGACAGGAGCCGCAACGTTGACGACGGGCGCGGGCACGACCACGGGGTCGATGTTGACGACGGGGGCTGCCACATGGACGACCGGTGCGTCCACGTTGACCACGGGGGCCGGAACCACCACGGGCTCGATGTTGACGACCGGAGCAGCTTGCTGCGGCACGTTGACATGCACCACTGGCGGGGCCTGTTCCGGCACCGTTACATTGACCACCGGGGCGATCTGCTCCGGCACCTTTACGTCGATACGCGGGTCAAAGTTGATGACGGGCTGGGCTTGCACCAGGGCCTGTATCGCGAGCACAAGCTGCGACTGCAGTTCGGCAACTCCATCCATGCGCGCTGAAATCGCAGCCGCATCCTGGGCCCTGCTGGCAGCCAAAGAGGAAACAGAATGATGCATGGCAAGGACCATGCCATCCAGTGATTTGGCGAGGTCAGACAGGCTGTACAGGTTTACACCGCCAGCCGGACTTGAGCCGGTCGCTACAGGGGACTGAAATGACTTGGCAATCAACCCATTCGCGCTCGATTTGCGCATCACCAAGCGATCACTGCGAGCCTCCGGCGGGATGCCGACATACCGGCGGTTTCCCGCGTTATCGGCAACGATTATGCCGTCCGCACCCTCTTCGAGCACCCGGTACCGCTGCATAGTGCGCTTCTTGTGGCCAGCGACATGCTCCCACTTGACCTTGTGATGCTCGCCTCCGTGTTCAACGGTGCAACCGTGCTGTCCGGCGCAAACGACCTTGCCGGAAACGGGAAGCCCGGCCTTATGGAAATAGACCTCATCTCCAGGGAATGCGTGGCGCACAGATGGAGTGGCTGCATTTTTCTGCTTGGTGCTCTTGGGGGCGTTGAAGCTGGCCATCAGGGCTCCACTGTGAATACTGGTAATCCAAATGACTTTGCCATTCCTGGCTCGTCATCCTCCGGTTCGGACGCCGGAGTGCCGCCATCATCGAACATTCCGTCTTCAGTCTTGCCGGCGCCATGTTCGTCGCCGTCATGCTGTCCATCTCCGGCATCGCTGTCGATGGACCCGTAGTCCTCGCCTTGGTCATGGTCATCGCCATCTTCAGGCGACTGACCACCACCAGGGCCGGGGGCGCCGTAGTCTTCCTGCTGGGCCTGGTTTTCAGCCTGCCACGCCGACATCAGCGACGGATTCAGTGGGGCGTTGCCCCATTCCCCCTTAATCTCCTGCATGCCTTGAGCCTTGCGGGCCTCGTTGAGCGTGAGGATGGTCTTGTCCTTGTCCCAGCGCATCTGGGGGTCTTCTTCATCGAGGCCGGTCCAGCGGAAGACGTACTTGTCGCCGAACTCGGACACGATGTAGTCGGAAAACAAATCCTCGAAGTGGGACAGCAGCGGGCGTAGGCCCTTGTCCTTGGAGTTGATCAGCTTCTCTTCGGTGTCGGAGCCGGACAGCGAAGACGTGCCAGCGGTGAACGACTCGAAATTGATCTCGTCGGGGGCAATGCCGTAGATCGCGCAGATGATGGACGTGAGGAACGTCATCCACTTGGCGAACATGATCTCGTTCACGTCCACGCCGAAGTTTTCAAACGCGGCCTTGGACTCCTGATTTTTCGACACCAGCACGGGGAGCGTCCACGCGTTGTTGATGCCCTTCACCATGGCATTCCAGTACCGCTTGAAGGCAGCCATGTCCTGGTCGCTGTACTCGCCGGTCAGGTGCAGCAAGCCCTTGGGGATGGCATTCGAATCGAAATACTTGGTGTTGTAGCTGAAGGCATTGAGGAAGCCCGTGACCACGCGCACCAGCAGCTCGGTCTCGGACAGGCCGTAGCCGCCCACCAGGACATCGGTGCGGGGATTGCGCGGAACGTAGATCAGGTCGTCGTGGGTGTAGGCGGCCCGGATGTTCCCATCCACCACCTGCAGCGCGAAAATCTCGTCCTCGTCGCGGTAGCCGATCTCGTTGGCGAGCCGGATGGTCGCGCCGTCCACGGCATACATGCCGTCAATCCCCAGCGACTTGTCGCGCTTGTATTCTGTTTCGATTGGGGCGCTGTCCAGCGTGAGGCTGTCGCGCACCAGCTTGGCCATCAGGTTGGAGAAGTTGTCGCGCTTCAGGCGGGCGCGCTGGCGCGGGTTGCGCTCCCAGCCGCTGTGCGTGAAGAAGTCCTGCATCAGCGCGATGGATTGCTGCTCGTCGCTGCCAAGTTTTGCGTTGGGGTCTTTCAGGCGCACCTGGAACCCAGGGCCCTTGCCACCGTCGGGCACTCGGCAAAACCGCTTCACCTGACGGATGCGGGTGAAGATCACGGCCGACAGAATCGGGGTCTGGTCAACCATGCCGCGCAGCATGTCGAAGCTCATGTTCGACCAGCGCTCACGCCACTCGCCCATGGCGTTGCCATAGGTGTCGTTCACCCACACGGACTGCATGCCGGCCTTGCCGTCGGCTATGGCCCGGCTCGGGAAAGGTATGACGTTGGGTTTTGCCAGCGACTTTGCGAACTCACTCTCTTCGTACTGCCGCTGCATGTACTCCACGACCGGCATCATGTCGGTAACGCTTTTGGGTAGCGCCGCCTGCTGCGCCTCTTGCATGGCGTGCGAGCGCTCATCTTGCGGAGCGGCGCCATTGAAGGCGGTGGATAGTGCAGTTTCAGCCATGCGGGAAGTGTGCTGTCACGACAACAAAAAAGAAGTTGCCACGAGTTGCGGCAACATTTTTGCGGTAGAATTACTGCATCAACAGGAGAAACCATGAACATCAACGAAATGACCCCACGCGAACGCCAAATCGAAAAGCTGAAAGACTACTTGCTGGCAGTCTCCATCGGACTCGGTCTTGCTTGGATGTTGGTGGACGCCCTGTCCAAGTAACGGCCTACGGCCACTGCCGCCAAAGTGGCCGACACCCAAGGAAATTCAATGTCATCAAAACGAATCTACGCAACCACCGACAACACTGGCGCGCGAAAACTCATCAGTGCCACAACATCGCACCAGGCGGTAGCCCACCATGCCAAGAGCACTATCAGCGTGCGCGTGGCTACGCCTGAAGACCTGATCGCGCTGACCAAAGCCGGTGTCGATGTCGAGGAAGTCGGAGCAGCACCATCCACAGAAGGCGGGGCTGCAGAATGATGCTAATCGTCCCTCTCAAGGTCAAAAAGCTGCACCTGGATGCCATTGTCCCGGTGCACCAGACAGCAGGCGCGGCCTGCTTTGATTTGCACGCCGTGCTAGAGGACGATGTCCATCTGAACCACGGCCTAACCGTGAACCCCGGCACCAGCGAGGTCATCCGCACCGGGCTGGCGTTTGAGGTGCCCGCCGGCTACGTGATGCTGATCTACAGCCGCAGCGGCCACGGCTTCAAAAACGGCGTGCGCCTGAGCAATTCCGTGGGCGTTATCGACTCGGACTACCGCGGGGAAATCAAGGTCGCGCTGCACAACGACAGCCGCGCCAAGTTCAAGGTGGCCAACGGCGAGCGCATCGCCCAGGCCATGCTCATGCCGGTACCGCGCGTGAACATAGTGGAGACTGAGCAACTCAGCGAAACGGATCGCGGCACTGGTGGCTTCGGGAGCACCGGTCGATGAGAAAACGCACGCGCCGAAAGATTTACGCATTGGTTAACCCGATTGCCTACGCAATTGAGGGAGCAAGCGTAACCCCCACGGACCAGCTCGATAGTCTTCGTGTTTTAGAGCTTTCCGCCATCGATGCGGTCGCTCGTGGAATGGGGACTGTAAAAGACCTTTCGGCGCTGCGCGACATGGCCAACCTCTGTGAAATGATGGCGCTCGGAGGTGTCGGGCCCGAGGCGCTGGAGCCGTCAAGGCTGGCGCAAAGGGAGATGATCGACGTAGTGGAGCGCCGAAAGAGAACCGGTCGCATTGGCGCCACAGGCTCAGGGCTTGAGTCATTCCGCGAGCTTTTCAGGTGGCACGACCTCCAGCGCACCAGCATCTCGCGCAGCGAGTACGAGAAATACATCGTGAAGACGACAAACGCCGTCAAAGGCGGCAGAGCCACCGTGGTCAACTTGGACAATTAAACCGCAATGAACAACGGGCACCCGGGGTCGGTTTCGCGCACGCGAACACCATTCCGCTCGTTGCATCGCCCGTTATCGAATGAAATACAGCGTCCGCACACGTCGCCGGACACCTGCAAAACCTCCTGAATGGCGTTGCTCAACGTCGGCGTGTACCGCTCAAGCACCACCTGCACCGATGTCTCCTTGGGCTTTTCTGGCTCCGGCAGGATAAACATATTGGTGCCATACGCGCGGGCCCAAGCCACGTCGGCCAGCATATTTGCGTAGCTGGTGTGCGGGTCGATGCCGACTTTCACCACCCGGCGCTTAAACTTCTTCTCTTCCTCGTCCTTTTCCGCAATCAGCGCTGTGCGCGTGAAGTGGAAGAACGCGTACTCCTTGCACACAGCGGCCATCCGCCATTTGCCCTTCTCCAGAACCTCCTGCACCAGCCCATCGGGGTCAGGGAACAGGCAGAGCTTTTTCTGGAACCGGCCCATGGAAACCTGCATGCACTTGTACTGGTCGAGCGTGACGGTGTAGCGGTCCCGCAATTCCTCGTCGGTCCGGCGCTCGCTGGTGTCCAGCTTGGGCGCGTCTCCCCAGCGCAGCATGTCGCCTTCCATGTTGCCGTATCCGGCCAGGAACACGCGGCCGTCATGGCGGCGGGCAAACGACTTGGCGTTGTCGTAGTTTGGCAGCGTTTCCACCACGCAGCACTGCACACCATAGGTCGACATCAGCTCGTCGCACCGGTCCCATGGCGAGGCCTCGGGGTCGTCCTTCGTTGGCGCGCGGAAGATGTACTCCATGTGCAGCACGGCCTGGCGACCGTCTGGCAGCCGCTCCTTGATGATGGCCACAATAAAGGAGCCCATCTGGTCGAGCCCCATGAAGGTGCCCCTGCCGTTGCGCCGCCACTGGAGCCCGTACTCCACGCCCACGCGGGCGCACTCGTTGAGCATTTCCAGGTTCACCGGCACCTGTGACGGGTCGGTGTAGGGCTTGCCCAGCTTACGGTTAAAAAAGTTCTTCATGTCGTCGGCGTTGTGGTACGCCTCGATGATGTCCCGGGGGCTGATTGTGGGCGACAGGAACTGCGGGAAGTGCACCGAGCGAATCTCGGCATCCGGCGCCTTTGCGATCCACTGGCCGATCTGCGGGTCGTCAATCCACCCTTGGCACGACACGCACCGGTAGCGGTACTCGCCACGGGCAGCGCCGCCCTCGCGCTGCAGCAGCCGCGGCGCATCGGCGTCGTAGCCGATACACTGGGGGAAGTTCTCGTCCAGCACCTGTAGCATCGCGCAGTGCGGGCACTCGGTGTGGAACTGGTGCTGGGTGCCCTTTTTGTACCAGAAGTGAATGTCGGAATCCGGCCAGTTGGCCGTGGAGCCCATGAGCGTGTACCGCAGCGCCGAGGCCGACATACGCTCGCGGGTTTTCTCCATGTCCGCGATTGCCATCTCCTGCACCTCGTCAAACGAGACGACATCCATGGGGAAGGATTCGGTCGCGGTCTTGCCGGTGGTCCACAGGAAGTGAAACCGGGACGAACCCAAGTTGCGAATAAGGATGTTGCCCTCGCCGCCACGGCCGCCGGATGCCTGCTTCTCGGTCATCAGAGCGTACACGTCGGGTACCGTCCGCACGATGGGCATGAAGCGCTCGCTCGACTTGCCAGAGGCCAGCATCTGCGACGGCATAAACATGCCGATCTTGGCCGGCGAGAACCGCATGGCCAGGTAGATCATGGCCAGCATTTCCATAACGGTGAAGCCCACCTGGGTGCACTTCATGATCACGTCGGTGCGGTTGAAGGCGTCCTCAATCGTGGCGGGGATGAGCTCGTAAATGAACCGCATCGCCGGGCGGTCGGACAGCGTGAATGGCCGGCCGTCAACCTTGAGCCCTTCGGCTTCCAGCCGCTCGCACCACTGCAGGAACGTCTCGCCGGGCTTGAGTGAGCGCTGCTCTTGGGTGAACTCGACGGCCACATCAAAGAACTCAGCACCAAACCGCTGGCGCTGCTCCAGCTCGGTACCCAGCGACGCGGCCAGGCGCGCCTCTTCGGGCAGGTGCGGATTGCAGAAGCTGTCGAATTGCCACACCGACCAGTCGGGGTCTGTCTGGCCGAGCCGGCACAGCCGGTAGAAGTCGTTGCGCTTGCCGAACGCCCCGGACAGGAACCATGCGTCGCCGTTGTAGACCTTCAGCATGGGGCGAAGCACGTCCTCCCACAGATTGAGCAGGCCCTCCACGAGCCGGGCGTCGTCCACCACGATCAGTCCGTATTGCTCGAACAGCTCTTGGGGCTTTTCCATGCTGTAGAAGTCAATGAACCCGCCGGACACCAGCTCCAGTCGGCGTGCATTTACGCGGCGCTTGATAAGCGGGTCGATGGCCCGCATCACCTGGCGGCGGGCCTCAATCATGGCGTCGTCGGTGGGTGAGAACCACGCCACCGGCTTCTTGCTGTTGAGCGCGCCCTTGGGGCTGGCAAGCAACACCTCGATGCCGAGCGTTGTCTTACCGAACTGCTCACCGGCGGCAACGGCGTTATACCGGCTGGCCCGCGCCAGCGCCTTCTGTTGCGCGGCGTGGGGGGTTGGGAGGGATATTTTTACTTTAGCCATGTGCCAATGATAAAGCCCGCGCGAGGCGGGCTGTTGCGGGGATGCGGAACGGTCAGTCGTTCATCAAGTGGCCGGAGTGGGTCACCCATGCGCGAGACTCCGCGTCGTCGCCTTTGTGGGCGTACTCGTAAGACGCCTCGCCGGTCTTGTTGTTCTTGCCGGACTTGCCGGTGAACGAGAAAGTCTTGCCTTCATGGTGGACCGTGTGGTCGCCCTTGCCATTGCTAGGAGGCTCGAACCCGCCAACGTGATGCGTGGAGCCATCGTCCTTCTTGGCGGACAGCTTCTCGCTGGACTTCGCCTGCATCGGCCACTTTTCAGAGCCGACATTTACGGTCTTGGTGGGAGCGGCAGAGCCGGTCTTCTGGTCGGCCTTTTTCACAGGCAGCGCCAGGCGGGGCTCCGGCTTGGAGGCAGGAGCTGCATCCGTAGGCTTTTCGTCACCCGGCCGCACATGCTTGTAACCATTTCTACCCATGCGCTGCGAGTCGGCGCCATTGACCACGACATGGTATCCGTGATCGGGGTGCGACATAACAAAAGCACCACCCTTGGAGGAAGCGGCCCTATTAGCGAACCTGTGAGCAGCGCCAGACGTCGAGAACGCTGCCACACCTGACCGAGACTTTGCACCAGCGGAGACAGCATGAGCCACGGCCGGGTGCACAGGATCGGCAGCCGCTGCAACCCGCTTGTCGTCATGCGCCTGCACCACAACGCCATCTTTGCGTGTGTAGGAATCGACGTGAGACTTCAGCAGATCAGCGCTGACGATAAGGATTTTTGACATGGTGGCTCCAGAATTCCCGACAGTATGCGGTCACGACGCGCGCTGCGGGCGACCGGTGTAGGGGGCTGTGGGCTGGAGGCGGGCGTGGACGTTCCAGAATTGGTTGTAAGCCGAGTGCAGATCGTCATCGCGCACCGAATTTTTGAAGTTTTCGTACTGAATGCCCATGATCTCAGCAGAGATAACCTCTGCAACACGGGCGCGAGGCAAAACAGCGCGAAACGCGTAGTCGGTATTGGTGGACTTAACCACCTTGCAACCAGGAAACACGGCCTCCAAGTCGCCGGGGCGACGAGCCCTGACAACTAACTCATTGGGCTTGCACCCCTTGTGCACGGCGCTGAAAAATCCACGGTTGGTACATATCCACATGAGAACACTCCTAAAAAATTGGTGATGCAATATTACATCAACAATTTTGCGGTGTGTCGCTCTTTCAAAACAATTTTTTACTTCCGGTCCACTTCGCCTGCGGCTGCGGCTCGGGCTTCTTGGGTGCCGGGCCAGCGCCAACAGCCTCAGCCACCGGGTGATCGGCGTGGCCATTCAAGAGCTCGTACAGGTTACCCTTGGGGCAGAGGTGCACGGCCTGTGTTTCCCAGCCTGCATCCGTGGGGTCGCCACCCACGCGCACGGCGCGGTACATGCGGGCCTTTGACGTGGTGCGGTCGAAGTCACCGATAAATCCGGTGATGCGAACGCGGAGCCCGACTTCCTCGAAGCACTCCTTCAGCGCATTCGCTTGCAGCGAGAGCCCCTTCTCCGCCGTGCCCTTGGGTAGCGTGGCGTGATACCCACCGAAGGCGTTTGTCGGCGCGCAGAGCCACACGCGGCCGTCCGGTTCTTCCACCACCACTCCAGCGCCAACGGACTTGCCCTGGGCCACGTGGAACGCGGGCTCTTCGAGGTCGTCATTTATTCCGTCGCAGTAATCCCACCCCTCGGCGGTAGTCGGCGCATCGCGCCAGCGGCGAAACGGCACGCCGTTCAACTCGCGGGGCACGTCGCCACCAGGCACGAACGTGGCCACGGCGTCGGGGTTGTCCCAAGTGGACTCGGCCGACGGATGGTGCGGGGCCTTGACCAGCACGGCCTCGCCCTTTTCGCCCGGCTTCGGATGATGGTGCGGTGGCAGCGGCTCGTGGCCGTTGCGGTCATACGGGCGGACGTAGTGCTCGCCACGCATGTGCCCCTTGACGTGGGCCTTGGCGAGATCGTCGCCGAACTCCAGTACGGCATCAGTCATTGCCAACCACCCCCGTCAACGCCATAGAAATCGACCGCACGGCCGCCACCAAGGTCTGCTCTGTTTCCTCTGCTGGCGCACCAGCGGACGCCTCGCGCAACAGGTCGTAGACCGAATGCACGAACACGGCGAATGCTTGGGCAACCAGCTGCACATCGTCCTCGTCCGGTACCAGCTCCCGCTCCATGCGATTGCGCAGGTGATCGGCCAGCTGCTTACCCGTCCAGTTGCGCACGGGCGCATAGGCGGGGTCCGCACCAGTGAACACCCCGGCGAGTTTCAGGCACTGCGCCCGGTCGGCTTCAGCGGCATCGCTTGGCGTGAGCACGCCGTGCCCCACCTCGTCAAACCGCGTGATTACCTCAGATGCGAAGCCGCGCACGATACGCTCGACCTCCCGAATGTCGCCCAGGAACGGGCGGCCATCGGTGGCGGCCTTCAGGGACTCAAGAAGGCCGGATGGGTCGGTGTGGCGGTCAAGTTTGTCGGTCATTTTTTATTCACTCGGTTGGCAGAATAACAGCTTCGATCACGTGGCTTGACGATTTGCCAAACCCGTCCGCATCGCCGTCCTTGCCTTTTACAGACAGGATCATAAGGCGAGTTCCAGGCGGCAGGATCATCTCATCCTCGCCGGAGTTCGAAGATAAAGCACCACCACCAGCAATCGAGTGGTGCCCGACCCATAAACCCTTCACGCCGGGGCCCACGTGTAGCTTCAGGTGCACGTTTCCGTGCCACGAAGACGGACGGATCGACGTGGACATGATCGCTGGCTCCTGAAGAATTTTCCCCGAGGACTTCAGCAGCTGATCAAGGTCACTGCCGTGCAGCGAAATCTTGCGCGACAGGACAGTGCCCGGTGCAATATCATGCCCCAGCGTTTTCAAAGCCTCTCCGGCAGCCTTTGCCGCGCCGCTGGGGTTGCCATCCCACAGCGAGCCATTCATGGCTTTATACGAGCTGCCAGTGTAACTCTTGACCGCCTGCTTTTGCGTGGCGGGCATTTTTGCAATCGCGGCTTGGGCCTGTTTGGCATAGGTCTGAGCAGAAAGCGCGCCCCCACCCTCTGCGTGCTTGATTTTTTCCGGCAGGCCCAAATCCGCCAGATTCACCGCCCCGGGCTCGCCGAGCACAATAAACTTGCCGAGCTTTTGCGCGACAGAGCTGGAAGCCGGACCAGTAAACGCGGGGTACGCAGCATTCAGCGAGTGCAGCGGGTGGCCACCGTCAAACCTGAACTTCTTGGGCGGGTTTAGCTGGTAGTTGATCTCGTTGACGGCCTGCTGGGCGTAGCCCTTCACGTGCTGGCTCGGGTGCTCCAGCACAGGCTTCTCGCCGGTGACATGGCCGGTGTCCTTGTCGTAGACCTTGGCCTTCAGGCCTTTGATGGCGTCCAGGTCGCCCGTCTTGGCGGCGGCGAAAACCGCCTGCACGGCTTCCTCGTTGGCTTTGTTGAGAAACTCCTTCGAGGACGGACCAGAGCTGCCATTGCCGCCCCAGTTGAGGAAGGACGGCGGCGCGCTAATGTCTTCGGGCTTGAAGACCGGGGCCTTCTTCTTCTTGACGGCTGCGGGAAACCGCTTCGCTAGGTCGGCTTTGCGGGCAATCAGCGTCTCGGCCAACTTCGTCTTGGCTGCGGCATCGCCGGGCCCGTACTGGTTGACCATGGCGCGAATGGCCACGTCGCTGATGGCCAGCACCTTTGCCGCGCTGGCGGTCAGGTCGGCCTTGGTCATGCCCTTGAAGACAGACGCGGCCTGCGGGTTTTTGCCCGCGTCCAGCAGGGTGTCGAGCTCGTCCACCTTGGAGCCAAAAGGCTTCTTCTCGCCTTGGGCGCGGTATTCGAGCGAGCCACCGGCATCCACGCGGTGGGCCTTGCCGTCGGGGCCAACCTGCAGGTTGTCGTAGCCGAGGCCGACCACGTCCCAGTTGCCCAGCCATGCGTCGACCGCGAAACCGGCCTGCGCGCCGTCAACCTTGGCAAGCGCGCCAGGAGTGGCGGCCTTTTTGATGTCCACCCACTTTGAGGCAATCCCGACCTTGCCGCCCTTGGTGACCAGCACAGCGTCCTGGCTGGACAAGCCCGCGAGGGCGTACAGCTTGGCCGCGAGCACTTCGGACTTGGCGGTGTCGGCGTCGGCAGGGAATTTGCAGTACCACTCCTGCCCGCTTTGGTCTTTGAACTTGCCGCCGGGGTTGGAGCCGCCCTGCCCGCCGGTTTGAGCCCATCCGTCCATGGGGAGCATGCCGCCAGCGGAGATGGGGGCGGAGGCAGCTGGGGCCGCGGGAGCTGACGGAGCTGCGGGAGCGGCGGGCTTCGCACCAACGCCACCCGTCATGGCGTCGATCAGCGCCTGAGCAACCTTTTTCGATGCGGGCTTTCCCTTCGATTCGTTGTCAATCCACGCCTGCAGGCCAGCAACATCACCGGCCACTGCCATCGCTTTGAATTTGTCCTTGTTCCCGGTTGCTGTTTTTGCGGCAACGGAGGCCATGATCTTGATTGCGTGGCCTGGCTTGAGGGCTTTGGTGGATGGCGCCTGCACGGTGGCTGGGGCTGCAGGCTGGTACGACGGGTCGAGCTTTTGCAGCGCCGCATCTGGCGGGATGGGGTATCCCATCGCCTTCATCTGGGGGAGAATTTCGGCGAGCGTTTCGCCCGGAATGGTGTCGGGCTCGGAGAACGAGCCATCCGTCACGCCAAATTCAAACCCGTCATCGCCGCCTCCGGCGAGGTAATAACCTTTCCCGTCTTTCTCAAATTCCAGCGATGGGTTGCCATCTAGGCCGGGATTGGATGCCGAGTGGGCCCACCCACCCATGCCGTCGTCCTGCTTGACCCAGTGCCCATTTTTGAACACCAGCATGCCGTCGGCGCCAGGCTTGGTGTCGCCTTCCTTGGGGCCCTGCTCCACGGTGGTGGGCGCGGCCTGGGAAGCCCGCTGAGGCTTCGTCCCAGCCAGCGCGTGCCCTTGCAGCTTGTGCGCTTTCTGCTGGGCTGCCTCCAAAGCGTCATCGTAGTCTTCGTCCGTTTGATTTTCTGCCGGCATACTCTCGTTCACGGCATCCATGAAGTATTCCATGGCGGCGTCCGGGTCGTGGTCCGTCAGCGCCTCGTAGGCCTCGGCCTGCGCCTTGGTTGGCACTTTCCCAGCGGAGATTGCGGCCTTCCACTCGCTGACGACGGGGTATGGGTCGGCGGCTGGCGGTGGCGGTACCGCAGACGCAGCCATCATCGACAAGGCGTGCGAGGCGGCGGTCTTGAGCGCGGGGTTTGCTGCGTTCTTTGCCAGCTGCTGCAGGGTCTCGGTTGAACCCGCTCCAATTGCATCCTTGAGCAGCTTGGACTCGGCGTCTGACAAGCCGTCCAGTGAGACGCCAGCGCCAGCCGGAGCGGGCTGCACAGGCACAGCAGCCGTCGCGCCCTCCACACCCAACCCAGCCAGGGCGGTCTGAGCCGTGAGCGCCTGCTTCTTGGCGTAGGTCTGCTTGGCTCCGGCCTTCGAGTCGATAAAGGCCTGCAGCCCGGCGGTGTCGCCAGCGAAGGCCATGGCCTCGATTTTTGCCAGCGCGGCGTTGTGGCTCTTGGCGTTGGTGTTTTCGGCGGGCAGCTTCAGCTTGAACCACGGGATGGATTGCAGGTTCTGCAGCTGCTGGGCGGAGAGTGCGCCAGGGGTGGTGGCGGCCGGCTTTTGAGCAAGCAACGACGAAATGTAATCTTTGACCGACTGCTTTAGCCCAGCCTCTGGCGACATCCACTCCTCAAGCTCCGACCACTCACCCTTGGAGGCGAGCTTGTCAAACATGGCCTTAGAGCTGGGCGTCATCACGAACGCGCCGCCCTGCGTTTTCCAGTGGCCGTCCTTGAGTACCATCGTGGAGCCGTTTGCCCCGGGTTTTGTGTCGCCCTCTTTCGGACCGGTGTCAGTCACCTGCACACCCATGGCGCCTGCCACAGCGGCCATGGCAGCGGCAGCGCCGTGCCAGCCTTTGTCGAGCGCCTGCTTATGCGCGACCTTGATGCCGTCGGCGTCGCCATTCATGGCGGAGTCGTGAGCCAGCTTTCCGGTTGGGGTAGACAGCGAAAAGCCCATCGCTCCATCACCGGGCAGGTCGGTGTGCGCGGCCTTTATTTCCTCGGGGGTCAGCTTTTTAACAGCCGACTCCACAAACGGCTTGGCCGTGCCTTTTTCGATAGCGGTATGCAGCGAGGACTTGGGGATTGCGACGGTATTCTTCTGGCCGGGCACCTTGGCGCCCAGCTTATTCAGGTAATACTGGTCCTCGTTTTGGTTGTAGACCACCCACTTGCCGGCGTTCATCTTCTCGTACTGGCTGGAGAACTCGAAGACGGTGCCGGTCGAAACATTTGCCTGCTTCTCAGCCAGAACCTTCTGCGCGTAGGCCACGATGTGCGGGTTGTGCGCGTTGTTGGCGATCACAGCCTCAAGCAAGTCATGCGACCCGGCGTCAATCGTGGCCTTGGTCTTGGGAGGGATTGGCGCAGAGGCGGCGGGCTCGGCTGGCTCCGCAGCCTTCGGTGCCAGGTGCTCAGGCAGTCCAGTCGGATGCGGGTCGGCGGGCTCGGCCACCTGGGCGGCGGCGTGGGTACCGGGTTTCTGGCCCGGGGTGACGGTGTGCGCAGAGCCGTGAAGACCAAGCAAGTGGTTGGCAATCTTCGCCAACTTCTGCCCATAGGTATTCGACCCAAACGACGCACCAACGATGGCCGTCACATCACCAGCGTCAGACCACGCGCGCAGCTTTTCCAGCGCCTTATTGAAAACGGGCGCGTTCACATTCGAGTCCGGCAGCTTCAGCGCGGACCATTGGTCGTCGGTAAAGTGCGCGGCGGCCTCGTGGTGCCCGGCAGACTTGGGATGCGCGGCGACCGGCGCGCCCTTGGGGGCTGGTGCGTCGTGGGTGATCTTCCGCCACCGGGGAGGGTTGCCGTAAAGAGCGTACCCACCCTTATGGGCAATCGAGGTGCCGGTGCCGGGTCCGGATTTCAGCAGCAGGATGAGACGCGGTGTGTTCATCCGCGCATTTTGAAGTCACGACGCGCGGCCGCGTCAGGCGACCGGCACGACCTTGCAGGTCTTCGCGCCGAACTGGACCTCCACGTCCACGGCGAACACGCCAGACAGGCGGATCGGCGCGCGCTTGATGGACAGCGACTCGGCGTGCGTGAGCATGTCCACCGACCACTCGTACTCGGGCATTTTTCGCGCCAGGCGCTTTGCCATCTTCATGGCCATGCCCTCGGTGGGGCGGATGGTGTAGATCATCCGGCGGCCGGGGTCTTGCGCGGGGAAGCCCGGGATTACCACGAGGATGGTCGGGTACTTCCGGGGAGGCTTCTTTTCCTTGGGCGGGGCGGCGGTTTCAGCCATGCGACCTCCCGAGGTTGTACCAGTGGGCGGCATTGGCCGAGACGTGACCGCCGCACCCCAGGCATCGCCACTTTGCGCTGATCCGGGCCGGGTCTTCGCACTCGAAGTCGTGGCGCGGGCACGTATTCAGCATGGCGTTGTTGGCCTTCACCTCGTCCCAGATTTCCTGCATGGCAGCGCGGCTCAAGCCGACGACCGAGCCCAGGTTGTCAAGGGAATCAGCCACGCAAACACTCCCGGAGCGCCCGGTGTGCGCCCTGAACTCGAACAACCAGCGCGAAAGCCACGCCAGCCAAGGCGCGGCGCACGCAGGTCGAATGACTTAGGATCATCGGGAGGGCCACATCACAGCACCACCCAGTCGATGGCCAGCATGTCAGACTGGCTAGCGAGCCAGCCCATCAGAATCTCGCCCGTTGCGGTCTTCATGGTGATGCAGGGCAGCACGGTGGCAAAACCGCCGTTTTCCTCGGCATAGGCGCGGTTGTTTTCGCTCCAGAAAGATGCCGCGGGGATGCTGCGGGCGAGAGTGAATGGACCGGAGGACGCGGGTGCAGACAGTGAAAGCCACATGCCCTTGCCATTCCAGCCAGCACGCGCAACGCGGTGGCCCGCCTTCAGGGCGCGGATCGCGTCGCCGAAGTCGAGCGAGCGAACAGCGCCATCCGCCGTCTCAACCAGCGTGTATCCGGACTCAAACGCGCCAGCTGGCGACCAGGACTGGTAGCCGTCCTCGTAGACGACGAGGTAGCCGCCAACGAGCAAGTCGGCATCACCCAGAACATCCGGGCAATGCTTAGCAACCCATGACGCCTGCACCTCGTGCGGGGCAAACCGCTCGTCCTCGAAGTGCAACTCGAAACCGCGCGGGTTCGGGATCACGGCCTTGATTTTCAGGGCCGACACCCGCTTGTGGGACTGGTAGCGCGGCAGGGCGCGCAGGAACGCTGCGCTCATACGGCACCCCCTGCAGCCAGTCGATCACGCAGGGCGTAGCCCATGAGGGGCCACAACTCAGAGCGGGCGTTGTCGATGGCCACCTGCTCACCGATCTCGGCGCGGTCGTTTTCAGGCGACACGCTGACGGACGGGCGGCCTGTGACGGCGTAACCGCTTCGAGTCGTGAGAACGGCCCAGCGCAGCACCTGGCCGCTCTGGCTGACGTGCTTCACGATCTCGGTGTGCACGATGTTTGCCGCCAGATCGGCTGGTGTGACGCGCGGAGCGGTCGCGCCAAGCGCCACGACGCGGGCCTCAATGGCCTGGTCGGCCGCGCTCATTGCACCACCTCGGGAGCCTTCACCATCCCGATGGACTCGCGGGCCTTGAGCACCTTGTCGGCGTCGGCCAGGCGGTTGATCATGTCCACAGCGGCAGGGTCGCCAGCAGCAGCGGCGGCCTCGACGGACTTGGACGCGCCAACCGTGTCGAACACGAACGTGCACTTGTGCTGGGTTCCACCAACGGGGAAGCTGGTGCCGTCCCACACGACGGGCAGGTCTTCGACGTGCTGCTCAACGGATGTGGACACGCCCATCAGCACCAGAGGCGGCAGGTCGGAGACGAACTCGCCGTCGCCCTTGTGAACGAAAAGCATGTTGCCGCCTGTGGGGCTGGCAACGACGATGGCGGCGTCTTTTGGAAGGGTGAATTTGAACACGGCGACTCCTGAAAAAATTGATGAGGGTTGATTCTACCCGTCAGAACGGCTGGCCGTCGTCCTCGTCGGGCGCGGGCTCGGTGAGGTCAGCCGGAGCGCGCACCTCGCCATCGCGGGGGAACGGCTCGCCGGTCACGGCGTGCACAGCCTTGCGGCCGGTCAGCATCTCCCAGCGGCGCACGGCCACGTCCACGAACTTGGGGTCCAGCTCTGAGACGCGGGCGATCAGGCCCATGCGGTCGGCGGCAATCATCGTGGTACCGGAACCCGAGAACCAGTCGATCACGACGTCGCCCGGGCGGCTGGACGGCTTCATCAGCTTCTCCCACAGGCCCACGGGTTTGGTGGTGGGGTGCAGCTCGGAGCGCGAAGGCTTGTCGTGGTAGATGACCGAGCCGGGCACTTCCTCGATGGTCGCCTGGCCGTCCACCACCAGCACGGTGTCGCCGACGGTGATGGCCCAGCGGCCGTCGTCCAGCTTTCGCACGGGGCCGGACTCGCCGTAATCGACCACGGTGGTGCGCTTGCGGCCGCCGTACCAACGGTGAGCGGCGCCGGGTTTCCACCCGTACAGGATGGGCTCGTGCTGCCACTGGTAGTCGGAGCGACCGAGCACCAAGGAATTCTTGCGCCAGATCAGGCAGCCGGACAGCTTGAAGCCGGTGGAGCGGAAGGCGTCGCGGAAGTTCAAGCCCTCGGTGTCGGCGTGGGCAACGTAGATCGGCGCGCCGGGCTTCATGACCGTGAACATGGTCGCGTACCACGAGCCCAGCATCCGCCGGAATTCGGCATCGGCCATGTTGTCGTTCTTGATCGACCCAGCCAGCTTGGACTCGTAGGCCACGTTGTAAGGCGGATCGGTGACGCACAGGTCGGCCATTTCGCCCTGCATGAGCTTGTCGATCAGGCCGGCATCGGAGCAGTCACCGCACAGGATGCGGTGGGGACCGCACACCCAAACGTCGCCCAAACGCGAGTGCGGCACGTCCGGCGTGGGTGGCACGGCATCGGGGTCGCCGCCACCCTCGGGAGGCTCAGGATCGACCATGCCCTCGAACAGCTTGGCCAGGTCTTCCTCGGCAAAGCCGGTGTACAGCTCGAGGTCGTAGCCAGCGGCGCGCAGGTCGTCGGTTTCGAGTTTCAGCATGTCAAGGTTCCAGGACGCGCCAGTTTCCGCGCTCCTGTTGTCCATGATCACGTAGGCTCGCCGGTCGATTTCCGACAGGTGGCTGATGTCGATGCACGGAACCCGCTCAAGCCCCAGCTTCTTTGCCGCCATCACGCGGCCATGTCCTGCGATGATCGTGCCGTCGGCAACGAGGCAGGGGTTGGTCCAGCCAAACCGCTCGATGCTGCCAGCGATTATTTCGATTTGAGCCGGACTGTGGTCCTTGGAATTTCGGGCGTATGGCAGCAAAGCCGCCACGGGAAGGAACTGAACCTTCATGTCTTCAGGCTGCTTGATGGGCGCGTTCATTTGCGATCTTTTTCAAAGTATTGACGGTCAGGAGTTGGCGGTAACGCAGGCGGATGGACATGAACCACCCCACCGTCTCCGGCGAAGCGCCCAGCTTTTCCATTTGCTTGGTCGATGACTCCACGAGCTTGTGGCACGGAGGACAAAGCGGGATGAGGTTCGATTTGTCGTTGGAGCCGCCAGCGCGACGCGGCAGGATGTGGTGCGTTTCCAGCCTGCCCGGGACTTGCCGCAGCAGCCACAGAATGGCGTCCGTTTGATAACCTCAGCACTTAAACGCCGCCACGCAGCACCCACCAAAGTTGGTGCCTTGACCTCCTTGCGCATCGAGGCCCAGTAGCACTCACGCCCGCAGAAGTTGGCCGACGAGTTGGTCTTGCCGCTCAAACGCCCGAGCTGGGCCACGAACGACTTGTCGCAGTGCTTGCAAACCCGCTCGACGGTCTTGGACTTGATGACGCAGTCGCGGGAGCAGTACGAGGCGGAGGCGTCCCGCACCCCCGAGGCAAACCGCGTGAACAGACCGCTGCACCCACAACACGTGAGCGTCAGCGTGCCACCACCGTGGTGCGCCATCAGAACTCACCGCCGTCGTTGGTACCGGGAGCAACGGCGGGCGCAGCAGCACCGCGCTCGACCACCACGACGGTCTGGCCGTCACCGGCACGCGCGTCGTGGTTGATGCCATAGGCACGGCACTCGCCGACCTGCACCAGCGTCAGGGTCTCGGCGGTGATCTTCGCCAACTTGGCGCGCTCGAAGCCGCCAGCGATGTCGCCCTTGCCTGCCTGCTGCAGAGCCTCGTAGGCGACCTTACGGGGAGCCGCCCATTCCTTGCGGTGGCGGTCCAGCACCTCGGCGCGGACATCGGCGGCGAACTCCTGCGCCACTTCGCGCGAGGCCTCAGAGGCGGCGACTTCATCGGAGAGAGGTTTTCCTAATTCGGACATGCGAACCTTAAATTTATTGGCAAGCTCGCCAGCGCGAGCGGAAAGCCCGGCAGCAGCCCGGGTGGCGACAACCCACTTGCCCTCGGACTTCCACGAGCGAACCAGCTTCGGGTCCACGCCCACAGCGGCCGCAACGGTGTCGACGGTTGCACCAGGCTGGCCCTCGAACAGCGCGCGGGCTGAGGCGCGGCGGCCGGCCATGTCCTCGACAAGTTTCTTTTTTACGGTCATGGGCGAATCCTGCCATCACGACCTGGAGCGCCCGCGTCGCGCCCTTGAGGCGGCCAGAACGGGCGAAACCCACGCCCAGCAAGGCCCGGCGGGCATGGGCTTGGTGACTTGCAATCATTTCGACAAGAAAAAGGCCCAGCGGTGGGGCTGGGCCAGTAGGGAGGAACAACGTCAGCGAGCAGAGCACCACCATCGCCAAGTGCCCCGACTGCGCCACAGCCAGCGGACGCCCCATACGGCAGCGTCCAGCAGCAGGAGCACAACAACCCCACCGGAAATGAGCAACGGGCCCGCCAGCAGCGCGAACAGCCACGGGCCCCCGATGATGATCAGGTAGGCCAGCAGCGACAGCCACAGCGTGACGGCGTACAGGCAGGCAATCAGGACGTGCACGGACAGAACCCCAGCGGCGACGGCCAATGGTAGGACGGCGGGCAGGTCCGGGCTCAGGGGAAGGCGGGAAAAGCCGTGATGGGCCGGGTCAACTCAGGGCCTCGCGCCAGCGGATGGGCCAGAGCACGGCGTACTCGAACGCCACGACGAGTAGCGAGACGGAAGCCAACAAGGCGGCAGCCCAGAGCGGCAAGCCGGAACGACGCGCCTCGTGAACGACGTAGTCGATGGATTGTTGGTGGCACAGCATCCGCGCCAAGGAGATGCCCGACACGGAGCAGCCGATAGCGACGTAGGCGAGAAGGAGGTCGGAGGCGGTCATGGGGCGGATTGTGACGTCACGCCCAGGTGGTCATGGTTCCCGCAGCACCCACAGGGCGGCCTTGCCCAGCGGGCCGGCGCGCAAACTGGCGCACAGGTGCCAAGCGGCCGCTGCCACGCGGGTACGGCGGGGTGGCGAAAGTCCGTACTCCGACGCGGCAGGCAGCATCATGCGCCGGCCACGACGGCGGCGGAACCACTCGCGGCCGTCAGGGGCCAGCCACGGGGCAGTCATCGCGGCACCACAGCCCGCTTGGCATTGCGAGCAGCCCGGCGACGGGCGGCGGACTCGATGCGGGCAAGGTCGTCCGCAACAGGGCGTGGGGCTGGTCGCGGCTGGGTGGGCCGGATGGGGGCGCCGAGAGCGCTCTGTGAGGCCAGCACGCCGAGAGCGGCTGCCAGTAACAGCGACGCGCGACCGGGTCTCACAGCCACCCCAAGAGGCCAGCTGCCACCAGCAACGTGACACACAGAAACACCGGAATCAGCGAAGCGACCCCGATCATGGAATCCAGATCGGACAGATCGTCAACAGCGGTAGACGGCGCCACGGGACGGGTCAGCAGCCAATACTCGCGACGCGGACGCATGCGGATCACCGGACCCACGGGAGCGGACCACGCGACCTCGGGCATGAACAGGTGGCAGGGCACGCGATCACCCACCAAAGCAGGCGCGTCGGGCTCCACGAGGTCGATGGGCAGGCCGTGCGACGCGGACACGCGGGGCGTGAGGCAGGCGCCGCTGCACTCGCCAACAGGGTAGCCGCAATGCGGCAGTTGGCACGATTGGTCGCGCAGGTTTTCAGGCATCAGGAATCTCCAGAGGAAGCAGCCGCAGCAGCGCGGCGGCGCTCCCACAAGCCAAGGATTGTCGCCTCAAGGCGACGTCGGTATTCGGGGCCAAACTCGGCCTCACGCCGCGCGAGGTGAGCGACGCGGGTGGGCTTGTCGGCCATTCGGAGAATCGAACGGGCCTCGACCTCGCGGTCGCGGGTTTCGGTTAACCAGCCGGGACACCACGTGCACACGGTCCGGCCGGTTAGCAGCACCACGGTGGGCGCGTCGGCGGCACCAAGCCGTTTGCAGCCATCGCAGCCGTCGCTCACGACTTACCCCGAGGACGAGGAAAGCAGGCGGACGGGGCAATGGTGAGGGGCAGGGCGTAATTCATGGCGTCGCAAAATTGATGCGGGAATTTTACCATGAGATCAGGCGGCGGCGTCCTCTTCGGGCCAGAGAATGCCGTGCGGGCAGACCTTGCGCCAGGCGCGTTGCCGGCAGTCGTAAGGCGCGACCGAGAACAGCGCGCACAACTTCTCGAAGTCGCGCCAGAGCAAGCCATCGAAGCCGTCGGTCCGCACAAAAAACGGGAGCTGCTCGGGCAGCATGTCGGAGGAGTCGTCCACGATGGCGTACCGCTCAACGCCAGGATGCCGGGCAAGCCAGTCGGCGATCTCGTCGCCGCGGCAACCACCCAGCGACGGCGTGCGGTCCACCACGGGCAGGTCCAGCCCAGCGGCCACGGACGCGAAGCCGTGAATGATGCGCCAGGACGACGACAGCACCACGGAAACGCCACCAACCCGGCAAAGCCCACGCACCAGGCCAAGCGCGGCATGGTCAACCAAGGCCATGCCCTCGGCCGAGAAGTCGTGAGGAAAGCCACCCAGGCCAATGCAGGTCCGGTGCGAGTTCAACACGCCGTCGATGTCGAGGAACAACACGCGGGTCGCGGTGACCGGCACGGAAGCGGGAGCGGTGGAATCACGCATCAAAAATACCTTTTTGCGCCCTATGTGCGCCCAGAGAAAACGGCCAACGAACAAAACCCAATGAAATCAACGGGTTACGCATGGTTGCGCACTGATTTGGAATCATTCGGCCTAGGATTCTCCCCAGCAACGGCAATGATTTGCGAGGGTAGCGTGGGCGTCGGGTTGGGGTTGGGCGCGCACCGCACACCAACATCAACCTCGCCGCCTTTGCCCTTCAGCCTAAGACCGCAAGAGCATAGCACGTCGGGCGCAGCACCCACGGCCTCAACCCCGCAATTTGAGCACACGTAGCGCCTCGCGTCGGCTCCTGGCGCCATGGCGGACAGCAGGCGGCCAAAGCAGTGTCGGCACACATGCGGCTCTAGGCGAAACCCCACGTCTGGCGCGGGCGCGCGCGTTTTTTTTGAAATAGGGGACAGATTGGAACCGCGCAGTTCCGACGCACGCACATTACTCAAAGTCATAAGCCAACCACTCCTAAACGCCCCAAACCCATCACAACCCGCCGCGTCGAATCCCGCAGCAGCTCCACCACCAGCTCGTCCATCCCAGCCGTCAGCTCACGCACCAGAACCCGGACCTCGCCACCCACCGCGTACACCAGTCGCCGTTTCGCCAGCACCGGGTGCAACTTCGGAAACTGCCCCTTGGCATTCTTCCCCTTCACCCACTCGTACTCGCGGTTTTTACACCCCACGCACACATTCCCCCCGATCAACCGCAGGTCAGTCCGGTGACACCGCGAGCAAATCGACACCCCACGCAGCCGGTGATAGCTCGCATCCCCCACGCCCGAGTGCCCAGCCCCAACCGAGCAAGTCCGGCACCGGAACAACCGCTCCGGCACACGCTCCGCCGAATTCGCCTCGGTCCACATCCCCACACACGACGCAACGCGAATGCTCGCGCTCAACCGGTCACACCGAAACATCGGCTGGCCCGGCATCAGCGCGGACTCGAAGTAATGCACCCCAGCCACACGGACCGAGCCAGGCTCAGGGCAGGAAGCACGGGAAGCGGAAGCGGCAACAGGCATGGCAACGACCCGGTAATTTTGATGCCCGGAATTATGCCACCCCTACGGTCACGACAGAGCGACAAGCCGTGTATTGGCGGGAAAACAACAAAGGAACTCAGGTGGCAGCCAGTTCCCCTCCGGTTCCCTTTTTGGTTCCCTCTCTTTTCCCTTTATTTATCAAGACTTAACCAGAATAGTAGTAGTAGAGGGAACCAAGGGAACCGATATAGATACCCCCATAGAGAGAGTATTTGCATTTTTACAACAAACTGAAATATTTATTGCACTTTGTTGTTCAATCTCTCGTTCACTTATACAATACCTTTTCCACCCCGGTTCCCGGTGCCTTTGGTTCCCCGACCGGCCTAAACCCTTTACTTATCAACGGAATCATGCAGGAACCAAAACAGAAACCAATGGCACAAGAGGTGCCCGAAAAAGACCCAATCGCCTTCGCAAACGACATCTGCGCGCCCGTTTTGGCGCTCAAGGACGGGCAGTCGGTTAACATTCCCCACCCAGACCTAGTGACCAAGTCGGTGCTCAGGCGGTGGCTTCCGGCGATTAAATACCGCCGAATAACCATCGAGGCCGCGCCAAACGGGAGCACCGTGACCTTTCACGCGAAGAAAGTGGCGACTTCAAAACCGGTTGGCAGGCCGAAAAAAGACGACTCGATCAGGGCTCGGCTGCTTGAAATATCCGTTGGAGCCACCGCGATATGGCGGGACGTGAACCCCGTCAGCCTTTCCTCACAGGCCAGCACGCTGCGCAAAAACGGGGTCGCATCCTTCCGTATCACGTATTCAGACCAGTCGCCACCAAGCGCCAAAGTCGAGCGGATCGACGGCCTTGCCGTCACCGACGGTTATGGGCGCACCGTCCTGATTGACAAGCTGGCGGAGCGCAGCCTGTACCCATTCCGCACCATGCAGCCAGGCGACCGGTTCACCGCGCTGATGGCGCTCCACACCGGCATGGCCAACATGCGGGCGACTTGCTCCAAGTTCGGAAAGCTCTGCGGCTACGTTTTCACATGCGAAGCAAACAAGGACGGAAGCATCACGGTCGAGTGCCAATACCGCAAAGACGCTGACGTTACAGAGGCGGACATTTCAAAAGTCAACAACAGGAAAACCAAGCCACCACAACTGATAACACTGATTTGGTAGGTGTGAAATCGGGCGCCAGTTCCCCGCCCGGTTCCCCCATCGGTTCCCTTGCAAATAAAGTGAATAAAACCAACCTGCCGCAAAATTGTTGCAGTACAATTCAAGCATCACAACAGCAACGGACCCGGGCCAACCGGGCAAGACGATGACCCGCACCGACACCCTCGCAGCCATCCGCGTAGCCGGATACCACAACGACCAGCGCGCCCGGGTGCGCCTGATGGTCGAGAACCGCGTCAGCCGAGAAGCCGCCGACAAGGCATGGGTCACCGGCCAGGTCCAGAAGCGCCAGGGCATGCCCTGCGGATTCTTCGCCTGCAAGGAAGCCTTCCACGCCAACGTGCGCAAGCAAGAGCGCCTGCTCAACGCCGGATGCCTGACCACATGGGACGCCGCCACCGGCCGCACCACATGGACCGTCGCCGGGCAGGTCGTCGGCCACTCGGTCGGCCAGGTCGGCGCCACCACCGCATACATCAACCAACCAGCAGAATGAACATGACCACCACCACCACCACCACCACCCCCCTCGAATGGTCCGCCCTCTGGGGCGCCATGGACGCAGCCCCCACAGAGTGGATCGAAACCACTCGCGACATGTACTGGCAGATGCTCGAGTGCCTGCCACCCCGAGCCCAGCGTCGCGGCGCGTTTTTGGTCGGCGAGGCCAAGACCCACAACGACCAAGGCCAAGCCGTCCACGCCTGCTTTGATGAGCGTGCCGACGGCCGCGTGTTTGCCCGCCACCTGACCGTGGCTGAGTTTTTCAAGGAGATTACATGACCACCACCACCCTCACCCACCGCGTCCGCACCTCCTGCGACAAGTTCCAAATCAAGCACATGGGCCGCTGGTTCAACGTCGTCGCCCGCTTCCCCGACACCAAGGAAGGCACCAAGGAATCCAACGACTACATGATTACCAACCCGAACACGGGCTTGCTGACCATCGCCGACGGCTGGATCAACATCGCCGACATGGCCGACGCGGGAGTGGCGGCATGATCCAACGACGCGGATTTCTTGGAGCAATGCTGGCGCTCGTGGCAGCTCCAAGTCTAGCTGGCCACCAACCAACGAGACTGGCTCGAGCCATTGCGCCTAGACGTTACTTGTCAGTTCTTGACTTTGGTGCCGACCCGACGGGACGCGATGATAGTAGTGCCGCGTTTCAGCGAGCCATAGACGCAGCTGGTTCCAGAGATGTTGTGCGTGTCCCGATTGGAACGTATCGCGTCCAGCCATCTATAGGCGGTGCAGCATGACCACCGCCCGCCACCTCACCTGCTGCGTCTGCGGCAGCGCCGCCGGTCGCTGGCAACAGCACTGGAACCGCGACATAGGCTACGGCATATGCCAGCCATGTGCGACCGAGCAAACCGGCAAAGAGACGCCCGAACGCATGGAGTCGCTGTACGGAAAGCCGGGCGTGAACTACGAGGCGCCAGTCGCACCATGAGCCGCCTCGCCCACGCCACAGCCGCCGCGCCAGGTCTTGAGGCTGAGCGCCGCGACCTCGACGCAACCGTCCAATGGGAGGTGCGTCGCGCAAAAGTCATCCAAGCCGACACGCACTGCAGCTGGGACGAGGCCCTGCGTCTTGCCCGCAAGGATGTCAGCATCACCCAGTTCTACACCGACCGCACCAACGGCTGCCACGCAGCAAAAGCACCATGACCACACAAAAAAGCTATTTCCAAGAATACGAAGCCATGATCAAACACAACAAACTCAACCAGCCATGCAGCACTTTTGAACTATTCCTGAACATGGTCGGCGACTTTCTGGCAGCCCTTGGGCTTGTAGCCTCCGTTGCACTTTTCGGCCTGTATTACGGTGGGTTTTTCCACTGGGCGGCAAAGAGTTTGCCAGACAACGCGATTTTGCAATTCTTTTTTGGAGCGTGAGACATGACCATCAAAACAATCACAGACCGCGAGCAGCAGCCACAAAAACAACTAGCCCTCGCGCAACAACTTGCCCAGTTGAATGGCGAGATTGCCGCTGAACTGAAGGCCGAGCGCGACACCCTGCGCCAGCAACTAGCCGAAGCGCAGGCGCTGATTGAGGCCAGCCGGAAGCAGGAGCCTGTGGCGACGGTAGGCCATGAACTTCGCCCATGGGAGAAGGCCGTACTCGCCCCGCCACACCCAGGAGATTTCGGAATCCCGAAGGAGCACTGGGAAGCCGCGCAGCATTACGCAAATTTCTGGCACCTGAACCGACTAGATGCTGTCCGCGTGAAGCAAGAAGCCGCGCAGCCAGTACAAGTGCCGCTGACGGCTGAGCGGATAGTTTCAGCCTGCTACTCATTCCGCCATGACTTTGGACTGTTGCCACAAGAAACACGCGATTCACTTACCCGAACCGCAACAGACTGGGCTCAAGCATTCGGCATCGGAGGAGGACAATGACCCGCCCCGACTCCCCCTGCATCGCCATCTGCGACACGCTCTACCAACCTACCCACTGCTCAGGCTGCGGCCGCACAATCCAAGAGGTCGCCAACTGGGTCATCCTCAGCGAAGCCGAAAAGGACGCGGTGTGGCAGCGCATCGAGACAGAAGGCACCGCCAAGCGGTTCACCACATACCGGGAGCGAGTATGACCACAGCCGTCCCCTACGCCGCGTTTTTCCTCGGCTTCCCCGTCGTCATCACCGCACCAGGCCAGTACGTCACCCGGTCGGGCGAGGTGGTCGAGGTGGACGACGACAGCAGCTACCACTGGAAACGCGGCCGGTACCAGTGCGGCACAGTCGAGACATGGCACCGCAGCGGCCGCATTTTTTCAGGCACCGAGACGGCCAACGACATCGTGCGAGTGAGTAACCACAAAGATTAGTCATGAATACACGTCGCAACAATTTTGCGGCATAATAAAAGCATCCCAACCACACCACGCGACACCATGAACCTCCAAGCCCACATCATCAGCACGCTCGGCAAGCGACTGCACAGCATCAAGATTGTGACCCCATCGCTAGGCCTCGACCGCGTCACCATCTCCCTGGCTGAGCAAGAAGCCCGCGACTGGGCCCGAACCCACGGTCACAAAGTGGTCAGCGACATCGTCAGCCAGGGCGAATACCGCGCATGGGTCGAGCCCATCCCTGCCGGTCGCCTGCGCACCATGGCGCAACTCGGTCGCGGGGTGGCGGCATGAACCTCGGTACCCCAGCGCCAACCCGCGACGTGACGCGCATCGATAAAGCCCGCGTCACCACGCTCCACGAGTGCAACGCCTACGTCGGCCACGCGACCGGCGTCCTGCTGGCCGGTGGCGTCGAGTGCATCGTCATCACAGCCACGCGCGAAGACGCGCAGGCCTTCATGGATGCCAACTTCACCACCCCGGGAGACGCCCGGTTTTCAGCCCCAGTCGCCATGGTCCAGCGCAAGGACGTGGCCATCAAGCCAATCGAAACTTGAACGCCGCGAAGTACCAGCCAACAAAACGTGGCCTGACTGCAAATTTATCAAGTAATTTTGAGGTATTTGTGGATGCAGCAAAATTATTGCAGTAGAATCAAAGCATCTTAACAAGGAGCAACCATGACCGACCGAACCACCCTCGCCCTCGCCGCCTGCGCGGGGCTCACCGATACCGAACTCGCCGAGCGCGGAGCCCAAGGCTTCAAGAAGATGCGCGACCGCAAGCGCCAGTACGCCAACGCCGCCCGCATGCTGGCGAAAGGCATGGAGCTGGCCGAGGCGAAGATCGCCGACCTTCAGAAGCAGCTGGACGCCGCGAAAAAGCAGATCGCCACGCTGGAGCAGCTCGACGCACCAGTGACCGACACCACGCAGGCCGCCGACATGCTGACAGCCATCGCGGGAAAGAATGGTGCGGCATGATCATCCTGCGCATTGACGAAAACTCAATCGACCTGAAAGACCTGAACGAAACGATTGTGGCCACCAACGCCATGATCGCGCGCCTACGCGGCCATCAAGCCGTGCAGGACACCCTGCTCGGCGAAGCCCTGAGCGTGCTGAAAACCATCGAGCCCGAGTGCAGCAGCGAGGCCGAGCTTTTGGATGACCTGAAAACCAGAATCGCCAACGCTTTGAGCAGCCACATCATCAATTAACGCAACCCGCCCGGAGCCAACCGGGCACCAAAACCATGAAACTCAAGCACCTCACCATCATCGCAGCCATTCTCGTCAGCGCCACGGCGCATGCGCAGAACCGAAACCTCCACGTCGAAACCCCAGAGGGGCGGCTCATTCTGCAGCCCAAGCCGTGCCAAAAAGGCGGCAAGGAGGCCACGTTTATCGAAAACCGCGACAACGGCGGCGGCGGCTACGGCTGCTGGTACCTTTGGAACGACCACGTCTACGTCGTGTGGAACACCTTTGTGGGCGCGAACGGCAGCATGCTCCGAACCGACGCCATCATGACGTACCCAGCGCCACCAGAGCTGCGTCGTTGATTGAAAGCCGGCCACGACATGAAACTCAACCTACAAGCCAGACTGGTCGCTGCGGTCGCCCAGTTCAAAGCCTCCACCGACATCCGCTACTACCTCAACGGCGTCTACGTCGAACCACGCCCCCAAGGCGGTGCCGTGATCGTCGCCGCCAACGACCACGCCATGGGCGTATGGCTGGATGAAACCGGCGAGATCGAGCGCCCAACCATCCTGCGCATCGGCGCGAAGCTCCAAGCCGCGTGCCGGGGGTCTGACATCAAGCGCCTGACCATTATCGACAACCGGCTGGCCGTGCTCGGGCAGAAGGTGAAGGGCGGACTCAAGGACATGGAGCTGTACATCCAGCCCGAGCCAGGCGATTGGGAGATGCCCGGCAAATTCCCAGACTGGGCCAACGTCGTCCGCGTCATTGACGGCCCGCCCAGCCTGCACTCAGCACTCAACCCCGAGTACATCGCCATGATGGACAGCGCCATCAGCATCGGCATCGGCGACAAGTTTAAGAACATCACCGTGCGCCAAGAGGCGCCACACTCGGGCATAGTGTTCACGACATCAGCCACGCCGAACTTTTTCGGCGTCATTATGCCCTTGCGCGACCACGACGCCCCGTTCCCCGCATGGGTCAAACCCATGCTGACCCGGCGCGAAATGGAGCGCCGCGCGAAGGCTGCGCCCCTGCCCGTCCACGAGCCCAGCGACGCCGGGCCGAAGGATAGTGACGAGGCTGGATGGATTCGCGTGCGTCGGCAGGAGCAAGCATGAGCGATCTGGAATGCCCATACTGCGGAGCCGATCAAAAGGTCAACCACGACGACGGCGCGGGCTACGACGAAAACCGCCGACATGAGCAGGAATGCCGCGATTGCGGAAAAACCTACGTCTTCGACACAGCGATCAGCTTTACCTACACGCCAAAAAGGGCCGATTGCCTGAATGGTAGCGAGCACCAGCTCAAATTCCGCAAGTCATGGCCACACCAGTATTCCCGCATGGTTTGCCGAGATTGCGACTACGAGCGCCAAGCCACCGAAACCGAACTCTCCACTAACGCCGCACCAGCGGCCAGCACGACATGAAACTCACCACCAAACCCACCACGATGCTGCTCATCGAAGACTTGATGCGGCGACCCCACAACCTCGACCCGATCCGCGTCATCGCCGAGAACTTCGAGCTCGGCAGGGGTCGCATCATCATCACCTGCTACGACGCCGCATGGGTCGGGTACTGGACGGCCATGGGCGGCAAGACAGTGGAGCATTTCTTTATCGACTGCGGCGCCGAATACCTTGCCGCCAACCTTGGCAGCGCGTCATCGCTTAGCCGGAGCAATAACAACCGCACCTACCTGATCCGCGTCATTCGCGCGGTGCAGGACGCGCTCATCGAATCCTCCAATTCCTAAACCATTACCACCATGAACTTCGACAACGACGAACACGACCGCGCCGAGCTGGCTGCCGATGACCGAGCTGTGCGACGATACAACGCCAGGCTCGGTGCAAACCCCGACTGCCGCGACCCAGACCACCCAGGGTGCGAGCACTGCGAGCCCCTCGAAGACTAACAAACCCGCTGAATTTATTGCGGAAAACCACACACAATAAAATTATTGCAGTAGAATCGGGGCTGGGAATTGCCCCGATTTACATTAAAAAACCATGAAAACCAAAATGCTTAAACGAGCCCGCCATCTCTTCTGCCACGCCTACGTGCCAACCAGCACCGCCCGCCACAACATGCGCCAGTGGGTGCGCAGTATTCGCCAGCTCGGCGACCGCTGGTTGCTTGCAAAAAACGTTCGCCGCTCCGCTTAATTCACCACCAAACCATCATGATTAAAAACGCTCACGTCTTCCGCGCCGACATTCCAAACGATCTGGTCGCGCTCCACAACCACCTGTCCGAGCGCTCGTTTGCCGAGCCGCTCAGCAACCAGACCCAGAGCCACGGCTTCGTGCCGCCATTCGGCCAGGGCTGCACGCTCGTCGGCTCCTACCTGGGGGGCATGGCCTTCAGCCTGCGCGTGGACACAAAGGTCATGCCAGCCAGCGCGATCAACGCCGAAACAAAGAAGCGCGTCGCGCTTCGCCTGCAGCAAACCGGCCAGGAACGCCTAAGCAAAACCGAGAGCGCCGACATCAAGGACATGGTGCGCTCCGAGTTTTGCGCCAAAGCCATCGTCACCACGGCGGTGATCAACGCCTTCTACGACACCGAGTCCCGGTTCTTGGTGGTGGCTACCGCCAGCCAGCGCATGGCCGATCTGGTCACCAGCGCCTTGGTACACGCCGTCGGCAGCATGAAGACCGAGACGATCAACGTCAGTAGCGTCAAGATGGGCCTCACCACCCGCCTGACCGCGTGGCTGCCCTGTGACGACACCGAGGGCGACATGGATGCCTTCGGCGAATTCAGCCCGACCGGCGAAGTCGCCATGTCCAACCCAGAGCGCCATAAGCTGACCGTCAAGGCAGACACGCTGGCCGCCGCCACGGACGCACTGCTCGAAGCCATCAAGCGCCAGTACAGCGTCACGTCGATCCGGCTGGCTCACGGCTGCTGCGCCTTCCGCCTGACCTCAGACTTCCACCTGCGCGGCATCGACATCCCGCGCGAGGAAGACCCGGTGGGCAACGAATGGGAGCACGAAGCCGCGTGGGAGATGACCAACGTCGTTGCGGTCATGAACGACCTCTGCGCCATGTTTGCATACGAGGCACCCGAGGAAGGCGGTGAGGCATGACCAGGACCGTCGCCGATCTGGTGCGCGACAAGGCGCTGAGACTCGTAGGCTTCGCGTTCAGCGTTGGCCTGAACGTCACCATCACACGCGAGCCCTGCCACCCGCTGGCAATGGGCAACGTCCGCAACGTGATTGACGTGTGGCCGCTGCGCCAGCTGGCCGAGCCAATCAACCGGACCCATGACGTCCAGCACCTGCCGCCCGACGACACGGAAGGCGGTGCAGCATGATGACTTGCCCACCCTGCAACCAAAACTGCAACCAGGGCCGCACTTGCCCGAGATTGCGAACAACCGCCCCAGCGGAGCTTGCCCACAAAGAGGCGGCATTTATGGCCGAATGCGCGCCTGGATTCACCCGCGAAACAAACGGGCTGCCATCCCCAATCCCGCGCCCAATCAGCGACCGCGAGTGGGCGGCCCTGCCAGCCAACCTGCGCGAAGGCTGCACGGTGCACGTGCCGGGGGTGGGTGACCTATGAACCCACCAACAAAACCAGGCCAACGCTGCCGTGTCATCGGCGGCCGCATGGCCTTCAACGGCGAGGGCAAGGGGCCCAACCAAGGGAAAGAGGTCATCACGGTGTTCATGCACGACGAGAAAGCGGGCGCGGAGCTGGAGAACGTCTGGCGCTGCCGGGCGGCCAGCGGGCACGTGCTCCAGACTTACTACGGGGCAGGCGATGAGGCCGACTTCTTGGAGTGCTGGCTGGAAGTTGTCGAGCCACCCAAACCAGAAGCCATATCCACCGCCGCAGAGAAGGACATCACCGCATAACGGGGTGACACCACACCGCAAACAAAACAGCCGCCCGTAGGCGGCTTTTTCAATGGGCGTGAGCCCAATGGTCAGATCGGGAGCTCGTCGTCGTCCAGCACCAATGACAGCGGCACGGTGATGACCTTGCTATTGGTGCCGGCATACTTCCGGGTCCGGTTTCCATAGTTGGTCGCACCAGGCAGCCGCGACAGCTGGCCGCGAAGGTCGGTCACGTAGGCTGTGTCCTTGACCAGCGCATTCAAGTTGGTCGAGCGAACACCGAACAGGATGGCCTTGTCCTCGATCATTATCCCGTTGCGGCGGAGGATATCCATGCACAGCGGAACACCTATCACCGTCGAGCTGACCTGGTGACCAACCGCCTCGGACAGAATCTCGTGCACGGTCACGTCTGAGTTTGCCACACGAATCTTGGCCTCCATGATAGCGGCCAGAGCCTTCTCGGGGTCGCCGGGACCGCCGGACACGTCGGTGTGGTCAGTCCAGTCGTAGCTGTTGATCATTGCCAGCGCTTCGGCGTCGCTGGCGACCTTACTGGATGTGAGTGACCACGTCCCAGCCAGCAGAGTGCCGTACTGGTCGCCTTGGCGCTGAGTACCAAAGCGAGTCGCGGCCACCCGGCAAAACACATCGACGTTGGCAATGACGGTAGGCAGAAGCATCAGTCCGCGGGCCAGAATGCGAGCCGGCCAGGTGCCGTCGCGCTTGATCTTGTGCAGAGCCTCCTCCAACTGCTTCCACTGGTCGTCCGACCCGCCGGACTTAGCTGGCGGGCGAAGCACCAACGGCGTGATGCGGGACTGGTCGGAATCCTTGTCCAACATGGTGTTGATGGACGCGACGCAGAACATCGAGCGGATGTGGAACCGCATGGAATCGCCGGAAACCGTGCCCTTGGCAGTTTGGTGCGCGCCCTCGGATGACGATTGGCGCATGAGCATCATGATGGACTTCATGCGCTTGCGGTCGGCCTCGTCGTTGGGCTCGAACTCGTCAATCAGCGCGGGAACCGCGTCGGCCCGCAGAGTTTGCCGGATGCCGGGCTCGGTGGAGTCACCCTGAAACGGCTCGGAGATGCCGGACAACAGCGCCTCCACATAGTCACTCTGAATGGTGGACTTGCCAGAGCCGGCCGACCCGGTGATCCAGACGTGCGGCCGCCAGCTCAGAGCGCCACCAACCGGGCTCAAGAACACCCAGCCCGCCAGCAGAGCCGCAGAGCCAGGCCGCGTCCAACGGGCCATCTTAGCCACGTCGAGTAGGTGCTTGCCATCTTCATCGGACAGCGGCGTCTCAGCAGGTGGAGTCATGGTCCGCGACATGGGGTAGACCCAGCGAGACTCAATGTCGGTGATGTCCGTTTTCACGCCATCCACGGACAGGTAGTCGCCGTGGTGAAACACCGCCCGGCCATTGTCGCGCCATGCGCCACGTCCGCGCACATTCCGGGGGTCGTACACGCCGCGCTTGTGCGCAATCGCCATGATCCACTCGAAGGCTTGCACCTTGTTGATGCCGCCCTTTTGGCCGGCGAAGTGCATCTCCCACCAATTCGTTGGCGCCAGCTCCGCCAGCCCCATGTCGCTGAAGTCTTGCCGCGAGCGGTGGACCACCATCCGCTTGGCGCGGTGGAAAAAATAGTAGTAGTCGCCGTCATATCCCAAGATTGCGAAGTGCCCGTGGTCGAGCAGGGACTCGTCCTCGCCTTCAATAGCCGGGATTGCTGGCTGAACATCAGCCTCGGCCTCGGGCGCGCTCTCGCCCTCCCACGGCAGCACATCATCATCCGGTGGCACGGGCGCAGGCGCCAAGGCAGCGCCAATGACGCTGGCCACAGCCTCCAAGCCCTCGGAGTGCTGCAGGTCGTTGAAGTCGCCAGACGGCGGCACAGCCACCAAGCCACCGACGGCATCGGCAGCCTTACGCGCAGCTGTCACGCCAGGATTGCCTGCCGTCTCGGTGTCATTGTCCGCGGCGAACAAGATGATGGCGTCAGGCTTTGATGCGCGAACACGCTCAGCCACGCGCAGCAGATTGGAAGTGTCGAAGCACACCAGCACCAAGTGGCCGGTCGCAGCGTGCACGCTGGCACACGTGGCGTAGCCTTCGCCGAGCACGTAGACCACGCGGCCTTCGTGCTGCTGTGGTTTGCCGATGGCGAAGAAGTTGCCAGCCTTGGCTGCGTCTTTGAAGTAGCGCTTCTTGCCGCCTTCTTCCGGGTCGATGCCTTGAAGGCTCCAGAGCTGGCCCTTGTTGTCTTTGATGGGGATCAGCAGTGATTGGGTGGTGACGACGAACATCTCGCCGGTATCCGGGTCAACGCGCTCCCATGGACCAATGCGCAGGCCATACGAGGCAACACCCTTGCGGACGAGATACGGATGGGTGTCGCACGGAGTCGCTGCGTCCCAGATTTGCTTGGCGCGAACCGCGCGCTCCGCGTGAATCGCCGCATCTTCGGCTGCAGCCTGTGCCGCACGCTCGGCAGCACGGGCTCGGTCGGCGTCAATTTCTGCCTTGGACCGTTTCTTGTTGGTACCAGCATCCACCCAGCCCGACGCTTTCGCGTCAAAGAACAGGCTGGCAATAGTCAGCTTGCCAGCAGACTTGATGGACTTCCACACCGACTTGGCCGCGCCAGCGCTGTAGGTGTCGCACTGCGACCCCCACTGGTCCCAGATTTCAAACCCGTCGCTGTCAGGAAACTCGCTCTTGATGCAGGTGGCTGCGCGCACCCAAACTTCACGGCTGGCCGGATTGAGAAAACTAAGCGCTGATCGAACACGCTCAATACTTGTGGCGTCATGCATAGACGCCCCTGGTGACTGATGTTGTATTCAAAACCGCACTCCCCACGGAATCCTCCCCGAAAAATAAAGGTGGGCGGCGCGCACGGGGGGAGGACCATGCGCGCCTTTTCAACCGGTAGCTAACCGGCGTAGCCCAAAACAATTGTGGCTGCACGGCGACCGAGTCGCTGACGTGAAGCCGGTAATTTGTGTGAAGGCAGCATCTTACAGCGGATCGGGGCTACTTCCGCGCCGCCATGCTGCAATAATTTCAGACGCCTGCTCCGGCGAGCTGGCAAACCCAGCAATTCCACCAGCGCGGTGCATCTGCTGCACGAAGTTGATCTGCGCGTCGCGCTTGCGACCGCCGCCGCTGGCCTTGGTTTCAATGCCGGTGAACACAGGCACGGTGCGCCCGACCATTTCCGGCGTGATGACCACAGGGGTCCAGCCGATCAAATCGGGTGTGCCAACCAAAGGGTCGCCGTTGGGGAGCGAGAAACCGAGCGCCACGGGGCGACTGCCAGGCGGTAGGACCATGGAGCCGTCAGGGAGCCGTCGGGCCTCCCCGTGGCATACCCATGCCTTGCCGGTGTTGATGCGGAACAGGCGGCTGACCGGCCCAAGGGCCAGCCAGACCTGGCGCATGACGGTGTTTTCCGAGGTCACGGCACGCCCTCGGGCCAAGGGTGAACCTCGGTCGGGGGTTGGATGGTAACGGCGTCGGCCTGCGCCAGCACCTCGATCAGCTTTTGCAGGTGATGCGCGGCCTTCTTGATGTCTTGGTCGCCACCTTTGGCCCGCTCGCGTGCCAGGTAGGCGATGGCGACACCTTTCTGGTAGCCGCGATACTCTTCTGGCGTGAGCCAGTGCTTCAGGACGTCCCATGGTTGGAAGTCGCCCATGTCTTTGTAGTGGGTGCCCCCAACTTGGGTTTCAGATGCGGTCATGGCGATCACCACCAGATGCGGCAAGGGGCAAACGGTATGTCGTCATCCATTGCCCCGAAGCCGCCGCCTGACGGAGCAGGAGCCTGACGCTGCTGCGGTGCCTGCTGACGCTGAGCCGGAGCAGCCGGCGCGCCAGCACCATCAGGCCGTGCCCCCAGCAGCTGGAAGTCTTGCCCACGCACCTCCGTGGTGGTCTTCTCGTTGCCGTCCTTGTCGGTGTACTTGCGCACCGAAAACTCGCCGTTGGCACGCATCTGGCTGCCCTTCTTGGCGTACTGACCAATCAGCTCGGCAGTCTTCCCAAAGAACGAGAACGGCACCCAGGTGGTCTGCTCCTTCATCTCGCCTGAGTTTTTGTCTTTCCACTTTTTGCCAACAGCCAGCGAGATGTTCACCGCGGCGTCGCCGTTGGGCATGTAGCGCACCTCGGGGTCGCGCCCGAGGCGGCCAATGACCACAACCATATTCAAATCAGCCATAAAGAATACCCTTTCTATAACTCACGGTTAGAAGGCCCGTGATTTGCCTGAATTCTTGCGCTGGCGCGCGTTCCACAAATGAGCAGCCCAGCCCCGGGAGTATCCGCGCTGAGCCGCGATCTTCTCCAGCTCTTCCAACGTCTTCGCTCCTGCCACCTCAAATCGCTTCTGGTTCTTCAAAGCCGCCTCCATTTCCGGGGTAATCTCGGCAAGTTCGCCGTCCACGTGCTCGGGCCCCTTGCGGATGCGACCGGGGATGGCGTGCCCACAGTTGGGGCAGACATGCTCCTGGCCAGCGGGCCGGTCCTTGGGGTCGAAGACCGAGTAGCACTGGGGGCACTGCGTAAGGTCGATCTTGGTCTCTTCGTCCTTCTTCTTGCCCTTCTTCTTCTTGATGCCGTCCAAGTCCCACTCGCGCTCGGCGTCGGCGAAGCCGTGCTTCTGCCAGAGCCCGCAGTGGTCGATCACAAAGCACTTGCGACCCTTGGGGCCGGCATCAATTGCCGCGAAGCGCTGCTCCTTGGTGTCCAGCGGCATGCCGGGCGCGAAGATGGGGCGCAGGCCGCGCCCGATGGTCTGCAGGTAGGACGACAGGCTCATGGTCAGCCGAAGCAGGATGACGGCACCAATGGCTGGGCAGTCCACGCCCTCGACCAAGAGCATGGCGAAGGTGATCAGCTTCAGGCGGCCATCAGACAGCATCTTCAAAGCCCGGTCGCGTTCCTCGCTGGTGTTTTCGCCGGACAGCGCAATTGCTGGAATGCCGGCGGCGTTGAACTCGTCGGCCACGTGCCTGGCGTGCGCCACGTTGGTACACCACGCCACAGCGGGAACGCCGGGGCAGATTTTGTTGTATTCGGCGATGGCGCTGCCGGTGATGACGGGCTTGTCCATCACCTCGGCCATGGCGTCGGCGTCGTAGTCGCCGCCGATCTTCTTCACGCCCGACAAGTCAATCTGCTGTTTCGAGGCGAACACGGCGGGTTTGACGAGGTAGCCTTGGTCGATCAGCTCCTTGATGCTGATACCCTGCACCATGGTGTCGAAGCTTCCACCGGCATGGCGCCCCAGACCCTTGCCGTCCAAGCGCACCGGGGAACCCGTCACACCCAGCACGCGAGCCTCTGGCCATGCCGCGAGCACGTCCATGTAGGACTTGGCAGCGCTGAGGTGGCACTCGTCGATGACGATGAGGTCGAAGCCCACGCCCACCGCCTTCATTTTTTCGATGCGGCGCACCAGCGTCTGCACGCTGGCCACCTGCACCAGTCGGCGGGCGTTGGGCGTGAACCCGGCCATGATGATGCCGTGCTGCACACCGTTGTCGTCCAGCTTTCGGCTGGCCTGTTTGATGAGCTGGTCGCGGTGCGCCAGGATGAGCACGCGTGAGCCCTTCGCGGCTGCCGACTTGGCGATGTAGCTGAACACCACGGTCTTGCCGGCACCGGTTGCAGCCACCAGGAGCACGGCCTTGTGCCCGTTGCGGTACTCGATGCGGACCTTGTCCACGAAGTCATGCTGGTAGTCGCGCAGGCTAACGGTCGGCGCAGGCGCTGCAGGCCGAGCCACCGGTGTAGGTATTGGAGCTGCTGCATTGAGGGCTGCAGCCAATCGCCCGGGTTGAATGGAATCGTTCATGAAGTAAAGCGCGGCATCAGGAAAAGTCCGCGTTCAATAAGAGTGGAAGATCAGGACGGCTGCTCAGCCCCATCAAGGACGACGACACGCATCCCCAGCTCGACGGCCACCTTGTGCTCCAGGCGTGCACCGCGCGAGGCAGTCCAGCCCGGAAGCAAAGCGATGGTGTCGCAAGTCAGCAGCTGCGCCATGGCCATACGCATGTACGCCGCCCATGTGCCGCACTCAGGGGTTGGATTCTCGGCTGGGTTTTCGACGTGCAAACCATTTGCCCGAAGGCTTGCTGCGGCCTTGTGGAAAGCCGGGTAGTTAAAGTCGGGCAAATTTGACATCGGCCCAGCCAGATACGTGCGGTCCATCAGGCACCCGCAACGGCCGCAGCCTTCTCGGCCTCCAAGCGCGCCACCTCGGCCTCCAGCTCGTCAACCTTGCTGACAGACTGGGGCGCGCGATAGCGCCAGCGTTCGACCGTGGCGCGGGCGATGCCTGTTTTTTTGCAAATTTGCGTAAAATTGCTTCCCGCAGATTTTGCTCGGGACTCAATGGACGTTAGTCGATTCTGTAGCTCTTGAGAGAAAGTGGTCATGGATAGCTCCGTAAAAGTTGCGAAGTGTACAACATTGTTGGATGTTACTCGTAATTTTTACTGCAAACTCTTTGTATTGATAAGATGTCTGACATGGACATCATTACACGACGAGACGCCAAAGCAGCTGGCTACAAAAGGTTCTTTACCGGAGTTCCGTGCCTGCGAGAGCACATAGAGGAGCGGCTCACAAGCAACGGGGCATGCCTCGCTTGCGTGCGTGAGTTACAGAACAAGCGGTACGCCAGCAATCCAGAGGCGGTCAGAGCTGCGCGGTACGCATGGATCACCGCGAACAAAGACAGGCACCTCAAGAACCATCGAGACGGGGCAAAAGCGCGGTATTGGGCCAACCCTGAAAAGCACCGCGCCAAATTGCGCGGACGCAGAGCCGAGAACCCAGAGAAGTGGCGAGCGCGCGACAAAGAATACAGGTCCGACCCAATTCGAGGTCTTGCGCACACCGCCCGCGTGCTCACGGGTGGAGCCATGAGGCGCGCCGGATATGGCAAGACGACGAAAACAGCAGCCCTTCTTGGGTGCTCGTTTGAGTTCTTGCTAACCCACATCGAGCGCCAGTTCCTGCGTGGCATGACGTGGGCCAACCGAAGCCTCTGGCACATCGACCATATCTTGCCAATCGCATCAGCAAAGACCGAGGCCGAGGCCAAGAGCTTATGCCACTTCACAAACCTCCGCCCAATGTGGGCGCGAGACAACCAGTCGAAGAAAGACAAGATTACTCACCTGCTGTGAATCAGAATTCTCAAGAATCATGCAACACGTCGGCTGCATGCCGCAAAAATGTTTTAGAATAAAGCCGTGACGCAGCGGGAAAACCCGGTAATTTCAGGGTTTGTACGTTGCGGACTACTGACAGATTGTTTCAAAATTTTTGAGAAAGGTGATTCATGACACAAGCAGCACAGCATCTCTACCCGGACGAGGATGGAGTCCTTCAGCCACACCCAGTCGGACTGGTAGAGTGCACCAACGACGAGTACCACCGGGGGCCAGGCATCAGTAAGAGCCACCTCGATGCCATCGCCAACGCGAGCCCGCGCCACTACTGGCACCGCTATTTGAATCCCGACCGCGAGCGCCAGGAGCCAACCGCCGCCATGATCATGGGCACAGCGGTGCACTCCGCAGTATTGGAGCCCGACCTCTTCACCAAAGAGGTGATCGAGTCGCCGGACTTCGACCGCCGCACCAAGGTGGGCAAGGCCGAATACGAAGCCTTCCAACAGGCGAACAAGGGACGGATCGTCCTCGCCCCCGAAGACTTCGCCACCTGCCTAGCCATACGCGACGCGGTGCACATGCACCCGGTGGCTGCGGGGCTGCTCCAAGGCGGACGCGCAGAGCAATCGTTCTACGCGGTGGACAAGGAAACCGGCGAGCTCATCAAGTGCCGCACCGACTACATGCACGACAGCGGCGCGATGATTGTCGACCTAAAAACAACCGAGGACGCCAGCCCCAACGGGTTCGGCAAGTCGGCGGCGAACTTCCGGTACCCGATTCAGACCGCCTGGTACAACGGCGTGCTGGATGCCGCATTCGGTGAGCACCCCGAGACGTGGGTGTTCCTCGCGGTCGAGAAGAAGCCACCCTACGCGGTCGGCATTTACTTCATGGAGCCCGACACACTGGCCCGCGCTGAGATCGCGGCGCGCCGGGACTTCCTGCGCATCGTCGAGCACCGCCGGTCGGGCGACTGGCCGGATTATGGTGCCACGCCCATGCCGCTGGCCCTGCCCGGCTGGAGCAAGCTGTAATTATTCCACTCACAAACTGAACCACCATGAAAATCTCCCACATCAAAATCCAGAACATCCTCGGCATCGACCACCTCGAATTCAGCCCCGAGGGCTTCACGCAGATCACCGGGCCCAACGGTCAGGGCAAGACCAGCGTGCTCGAAGCCATCAAAGCCGCCACAGGGCAAGGCCATGATGCCACCCTGCTGCGCAAAGGCGCCGACAAGGGCGAGGTGGTGCTCGTCTTGGACGACGGCACCGAAATCCAGCAGCGCGTCACCGCCAGCCGCACGACCCGCGATGTGGTGCGCGACGGCAAGAAGGTCACGAAGCCGGGCGACGCCATCAAGGCGCTGACCGACGCGCTGAGCGTGAACCCGGTCGAGTTCCTGACGGCGCGCCCCAAGGACCGCGTGCAGGTGCTGCTGGAGAGCATGCCCATCGAACTGGACGCTGCCAGGCTGTCCCAGGTCTCCGGCCTGCCCGTCACGCCCACTGCTGGCGCCCACGCACTGGCCATCATCGATCACGTGCGCCAGCAGGTCTACGAGGACCGCACTGGTACCAACCGGGCGGTGAAGGAGAAGGACGCGACCATCAACCAGCTGCGCATCGCCATGCCCGACGCGCCCGGCGGTGTCGAGGGGGACGAAGACAGCCTGCGAGCTCAGGTGCAGGCAGCCAAGGACACGATGCACGTCGAGCACCATCGTATCGACGCGAAGCTGACCGGTGTGCGCGCCGAGAGCGCAGCGCGCCTGCAGAAACTCAAGGACGACGCCCGCGCCAAGATCGACGCCATCAACGCCGAACTGTCTGCAGCCATCGAAGCCGAGCGCGCATCGCTGGCCGACATCGAAGCCAAGGCAGCCCGCGTGCGCCAAAAGGCAACCGACACGGCCACAGCCACCGCCCAGCCGCTGCAAGCCGCCGTGGCGGCCATCGCAGCCAACCGCGACGCGGCAGCCAAGCGCAAGGCCACCGCCGACACCATCGCCATGATGGGCACCGAGTTGGCCGACCTGCAGGCCGACGCGGCGCGCCAGACCAAGGCGCTGGACGACATCGATGCCTACAAGGCCGAGCTGCTGGCCAACCTGCCCATCCACGACTTGGAGGTGATCGACGGCGAGGTCTACCGCAAGGGCGTGCCATTCGACCGCCTGAACACCGCACAGCGCGTCGGCATTGCCTTCGAGATTGCCAAGCTGCGCGCAGGCGAACTGAAAGCGGTGTGCCTCGACGGATGCGAGCTGCTGGACGAAGAACACCTGAAAGAACTGGAGCGAAATGCCGACGAAAGCGGCATCCAAGTCTTCATCACGCGGGTGACTGGAAAAGAATTTGCGGTAGAAACCAAGTAATCGCGTGAATTTGCGTTAAAATTAGTGCGTCATAACCGCCCCTCGGGGGCTTCAACCCGGAGAAACCATGAGTCAAGAACTTGTCACACAATCACACATGCCCGCGCCATTTGCGCAGGGACGCTCACTCGCCGCCAGCGTCAACGCCGGTGCCGTCAGCGTAGAGCAGGAACGCGCAGTCGCGGAAGCCCAGGGTCAGCTCACGCTGGCTAAGCGCTTTCCCCGCGACCTGACAGCCGCTCACTCCGAGCTGATGACCGCCTGCAAGTCGCATGCGTTCGCAGCAGTCGCCTTCTACTCCAAGCCCCAGGGCGGCGGTACCGTCACCGGCCCCAGCATCCGCATGGCCGAAGAAGTGGCCCGCGTCGTCGGGAACTTTCAATATGGACACCGCGAGCTGAGCCGCGACGGCAAGAAGTCCGAGGTCGAGGTGTTCGCTTGGGACATGGAGAAAAACAACTACAACAAGCGCCAGCTGACGATCATGCACGTGCGCGACACCCGCGATGGCCCAAAGCCGCTGCGTGACCAAGCCGATATCGACATGAAGATCAGCAACGTCGCCAGCAAGCAGGTGCGCGGGCTTATCTTGGCCATGATGCCAAAGTGGCTGGTCGAAGACGCGGTGCAGGAGTGCAAGAAGACACTGGCCGGCACCAATGACGAGCCGCTGGAAGTCCGCGTCCGCAAGATGACTCAGGCCTTCGCCAAGTACGGCGTGACCACCGAGCACTTGGAAAAGCGTCTGGGGCACAAGCTGGACGCGATGCTGCTGGACGAGCTGGTCGAGATGATGGGCATCTTCAACGCGCTGCGCGAAGGCGAGCCAGCATCGGACTACTTCGGCGCCCAGGAAGCCGCAGAGGCCGTGGCCAACACCGCCGAGGCCATCAAAGCCACGGCAGCAGCCGCGCCACGCAAGGCGGCCGCCGCGAAGCCCGCACCAGAGCCGACCCCTGCCGCAGTGCAGCAAGAAAGCAAGCCAGTGACAAAACCGAGCAATCCGGTGAAAGAGAATCCACCGGCAGCGCCCGTACAGGAGCAGCCTGAAGAAGATAACGGGGGCGATGTTTTCTAATGAACACGGTACGGTTTCTGAGCGCGCAAGAAGTCTCGGATCGCTACGACGGCAAGATCAGCGTGCGAACGCTGGCCAACTGGCGAAACCTCGGCTCTGGCCCACCCTATTCAAAAATCGGCGGAAAAGTGCTGTACCCATCAGAGAGGCTGGTGGAATGGGAACAGCGCAACACAGTCAAATCCACCAGCGAATACTCAAGAGGTAACAAACCATGAAGAAATCAGAATTGGCCAAGGCCATCGCGGAAAAAGCAGGCATCACCAACGTCAAGGCGAACGAGTGCCTCGAAGCTCTTGCTACGATCACCGGTGAACAGCTGGCAGCTGGACTGGAGATGACCCTCCCCGGCATCGGAAAGTTCAGCACCACGATGCGCGCCGAGCGCCCAGGTCGCAACGTGAGGACCGGCGAGAGCATCACCATCAAGGCGTCGACCGGGGTGAAGTTCAAAGTCGCGTCATCCCTCAAGGACGCGGTTCAATAAAAAAACGGGGCCTTCGGGCCCCGGTTCATTCTCGGGAGGTGTATGAGTTGGAGTCCCCAGCAAGACCAAGCCATCAAGGCGGTCAAAGATTGGCTCGCTGACAAGCGTAGCCCCCAAATTTTCCGCCTGTTCGGTTACGCCGGATCAGGCAAGACAACCCTCGCAAAGCACATGGCTGAGGATGTAGACGGTGAGGTGCTGTACATGGCATTTACCGGAAAAGCGGCGTTGGTTTTACGCAAGAAGGGCTGCGTCGGCGCCAGCACCATCCACAGCGCCATCTACAAGCCAGAGGAAGACCCTGTCACCGGGCACATGGAGTTCAAGCTGAACCCCGACAGCCCAGTAGCCACGGCCGGGCTGGTGGTGGTGGACGAGGTGTCGATGGTTGGCGAAGACCTCGCCCGCGACCTGCTCTCCTTTGGCTCCAAGGTGCTGGTGCTCGGCGACCCCGCTCAGCTCCCGCCGGTCAAAGGCGAGGGGTTCTTTATCAACGCGCAACCCGACGTGATGCTCACCGAGGTACACCGCCAGGCAGCGGAGAACCCGATCATTCGTATGAGCATGGATGTGCGCGAGGGCCGCGGATTGGCTCCAGGAGCCTACGGCACCAGTCAGGTCATCCTGCGCGCAGAAATCGACCGCGACCAACTGCGGGACATGGTGATGGCCGCCGACCAGCTCCTGTGCGGTATGAACAAGACGCGCCAGACTTTCAACAACCGCATCCGCGAGCTTGGAGGGCGCATCGGTAGCCCGGCGCCGCAGATGCCGGTGGTTGGCGACCGGCTGGTGTGCCTGAAGAACAACCGCATCAAGGGCCTGTTCAACGGCGGACTATGGGACGTGGACAAGGTGGTCCGGCGACCAGGCCGCACCGACATGCTGGTGTCGTCGGTGGATGAGCCCGGTACCATACCGGTGGATATCGAGGTGCCAGATCAGTTCTTTCTGGGTACCGAAAAGGACATGGACTGGCGCGAGCGCAAGCGGGCGGACGAGTTCACGTATGGCTACGCGCTGACGGTGCACAAGTCGCAAGGTTCACAATGGGACAACGTGCTCGTGTACGACGAGTCCAGCATCTTCAGAGATGACGCCGCGAAGCATTTGTATACCGCCGTGACCCGGGCTGCGGAAAGGGTGACGGTGATCATGTGACCACCCAAGACAAATCCTACATCGCCGCAAAACCCGGCCAGGTCTACTGGCGCCACGAGAAGTGCCCACACCGCAGCTCCAAGGTGCTGCTGCTGACCGTCGGCGGCATCTGCGTCACCGGCAGCTGGTATGGAGACGTGGGCCAGTATTTTCTGGCGTGGTCACCCATGCCGAAAACGGGAGAGCCGCCGCCAGACATCCGCAGCGCCTCGCTGTGGGAGCGCATCAAGTACGCCGTCAGGCTGGTGGCGGGGTGGGCGTGAAGCGCACCGATTGGTACAGGCCGGAGCAGGTGCCAGCCAGACGCGGCTGGTACGAGCGCGACCACCGCCGGGTACCGTACCAGAACCGGAAAGACCGGCGAATCAGCCTCGACCTCTGGGAGCCGGTGCGCGACCGGCGAAGCATCCTGTACCCGGGCGTGTGGTACGTCCAGGGCGAGCCGTACTGGTACACGCAACCGCTCACCGGGCGGCGCGTGCTGTCGGACAACATCAACGACGCCAGCTACCAGAACCTGCCGTGGCGGGGGGTTGTGGGGCCCCGGGAGTGAAGTTGGTGGGCGCTGTAGGGCTCGAACCTACGACCCGCTGATTACGTACCGCTACGGTTTCCACCGCCCCCGAAGGGTTTGCAGTCTGGACTATCCCTTCGCCATGGCCCGAAGGCTGTAGGCGGGTGCCGTCTAGTCTCTACACCTTCCCCTTGCGGGGCTTGGCTCGGGATTGCCACCAGCCGAACTGTGAGGGTTCCCCGACTTTGACACCTGTTCACCGACCGGTTTCCCGAGCGGGCTCCTAATACGTCCAGAGTCAGCTGCTCTACCAACTGAGCTAAGCGCCCAACTTCACTCCAACACGGGCCGAAGCCCTGCGCCCTATTAGCGCCCTTACCAGTCGACCGCAACCAAAAAACCCAGCAATCTCAAGCAAAAATATCGCTGGACTTAGTGTTTAAGAGTGTCGAAAATCAAGCATCCCGCAAATACACGGAGATGCCAAAAAGCACGCGATTTCAACCGATTACCCGAATCCACTTATCACGCAATCACCCATACATTCCCCGCACATCCCGGCGATTTGCGCCCTACTAGCGCCCTCAATTCTGGGGCGCGGCGCACGCCGGGAGAAAAGGGCGCAAGAGGACAACATGCCAAAACTCACCAAAACTACCATCGACAACCTCAAGCCAGCCACCACCGAACAGTGGGTCTGGTGCTCCGAACTCCCCGGCTTTGGAGTGCGCTGCCAGCCCAGCGGCAACAAGACCTACATCGCCCGCTACCGCACCCAGGACGGCACCCAGCGCAAACAGAAGATCGCCCGCACCTGCGACATGCCGCCGGACAAAGCCCGCGACCTGGCGCGCAAGGTCTTCGCTGCCGTAGCCGAAGGCAAAGACCCCAAGCAGGATCAGCGCGACGCCAAAGCCGCTCCAACGGTGGCCGAAATGTCGGCGCGCTACATGAAAGAGCACGCCGAGCCCTTCAAGAAAGACGCCAGCGTGCGCAGCGACGCCAACAACTGGCGCCTCCACATCCTGCCCGCCATGGGCAGCAAGAAAGTCCGCGCCATCACCAAGGCCGACGTGCTGAGCCTCATGGGCAAGATGACCGACAAGCCAGCGGCCGCCAATCAGGTCGTGGCCCTGCTCAGCAAGTCCTTCAACCTTGCCGAAGACTGGGGGTGGCGCGACGCCAACAGCAACCCATGCCGGCGCATCAAAAAGTACAAGATCGCCGAGAAAGAGCTAATCCTCAGCCCCACCGAAATCGGCGTGCTCGACAAGGCCATGACCGACATGGTGGGCGGCGGAACCCTGCGCCCCGAGTTTGCCTCCTTCATTCGCCTGCTGATGCTCACCGGCTGCCGAAAGAGCGAAGTCATGCTGGCGCGCTGCGAGTGGATCGACTTGGAGCGCGGCCTCCTGCTGCTGCCCGACTCCAAGGTCGGCCAGCGCAAGATCGCCATGTCACCAGCGGCCATCCAGATTGCCAAGGCGCTCATCGCCAACGGCGGCGAATGGCTCATCCCCGGGCGGCGCGTCGGCAAGCCACTCCAGACACCGTACAAAGTCTGGAAAGCCGTGAAGGAAGCCGCGGGCCTGCCCGTTGAGCTGCGCCTTCACGACCTGCGGCACAGCGCCGGGTCACTGGCACACATGGCAGGCGCCAGCCAGAAGCAGGTGGCCACCATGCTCGGCCACAGCCAGCTCAGCACCACCGAGCGATACCTGCACGGCATGACCGGCGACGCAGCCGCCACAGCAGCCAAGATCGGCGAAGTGATTACCAAGGCGTGGGCGACGCAGGCGTGACGTGACAATAACAACGGCCCCAATCCGGGGCCGTTATCACATTGAGCAAAAAATGAGTTTGGAAGACAAAGCGCAGGAATACGAAGCCAAGGAATGGGAGGCGAGAAACGCGCCGCGGCCGCAGCTTCCCACATACGCCCCAGGCGACCCGGGGTATGGGCCAAAGGAATGCTACCAGTGCGACGGAGTCGTGCACCCCGTGCGTCGCGCCAACGGCTGGCGGCTGTGCACAGCCTGCCAATCCGCCCGCGAAATCGTCACCGCCCGGCTGGCACGTTAACGGCATCCACCGCCTGCTGGTGGCGGTCTTGGCACTCGCGGTACATCCGCGCCGTATTCACGCCCCAGCGCAGCACAGAACCAGCGGTCCCGTCCACGGGCTCGCTCAGATCAGGGCACGGCTGTCGCAGGTTTGCCGGTATCACCGGCACCGCCGTGGATGGCGTCCGAAAGGACGCGCAGCCCTGAAGCGTCAAGACAAACATTGCGGTACACAGGCCGCTCCACAATCCGGTCCACCGTTTCGGTGATAGTCTGATACACGACACGCTCGCGCTCCTTAAAAACTTCATGCGTGGCGGCAGCAGTGTCGGCCTTGCGGGCACGCAGACGCACCAACTCGGCGGCATCCTCTATCCGCGCCAGCTCGGCAGAATCTCGCCGCCAGCCCTGCGCAGTCCAGCCCGAGCCGAAGGCCACGGCAGCAGCCACAGCCCCGACAATCAGGTGAGACTGGAACGGGATCACGCCAGTGCCCGGTCAGCGGCCTGAGTGACCTCGGCGCGGTGCTCGATACCCACGGTGCCGCCATTCACGCGGCGCGTGACCTTCACGATGTTGTCCATGATGGAGTCCGGCAGGTTGCCCTCCCACCACGCCACGGATGCGCGCAAGGCAAACTCAGGCTGCGCCAGTAGGTCGGGGTTGCCTGTCAGGTCCGCGCCAATCGCGCGACCCACGGACGTGTAATTGTCCCGGCCAGTGACCTGGAGCAGTCCGCGCCCGCGGAAGCGGTATCCGTCGCCGTGCTGCATGTTGCCCATGCGGCCGCTGTAGACGTGGTTTGCCAGGCCTTCGGGGTTGCGCACGTAAGGAGCCGCGTCGGCCGGCGTTGGGAACCGGCGGGGCCACACCGCGCACAGGCGCGAGGCGCTGGTGTACGTCAGGCCTTCCTCGACGCGCTCCAGCATGCCGGACTCGTGGAGCACCTGGCCGAGAAAATCGCCCAGCTCGGAAGCGCCAGCACTGAATGAATCGTCCGTGATGACGCGAGAAAATACAGGGGCCCATCGGGCAGCCGTGGCGCGCTTAACGCCGCAGCGCGTGAGAACTTCAGTCCACTGGGCGGGAGTCTTGGAAATCGTCATCGGGGTTCTCGCGGAAGGCAAACGGCACACCGTGGTGCCAATGGAAAGCCGTCACGGCCTGCAGAGCCAGGATCGCAAACAGCATGAAAATCGAGTCAGGCGTCGCCCGCCAATCCGGGACGATGATGGGTGCGAAAAGCGAGAAGACCACAGCTGCCGTCAGCAAGTAGAAGGCCAAAAGTATCGGCAGCTTCGTGTTGGCATCCGTTTTGACGGCCCTGCAAAACTGAGAGTAAAGCAGAGCCAGTGACAAGGCGATATGAAGGTCTGTGAGGCTCATTTCTGGTCCCCGGAAGCTGCGCCGCCAATACCGCGGGCCATTGCGGCCAGCCCTTGCTTAAGCGCGTTAAATACGGTCGACCACCCATTGCCCAGCGCTCCAATCGCAAACGCTACAACGGCCATGCCGTGGATCGCAGGGAAGCCGTAACTGGTCTCAAGGTGCCAGGCGGTCGGGACGGTTAGGATCAGCGCCGCCGTGATGATGCGGAACAGAAAGAAGGCGCCGCCAATCTTGGTGGTGCCGTGCATCGTTGACAGAGGCCACATCGCACCCAGCATGGAACCCATGACAATGACCACGTAAGGCCCAGCGAGGGGCCCGAGGAATGCGGTCAGCAAGACAATGAGCGTGACGCCGCTGGTGGAAGTTGGTTCTGCCATTTTTTCGTATCGTTTCGGTGTGACTGAGGCAGATTCTTGCGTCACGACGACCGCGCGTCAGGCCTTGATGATGTAGTTAAGGATGATGGTCGGCTGCAGGTTCGTGTGCGACTGCCCACCACCGGTGTTGTCGATGGTCAGCGAGTGGCTGTGCGAGCCCTGAGAGTCGGTGGCGACGCCCGCAGAGTTGGTGATGCCGGTCTGCGCCACGTCCGTCGTTTTGATCGATCCGACGGACTGGTTGCCCGTGAAGTTCACGCCAGTCGAGTGTGTGTGCGCACCCCCGCTGGCTGCGGTACCGGTGTGGCTGTGCGCTGGAACGTGGTTCGTCCCAAGGGCCACAATATGGGTGCCGCTCTTGTCGCCCAGGGTCGCGCCATCCACCACGCCAAAGCGGATCGACGTGCTGCCGGTGCTGGTGCTGTTTACGGACAGAGTAACCTGCGTGGCGCTGTCGATGCTGTTGATGACGGCGCTGGCGCCGATGCCAGTGCCAAATGCCTTCATGCCGACAGCCAGGCCAGAGGTCGAAGACAGCCCGGTGATCACGCCGGAGCTGGTGGACGCCTTTGTCCCGGTTAGCGTGACGTTGAGCACGCCGGCGCCGGAGCCACCCATGTCGTCTTTACCGCCGACCACGCGGCCGCGCATGTCCGGGAGAGTGAACGTGGTGCTGCCATCGCCCACCCCGTAGGTCGTGCCAATCACGCCAAACAGGGTGGCGTATGTGGTCCGGCTGACGGTCTGACCGGCGCACAACAACCAATCAGTGGGTGCAGTCGCTCCAGCGAACGGGAGAATGGAACCAGCAGGCGCAAGGCCGCCAGCGACTGAGGCAATTAGCGATAAGTTTCTGGCAAAGCTCATAAAACTCCAATGATGCGGTTAAACACCGCGCAAAATCAGTACAACCAGCGCCGAAAGCGCAGTTTGTCCGTGGTCGAGGCTCCAACGGTCAGGACAACCGAGACGCCGCTGCTTGCCGTGAAGTCGTCGCCTTCGCCGAAAAGCATGGAGCCATTCAGGTACACATCAATCTTGCCGACGGTGTACCCACCGGTGATCGTGAAAAGCGTCTGCCCGTTACTGCCCGGCACCACGACCTCATCGGAGAACAGCGCACCGACAGCAGCCTTGGCGCGGGCGGTCGTGAAATACAGGTTCGTTGAGCCTTCGGTGACCTCATCCGTTGAACCGGGTGAGCCGACGATTTCCACGTAGGCCGAGCCGCCCCAGCGATACTGGGCGTTGTCGTTCAGCGTGATGTAAACCTTGCCGGACTCGCCGGTCTCAGGCAGGGCTGCAAAGTTTGCGGCCTCGATCACGTCATCCACAAAGGACGGGAGCTGCGCCGATGGCACCTTGCCACCAACCAGGTCAGCCTTAAGCGGCAGCGCTTGGTCTTGGGCGCGCATGGCGGCATCCACGCTCTTCAGAGCCTCGCGCAGCCGCGCCACGTCATCCTTCATGACGTTGTTCTGGTTTGGCAGTGCCAGGTTGTAGTGCGTGGTTCTGTCGTTGATTATTGGCATTTACAGCTCCGGGTTACAGGACAAACACCCGCAGGTCGCGCACAACAGGACGGAAGGCCGTGCCACCAGACAGCACCAGCTTGATCTGTACTGCGGTCTCATTGATGCCGGTGGCCGAGTGGACAAACTCAACAAAGCCATCGTCCACGTTGCGGGTCGTGGGTGCGGTGATCTCCGCCCAGACGTCGCCGCCGTCGATGCCCTTCCAGTAAGCCTGCACAGTGGCGCCGCTTGGGATGATGGCTTCGTAAATGATCTTCACGGCCACGCTGGCGCCGCCAGGGATGGCGCGAGTCACGTAGTCGCCGGTGGCAGCGATACTGCCGGCAACAAGCTGCGTGCCGGGGTACAGGACAGCCGACCAATCCGCAGAGCCGTTGATCTTTGCAGACACGGCCACGGAACCAGTGATCGCGGCAGGCAGTCGGATTGACTGACCATCCGACACCGTCACGGTGGACGCATCGGGAAGCGTTAACAGGTACTCCACACCAGTCGCGCTGGCGGGTGTCTCTGCGTAAGACATGAGCATCAGGTCGGTCGCCGCCGTAACGCTTGCCGAGCCTAGAGCCACAGTGCGGGTGGTCTGGGTAAAGGCCGCCGACAGCAGTCGGAAAGCCATGTCGCGGTCTTGGTGCGCCGTCCATGTGCTGGCGTTGCTGGAAGACAGCAGCACACCCACGGTGTACGGCTGGCTGGTGATCCAGCGCTGAGCGTTGCTGTCAAACTTGCCCAGCTCGGCCACAGACAAGGCACCAACACTGTCGTCACACAGCACAACAAGCGCGTACTCGACGCCGCCAAGCAGGGTGACTGGCGAAGGGAACACCACGCGAGTGTGGCTGCCGCCAAGCACGATGGACCCGCTGGGGATTACCACGTTGGCAATGATCGTCTGATTTGGCAGGCCGGTATCCGTCGCCCGGATTTGCAGCCGAACCGGCGTCGTTGGCGCAGCCGTGAACCAGAGGTCCACCGCCGTCGCCTGAACCCCAGAAACCAGCGTGAAGGTCTGCGCCAGCGGATCGCTTCCGCCGCCATCACCGCCGCCGCCATCAAAAGCCGTAGGAACGGCTGGAGGTGGTGGGGGTGACTGCCAGCGGCGCTCGTTGAGCGTTGTCTGGCTTTGCCAGGTTTGACGCTCCAGCGTGCCTTGGCCGGAATAAACCGCGCCTCCAGAGCTTCCGCCGGCGCCTGTGAAGACAACCCGCTTGCTGCCGGATGGCACGCCACTGGGCACGGTAAACGTGCCGGTGACCACACCGCTGCCGTTGGCAACAGCGCCTCCGGTGGCCAGGCTCAAGCCGTCGAACGTCAGCGCCTGGAGCACCTCGCCGCTACCGAAGCCGGAAACGCTGTACGACACCGTAGTCTGGCGCAGCGTCTCGATTGCGCTCAGCGACGTGTTGATCAGCGCGCTACGCGTGCTGGATGACGTGTCGGACTGGTCACCCCACCCGAAAGTGAAGCGCTGAGTAAGCGGACCCGCCCAATCGGACTGCACCACCGTCCAGCGATCCACTGACGGTGTCAGTGTGACCTGTGCAGGCACCGGGGCAAACGATAGATACGGGTTGATCTGCATGGAGGTAGTCCGCAGGGACTGCTCCAGGGTGATCACGTTGTTGTAGGTCAGCGTAGCAGGGGTCGCCACATCGGCAGACATCTGCAACGCCACGCCAGTGATAGGCAGCATGAGCAAGCCGCTGACGATGGCGGCCGACTGGACCGTCCCGGCGTCGCGCTGGCTGTCATCAAGGAACGGGTCAACAAACAACCCCTTCTTGGTGCCGCCCTCGCGGGTGTGAATGCTCGACTCCAGACGCTGCTGGGCGATCAGCTGCGCCAGCAGGTCCATGCGGCCGTCAATCGCGGCCAGCGTTGGCATTGGCACCACGCGCACGCCGTCATTGATGACGCGCCGCGCAGAGGTCCAAGTCTGGTAGACCGTGGCAAGCGACAGCAGGTCACCTGGCACAGTGGGGAATTGTGGGTTGGTGTCTGACGACACGCCGTGCAGCCACACAATCGCGCCGGACTGGTCCAAGCACAGCTTGTCGTAGCGTGGCAGCATCTGGCTGTAAGTCAGCAGGATCAGAGTGCCAGTGACGGCGCCCGTGACCGTGAGGCCGGTCTCATCCACCAAGGTGGGTGTCACCAGCGTGATGTAGCGGTAGGTCACAGAGTACGTGCTGCCGGGAGCTGGCTCGGCGCCAGCCGGCGTCCAGTCAACCTTGCCAGCAGTCAGCAAGTAGTCGGTCGTGGCAGTGTAAATGGTGGCGCCCTGAGACACCTCCATGATCTGGAGCACCGACGTGTCGGGGAGCTGGTCCTGAGCGCCAGTGAACACGCCGTGCGTGAGCGTCACCGTCTTCTCGGCGGTGATGGAAACAGCGGTAACAGCCGTGCCAGGCGAGCGGTCGAAGTTGACGCGCTGCGCAGTGGGGCCCGTGGACAGGTGCGGCTCGTTGGTGATCAGCTTGAGGTCCGGGGAGGATGCCAGCGTCAGACGTCGCCCGGTTTGGTTTTCTACACTGAAGCCAAACACGCGTGCTCGGCCCTCAGACAGCGAGTACACCTGGTTGCCGCCAACATCTGCCAAGGCCTTCAGATTAAAGCCAGATACCACGTAGCTGCCGCCCGCGCTGTCGCGGTCGTAGCGGGCCAGTGCCTGGTTCACGCCGTCAAGATTGGGGGGCGGCTCTTTGGACTGAGCGAAGCCGTTGGAAACCTCGTAGACGGGGTAAAACTCCCCCGTGGTCACGCCGTCGCCAGACCAGCCCCACGCAGCATCCACGCGCAGGCGCTCGGCACCAGGCGAGTTGTAGTTGCGAGTCCCGGTCGCGGGGTCGCGCAGGTCGGGGTCTTGAAGCGATGTGACCACGCTCTCAGTGAGGCGGACACCAATCGCAATCGTGCCCGTGGTGGGCACAGTGAAGGAGGCAGGCGGAACGCCGCGCACGGAGCCGCGGATGTAGACGGCACCAGAGGCGCACTGTACGGCACCAGTGATCTCGTTCACCACAACGACGGCATCACGGATGATGTCGCCGTCCTTGAAGATGGCATCGGCCAGCCCCTTGGTGCGGTAAGCAGCAGTCTTCTGCACCTCGTTTAGCTCGGCGGACTGAAGCGCCCGGCCAGCAATGAACAGGTGCTCATCGTAATTGTCCACCGGATCAAACCGGCTGTAATACTGGCTCGGCATCGTGGCCATAGTCATCCTCAGAAAGTGATTACAACTTCAAAGCTCTCGCGGATGGCCGGTGAGCGGTAGATTGGCCCGATGTTTTCCAGGGACAGCATGCGGCCCGGGTTGGTCACCTGAGCGGGGGAGAAATACTCCTGCCCCAGCGGTAGTCCACCCACCGTGACGGTACCCACGAACACCGCGATCTCGCGGATGACGTCGGAGATGCCGTCCTCAAAATCAAAGGCCGTGCGGATGTAAATGTGGTTTGTCGGAGTCACCGACCGGCTGAATACAGCGTCGTTCGGCAGCACGATGTTGCCGCCGGCGTCGGGCACCACGAACGCCACCTCGGTGGCAACCCGTCGACCGATCTCGGTCAGCAGGGCTGTGGCAGTTAGGGACTCTGCAGGCGGCGTAACCCATGAGCCGTCGCCGCTACCCCAAGCGAGATGGATGGGGCGCAAGGCGATGGACTCGGCAATTGATACGCGGCCAGCGTCAACAAGGATAGACATCGGTGCTCCAAATTTCTTGAAGTCATTGTTGCGTCACGACACGCAGCCGTTCACGTGGGCCTGGTCGTGGTCACTTCGCGCAGCGCGGTGCTTTGAGGCGAGGGTTCTAACTACGGTTCAAAACCTTGAGCGCTTCCTCGGGCGTGATTTTCAGGCTGTAAGCGTCAGATATGAACTCAGCAAACATGGGTTTTCGGTCATCAAAATAGAACCGCGCCTGCTCTTTATACGCTGATACTTCGCACCACAAACGATAGCGCGGGATAAATCTATAAAGGATAGAGTGCAGAGCTAATGGAATAACTGCCACGCCCATGAAGTCCATGAGGCCAAAGTGATGCAACCAGTAGGCCAATGGGATAGCTAGAAGTGACCAAGCCGCCCATTGCTTAACGTGCATCAATTCGTGGCGGTACAGACCTTCGTCGTGCCTGTATTTGTCCAATATACGAATGACAGGCCCGTTTGCACACCCACCTACATTAGGCGGGAGGGTTTTTACAAAGAAGGTTAAAGGGTACATATGCGGTATTTTTAGGAGTTGGATTAGTGTTGCTATCACAGTACGCCCTCACTTACCCAAGTGCCA